>WNGF01005389.1_pt1 | contig 20788 bp, 17 predicted proteins | sample 5400641 | NCBI WGS metagenome assembly WNGF01 (sample SAMN13153371, study PRJNA577476) | soil metagenome | isolation source: 80 cm soil or saprolite under grassland replicate 2 | place: USA:California | collected 2016-06-15
CCCTGAGCTCCGGCGTGCGCATGGAGTGACGGCGCTCGGAGTCCAGAGCGACGTGCGCGAGCCCGACAACATCCACTCCGTCGTCGAGCTCACAAAGAGCGAGCTCGGGTCGATCGACATACTTGTCAACAACGCCGGCACCTCCTGGGGTGCTCCGGTGGCCGAGTACCCGCTCGAGGGCTGGCGCAAGGTCATCGACGTGAACCTGACCGGCTCGTTCATCTTCGCGCAGGCGGTCGGTCGGGAGATGATCGCCCAGGGTCGAGGCGGCAAGATCGTCAACGTCGCGTCGGTGGCTGCCTTTCGACCCGCCCCGCCGGAGGCGATGGACGCAATCGCCCCAACACGTCCAAGGGAGGCGTTGTCTCGCTCACGCGTGACCCCGCGGCGAAATGGGCGCGGTCTCGAGTGCATCCCGCTGCGTCGGTTCGGCGCCCCCGACGACCTGAAAGGAACGATCGTTCCCCTGACCTCGCCGGCATCGAACTATGTGACCGGCCACACGCTCGTGATCGACGGAGGCCAGTCGATTTCTGACTTGCACACGCGAGAGATCTCGCAGAATCGAAAGGAGACCCGGGATGGCAACGACAGCGAGAGAAGGGCGGCTCCGCTCCCCCGAGGAGTATCGCGAGAGCCTGCGGGACGGCCGCCGCGTCTTCTATCGCGGCGAGCCGGTTGGGGACGTGGCGGAGCACCCGGTGTTCCGGCACGCGGTCGAGCACGCGTCCCTCGACTACGCGATGGCTCACGATCCGGCACAGCGCGACCTGGCGGTGGCGGCCGACGGCTACAGCCGCTACTTCCACGTTCCCCGCTCGTCGGACGATCTGCTCGCGCGGAGCGCGCTGATCGAGGCCGCGACGCGTGCCGGCAAGACGCTGGTGGTGCTGATCAAGGAGATCGGCAGCGACGCCCTCTTCTCCCTGCTCGCGCTGCAGCGACGGCTCGGCGAGCCGTACGCCTCGCGGATCCAGGCGTTCTACGAGGGCTGCCGCGACGGCGATCTGGCGCTGTGCGTCGCGCAGACCGACTTCAAGGGCGACCGGTCGAAGGGGCCGTCGCAACAGGAGAACCCCGACGCCTACCTGCGGATCGTCGAGCGGCGGCCGGACGGGATCGTCGTGCGCGGCGCCAAGGTGCACACGTCGGTCTCCGTCAACGCGAACGAGATGATCGTGCTCCCGACGCGGGCGATGGCCGCGGACGACGCAGACTACGCCGTTGCGTTCGCCGTTCCCCTCGACACGCCGGGGCTGACGCTGGTGGCGAGCCCGTACCTGTCGACGAAGGGAAAAAGCGCGGCGGAGTTCCCGCTCTCGGCGGAACGCAAGATGGTCGAGACGTCGACGCTCTTCGACGACGTGTTCGTCCCGGCCGAGCGCGTGTTCCTCGCGGGCCAGCACGAGCACGCGGGCGAGCTGGCGCGCGGGTTCGTCGAGTTCCACCGCTTCACGGCCATCTCGTACAAGCTGCCGCTCGTCGACGCGCTCGTCGGCGCCGGTCTCCTGGCCGCGCGCGTGAACGGGCTCGAGCGCGCGGGGCACGTGCGCGACAAGCTCTCCTGGCTGATCTCGTACGCGGAGACGCTGCGCGCGCTGACCCACCACGCGGCGGAGCGGTGCAGGCTCATCGAGGGCATCGCCGTTCCGGACACACTCCTCGTCAACGTGGCGAAGCTCCAGTTCGCGCTCGGCATTCACACCGCGTTCCAGTACGTCCAGGACGTCGCCGGCGGCTTGCTCGTAACGTATCCCTCTCCCGAGGACCTCGAGCATCCGGAGTACGGTGCCGCGCTCGAGCGGTACCTCGAAGCCGCGGGCGGCGCGTCCGGCAGCGAGCGGCTGCGGGTCATGAACCTGATCAGCGACCTCACCGCCGGCGAATACGGTGGCTACCAGGCCGTGCTTGCGGTCCATGCCGAGGGATCGATCGAAGCGGAGAAGCTGACGATCCTCTCCCAGTACGACCGCGAGCGCGGGATCGGTTACGCGCGCTGGCTCGCCGGCCTCGAGAACGATCGCTGGCCGCCGAGCTGAGACGGCCGCGTTGAGCGGCGCAGTCACGTCTGCTACCGGCGCGGAGTCCGGCTCATCGACCGACGTCAACATCCACCTGAGCTTCCGGCGCCACTAACAATCGGCGGCCCAAGCTCAGAGCACAACGGTGATCGAGCGGGCCGATGTCCCTACGCACAGCCGCGGCTCGGCAGACCGCGGGCGGCTGTCTCGCCACAACCGCTTCGATGTCGCCGCGATGATACGAATGCGCGTACAGGCTTGTCTCCGCACGGTGCATTTCGCTGCAGTTTGCTGCATCGACGAGTGACGCCATTTGCAGCACGTTTCCATTTCGCGCAGCTCGTTGCAGGTAGCCGAGCCGGACTTTTAATCCCAAGGTCGCAGGTTCGATCCCTGCCCGGCCCATCGTCGGAGTTGCAGCGGGGCTACTTGACGCTGGCCGCAGCCACACCGAGTTGCGCACGCCACAGGGACTCCGAGCGCATCATCCGAACGGAAGTCCGTAGATGCGCTCGGCGTTCGCGCCGAAGGCTCGCTCGTTGCCGCGACCGACGACCTGCTCGGCGAGCGCCACCACGTCGGCGTACGAGGCCGCGAGCGTGCAGACCGGCCAGTCGGAGCCAAAGAGCAGGCGGTCCTCGCCGAACCACTCGGCGACGCGCGACGCAAACGGGAGGATGTCCTGGCTCCGCCAGCTTACCCACGAAGCCTCGGTGACGAGGCCGGAGAGCTTGCACGACACGTGCTCGAGCGTCGCGACCGCGGCGAGCCGCGCGGCCCATGGCTCGAGTTCACCGGAAGCGATTGGCGGCTTGGCGATGTGATCGACGACGAAGCGAAGCTCGGGCAGCGCCCGCAACGTGTCGAGCGCCGCGGGCAGCTCGCGCGTCCGCACGAGGACGTCATAGGAGAGCCCGGCATCGCCGATTGCGCGCAGCCCGCGGCGGACCTCGTTGCGCCGCAGCCAGTCCGGGTCGGGCTCGTCGTGCGCCTGGTGGCGGATGCCGACGAGATAGCGACCCCCCGGCCCGTCGCGCAGCGCGGCGACGGTCTCGCCGACGCCCGGGTCGGTCAGGTCGACCCAGCCGACGACGCCGCCGATGAACGCGTTCGTCTCGGCTAGCCCGAGGTACGCGCGCGTCTCGTCGACGCTGGAGTGCGTCTGGACAAGCACCGCACGGGCGAAGCCGTGGCGCTCGAGCTGGCCGCGCAGGTCGTCCGGCCCGAACGGCCGCCGGATCGCGTCCATCTCAGGCCCCATCCACTGGTAGCGCTCGAGCTCGGCCTGCCCCCAGAGATGCACATGGCTGTCGATCCTCACGGCGTCGGCGCCTCGTCCGGGAGCAGCTGCTCGCGCCGGAGCTCACTCCAGAGCCGAGGGGGGAGCTCGACGCGCAGCAGGGCGAGGTTCTCCTCCAGCTCCGCGACGGAGCGCGGGCCGAGCAGAAGCGAGGTCACGGCGGGATGCCCGAGCGGGAACTGCAGCGCCGCCGCCTTCAGCGGCACGTCATTGCGTGCGCAGATGTCTGCAATCCGGCGGACGCGCTCGAGCAGCTCCGGCGGCGCGACGCTGTAGTCGTAGGTGGCGCCCGGCCGGGGGTCCGCGAGGATGCCGCTGTTGTAGACGCCGCCGACGATCACCGCGATCCCGCGCTCGAGGCAGAGCGGCAGCAGCTCGCCCAGCGCCGACTGGTCGAGCAGCGTATAGCGGCCCGCGACGAGGAAGCAGTCGAAGTCGGCCGCCCGCGCGAAGCGGACGAGCATCTCGGTCTGGTTCATGCCGGCGCCGACCGCGCCGATCGTCCGCTCCGCGCGGAGCCGGTCGAGCGCCCGGTATGCGCCCTCCAGCGCCTGCTCGTAGTGCTCGTCGGGGTCGTGGATATGGAGCACGTCGACGCGGTCGAGCCCGAGCCGGTCGAGGCTCTCTGCGAGGGAGCGCATGACGCCGTCGTAGCTGAAGTCGAAAACGGGGTTTACCGGCGGGACGTCCGGCCAGCGCTCTAGCCCGCCGGAGAGCTGGCTGTCGTCGGGCGGCGCGTCGGCTCGCAGCAGCCGCCCGACCTTCGTGGCGAGCACGAGCTCCTCGCGCAGCCGCTGGGCGAGGGCGGCGCCGACGCGGCGCTCGGAGAGCCCGTGGCCGTACAGTGGTGCGGTGTCGAAGAGCCGCACGCCCAGCTGCCACGCACGCTCGATTGTCGCGTCGGCGTCCGTGGCCGCGACCGGCGCGTAGAGACCGCCTAGCGGCGCGGTGCCGAGCCCGACGCGCGTGACCGTCAGGGCGGTGCGGCCGAGCGGCCTCGCCTGCGTCGGGTCGATCAAGACAGCAGGCCCGCCGGCAGATCTGCGGCGCTGGGGAAGCTCGTCTGCGTCCCCGGACCGCGGACGCTGACCGCGGCGACCGCGTTCGCTCTTTGGGCCGCGTCGACGAGCGGTCGGCCTGCGGCGAGGAACGTCGCGAGCGCGCCGACGAATGCGTCGCCGGCGCCGGTCGTGTCGACGGCGCGCACCGCTTCGACCGGCACCTCGACGGCCGTCTCGCCCGAGACGACGAGGCAGCCGCGTTCCCCCAGCGTCAGCGCGCGCGATCCGCAGCGCAGCGAGCGTCGTCTCGACCGGCAGCTCGAGCTGGGCGACCAGCACGTCGGCCGCGGCGATTGCCGGCCGCGCTCGCTCGAGGTCCTCGAACGAGAGCAGGTCGTTGGCGCCCGTCACGATGACGATCGAGTTGCGGCCCTCGGGATCGACCGCGATCGGCGCCACGCCCGAGAAAGCCTCCTCGGTGAAGCCGACGTGCGTCGTGTCCACGCCCGCCTGCCGGAAATTCTCGAGCGTCCCCTCGCCGAAGACGTCGCGGCCGAGCTTGCACACCATCGCCACCTCGGCGCCGAGCTTCGCCGCCATGACGGCCTGATTCGCGCCCTTCCCGCCGTACCCCATCCGGAACGAGGTCCCGTGCAGCGTCTCGCCGACGCGCGGCAGGCGCGGCACGTAGCTGATCAGGTCGATGTTGGCCGCCCCGACGACCGCGACTCTCACCGCAGGACGAACTCCTCGGTGTAGATATGCGTGCGGACGACGGTGAAGGTGTCGGCGTCCGCGACCGCAACCGCGGCCTCCTCGGACGCGAAGTCCTCCTGCATCTCCTCGAGCGAGTCCCACCAGAGCTCGGCGGTGCCGTCGTACGGCAGCTCGCCCTCGAGCTCTTGGTACTCCTCCATGCGGACGTTGATCCGGTAGCCCGTGAGGTTCTTGAACTTCAGCGTCAGCGGCGCGTGACCCTCGACCCAGCGCCGCGCGAACTCGTCGCGGCTCATGCCCGGAACCGCCTTCAGCAGCGCGATCAGCTTGACCGGCTTCGACACGTCCCTCCTCTCATCCCTTGACGGCGCCGAAGGCCAGTCCGCGCACGACGTACCGCTGGAGGGCAAGCGCGAGCACCACGACGGGGACGATCGCGACCACGGTGAGCGCACCGATCTCACCCCATTGGATCTCGTGGCCACCGACGAGGTTGGCGAGCGCGACCGGCAGCGTCCGAACCTGCGACCGCGTTAGGAAGAGGGCGAGCAGGAACTCGTTCCACGAGAACACGAAGGCGAGGAGCGCGCTCGTGACGATCCCGGGCACGGCCAGCCGGAGCGCGATTCCCGTGAAGGCTCGCCAGCGGGTGGCGCCGTCGACGAGCGCCGCTTCCTCGAGGTCGCGCGGCAGGTCGTCGAAGAAGCCCTTCACGAACCAGACCACGAACGGGACGTTGAAGGTCAGGTAGGCGATGATCAGTGCCCAGTAGCTGTCGAGCAGCTGGTACTTGCGGAATAGCAGGAAGAGCGGCACCGCCGAGGCGACGGGCGGGAACATCCGGATGCTGAGAATCCAGAAGGCGAGGTTCTGCCCGCCCACGCGGAAGCGGCTGATGCTGTAGGCGGTGGGGACGCCGACGAGCAGCGCGAGTGCGGTGTTCGCGGATGCGACCACGAGGCTGTCCTTGAGCGCGTGGCCGCCGGGCCCCTGCAGCACCGACGAGTAGTGTCGGAAGTCGATGTTCTTCGGCCAGAAGACCGGCGGATAGTGGAATACCTCTCCCTGCGCCTTGAACGAGGTGAGGAGGATCCAGACCACCGGCAGGAGGAAGAACGCGAGCGCGACGGCGATGACCAGCCAGGTCAGGCCGTCCTTGGCAATCCGCCGGCTCACCCGAGCCCCTTCCGCATCCGCCGGACGAGCAGCGTCGCGACGACGGTGATCACGATCAGCTGGATGTAGCTGATCGCCGCCGCGTAGCCGAAGCTGAAGAACTGGAGCCCCTGGAGGTACGTGTAGAAGCTCGCCGTCTCCGTCGCGGAGCCGGGGCCGCCGCCGGTCATCACGTAGATGGTGTCGAAGGTCTTGAAGATGTCCATCGCGCGGATCAGGACAGTGACGATGATCAGCGGCTGGAGCAGCGGCAGCGTCATCGTCCGGAAGAGCTGCCAGCGCCCCGCGCCGTCGACCGCGGCCGCCTCGTACTGCTCCTCGGGCAGCGTTCGCAGACCCGCGGCGATGATGATCGCGACGAACGGTGTCCACTGCCAGACGTCGGCGAGCAGGATCGAGTTCAGCGCGACGGAGCGGTCGCCGAGCCAGACGGGGCCGTGGACGCCGATCTGCGCCAGCAGGTAGTTGAGCGGCCCCCAGGAGTTGTTGAAGATGACGACGCCCTCTATCGCCACCGCGACCGGCGCGATCATCACCGGCACGAGCAGCAGCGCCGTCACAACCGTGCGGGCGCGGCCGAGTCGGTTCAGGACGAGCGCGAGCGCGAAGCCGAGGATCAGCTCGATCGCCACTCCGAGACCGACGAGATAGAAGCTCCGTCCCATCGCCGGCCAGAAACGCGGGTCGTGCGTGAATGCGTCGACGTAGTTCTGGAGCCCGACCCAGTGCGGGATCGGCGAGAACGAGAGCTCGATCCGGTAGAAGCTCTCGCGTAGCGAGTAGATCAGCGGATAGATCGTCACCGCGAGCAGCACGATCACCGTCGGCAGCACCATCAACCACGCGAAGAGCGGCGCGCTCGTGCCGTGCGGCCGCGGGAGTCGCGCGACCAGGGCGGCCGGACCCCGCCCTGCCGCCGTCCCCGTCCCCTGTCGCCTCGTCGTCGCCATCGGAGCGCTCCCCCCCGCCGGCCCGCGGACCGGCGGGGGAGCTTAGCGCGTGCCTACTTGATCAGACCGACGGACTTGTACTGCTTGAGTGCGTTCCGCCAGAGCTCGGTCTGGTGCTTTCTGTCGAGCTTGTCGGTGATGTCGTTCCACGCGTTCGCGGCATCGTGGAGCGCCTTCGCCGGATCTTCCTGACCCGAGATCGCCTTGTTCACGGCGAGGTCGAGAGCGTCCTCGTACTGCGCCGCCCCCGGGATGTAGATCTCCGGGAAGCCGTGCTCGAGCACGCCCTTGACCGTGGCCAGGTAGCTCCTCGCGTCCGCCGGCTTGAACTCCTTGTAGTACTGCGGCTTCAGCTGGCTGTACCGATACGGATCGAGGCCGTCGAGCGGTGTCGAGACGTTGAAGCGGCTGACGGTGTCGCTGATGTACTTCGCCATGAAGTAGGCGGCGTCGGCGTGCTTGCTGTTCTTCGTGATCGCGAGCACGCGGCCCACCGGCATCATCGAGCGGGTGATCAGCTTGCCGCCGACCATCGTCCCCGGAAGCAGTGCGTAGCCGAGCTTGCCGGCTACCTCGCTCTGCGACGAATCGGCGCCCTTCTTCGGCACGTCGGTCCACTGCACGACCATGAACGTCTGCTTCTTGAGCAGCGAGTCGCGCAGCTGGTCGTAGCCGAAGTTGAGCACGTCGGGCGGCGAGCAGGTCTTCACGGCCGCGACCATGTTCCTCAGCGCGGCGATCGCCTGCGGGGAGTCGATCTCCGGCTTCATGTTGCGGTCGAAGTAGACCTGGCCGCTGCTGGCCCAGCGGTCGGCGAACCAGGCCCAGGAGAAGCCGCGCTGGCCATACTCCGCACAGCCGTAGAACGGCCGCGTGAGCGTCTTGCCGGCCAGCTTCTGCCCGGCCCTGCGCGTGAAGAACTGACCGACGCGGAGGTAGTCGCCCCACGTCTTCGGGACCGTCAGCTTCTTGTGGTACTTCGCCTTGAAGGCCTTCTGCTCGGCCGGATTGTTGAGCAGGTCCTTGCGGTAGATGAAGATGTGCACGTCGCCGTCCTCGGGGAGGGCGTACGTGTGGCCGGCCCAGCCGAGGTAGAGCTTCCGGAACGCCGTGATGACGTCGTTCAGGTGCGGGTTGTCCTTCTTGATGTACGAGTCGAGCGGCAGCAGGTAGCCGTTGCTCGCGAAGTCGCCGATGTACGCCGGGTAGAACACGACGAGGTCGACGGCGCTCGTGCCGGCGATGAACTCGGCCTTTTCCTTGCTGTAGACGTCGGCGAACGGCACCTCGATCGCCTTCAGGTTGATGCCGGCCTTCTTCCACTCGGGCATCCAGAAGCCGAAGACGTTCATGTTGTGGCCGCCGTCGCCCATCACGGTCACGGTCTGACCGTGGAAGTTGGGGAGATGCTTGGGCACCGGGATCGACTTGCGCGCGGCGATCATCGCCTTCAGCGGCATGTCGCCAAATCCTGGGGTGCCTGCCTCCTTCCTTACGCGGTGCCCGCTCGCACTCCCGGCGCCCGCGGCCAGCGACACGGCGGCGAGAGCGAGGACTGCGGCTGCGAGGGCGGTGCTGCGGTGCCTGCGCTGATGCTTGCCGGATTGGAGCACTCTGCACCCCTTCCAGTCGTGGACGACCGACGTTTACGAACCATACTGGGCAGATCAAGAAGTCGGCGAGACGACCCAAGCCGCACCGCCGGGGAAGCGGTGGCGATCGAGCGAGTCAAGCTTCATCTCGGCGCTGTAGCCCGGCTCCTCGGGCGGCACGTAGCGGCCTTCCCGCAGCACCGCCGGACAGACGAAGTGCTCGTGCAGGTGGTCGACGTACTCGATCACGCGGTCGGTGAGGTCGGCGCTGACGGCGACGTAGTCGAACAGCGACAGGTGCTGGACGTACTCGCAGAGGCCGACCCCGCCGGCGTGCGGACAGACGGGAACGCCGAACTTCGCAGCGAGCAGGAGCACCGCAATCACCTCGTTGACGCCGCCGAGCCGGCAGCTGTCGACCTGGCAGAAGCCGATCGCGCCCGCCTGGAGGAACTGCTTGAACATGACGCGGTTGTGCACGTGCTCGCCCGTGGCGACGCGGATCGGCGCGATCGCTGCGGCGATCGCAGCGTGGCCGAGCACGTCGTCCGGGCTCGTCGGCTCCTCGATCCACCAGGGGTCGAACTCGGCCAGCCGGCGCATGTTCGCGATCGCCTCGCCGACGTCCCACGCCTGGTTCGCGTCCATCATCAGCTTCCGCTCGAGCCCGATCTCCTCCCGGAGAAGCGCCGCGCGCCGGACGTCGTCCTCGAGGCTGACCCCGACCTTCATCTTGAAGTACTTCCAGCCCTGGGCGACCGCCTCGCGCGTCAGCCGCCCCACCTTCTCGTCGGAGTAGCCGAGCCAGCCGACCGAGGTCGTGTAGGCGGGAAAACCGTCCCGGCGCATCTCCGCCTCGCGCTCGGCCTTCGTCGGCTCGTGCCGCCGCAGCAGCTCGAGCGCCTCCTCGGGCGTGAGGACGTCCGTCAGGTAGCGGAAGTCGACGCAGGCGACGACCTCCTCCGGGCTGAGGTCGACCAGCAGCTTCCAGAGCGGCTTGGCCTCCCGCTTCGCGTACAGGTCCCACACCGCGTTCACGACCGCGGCGGTGGCGAGGTGGATCGCACCCTTCTCCGGGCCGATCCAGCGGAGCTGACTGTCGCCGGCGAGTGAGCGCCAGAAACCCGCCAGGTCGGCAACGATTCCATCGAGCGAGCGGCCGACGACGAGAGGCCGCAGCGCTTCGATCGCCGCGACGCAGACCTCGTTCCCGCGCCCGATCGTGAACGTGAACCCGTGTCCGGTCAGCGAATCGTCGTCGGTGCGGAGGATTGCGTAGGCCGCGGAGTAATCCGGAGCCGGGTTCATCGCGTCCGACCCGTCCAGTGCACGAGAGGTCGGGAAGCGGACGTCGAGCGCGTCGAGAGCGGTGATACTGGTCATCGGGCATTATCCTGCCGCAGCGTGAGCCGGATCGTCTTCGACGGCGTGAGCAAGGTGTTCCCGGGCGGCGTGGTCGCGGTCGACGACGTCAGCCTGACGATCGAGAGCGGCGAGTTCATGGTCCTGGTCGGGCCCTCCGGCTGCGGCAAGACCACGCTCCTGCGGATGCTCGCGGGGCTCGAGACGACCTCCGCCGGTCGGATCGAGATCGGCGACCGCGACGTCACGGCTCTCTCGCCGCGCGAGCGCGACGTCGCGATGGTCTTCCAGAACTACGCGCTCTACCCGCACATGAGCGTGCGGGACAACCTCGCCTACGGCCTCAAGATGCGCCACACGTCGAAGGCGGAGATCCGCCGCCGCGTGCAGGAGACGGCGCTGCTGCTCGGGCTGGACGAGATGCTCGACCGGCGCCCGCGCGCACTCTCGGGCGGCCAGCGGCAGCGGGTGGCGATGGGCCGCGCGATCGTGCGCGAGCCGACTGCGTACCTGATGGACGAGCCGCTCTCCAACCTGGACGCGAAGCTGCGGGTCGGCATGCGTGCGGAGCTCGCCCGCCTGCACGAGCGGCTCGGCACGACCACGGTCTACGTCACCCACGACCAGGTCGAGGCGATGACGCTCGGCCAGCGCGTGGCCGTCATGCGCGACGGCCGCCTCCAGCAGGTCGACGAGCCGCAGGCGCTCTACAGCGACCCCGTCAACCTCTTCGTCGCCGCCTTCATCGGCTCGCCCTCGATGAACCTCGCCGACGCCGTCGTCGCGGAGGGGGCGGTAGAAGTCGGCGGCTACCGGATCCCGCTCGACCCGGCGCGGCGCCCGGACGCGCAGAAGGGAGCGCGGATGATCGTCGGCATCCGCCCAGAGGACTTCGAGGACGCCGCCTTCGCTGACGGCGACCTACCGCGGATCGACGTCTCGGTCGTCGTCCTGGAGGAGCTCGGCTCGGACACGCACGTCATCTTCGAGGTCGAGACGCCGCCGGTGGAGACCGAGGAGTTGCGCGCCGCGGTCGAGGAGGAGGACCGCAGCCTGATCGCCGACTCGGGGACGTCACTCTTCAACGCGCGGGTCAACCCGCGCACGCGGGGGAAAGCGGGCGACCGGTTGACGCTGGCCGTGCGGCCCGCGGGATTCCACTTCTTCGACCCGGCGACCGGCGAGAACCTCCTCGCCGCAGCCCCCGCCGTGGCCTGACCGAGTCACGCCGAACGGCGGCGGAACAGCTCGATTGTCTCGCGCACGCCCTCGGCGATCGGCGTGACCGCCGTCGCCAGGCCCCCAGTTGCAAACTGTTGCGGGAACGGCAGCACGCTTTCCTCGTAGTCGATGCGGGCCTCCGGCGCCGCAGCCTCGATCGCCGCGACGACCTCGCTCATGTGCACGGTCTCGCCCGGGACGTTGTAGACGGGCGCGCCGTCGGTCGCGGCGCGCGCCGCGTCGACGAATGCGCGCGCGGTGTCCGGCGCGTAGTTGAGCGTCGCGCGGCCCGACCAGCCGATCGTGAAGTGCTCGCCGCGGGCGGCGGCCGCCATCGCGAGCGTCGGCCCCGCCGTCATCCCCGTGTCGCGCCCGGGGCCGTAGACGACATACGGGCGCAAGCCGACGCTCGGGACGCGGTCCTCGAGCCAGTAGACGCGCGCCGTCCCCTCGTTCGCGAGCTTGTGCACGCCGTAGAGGGTGACCGGGTGGCCGACCGCGTCCTCGGCGGCGAGCGCGGCGGCCGAGTCGGCGACGTCGTAGACGGCGGCCGAGCTGGCGTAGGCAAGACCGCGGATGCGCTCGCGGCGCGCCTTCACGACCTCGAAGACGTTGGTCGTGCCGACGACGTTCACGAGGGCACCGCGGGGCGGATCGGCACGCGCGAGCGGGACGAGCAGCGCCGCCAGGTGCACGACGTGCGTGACTTCGTGCTCGTCGAGCGCGCGCCCGAGCTGCGCGGAATCGGTCACGTCGCCGCCGAGCAGAGTCACGCGCGCGAGCTCGTCCGGCTCCATGATCAAGCGGAGCCGGGAGTCGTCGTTGCCGAGGTCGAACCCGACGACCGCCGCATCCTCGTCGACGAGCGTCCGCGCGATCCAGGCGCCGATGCACCCGAGCGCCCCGGTGACGAGCCAACGCTCGTCGCTCATGCATCCTCGTAAATGGTGACGAGCTCCGTGTAGAACTCCAGCGCCGCGCGGCCCTGCTCGTGCGGGCCCCAGCCGGACGACTTGATCCCGCCGAACGGTACGTGCACCTCCGCGCCGGCCGTCTGCGAGTTCACGTGCAGGATCCCGGCCTGGAGCTCGTTCGTGAAGCGGTGCACCGCCTCGAGGCTCTGCGTGTAGATCTTCACGATCGGGCCGACCTCCGTCTCCGGATCGGCCGGGTCGCCGACCCTGCCTTGCGCGATCCGGTCGAGGAAGCGGCCCCGGAACTCGTCGTAGACCCCGTCCTGGACGTAGATGCGGCGGGTCGCAGTGCAATCCGCCACCTTCACGAGCAGGTTCCCGCGCTGCGGCGCCGGCGCCGCCGCCCAGCCCGGGAACGCCTCGTGCGCCGCGGCGACGGCGGCGCCGGCGTCGCACGCGGGGACCTCGGCGACGACCTCGTCCGGCCGCATCGGGTTGCGCTGCTCGTACATCTCCCCGGGCGCGGCCGCCCGCCGCTCGCCACCGATGTAATCGCGGAGTGAGACGCGCGTCGCAGCCGCGACTGTCTCAGCCATCCCCGGCGCTCCTTTCGTCTCTGAGCAGGTCGGCGGCCGCGCCGACAGCGTTGACGAGTGTCCCGATCCCGGTCACCGAGATCTCGACCCGCTGCCCCGGCACGAGCGAAATCGCGTCCGGCGGGACGAGCCCGGTCCCCGTGAGGAGGACGCTGCCCGGCGGGACGGGATTATCACGCACGAGCCAGGCCACGAGCTCCTCGAAAGTGCGACGCATCGAGCCGGTCGACGTCTCGCCCGCCCAGACGTTGGCGCCGTCACGGTCGAGAATCCGGCATGAGATCGCGAACGACTCCGGCCACTCGTCGGACGTCAGCACTGCCGGACCGATCGCGCACGCGCCCGCGAAGATCTTCGCCTGCGGTAGGTAGAGCGGATTCTCGGCTTCGATGTCGCGTGCCGTCACGTCGTTCGCCGCGGTCGCGCCGACGATCCGGCCGCCGCGCCCGATCACGAGCGCAAGCTCGGGCTCCGGCACGGTCCAGCGGCCGTCGGAGCGGACGCCGATCGTCGCCCCCGGGCCGACCGTGCGGCGGCAGGCTGCGTCCTTGAGGAAGAGCTCGGGGCGGACGGCGTCGTAGACGCGGCTGTAGACGTCGTCGGCGAGCCGGGACTCCTCGATCCGCGCCTGGCGGCTGCGGTCGTACGTGACGCCGGCCGCCCAGACCTCAGGTGGGTCCAGCGGTCTCACCAGCCCCTCCGCGTCCGGCTCCGCCCCGTTCGCCGGCGGCCCGCCCGCCTCGAGCGCGGCAAGCGCATCGGAGCCGATCCATTCGACGCCGCCGGCCGTCACCCAGCCGCAGCGAGACGTGCCGCCGCCCTCGGTTCTCCGCACGAGCTTCGCCATCAGCGCAGCGACCGACTCTACCCCTGCCGCGCGAGTGGAGCGCGATGACCCACCACGGTCGCCGTTGGCCAAGAGTGGCGGGCTTGCTTCATCGGACTCGCGCGGGGTTACAGCGGCGCTGCGCGAGCGCGCTCTCACCCGATGACCGGCTCTTCTGTTGTCCATGCCTGCAAGTGGGCGATTCGTTTGTCGCGAAATTCGAGGGAAACGACCCTGGCCAACTTTCGGTTGTCGACCCAACCCAGCACGCCCGAGAAGGCCCGAACCAGCGCGAGCGAGTACGAGACGCCACAGCGCATCTTGAATCCCAAGGTCAGTCGAAAGTGGGCGCAGATGAACGCCGGTATTTCCCGGACATCCCCTTCGAGGATTGTCAGGCGGAAACCTGTGACTGGTCCTGGGGTGCTGTTGCCAAGGCTCTCCCGAGCCATGGCGATGCGCCGAGCCGTTCGAAGATCTCGCGCGCCTCTGCACGTGACGTCTCGCTTCCCGTCAGCTCGGCGTGCTCGAGAAGTGTTACGCCCAGCGAGAACGGAATCTCGAGCTCGCGGAACAGGCGCGCGGCAACCTCCAAGCCCGCCGCGTCATTGGCCATCCGAGCGCGGAAGCGATGCGCCTGCGCCTCGAAAAATGGCGGCCGTATGCCCGGCGACAGACCGTCGATGAACGCAAGGAGCGCCTGTGCGCCCGCGGAGTCGCCGAGCGCCAACGCCGCCTCGAGCGCGTCGACGACCCCGTGCTTCACGCCCTGGAAATCGGCGCCCAGGGTCGGCCCCGCCTCGATCGTGGCAGTGCCGTCGGAGAGCGCCTCCGCGAAGCGTCCTTCTGCGCGCTTCAGCGCAGCCGTCGCAGCCAAGTACGTGCTTCGATCCTGGACATCGGTCGAGTCGGCGAGCCGCGAGAAGAGCGACAAGATGCGACGGGCCTCGTCGAGCTCGCCGCGCTCGATGTGGACGTAGACCCCGGACTGCAGGACGCTGAGCACGACCCCACCGGAATCGACCTGCTCCTGGGTGAACTCATCGGTCGTCGCCACGACATCGTCCCAGCGACCGGCCATGAAGAGCGGGTACGTCCTCTCCGCCAGGACACCGTACTCGAGTGGGCGGCTTCCCATTTTGTTTGCAAGAACAAGCGACTCCTCGAGGTAGCCGAGGGCCTCCGCGTAGCGGTCGCGGCGGAAGCAGCGGTCGGAGAGGAGGAAGTAGCAGGTGCTCGCGTCCTCGGCGAGGTCGTGCTCGAGCGCGACCTCGAGCGCGTGCTTCATGACCGCGAACGCCTCCTCCCGGTGGCCACGGCTGAACAAGACGGCCCCCTTGGCCCGCAGCGCGGCCGCCAGCGCTCCCGGCAACCCTTGGGCTTCGGCGATGTCGAGCGCGAGCTCGGTTCTGGCGGCGGACCGCTCGAGATCGCCGCTGAACCAGTACGCGCGCGCGAGCAAGGCGGCGAGCATCGCGAGATCCTCGTCGGGCTCGTCTCCGGAGATCACCTCGTATGCGTGCTCCAGCCGCGCAAGGGCTTCGTCTCGACGACCGGTGAATGCCCCGGCGCGTCCGAGCTTGTAGGCGGCTCGCGCTGCGGCGTGGGTGTCGCCCTCGGCCTCGTAGATCGCGATCGATTCTTCGATCAGCCGCTGGGCGGTATCCGGATCGCCGGCGAGGCCGGCCATTTCACCCGCGCGCGCGAGCAGCTCGGCGTTCAGCAGTGGCTCTTCCGTCAGCTCCGCCGCCTGCTCGAAATAGCGTTTCGCTTCGGCCGCAGCGGCAAGCGATGCCGCTCGGTCGCCGGCGCCGACGAGCGCCTGCCTCGCGCGGCTCTTGATCTCAGACGCGTCGACCGCGTCGGGGTCGAGCCTGTAGGCCTCTACGAGGTGGGACGCGACGACCTCGGCTAGCTCGTCATCGGTCGGCGCGGAGGAGAGGTGCTCGGCGGCCGCGAGATGACGCGCCCGCCGCTCCCGTCTGGGGAGTGTCTCGTAGGCGACATGGCGGACGAGGTCCTGCAGGAAGCCGTACTGGCCGTGCTCGGGCGAGCGCGGGTCGGATTGAAGCGAGACGACCTCCTTGCGCACCAGCGAATGGAGCAGCTGGTCAAGTTCCGTCTCGGCGAGACCGGTGAGGTCGGCGAGCGCCGCGCGCGTGAACGACTTTCCGAGCACCGACCCGTCCTGCAGCAGCCGGCGCTCCTCCGGCGGGAGACCGTCGAGGCGCGCGGCGATCAACGCGTGAAGCGTTTCCGGCACCTCGAGCGCCTCGACCTCGCCGACAGGCCGGTAGACCGAGCCCTCCTGGACGAGCGCGCCGCGGTCGAGAAGCATCCGGACCGTCTCGACGGCGTAGAGGGGAACGCCCTCGGCGCGGGCGAGTATCTGCTCGCGCAGAGGCTCCGGCAGGCCGGGAACGAGGCCGGTCAGCAGCTCATCCATGGACTCCTGCGAGAGGGGCTCGAGGAAGAGCGAGGCGAAGTTGCGGTGGCCTGCGCCCCAGGTCGGCCGCTGCTCGAGCAACTCGGGCCGGGCGAGAGTGATCACGCACAGCGGCGAGTTGCGCGACCACTCGAGCAGGTACTCCACGAAGTCGAGCAGCGACGCGTCCGCCCACTGCATGTCCTCGAACGCGAGCACCGTCGGATACACGTCCGCGAGCCGCTCGAAGAAGAGACGCCACGCGGCGAACAGGTCTTGCCGCTCGTGCGACTCGTGCTCGCCGAGCCCGAGCAGGTGAGCGAGCCGCGGCTCGACGAACCGGCGCTCGTCCGGCTCGGGGACGTACTCCTCGAGCATCGACTGGAGCTTCGGCAGAGCTGAGCTCGGCTGCTCGTCCTCGGCGATGCGGCACCGCCAGCGCACCATGTCTGCGAGCGCCCAGTACGTGACTCCTTCGCCGTAAGCGAGACAGCGGCCCCGATGCCAGTTCACGAGCTGCGCGATCCCGTCGAAGTACTTGTAGAACTCCCAGGACAGGCGCGACTTGCCGATCCCGGCGATGCCGGTCACCGAGATGAGCTGCGCCCTCTTCTCCTCTGCGCAGGTGTGGAACAGGTCCTTGATCTGACGGAGCTCCCGATCCCTGCCGACGAACGGGGCTTCCAGGCCCTGCGACTTGAGCGTCCCGCGGACGCCCGAGACCACGCGCACCGCCTTCCATAGCGGGGTCAAGCCCTGCTTGCCCTTCAGCTCGAACGAGCCGGCGTCCTCGTAGAAGATCGCCTGCTCGGTCGACCGCCGAGTGGCGTCTCCGACGTAGACACGACCGGGCTCCGCGACCGACTGCACCCTCGAGGCGGTGTTGACCAGATCCCCGGCGACCATCCCCTCGGCCGTGGCGCCGATTGTCACGGCCGCCTCGCCGGTCAGCACCCCCGCACGCGCACGAAGGCCCTCGGCTCCCACCTCCTGCCCGAGCGCCGACACCGCCGCGACGAGCTCGAGCGCCGCCCGCACCGCGCGCTCCGCGTCGTCCTCCGTCGCCACCGGCGTGCCCCAAACGGCCATCACCGCGTCTCCGATGAACTTCTCCACGGTTCCCCCGTACAGCTCGATCAGACGTCTGCACGTGTCGAAGTAACGCGAGAGCAGGTCGCGAACCTCCTCCGCGTCGCGCGACTCCGACAGCGACGTGAACCCGACGAGGTCGGCGAACAGAACGGAGACGAGGCGACGCTCGGCCGCCGGAGCCTCGCGGGCAACCGCGGCCGGCGCGGCGCCGGCTTCGGTCCCGGTCACCGGCGCACCGCACTCGCCGCAGAACTTCTCGTCGCCTACGAGCGCGGCTCCGCACGCTCCGCACGTCACGGCGAGCGCCGTTCCGCATTCCTTGCAGAATTTCTTTCCCGCAAGGTTCTCGGTGCCGCAGCTTGGACAGATCATTGTGACAAAGAGCCTACTGTCCACTCTTTCGCGGTCAACAAGAATCAACGGGAAGCGTGAGCCTTGGGCGCTTCGCCGAGCTCGTCAATGCAGCGGGCTGCCGGCGTCGATCCGGCAGAAGCGTGCTCGGTCGAGTACTGCGTTGTCCCTTTCGCCAACGCCGAAGGTCAATAAGGGATCAACAATTCGGCGCCAGAAGACGCCATGGCGCTCGAGCTGATTTGGCTCAACAGTGTCCCCCAGCTTGCCGAGCTGGCACGACCGATCGCGCCCGCTGGTGTGCAGTGTGCCGTTTGAGCGTCTATGCAGGAGTTTTCCGCTCTTGCGGTGAGTTCGCTTCACGTGCGTTTGCAGCCTCTATCGAGCGTTGGTGGTAGCAGGTGTTAGCACCATGGCGCCTCGCCTCGGGCCCGGCGGCCTAGGTGATCGAGGGCTACGCGAATCCGGATCCGGCGGTGCCGATCCGCTGTTGACCTCGAAACCATTCGTACGCGTTGCGGATCCCTCGGTGCGCCTGAGCTTCATGAACCCGATCGTGCCGAACGCGTCGCCGACTCACAAGTCGAGCGGCGGATAGAAGGTGTCGACACCGACGGCCTCGACCTCGCTCAACAGGTCTCGTGCGTAGACCTGGCCCCAAGCTGGGTCGACGAGGCTCAAAGCCTCGCGGTGGTAGCTCCAGTTCGTCGAGTCAAGCCGGTGGGCTTCCTGGAAGTGTGTGACCGCGTCCCGCGGGAAGCCGATCCGGTGCAGGTGCTGCGCAAGCTCGAAATGCGCGGCGGCAAGACCGAACTCCGGTGGACGCGGCCGCGACCGTTCGATGACCTCGCCCTCTGGGAGCACGTAGCGGCTCTCCTCGCCGTTGTCTGCCCAGTCACGCACCGCTGCCGCGTACCGGTTGGTGTCGCTCACGTTGGCCATCATCCCCTCGACGATCCTGCGCCGGCGTTCCGGCAGCTGCGCGATGCGCGATGACACGTCATCACCCTCGTCGCGTGGTCCGAACGCGACCTCGGCCGGTCGCACGATCATCCCGTCCTCGTCGATCCAGATTGCGAACGGCACGTTCGTCATACCGAAGAGCTCGCTCAGCACGTGGGCCGGGTCGACCAACGACGGGTGAGTGGGCTGCGCGGCCTCGTGGAACGGCCGCGCCGCTTCGACGTTAGTGTCGAGCGCGACCGTAACGATTTCGACGCCGGCCGGTGACAGCTCCTCGTGCAGCACCTGCCACCCGGGCAGGTCGAAGCGGCACCCTCACCACGACGCCCAGGCGATGAGGACGACTCTGCGACCGCGCAAGCTCGCCACGTCGAACCCGTCGCCGTCGAAGTCCCGGAGGACGAGATCAGGCATGCGCGCGCTGTCAAGGACGCGACGGTCGCCGGACCGCGGACCGAGCGCCCAGAGGCCGTGCGCCTCGTCGTGGGCGATCGGCATGCCGAGCCGCTCGGCGACAACGGTGACGTCGATGCGCCCCTCGGCGTCCGGTGCGAGCGACGGAAGGGGCACACACACCCCCGCGTTGCACGCACCTTCAGGCCTGATCTCCCAGCCTGTGATCCGCTCGAACTCCCCGGCCGTGAGGTCCAGCCGATCCAGCATCATGGCAAGACACCGCAGGCCGCCGCCAGCCGTGCGTGCCGCTCCTCGAGAAGCGCGAAGGACTCGTCCGGGTGGGTGATCGCGTACAGCTCGCCGCGCTTGATCGCGTCGACGACGATGGCGCCCACCTCAGGAGGGCCGAGCACCCGCATGACGTACTCCGGGTCTTCCTCAGCCTCGTGGTCCTCGAGCCCTCCCGGCTCGAGCCCCGCCGGCCGATTCCGCGACGGGCGATTGGCATTCGTCCGAACGAGCCCCGGCACGAGCACGGTGACGCCGACCGACGAATCTCTCTGCGCGAGCTCGAGCGCAAGCGTCTCGGTCAGCGCCACGACGCCGAACTTCGTGACGCAGTACGCGCCGAGCCGCGGATAGGCCACCAGGCCGGCCAGCGACGCGGTGTTGACGATGTGGCCGCCGTCGGCGTTCCGCTCGAGGATCGGCAGGAACGTCGTGACTCCGTGGATCACTCCCCACAGGTTCACGTCGATCAGCCAGCGCCAGTCGTCGAGCGTCGTGTCCGCCATCCAGCCGACCGGCCCGACACCGGCGTTGTTGCAGACCACATGGACGGCCCCGAAGCGCTCCAGCGTCTCGTCCGCCAGCTCCTGCACGCTCGCCGCGTCGCTCACGTCGGTGCGAACGCCGACCGCGCCCAGCTCGGCGGCGGTCGCCTCGAGCGCCGGCTCCTCGATGTCCGCGATCACGACTTCCATGCCCTCGGCCAGGAACGCTCCTGCGATCCCCTTTCCGATCCCCGAGGCACCGCCCGTGACGACGGCGACCTTCCCGCGCAGCTCGGTGAGACCGGTCAACTCGCCGGCGTGTGCAGCAACGCGAGCATCACGGCAGGCCCAGTCCCCTGGTTCCGCCACGTATGGCGGGTGGCCTGCTGCAGGACGACGTCGCCCGCTTCGAGCCGCACCGAGTCGCGGTCGAGGAGCAGCGTCAGCTCGCCGGCGAGGAGGTAGATGAAGTCGATCGTCCGGGTGGTGTGGAACCCCTCCTCGTCGACCCCCGGATACTCGGGGCCGACGATCCGCTCGCCGCCGGGCGGGAACGTCGCCTGAACCCACCAGACGCCACCCGCAGGTGGCTCGAATGCGGTCGCGGCGGCTTCCTCGGGCACATCGGCGGTCCATTCGGCGATGTCGGACGGCTGGTAGCGCCAGAGCTCAACCGCATCGGCCTCGGGCAGCTCGTCCGCCGAGACGACGTAGGAACCCCCCTCGCCGTCGACGCCTGTCACGACGCGCTTCACTGCGCAACAGCCCTGGTGGTCTCGGTGTCGGACACGCGCCCTCCTTCAGGCCTTGACAGCGGTGGAGGCTATCGGACGGCCGTTCGTTTGTCACATCAGGGGAGGTGACGCGCCCAGTCCGGCAATCGACGACGTGGAACGGCGCCGCGAGCAAAGACTCCACGCCCGTGCGGGCCCAGCGCGCCTCGAGGGCGGGCGCAGCCGTTCGGCGGTCGCGACGGGATCGTCGTCGAGAAAGCAAGACGTGATCCAGGTGCCGGCTTCGGCCGTCGAGTAGAACGTCGTCCGATGGCGTGCCGGCGAGCTCCGTCATGGCGGCATCGTCACGCTCGACAGCACGGCTGGCAAGCAGTAGCG
>WNGF01003634.1_pt1 | contig 20786 bp, 19 predicted proteins | sample 5400641 | NCBI WGS metagenome assembly WNGF01 (sample SAMN13153371, study PRJNA577476) | soil metagenome | isolation source: 80 cm soil or saprolite under grassland replicate 2 | place: USA:California | collected 2016-06-15
GATGAAGGAATTGAAAAAGCAAATAAGAAAGCACAGCAAGTCATGGCACAAGCAAAGCGGCAATCTCCATCGTATCGGGACACAAGCGTCCTCAAAATAATAACTTTAAAAAATGAATAAAATGGAAAAAGAATTGATTATTTTTAATGAAAGTAAATGGATCAGGCAAGGGTTTAAACGATATGCTCAAAATCCAATTATTTCTCCCCGTCCTGAATTTTCATGGGAAGCAAAAGCCACTTTTAACCCGGCAGTGATTTACGAAAACGGTAAATTTCATATCGTTTACAGAGCAATGTCTTGTGACGACACATCTGTTTTTGGTTATGCTTCTTCAAAGGATGGTGTGCACATAGATGAAAGATTACCTACTCCTATTTACGAGCCAAGTGCAATTTTTGAAAAAAAGCTACGACCAGGAAATTCGGGTTGTGAAGATCCTCGTATAACCAAAATTGGTGATACATTTTACATGTTTTATACTGCATTTGATGGTTATACACCGAGGGTGGCATTTACTTTAATAAAGGTAACCGACTTCCTTAACAAACACTGGAATTGGGAAAGTCCGAAAGTTATAACACCTCCCAACCATGATGATAAAGATGCATGTCTTCTGAGCAAAAAAATTAATGGAAAGTATATTATTTTCCATCGCGCCTTTGAAGGTATCTGCATTAATATGGAGGACGATTTGAATTTTGACGAACATAAGTGGCTGGTGCATCACAGTTTTTTAATTGAGCCAAGAAAACCATATTGGGATAATTTTAAATTTGGAATTGCCGCCCCACCCATTGAAACTCAATATGGCTGGCTTATGTTTTATCATCGTGCTACTATTCCCGGTAGTATTTATAAGGTTGAGGCAGCACTTCTCAGTTTGGATGATCCCTCAGATGTTATATCACTAACTGATGCAACACTACTGGAACCTGAAATGGATTATGAGACCACTGGTCTTGTACCAAACGTAGTTTTCCCATGTGGCGCTGTTTTATTCAACGATAGTATTTATTTATATTATGGAGGAGCCGATAAGGTTGTAGCAGTTGCCAGCATGGAACTAAAAGGAATTTTAAAAAGATTAGGGAGATGCCCTTGACAATGAACAACCATTCAGATACATACATTTATCTGTATATCTACATTCTTACATGACAAGAATCAGGTCTTACAATGCCGTAGATCATACTTTCTGAGTTTAAGCTAAAAGACCTTTGTCGCAATAAAAGCAAAAACAATGACTACTGATGCAACTGACAACACAGATAAAAATGATAAACATAATATGGCTGAAATAATGAAAGCTGTAGCACATCCCGACAGGCTTGCAATATTGAATTTGTTGTGTAAAAAAAAATCAAAAAAGTTAATGGTAAAAACTATTTACGAAGAACTTGGTTTGCAACAGCCGATTGTATCACGTCACTTGAATATTCTGAAAAATGCCGGGGTAGTTAAAAGATTACAAGAAGGACAAAAAACATTTTACTGTTTGTGCAATGAAAAAAAATCGGTGCAATCAATTTCAAAATGTTTTTGTTGATAGATGTAAGCATGATTCAATTAGCAGGACAACTTGCCAGATGAACAGTTAAATAACAAGATCATGATTGAGAAAATAGTTTCCTGGTCAATACATAATCGCTTCTTTGTGTGGATAGGAATTATCCTGATCGCCATTGGTGGTTTTTATTCTATTAAAGAAACTCCTGTTGATGCTCTTCCAGATCTTTCTGAAAACCAGGTGATCATTTTCACTGAATATATGGGTCGCAACCCTAAGATCATGGAAGATCAGATCACTTATCCCCTCGTATCTAACCTTCAGGGTATCCCAAAAATTAAATCTATTCGTGCAGCGTCCATGTTCGGAATGAGTTTCATTTTCGTTGTATTCAATGATGATGTAGATGTGTATTGGGCACGGACAAGGGTTTTGGAACGTCTTAATTATGCGCAGCGTTTTTTACCCGAAGGTGTTACTCCCAGTTTAGGTCCTGATGGTACTGGTTTAGGACATGTTTACTGGTACACACTGGAAGGTAAAGGATATAATCTTGCTGAGTTAAGAGCGTTGCAGGACTGGTATGTAAAGTTTGCACTTCAGAATGTAGAAGGTGTCAGTGAAGTTGCATCATTTGGTGGTTTTCAAAAAAGTTACCAGGTAACGATTGATCCTTATAAACTCATTTATTATAATGTGCCTTTAATGGATGTTGCACGTGCTGTTTCAGCAAACAATCGCGATGTGGGTGGTAGTGTTTATGAAATGAATGAAACCGGTTATCTCATTCGTGGTTTGGGATACATTACAAACCTTGAGGATATTAAAAACATTCCCGTCGGTACGTATAAATCTATTCCAATAAAGCTTAATGATATTTCAGAAGTTCAAATGAGCTCTGATCTGCGATTAGGAATTGTGGATGAAAATGGAGAAGGTGAAGCTGTAGGTGGTATTGTAGTAAGCCGTTTTGGCGAAAATGCAAAAGATGTTATTGAAAGAGTAAAAGTAAGAATCAAAGATGTAGAAAAAGGCTTGCCGCCGGGTGTAAAATTTAAAGCAGCTTATGATCGAAGTGATTTGATCCTGGCGTCAATTAATACATTGAAAGAAGCACTTTGGCAGGAAATACTTATTGTTTGTATTGTAGTTATTCTTTTCTTATTCAGCATACGCAGTGGTTTGGTTGCAATTTTTTCCATTCTTCTTTCAGTACTCATTGGTTTTATACTCATGAAATTGTTTGGTGTCACTTCAAATATTATGTCATTAGGAGGTATTGCACTTGCGATTGGCGATGTGGTAGATCCCGGAATTGTAATGGCAGAAAATGCATACAGGTCTTTAACGAACAAAATACTTAATAAAAAAGAAAATTAACCTAAGATGAGCAAAGAGCGAATCGGACATACCAAAGAAATTACAGAAGAAGAACGGATAGCGGTTATTGAAGATTCTTCACGAACACTTGGACGCTCTGTATTCTTTTCTGTGATCATTATGATCATTTCTTTTGCCCCGATTCTTTTTTTAACAGGACAGGAAAAAAAATTATTTACTCCATTGGTACTCACCAAAACTTTTTCACTCATAGGCGCAGCTATTTTGGCGATCACCGTTTCACCCATGCTCACCCGGATGTTTATGAAAGGTCGTTTGGTGCCTGAAAGCAGAAATCCTGTCTCTAACTTTTTTGTGATTATCTACAGACCTGTTGCAAGATTCTGTCTGAAATGGCGGAAGAGTATACTGATTTTTTGTTTTCTCCTGGTGGCTGGAAGTGTACCCTTAGTACTAAATCTTGGAACAGAATTCATGCCCCCTTTAGATGAAGGCTCATTGTTGTTGATGCCTGTTACATTGCCCGATGTTTCCAATGCTGAAGCAAAAAGAATTACACAACTGCAGGATAAGCTCATTAAAGGTTTTCCTGAAGTTGAAAACGTACTTGGTAAAGCAGGCAGAGCCAGCACTGCAACAGACAATGCTCCCATGAGCATGATTGAAACGATCATTATTCTAAAACCTAAATCAGAGTGGCGTAAAGGTTTAACAAAAGACAGCTTGATTAAGGAAATGAATGATAAGATTCAAATACCGGGAGTTGTTACAGGATGGACACAACCAATTATTAATAGGGTCAACATGCTTTCTACAGGAATACGTACCGATGTGGGTGTAAAAATTTTCGGAAAAAATCTTGATAGTATATATGATATATCCAAAAAAGTAGAAGGTTCATTAAAAGGTATAAAGGGTTTGCAGGATTTATATGTTGAGCAATTAACAGGAGGTAAATATCTCGATATAAAAATACGTCGCCCTGATGCTGCACGGTATGGTTTAAATATAGACGATATAAACATGGTAATTGAAAGTTCTCTTGGCGGAATGGTGCTTACAAATACTGTTGAAGGAAGGGAACGGTTTAGTGTGAACTTACGTCTTGCACAAGAGTATAGAAATGATATAGATGAAATTAAAAGAGTTCCGGTGCAAACAGTGCGATATGGTGTTATTCCCTTGTCTGCTGTAGCTGATATCGGCGTTACAGAAGGTCCCCCTATGATCAATTCTGAAAATGCGATGCTAAGAGGTACAGTCTTGTTTAATGTGCGTGACAGGGATATGGGAAGTGTTGTAAATGAGGCGAAGCAAAAAATTGATGCTGCATTTAAACAGTTACCTGCAGGATATTACATTCAATGGAGTGGCCAGTATGAAAACCAGGTAAGAGCAGAACAAACATTGAAAATTATTATTCCCATTGTGCTATTGGTAATTGCTTTTATCCTTTATATGACCTTCAATTCTTTTAGAGCAGTTTTAATTGTATTTATAAGCATACCTGTTGCACTCATGGGGGGAGTTTACTCACTCTATTATTATCATGTAAATTTTTCTGTGGCTGTCGCTGTTGGTTTTATTGCTTTGTTTGGTGTTGCAGTTGAAACGGGTGTGCTGATGATCGCTTACATGAATGACACTATTAGTAAACTGGTGAAGCAGAAAGGCAATGGTCCTCAAAATATCAGCCTTCCTGATTTAAAAGAGGCGATTCTTTTTGGAGCCACACAACGTGTTCGTCCGTTGCTGATGACAGTGCTTGCAAATATTATTGGTTTAATTCCTATTCTCGCTTCAACTGGCACCGGCAGTGATGTGATGAAACCAATTGCCATTCCATTTGTGTTCGGTCTTATTACATCCACGCTGTTTGTATTAATTGTTTTGCCGGTTATTTATAACCTTTTGAAAGAGTGGGAAATGAAGAAGTATGGCAAGCTGGTAGTGCTCGATATAAAAGAATAAAACATGAAAACGAAAACACTCATAGTATCTATTTTATTTCTTGCTATTGTTTATCAAAATAAGGCACAGAATACTGTTCATTATAGTATAGAAGATGTTTTTATAACCATAGATAAAAGTTTCCCGCAGCTTCAACAGTATGATGCTAAAATCAATGCGATTCGTTCGATGGCGGAAGGGGCAAAAAGCTGGATGCCTCCAACAGTATCACTCGCCCTGGATAGGTTTCCGTATAAGGTTTCAATGATTAAAGAAATGATTCCCGATAACCAGGCAGGTATCATGTTATCCATTCAACAAATGATTCCTAATCCTGCTAAGCAAAATGCAAAAAGAGATTATTTGGTTTCCTTAGAAGACGCTCAGCATAATAACCAGGAATGGCAAAGAAATGTGTTACATTTTACGGCAAAACTTTATTATTACAGGCGTTATACAGCCGAAAGAAAATTACAGCTTGTAAATGAGTATCGGAGTTTATTGAACATGCTCATTAAAACTGCAAAAGACAAATACGCCTACAACCAATCTGACCTTAGTTCAATTTTTAAAGCGGAAGCCTCACTAAGCGAATTATCGAATATGGAAACGATGCTGAATGCACAAATTGCAGAAAGCAATATCGGGTTAAATACATTGATGGGCTCTGATGTCAACGCATTGTTCACAATTGACACTTTAATAACAACAAAAGATTATAGCAAAGATTATTTAGAAACCATAGATAGCTCACAATTATCGAGAAATGATATTCTTTCCATGCAAAGCCAGATTCGCTCTATGCAGCTTAACCAAAAGCTCGCTTCAACCGGAAGTAAACCCGATTTTGGCTTACAGGTTTCACATGGACGAATGTTTGGTATGCCCGATCAATTTTCAATTATGGCGATGATGACCATCCCTATCGTTCCCTGGTCATCTAAAATGTATAAATCAGAAATAAGGTCAATGGGATATGAAATTGAAAGCATGCAAAAAGAAAAATCCACAATGGAGCTTATGGCAAAACAAATGATCCGTGAAAAGATAACGATGCTCATCAGCGAGAAAAAGCAATTGGATAATTACGATACGAATGTGTTGCCAGCTTATCAAAAAAATTTAGAAACCAACATGCTTGCGTACAGGCAAAATACAGGAAACTTTTTTGTATTGCTTGATGGATGGAACATGCTGCTGATGAAACAAATGGAACGTGTGGATAAATTAAATGATGTATTAATGCTGCAGGCAGAATACGAATATCAAAGAGAAATTAAGTAACTCATGAAAAACTTTTTTCCATATAAACATGTTTTCAAGAATAATGGGATTTTATACCTGGTAGTCTTAGTCTTTTTCTTTTCTGCATGCAAGCAACAATCCAAAGATCAGAATAAGAATTCCGATACCACTCACAAAATCAGCGAACAGACTTCCGGTACCGGTATGGCTGGTATGAACATGAATCCAGATACTGCGATGGCGGGGATGAATATGAATAGCGATACTGCGATGACTGGAATGGATATGAATGCCGATACTGTAAATGAAACATACTGGAGTACTTTACCCACTAACAATACAGTTATTGCACAACAGCAGGTTGTAAAACCAGAGTTTGCCGAAATGAATTTTACGATAACCGGCAATGGTTATATAGATTTCGATATACGCAGAAACCGGAAAGTGTCCGTTCGTATTTCAGGTCGTATAGAACGCTTGTATGTAAAATACAATTATCAATATATACACAAAGGAGAAAAAATATTAGAGCTTTATAGTCCTGAACTAAATACATACATAGAAGAGTATTTGTATCTCATTCATCAAACAACAGATACTGTTCTGCAAAGGAATGCATGGCAGAAATTAGCTTTACTTGGCTTATCCAGGGATCAAATAACACAGATTACAAAATCAGGAGAAACTACTTTCACGATACCTGTATACAGCCCTTATGAAGGTGTTGTCTTGTTCAATCCATCTGCATCAACAAATGACGTAATGAAATCAGGTTCTGCTTCAAATGCTATGGGAGAAATGAGTAATAATTCTTCTTCCATTGCCAATCCTGTTTCTTCTTTACCTGACAACAGTATAAGAGAAGGAATGTATGTTGGTAAAGACCAAGCCCTCTTTTGGGTAAATGATTTCAGAGAAGCGTGGGGCATACTGGCTTTTAATAAAGAAGATGAAAAATATGTTCAAAAAGGTCAGTCAACTTTTGTGGAAAGTGAATTACTTCCCGGTAAACCTTTTATAACATCTATTCAGTTTATTGAACCAGTTTATAAAGAAGGACAAAAATTTTCACAGGCAAGAATATACATTTCGAATGACTCACACATTTTTAAACAAAATAGTTTACTGACTGCGAACGTAACTGTTCCCGTAAAATCATTGATGGTTCCTTCAGCCAGCGTTTATTATTTAGGTAAGACGGCTATTGTTTGGGTTCGAAAAGGAGTTACAAAAGAAGGTAGTAATATTTTCCAGGCAAGAGCAGTAAGAACCGGGCACCGGACAAATGATGAAGTTGAAATTAAAGGTGGGCTATTGAAAGAGGAAATGATTGCGAAAGATGCAGCGTATTTAGCGGACAGGGAATCACTTATTCAATTTTAAAAAAAGCATTATGAAAAGCAGAATATTGTTCATATCATTTTTGGGTTTCATTGCGCTCTTAATGCTTCCGGGTTGTTTTGGAAAAAAAGGTAGCAGTGAAACAACCGGTAATACTATGAATATGGTTAGCCCCATAAGTGATTCATCTGATAACATGATTATGATCTCTTCAAGAGATGAGCAATATGCCAACATAAAAGTTGATACAGTAAGATTTAAAAATATGGCTGAGTACACAATTTTATCAGGCACTACCAATTTGGATGAAAGGAGAGTAACTGTAATTACTTCAAGGGTTCGCGGCAGGGTTGATAAAGTATTTGTTCGCAATCCGCAACAATCGGTTGCTGTTGGCGAACCGTTATATGCCATCTACAGCGAAGAACTGTTATCAGATGAAAATGAATATGTAAATGCACTCGAACAGCAGGCGCAGTTTAATACTCAGCAAATAGCAGCGCAAATGGCGGAAGGCGCAAAGAAAAAATTATTGTTGTGGGGTGTTACTGTGGAACAAATAAAACAATTGGAACAAACGCGAAAGCCCTCTGCTCTTCTTACTTTCTATAGTAATGTTTCAGGAACCTTAACTGACCTGTCAGTGACTGAGGGGCAATATGTTGATGCAGGGACACCTTTATTCCGTTTTGCAGATCTATCTCAGTTATGGATTGAAACACAGATGTACACAAGTGAATTGCAATGGTTGTATCAAAAGCCTTCCATCACTGCAGAGTTTGATGCTTATCCCTCTCAAATATTTTCAATAACTCCGGTATTTGATAATCCAACAATTGAAGCAGATCAAAAGATAAGTCTTGTCCGTTTTCTCGTGCAAAATGCAAATATGAAATTGAAACCGGGAATGATGGCTTATGTAAGCATCAAACGAAATGAAAAAAAAACAATTGTAATTCCTAAGTCCTCACTTCTGCTTGGGAATATGGTTACGGTGTGGATCAAAACAGGTGTCGGTATGTATGAGAGTCGCATGATTCAATTGGGGATTCAAAATAAAAAAGAAGTGGAAGTATTAAGTGGATTGAAAGCAGGAGAGTTGGTGGTAACAAGCGGAGCGTTTTTATTAAACAGTGCATTGATATTAAAAAAAGGTGCAGGTATGCAAGGAATGGGAGGCATGAAAATGTAGGTTAAAAATATTCTCTGAATTATGCAGATGCTCAATACCATAGCAATAATAATTGGAATTACCGGTAGTGTCATCATAATATGGGGTGTATTGGTTACTTCTTTTTTATTCTTGAAAACGGAGTTGAAGAAATTAATTAACAAAACCGATATGTTGTACGAGGCAAAAATCAGATACAGCTTTAGCTCTTATTTATTGCTTGGTCTTGATTTTATGCTGGCGGCAGATATAATTCACACTATTCATAACCCTGTATTGAATGATTGTATATCCTGGCAATGATCGTAGCTATACGAAGTGTTATAAGTTACTTTTTACACAAGGAAATGTATGCATCCCTGGTAGATACAAAAACTTCAGTTAAGGATAATAAATCAAGTATATGTTAACTGAAAGTATTGAGAATATAAAAAGTCCCTGGTCTCTTGACAATAAAACAGTATTGGTTGAACTCCATGCCGATTATGAAACAGGACTTAGTTCCAATGAGGCAGCACGGCGTCTGGAACTGGCTGGTCTGAATAAAATTGAATCTACCAAAAAAACGAGCCTGCTAAAGATTCTAATAACCCAGTTTGTCAGCCCATTTGTACTCTTGCTTGCCATAGCAGCGGGACTTTCTTTCTATTTTGATGAATGGCTTGATGGAATTGCTATTGTTGCTGTTATCGTCATTAATGCTGTCATCGGCTTTATCATGGAGTTTCAGGCTGAACGATCTATGGAGGCTTTGAAAAAATTGACGACTGTGCCCGCTAAGGTTATGCGCAACGGCAAATTGGTCGAAATACTTTCGGAAGAAGTGGTACCTGGGGACATTTTATTTGTAGAAAGCGGGGATATGATTACGGCAGATGCAAGAGTGATCAAAGCTTCTCAATTGCAAACGGACGAATCTGCATTAACAGGAGAATCATTACCAGTAGAAAAACGGGAAGGCGCAATTTCAGAAAATATTTCCCTGGCTGAACGAAATAACATGCTTTACAAAGGAACTTTTGTAAGCAAGGGAAACGGCTATGGTATAGTTGTTCATACTGGCATGTCAACAGAATTAGGCTCTATAGCCAGTATGGTTCAAAATGCTGAACAGGTAGCAACCCCGTTAGAGAAAAAAATCCAAGTCTTTAGTAAAAAGTTGATTTGGATAACTGTAGCACTTATTGTTATCATTTTTATAGCAGGTATATTGAATGGACAAAAAGTTGTTCAAATGCTCGAAACTTCCATTGCTTTGGCAGTAGCAGCCATTCCGGAAGGATTGCCTGTTGTTGCAACATTGGCACTTGCTTTTGGAATGCTTCGAATGGCAAGATATAATGTGATTGTAAAGAAATTATCGTCAGTTGAAACATTAGGTGGTACTACGGTAATATGTACTGATAAAACAGGAACTCTAACACAAAATAAAATTGAGGCTTCATTTATTCAAATCCATAATAAAGCTACCCGTATTGAAGTAAATGTTAATACTGCCGCTATTCGCTTTGTTGACAGTAATGATCTTAACGATTCACAGGCTTATAATCATTTGTTTCAAATAGCAGCATGCTGTAATACTGCATCTTACCATAAACTTGGACAGGAGGAAAAAGAAACCGGAGATCCACTGGAGGTTAGTTTGCTGAAGATGGTTTTTTGTACATCTAAAAATCACGATTATTACAAGAGACATTTTCCGAAAGAGGATGAAATACCTTTTTCATCAGACACCAAAGTGATGGCAACATTGCACAGAAATGGGCAGGGCTATTATGTTGCTGCCAAGGGAGCAGTCGAAGAATTGCTGAATTATTGTACGTCAGTTATTGAAGGCGATGAAATAATATCCCTGACAGATGAAAAAAGGAAATGTTGGTTAAAGACTGCTGAAACAAAGGCAGAATCAGGTTTGAGAATGCTTGCCTTTGCTTTTTCTGTTAAAAGCGAAAAACAAAAAAACTTTTTACAAGAACTTACTTTGGCAGGCTTAATTGGCTTTATTGATCCGCCCCGTCCCGAAGTGTCTGCAGCAATTGAGGAATGTAAATCGGCAGGAATTAAGGTAGTGATGATTACCGGCGATCACCCTGCTACCGCAAAAAACATTGCCTTACAATTAGGTCTGATGGAAAACAGTGGGGAAGTGATGCATGGCAATTCAATGAAGCCGTATAACCAACTAACAAAAGAAGATAAAGAAAGATGGTTAGAGGCTTCCGTTTTTGCCCGTGTAACACCCGAGCACAAATTGGATTTAGTGACTTTATTCCAGGAAAAGAAAATGGTGGTTGGCATGACCGGGGATGGTGTGAATGATGCACCAGCACTGAAGAAAGCAGATATTGGTATTGCCATGGGACAAAGAGGAACCCAAGTAGCCCAGGAAGTAGCGGATATGGTATTAAAAGATGATTCTTTTTCCTCTATTGTGATGGCTATCAAGCAAGGCAGAGTAATATTTGATAACATCAGGAAATTTGTAATATTCCTTCTTTCCTGCAATTTGAGTGAGCTGCTAATTATTGCTACTGCTGCTGTTTTAAATCTGCATTTTCAACTCTTTCCTTTACAGATCTTGTTTATCAATCTTGTTACTGATGTTTTACCTGCATTGGCTTTGGGAGTAACAGAAGCTGCTCCCCATATAATGCAACGGAAACCGTATTCTTCCCAAGTTTCAATTATTGATAAAAAAAGGTGGTCAGCTATTTTTGCTTACTCCACTGTAATTGCCATTACAACTATCGGGGCAGTTTTCGTAAGCCATGAATTATTACACGGCAGGGAGAATTGGAATGCGGAACTCTGTAATAATATTTTGTTTTATACGCTCATATTTTCACAAATCCTCCATGTGTTCAATATGTCTTTCGAGAAAGGCGTTTCTTTCTTTCGAACGGAGATTTTCAGGAACCGCTATGTATGGTATGCAGTGTTAAGTTGTATTATAATTGCTCTGCTGTCCTATTGGATTATTCCTATGAGGAAAATTCTTGAAGTATCTATTTACGGTTGGAAAGACTGGAGCATTATAATTGGTTTCTCTTTCCTTTCATTAGTGTTGATTCAATTATGTAAAAAGCTGCGGTGGGTAATTTAAATAAGGAAGTCAGTACGAAAATGAATTGAAATGAAAAGAGTATCAGAATTGCTTCTTAAAAAGTTCAAGTAACAGGCTAATTGATTTAGAAGACTTGACAGAAGAAGAACTCGAAATATTTAGGCAGGTATTTCCGAAAATTGAGCGCAATGGCAAAGAAAGTAAAGGACTTGTCAAAATCTCATTCAATCGAGGAAGCAAAAGAATTGCATGTTTTCAAAGTATCAAAGAGGATTTTTCACCAACAAAAACCCTTGGTAGTAGAATTATCAAATAAAAGTGTAGTTCAATTTTTTAATAAAGCATCTATGATTGTTACAATAACTATGAACCCTGCAGTAAATAAAAGCTCTGTAGGGGAGAAATTGATACCCGAGAAAAGACTTCGTTGCTCAAATCTTTTGGCAGAAGCAGGCAGAGGCGGTATTAATGTTAGCAAAGTAATTAAAAAATTATGTGGTGAAAGTTTGGCTGTATTTCCAGCAGGAGGTGATAATGGAGAACTGCTTAAGAGAATACTGACGAAAGAAAAAATTTCTTATAAAAGCATTCCTGTTTCCGCTGAAACAAGAGAATGTTTTACAGTTACTGACCATAGTACAAATGCACAATATCGCTTTGTAATGCCGGGTGCGGCACTAATGAATAAAGAAATAGAAAATTGCTTCAATTCCATTTATGCACTTCAACCCTGTCCTGATATAATTGTGGCGAGTGGCAGTTTGCCTTCAGGAGTGCCGGATGATTTCTTCGCACGTTTAGCAATTATAGCAAAACAAATGGGCGCAAAATTTATTGTAGATACTTCGGGCATTCCTTTGCAATTAGCAGCTCAGGAAGGTGTTTATTTATTGAAGCCAAATCTTTCCGAGCTATGCAGCCTTATCGGCAAAGAATATTTGCAATTGAATGAAGTAGATGAAGCGGCAAACAAGTGATTGAGAAGGGACACTGTGAAGTAGTAGTAGTTTCTATTAGTCCTGCCGGAGCTATGCTTGTAACAAAAGATATACATGAAAAAATTCCTGCTCCAAATGTGAAAAAGTTAAGTACTGTAGGTGCAGGCGATAGTATGGTGGCAGGTATGGCATGGATGCTTGAACAGGGCAAGTCACTTTCAGAAATGGTTCGGTTTGGTGTAGCATGTGGTACAGCAGCTACTATGAATGCAGGCACACAGTTATTTAAAAAGGAAGATGTGCTTAGACTTTATGATTGGATTAATCGACATAGCTTATTATTTGAAGAAGCATGATGCTTCTATTGCATACACCCTTGAAAGCAAGAATTTTTCGCAACATTTCATCCTGTCGACGTTTCTATTTAACACTCCATTACTTCCTTTTGTAATATAACTGACACATTATATTTTAAAACTATGATACCTTTATACAGGTGTTTAAAAAACTTATCATAGTATTATTGATTGCTGTATATGGAGTGTCATCTTCGGGGATGACAGTTTATGTGCACTACTGCTGTGGTAAGCTTGATAAAATAGATCTGTCCGATTCAAATAACAAGAAATGTCCTTTGCACTTTGAGGCATCAACCAAAGGTTGCTGCGACGGTAAACAGATTGAAATAAAAATCAAATCAGATCATCAGCCCGAATATGCTGTAAAGAAAGTTCTTAAGCAGTTTTCAATAAATCATATAGCTGAAGCGTCAACAAATACGGCTTCCTATACATTACCATATCCAATCCTTTCTTATTCTTCAACATCTCCACCATTAAAGTGTAACACTTCTTTACATAAACTATACTGCGTTTACCTTATCTGATACTGCTTAAAATGTAGTCCCTCCTTCCATAGTTATGGCTGCATGTCCTGTCTCAAAATAATTAATGGTAGCCTCGTCATGCAACCATGTATTCCAATTAAATTGTTTTTAAAAATTCTAAAATAAAAGTTATGAAAACGAAATTATTTTTATTCGGTTTTGCTGCGATAATTGCAGCAACGAATGTTAACGCCCAAAAAAGCAATACAGGTGTTTATTTATCTGCAGAGGATTTTTCCTCCAAAAAAACAAGTTATGAAGGTGCTAAGATCAAAACAAATCTTCTTTTTAATCCATTAGACATAAAGGTGGTTCAAGAGGACAAAACAACAACGCTTTATAAGGTGAATGTATATGGTTATAAAACCAGTGATAATAAAACATACCGTTATTACAACGGAGTCGCCTATGAAGTGCTAAATCCCCAAAATGGTTTTTTGATTTATAAATTAAACCGTTTATCATTTTCAAAAAACCAGCAGCAACCTTTTTATTTTTTTAGTACGAACGCTGATGCTCCTGTGCAAAGTCTTACCATAATGAATGTGAAAAAAGCATACCCTGATGACCGTAATTTGCATTATGCGATAGACATGTTGTTTAGGAATGATGAAGACCTGTTAAGATATGATAGCTATTATAACCAGTATAAGATCGTTGAATTGATTAAGGATGAAGGCGCTACAGCTAAAATGTAAAAATATTGGAAATTTAAGGCTTTGAAAGGCGCAAACAGGCGTAATGTACAGCATTGAAATAATATCGGATATTAAGGTGTGTGTTCTGGTTGTAACACTAAATGCCTTCTTCAAAACAGTGAATATATTTTTGAACACCTAGTTAACTCTGCGATAAGAAAGGACACGAGCAATATGAAGATGTAATAAATTGGATGAATGTTTGTGGATTGGAATTATAACAACAAAATTTTGTAAACTTTTCTCATAATTATGTAAGGGGTTTGATTTAATCCCGTTTAACTTTGTGTTTGATTGATGAAAAATATTAAGTCCATACAAATTAAGGCTGCATTTCTTCTGATGGTTTTCTCTTTGAATGTCATCATTGGTTTTGCTTGTGCGATGGGCTTGGATATGGGATTTAACGCTACTCACCATCATGAAGAAGCAACCAAAATCTCTGTGCATGTACACGCTGATGGTAAAAAACATATTCATCACGGGAAAACCGATAATGATCATGACAAATCAAAAGATGGTAAAGACAATTGCTGCAATGATAAAGTGACGAAATTTAGTCAACTTGATAAGTCAGTTCCTCAATCTTTAAATTCGATAATTAACCCGGTATTTTTTACTGCATTCGTTTCTTCATTTTATCATATTGATGTTTTACATTCTTCAAATGTTACAACAAACATTAAACCCTTTGTCCGAAGTACCCCGCCTACGATATCAGATATTCGTATAGTTATTCAAAGCTTTCAGATTTGATTTAATGTTATTCTTATTTCTGCATGGCAATATAACCATGTGTGTAATTATTTTATTATAACATTAAATCAATTAAAATGAAATCGAAGATTCGCGAGCACAAAAGCTCATCAATTATTTCAGCGGGTAAAAAAATACTTTTTATAGTTGCATTTTTAGCAACCGCATTTGTACAATCTGGTTTTGCACAGGATAATGCAAAACAATCTAATCCATCTCGATTACTCACCTCATATTATAACATTAAAAACGCTTTGGTTGCAGGCAATGCGAACACTGCATCAGCGAGTGCCGAAGAGTTTGTAAAAACGCTCAATGGCATTGATTATAAGGTAATATCTGAAGGCAACGTAAATGCTTTGCTGAAAGACGCAACAGCCATTTCAGAAATGAAAGATATTAATCATCAGCGTGAGCATTTCGCAAATTTATCTTCTAATATGCTTGCTGTTGCAAAAGCTGTAAAGCTTAGTGATCAACCTATTTACCAGGTTAATTGTCCAATGAAGAAAGCATACTGGTTAAGCAACGAAGCGACTATTAAAAATCCTTATTTCGGAAGTGCGATGCTTACCTGCGGCAAGGTAGTAGAAACCTTAAAGTAATCTTTTTATTAATTCCAATTATTTAACATCTAAAAACCCAGAGATGAAAAATATATTTTTTGGCATTGCCATTACTGCCATCTCTTTTGCAGCATGCAATACAGGCAACAATAAAGCAAATGAAAGCAATACGGGTAATGACACAACTCAGTCTAAATCTCAGACAAATAATGCAGAAGCCAAAACTGCAACGCCTATAAATGAAATTGTAAATGGCTATCTGCATATAAAAAATGCATTAACTAATGATAACGGAAATGATGCAGCAAGTGGGGGCAAGGAAATGGTTTCTGCAATAGGCAAATTCGATAAAGCTTCCTTAACCGACCAACAAAAAAAGGTTTATGAAGATGTAGCAGATGATGTAAAGGAAAATGCGGAACATATTGGTGAGAACGCAGATAAGCTTAAGCATCAGCGTGAACACTTTGATATGCTTAGTCAGGACATATATGAACTCGTGAAAGTTTTTGGCGCAGGGCAAACATTGTATAAAGACTTTTGCCCCATGTACAACAATAATAAAGGCGCTACCTGGCTAAGTGAAACGAAAGAAATAAAAAATCCTTATCTCGGTAAGAAAATGCCTACCTGTGGTTCAATAAAAGAAGAGATTAAATAAGAGGAGCAAGAAATATGCAAGGTGTTTGCAAGAAGTGACGAAACAAGAGTTTCAAAGGGGCACTCAAGCCAATAAAATATTTAATTAAAGATGAGCCTTCTTAAAAAGATATTCTTAGCACTGTTGATCGTATTTATTGCAATTCAATTTGTACGACCTGCCCGTAATGAAAGCGGGCAGGTATTGCCGGCAGATATAACAAGAACATATAACCTTCCCGAAAATGTACAGACCATTTTTAAAAACGCATGTTATGACTGCCATAACAACAATACGCACTATCCCTGGTATTCAAATATTCAGCCAATAGGATGGTTACTAGCAAATGACATAAGGAATGGGAAGGCGAAACTTAATTTCAGTGAATTTGGCTCTTACTCCCACAGGAAACAAAGGAGCAAGCTGCGGGAAATTGAAATGGCTATGCGGGAGGGCACAATGCCACTCTTATCATACAAATTAATGCATAAACCTGCACGCATTACTGGAGGCGAAAGAACGATAATTATGAATTGGGCAAGAAAAACAAAAGATAGTCTTAATACAAAAAAATAAAACAATGGTAAAAAAATTGGCAAAGCAATGCTAAGAATAATCAAAAAAATTTTCGTTCGAAAGAAAAAGTGTTGCCAATAATATTAAACAATTTCAAGATGAAAAAGATAATTCTGATAGTTATACAATTTGTTTGGCTTGCAGCAGTTTTTGCCCAGCACGAACAACATAATGTTCCGCAAAAAAAAGAAGAAGGCAAACCGACAGAGAAGGTTATATACACCTGTGTAATGCACCCGGAAGTGAAAACGGACAAACCCGGCAAGTGCCCAAAGTGCGGCATGACACTGGTGAAAAAAACAATTAAAGTTGCAAACACAAAACTCGCGGCTCAAAAGCAGGATAATAAACAAATGCAGAAAGATACTTCGTCTGCTAAAGAAGAAGAAACTCAAATGGACATGAATATGTCCATGAACGAACAAAAAGAAATTGATAAAAACAATGATGAAATAATCGCAGATGAATTAATTCCATCAAAAGTAAATATGCTTCCGGGGAAAACGGTTCGTTATGATTTATATGTAAGGGATACAATTGTAAACTTTACCGGTAAGCCCAAACATGCTTATGCTATCAATGGTTCAATACCTGCACCCACGCTGGTTTTCACAGAAGGTGATACGGCGGAAATTTATCTGCATAATATGCTGAAAAAAGAAGAAACATCACTTCACTGGCATGGCATTATCTTACCTAATGAGGCGGATGGAGTACCTAATTTAACTACAGCTCCTATCCCACCGGGCACAACGCATTTATACAAATTTGCTGTTGTACAAAATGGTACTTATTGGTATCATTCTCATACCCAGTTGCAGGAGCAGGCAGGTATGTACGGTGCTTTGATTTTTAAAGAAAGGGAAAAGCCGTCAACGAAAGAAACAATGAAGGAATATAGTCTTGTTTTAAGCGAGTGGACGGACGAAAAACCCGAAGAAGTACAGCGTCGCCTTCGAACAGCCAATGATTGGTATGCCATAAAAAAACGCAGTACGCAAAGCTATTCCGAAGCAATGAAAGATGGGTACTTTAATACAAAAGTTACTAATGAATGGAAACGTATGAAAGCAATGGATGTAAGCGATGTGTATTACGACAGATTTTTAAGTAATGGTAAACCGGAAAATTCAGCGCCACAATTTAAGGCAGGCGAAAAAGTGAAGTTGCGTATTATCAACGCCGGTGCATCCAGTTATTTCTGGTTACAATATGGCGGAGGAAAAATCACCGTTATAGGCAACGATGGTAATGAAGTGGAACCTGTAGAAGTGGACAGGTTAATTATAGGCGTCGCCGAGACTTATGATGTAATTGTAACTATTCCTGACAATATGAGTTACGAATTTAGAGCAACTCCTGAAGACCGTACCAAATCAACTTCACTATGGTTAGGCAGTGGTATGAAAATGCCTGCACCAACTTTACCCAAGTTAAAATATTTTGAAGGCATGAAGATGATGAACGATATGATGAAAATGAATGGCAATATGAAAGATATGGGCATGCAAATGAGTAATCAAACTATGGATATGAATACTGTTATGTATCCCGAAATTACAGGCAGCGACATGCAGGAAAATCATAGTAGTCATGATATGCAGAATATGAAGATGGATAATATGAAGGACATGAACATGGATAGTACAAAAAAGATGAAGATGGATCATAATGAAATGGATAGTATGCATCACAGGAAGATGCCTGCCCGTCCGACAGCAGGGGATACTGCAAAAAATATGAAGATGGACATTATTCAAATGGATAGTATGCACCACATGAATATGCCTGCCCGTTCAACAGGCGGGGACAGTTCAAAGAATATGAAGATGGACAACATGAATAACATGCAGGATATGGACATGAGTAACAGCAACTCAGACATCGTAACACTTAATTACTCTATGCTCCGTTCTCCCTTCAAAACTACTTTACCGGATGCACCAACTCAGGTATTGCATTTTAATCTTACGGGAAACATGAACCGTTATGTGTGGACAATAAATAATAAAACTGTGAATGAATGGGATAAAGTCTTAATTAAGGGAGGTGAAAATGTTCGTGTTATTATTACCAACAATTCCATGATGCGCCATCCTATGCACCTGCATGGTCATGACTTTAGAGTTGTGAACGGGCAAGGAGAATATGCCCCTTTGAAAAATGTGCTGGACATTATGCCTATGGAAACCGATACTATAGAATTTGCGGCAAACAAAAGTGGTAACTGGTTTTTTCATTGCCATATATTGTATCACATGATGGCAGGGATGGGTAATGTATTCAGTTATGAAAACTCTGTCAATCCCGAATTACCCGATAGTACAAAAGCTTACAAAAATTTTAAGCAGGATAATCGTATGATTCATCCTATGGTAAGGGCAGGTTTGGAAAGCAATGGAAGTGATGGTGAAGTAATGCTTTCAGGCAACAGATATGCATTGCAGGGTTTATGGCATCTCGGTTTGCATCCAGAACATGGCTACGAAGGCGAGTTAAATTTTGGGCGTTACTTCGGTAAAATGCAATGGTTGTTTCCTTACGTTGGATTCGACTACCACTACAAAAAAATAGATGGTATTAAAACTGAACAGAGTGACTATAAAAATCTCTTTGGACAAATCAGCAATAAAAATGATCGTAAGACTTTTGTGGCAGGTGTACAATATACTTTACCAATGTTGCTAATAGCTGATGCAAGAGTTGATGGGAATGGAAAATTCCGCTTTCAGTTAAGTCGGGAAGATGTGCCAATTACCAATCGCCTGCGTTTCAATTTTATGGCAAATACAGATAAAGAATATGCTGCAGGATTTAGATACATAGTATCGAAATGGTTTGCGGTATCTACCCACTATGATAGTGATATGGGTTGGGGAGCGGGTGTTACGTTGACTTATTAAGTGTGCAAGTAGTTAATAAGAAGAGAATAACTGAATGATGAAAATTATTTTTATGATACCAGCTTTTGTATTTCATAGCATCGTCCCTTGCGTCGCAATTCTTTCATCTGTAGTACTTGTTGCAACAAAGCGAACACAAGCAAATGCATTTTAATTAGTTGTATTTCCCCCTTTCGGGGATTAGGGGCAAAATCATTTCTTAAGTATTAAAACCATGAGTTTATGAACCACGAACAACACACCACATGCACAACCAACAGCATCACGGTATGCATAAAGGTCATTACAAAAAACTTGCTCTGATGGCACTACTCTCTTTTATATGCATATACATACTTATGTATCCAATGGTTAATGCATTTAGCAATGTTCTGCTGCTCTTTGAATATGTTTTATATTATCCTTAATTTTTTGTAAGTCTGTATTTAATCGAGGGGCGTGTAACTTTTCATAATCTGTTGCTGATAAATCAAAAATAGATTGGTAATGTTTGGTAATCCGTTTAGACGTGATTTGTAGTTTCAGAGGATAAGTTTTTGTTTTCTTCTTCATTCTTCTCGTATCGAGAATGACATTGACTGTTGTTGACATAACTGATTAATTTTCATTTTCACTAATTCTTCCCTTCAAAATTTGCAAACAAATTTGCAAACAATCACCAGTTAATGCCAATAAGGAGTTAATCAAAGATAGGCAATTCTTTTTCAAATATTGAAAATCAATCTGTTACAGTTAAAAAGCGTTAAACTAGGTAAACCTAAGAAAACGCTTTTAACGTGCTTAAAATCCTGTGGCCAGCAATGGCCGTGCGGGTTCAACTCCCGCCTGGGGCACATTTTCAAACAATCCCTGTGGTCGCTTTTTTATTTTTTCTGATACCAGTTTTGTTATTAGATGGTTCTCCGGCAGCTTTGGATTTTGTCGCATTTTTTTCATCTTTTATATGGTCAGTTTAAACATTAGAGTATATTAAGTAATAAAATAACAACGATTAATAGCTGGAGATTCTCTAAACATAAAACAAGCTTAAGAAAGCAATTTTAGAATGAGCTAAAATGTACGGAGCTTATTAATAACATTAACATCAGATTAAAATATAATTGGGGCGATTGTATTCAATATTCTTCACTTAATTTGGTACCTCCTTTTTTCAATTCTTATCCTTTTTGAGAGACCACTTGATGAGTAAGTGGTTTTTTTA
>WNGF01003639.1_pt1 | contig 20766 bp, 10 predicted proteins | sample 5400641 | NCBI WGS metagenome assembly WNGF01 (sample SAMN13153371, study PRJNA577476) | soil metagenome | isolation source: 80 cm soil or saprolite under grassland replicate 2 | place: USA:California | collected 2016-06-15
ACCGGCGGCGCGTTGGGCCTTGGGCCGGTCAGCGGCCAGCGCGACGCCCGTCGCCAGCAGGAGCACGAACACTAAATGTCGGATCATGGCTTCTCCTTTCGGCTTCCGCGATTGCGAAGGTCGGCAATCCATTTGACGACCTCGGCGTCGTCCGGAGCGAGCCGGCTGTACGCCTCATAATGCTCCAGCGCGCATGTGTAATCCCCGAGATACAGGTCGCACAGAATGGCAAGGTTTTTCTGGGCATAGTGAAACCCGAGGTACTGTGCGAGGGCCGCCTCATAACTCGCGCGCGCCTTCGCAAACTCTCCTTTTCGCTGCTGCACCAGGCCGAGCTCGTTGTATGCGGCGGGATGTTTTGGATTCAATTCCAGCGCCTTTTGCAGGCTGGCCTGAGCGCGGTCCAGGTCGCCGGTGCGCGCGTACGCAATGCCGAGATTGATGTGCGCTGCCGTTAATTCGGGCGCCTTCCCAGTCACTTTGAGCAGCAAGGCGATCCCCTTCTCGTACTGCGCCTGCTCCAGCATGTGCACCGCCGTCTCGTAGTCGGCGCGTATGTCGTCTGTAACGGGCACTGGTCGCGGAATCGTGAACCCGCCTAGACCCCCATCGATGGTTATAAGCGGGGGCGGCGCTTCCACCGAGGGTGTTGTCGGCGCGGCCGTCTTGGTATGTCGGGCAGCAGGTGCGGAGCCGACGGCGAAGAAGAGGACCAGGCAAGCTGTCCCGCAGCAAATCGCTCTCATGGAGCGGGTTTTATTTTTGTCCCGCATCTTTCACCCCTCCGTCAGCCACGGCCATTGGTGCCGCGTGCGTCGTCTGGTCCGGCCCGGCTGGCTTCGTGTCGGCGTTTTGCCGAGTCGCATCTTTCACCCCTCCGTCAGCCACAACCACCGCTGCCGGCTGTATCGTCTGGTCCGGCCCGGCCGGCTTCGTCTCGGCGTTGTCCGATGCCGGGCGAGAAACCTGCGACAAGGGCGTTCGGTACACGTAACTGTCGATCGAGGCGAGGAAGCCGCTGCTCATTTCGTGTTTCGCGTAGCGGCCCGGCATCAGCTCGGTGAGCCTGCCGAGACTCTTCCTGGTCCACTCGTTGAAGACGCCGGAGTGCAACAATTCCATGTTCTTCTCGTGTACGTTGATGGCTTTTTCCTCGAACGGATACGCTGCCTCGTCGAGGCTACTCTCGTACGCTTCCAGATCCGCGGGCTTCAGGTCAGTCGGCCGCTCCGACTCCGCCAGTGAGCGGCTAAAATTCGAGTAGGTCTCGGCCATGTAATAGGTGGCGGCCGCCGTCGCGTCGGCGATTTCGTACTCCGCCAGCCGGTTCAGGGCCTCGATCGTGACGTCCATACGCTGCTGCTTGTCTTTCAGGCTGGTCTCGAACGGTTGCCGCAGCTTCACGGCCACGAAATCCTGGTAGATCTGCTCCGTGAGGACCAATGCCGCGCGTGCCGCGAGCGTCCGGGTTCGTCCGGTCCTTTCCTTCCCGGCGTCCGCGTCGATGCGTACGATATCCTTCAGCTCATCGTGATAGCGAGACTCGTCATGCGCCGCCTTGTACATATCGCCGATCTTGGTGCGGGTCTCGAGGGCCGTTTCGATCGGCCGGGGAAATTCGTTGACGTAGCGGATGTACGCGTCTAACGCGCGATCCCGGTTGTTGGATTTCTCGTAGAGGTCTCCCGCAACGAGCAGCGCCTCGCTCCGTAATGCCGGATCGTCGGACTGGGAGGCGATGCGGTCGTACTCGCCAGCGGCGAGCGACAACTGGCCGCTCTCCCGGTAGGCGTAGGCGATCTGTTTGCAGGCCTCGAGCCGCAATTTATGCTTCGGGAAGGTGCTGCGAAATGCGTCGAGCACTTCCACTGCCGCCTTCCAGTCCTGCAGCCGGATCAGCGCGGCGCCTGCATCGTACTCGGCAGTCGGACGGATCGTGGATGTGGGAGCAACCGAGCGGATCCGCAGGAAGTGGTTGGCCGCCGCGCGATAGTCCTGCGCCTGATTTGCCAGCTCACCCTGCTTGTAGATGGAGGCGGCGAGGTTGTCGACGAGCGCGGCGCGCGACTCGTCCCCCTCCGGCGTGACCGCCAGCACCTGGGTGTAGGCGTGTTCGGCCTCGGGGTACTCGGCTAGTTCAAACGAGCCGTGCGCAACCACAATCCAGGCGGAACGCCGGATGCCCGAATCCGCGCCGGGATATTTGTCAGTGACGCGCTTGGCGGACTGGACGGCGGTACGGTAGTCCTTCATCTCGTACAAGTCATCGGCGGCCGCTCCCAGCACCGCCGCGGCCTGAACGTGGTCCGGGAATGTGTCGGCAAATTTAAGCGAGCTTGTGATCGTATCGCGCTTGACGCCGTCCCGCTGCTCCTCGCTCGTGACCTTCAGCTGCTGGCGGTAGGCATAAACGGCGGCGTAGCCCGCGGCTGCCGATTGGGAGTGCATCGGGTATTCGTAGGCCGTGCGCGCGTATTGCCTCGCTGCCTCGCCGAAATCCTTGTTCTCTAAGAGAAGGTCCGCAAGCTCGTAGTTGATCGCCGGCGAGTCGGCGTCCTTCGGGAACGACTTGAGATAGTCGCCGTACCATCGGAGGGCCTCGCGATAGTTCGCGAGCTTCTCGTCCGCTTTCTCCGCGTTCTGATACTCAGCATGGTAATGCGTCGCGAGGTCCTTCAGGTTCGTCTTCAGGTAGGCCAGCACTTCCGGCAACTCTTCTGGTTTGAAGTGGTGCCAGTATTCGGACTGCAGTCCGTACCTGGACGCGAACTCCCGCTTCGACTCCAGCACGAGCTTGGGGAACCCGCCTTTGGTGAAAGTCTCCACCACTTTCATACTGAAACGCGGCGCAGCACGGTGGAAAGGATAGAGTGCTATGAAAGCCTTGTACGTCTTCGCCGCGTCGTCGTAGCGCAGCTTCGCCAGGTAGTACTCGCCAAGATTCCCGTAAATGCGGTCCTCATAGGATCGTTTCCCGGAGGTGGAGAAGTACTCACGGACGGCATCCGGGCCGCCGAGATTGCTGAAGCTCAGGCTGATGACTCGAAAAGTGTCGGCGACGCGGCGTTCGTCCTCCTCCTCGTGCGCTTGATCGAAGTTGTAGCCGATCGATACCTTATAGTCGAGCAGCGCCATGTACCTGTGCAGGGCTTCCTCATAGAGATCCTGCTTGTAGAACGTCCACCCGAGCTTGTAGAGAGCGAGTTCGTAGTACGAGGACTTGGGGCCCAGCTTGATGATTCCCGAATAGACGTTCTCGGCGTCGCGATATTTTCTGCGCGTGAAGAAGTACTCGCCCCGCCTGAACTGCACTTCGTCGTAGTGCTCGGAATGCGGATTTGTGCGTATCAGGCGCTCCATGGTCTCCATGGCTTCTTCGGTGCGGCCGAGTTCGTCATACGCCCGCGCCATCTGATAGAGAACCTGGTCGCTGTCCTTGTAACCGGGGTACTCGGTGAGCAGCCGATTATAGAGAGCAATCGCCTCAACGGGACCCGTGGGAGCTGGGCCAGCGCCCACCTCCGCCGGCGACGCGGCGTCGCCACTTGCCGCGGTCTGGCCCTGCGCGGTCGTGCGCCGCTCGAATTCCTGATCGGATTCCGCCGGGGCGGCCGCGGCGACGGCTGCGGCCGGATTGGGCCTGCTGGCCTGCGCGCCCGCGAGTGTCTGGGCGGGCCGCGGAGCAGCCATTTCCAGCGGCTTGGCGTTGCCCGTGCGTATCCCGAACTCCTTCTCGAGTTGCAGGTCCGCGAGACGCCGCATCGCCTCGGGAGTCATTGTGGACTCCGGTGTCTCGTCGAGGAAGCGCCGGTAGTGGACCATGGCCTGATCGAGGCCCTGCTCGACCTTTGTCTCCTGGACGTCCGGTTTCATGTCACGCAGCTCCGCCAGCGTCCCCGTCTTCTTGACGGTACGCGGGGCGCAGCCGACCATGAAAGCCAGCGCGAGCACGATCGGAATGGTTAGGCGACGCATCAGTGTCCCTCCGCGCCGGACTGGGAGAGCGCGGCTCGATCGTAGCTATCGGCGACCCCGTAACGAGCCTCGGTCTGCTGGTCCACCAGGCGCTTTCGGCGGGCCTCGAGTTGGTTGATGGCGACGGTCTCGATCATCTGTCCCTGCTGGTCCATCAAAGTTTCGACCCGCTCCAGTGCGCCGCCGATGCGCTCGCGGAGCCCTGCAATCTGGGTGTCGTATCCGACATAGCTGTGCATCGCTGCCTGCCTCGTCCTGACGAAGGCGTCGTACTGTTGAGTGAGAGCGTCGACCTGCGTATGTAATTCGCTGAGGTGCTTATATGCCGCGGTCAGCCGCTCGGGGTACTCGGTTTCCAGCCGCCATGTGAGCACGCCGCGCAGGTGGGCCGCGCGGTGCCGAAGCGCGAGCGATTCGGCGGTGTCAGAGTCGCCGGCCTGCTTTTCGATGAGTGCGATGCGCTCGCCGGCGATCCGCTCGTCGGCGGTCGCCAGAAATTCCGGGCGGGGCGCGGTCAGCATCGCCTGCAGGCGATTGGCGAGGTGCTTGCGCTGCTCGAGTCGCAGGCGCATCTGCGAATCCAGCTCGCCGAACCGTGCGTCGACCACCGGCAGCAGCGGCCCGTAGTTCTCTCCGCGCAGCCGGATGATATCGTCGAACGCATCGACGCTGGTGTTCCAGGCGATTAGCTTCGACCTCAGGTCCTCGAGGTCGAGGTAGTTATGCAGCGCGGTCTGGAAGTCGTGAGACGCCATCAGCTCCATCAGGTAGTAAGTCTCCGGTGAATCCGGCAAACTGCGCAGGCGGATGACCCAGCTCTGGTCCTCCCGGCTCTCCTCGCGGCTCAGTGCCTTGAGAAACCGCCCCTCCCTGATGCTGCCGATCGATGCGTCCACCTTTTCGATTTGGTTGCTGTACTGCTCGAGCGCACGACCATACATGAGCGCGGCGCGGCCGTACAACTTCAGGTTGGCGTACGCATTCGGCACGGCAATCATGGCTTCCTGGACCGCGACATCCGTCGGCTCACGATTCGCCAGGATGTTCCACGGAACGAGCGCTCGGTCATACTGCTTGGCCGAGGCCTCGGCCCAGCCTGCCCGTAGCAGAGCCTGGTTCGAGAACGGTCCCTCGAGTCGAACGCGGTCCAGTGACTGTCTTGCCCGTTCAAAGTCGGACGATTCGAACAGGAGGGAGCCAAGTACCAGGTTGGACTTGTCGCGGATCGCGACACCGGCGGGATCGTTGGCAAGCAGCCGCCCGGCCTTGTCCAATTGTTCGATCCCTTCCTGCTGTCGACCGGCCTGCAACAAGGCGATACCGAGGTTGTAGGCGACAAACCCGGCCAGGCTCTCATCGCTCTGCAGGTGCTCGAGCACTTTGACGGCATCGCTCGGCCGGCCTGTTGCCATGTAAATGTTCGCTCGCAGGAACTCGATGTCGTCCTTTATCTCTTCAGGCACCGGACCTTTGATCCGCTCCAGCGCGTGCAGCGCATCGTCGAGCTGGCCCTTCTGGAAGTGGATGCGGGCAAGCCTGAACGCGGCTTCGTTTCGTACGGCATCATCGACAGCGCCTTCGAGCACCGCCTTGATGGCGCGCCCTGCGCGGTTGTGCATGCGGTAGTCGAGCTCAAAATCGCCGACCGAGAATTCGGCGTCGTTGACGTGATAGCGAAGCGTATCGAGTCCGGGCTCGTCCAGATGATGGTACTGGCCGAGTTCGGTATCGAGCCGCTGGATCGCTTCGAAATACTGTCCCTGGTAGGCGTGATAGAGCGCCTCGCCGAAATAGAGGTCCTTCAATTCGGCGCCCGTAGCCGGAGGGACAGCAAATCCCAGGGCTAGGCCAATTGCGATGAGCCGACGTGTCGCTCGCATTCGATTACCATTCTCCCAGTGCGATCGGAGCGTTGCCGGCCAACGTCAGTTCGACCAGCTTTGGCTTCACTTCCTTGTGGAAGGTAAAGTGTTCTGTGCGGCTGAAGTCCGCGCCGTCCTTGAACTTGCCGTCCACAAGCACCTCGAGCTTGTGTTCCCCGGACGCAACGTTGCCGACATAGATCCGTTGCACGCCGCCCTTGCGCAGGGCCTCGAGTTCTTTGGCGCTGTAGATATAGTGCGCAACAAGCTGGCCATCGATCTGGAGCCGCACGGCGTCGAGGCGCATCTGGTCGCCCTTGGCGAGCGCGACGAAGAGCGCCACCTGTGTCCCTGACGGGTACACCAGTTTCTCCTCCAACTGGTTCAGCTCCGCAGCAATGCTGAGGACGTCTGATTTGACCTCCTGAACCTGTTCGTCGAGGCCCCTCATCCGCTGTTGGTCCGAAGCGGTCTTGTTGTCTTTCTGCACCGGAGCGGTGTTGCTGCCTTCCTTCACCGGGGCAGCATCTGATCCCGCGAGCGCCGAAATCGATAGTGCCAGAACCAGACCAATCACAGCCGACAAACGCGCAGTGCTTTTCATCTCTACCTATCTCCCCGCAGCCCTTGGACAGCAGTTTCGGACTGCATTAGTGTTGAGCAGACTGCCCCGGAAAACAACAGTACGCGGGGCCGACACCTCGTCGCCAATGCGCGCGTACGCAATTCCGAGATTGATGTGCGCTGCCGTACTACATGCATGACGATACCTTCGTGTGCTGGCACTACATCGTGCCGATGAGATTGAAGAATTCACCTTTATGGTCGTACTTCAAGTCGGTCAGGTCGTCGGAGAAGTCGGTGAAGTTGTAGCCGACGCCGACCTTCAGGTTCTTGCCGATGTGACGATAGATCGCGGCCAGCGCACCGCGGCGGCGTTGACTGACATCCGGAAGGCTGAGCATTCGCACCTCGGCCATGCTCTCCCAGTCCTTGCGGAACCGCCAGTCCAAGCGCAAGACTGCGAGCTGGGCGGCGTTGTCGAAGAACTCCCGCTGCTCGCGATCAAGGCTCACCTGTCCCAGGCGGTAGGCGAACTTGCCCCCGATTGACCAGTTGGGTGCGATGTCAAAAGTAAGATCGAGCGCTGCGATGTGGCTCTTCTGAATGAACTCGGACGCAGTGTTCTGCAGTGTCACCTGGTCCGTGGTCGGGACGTTATAGAAGTAGGTGTACTTGGCCAGCGCGTTCAGCCGGTCGTACCGCACCGGACGGTACCCGTAGCCGACCACCGCCTCGGTGTAGCCGCCACCATAGAACTCGCCGAGGGAGCTATCACTGATCGAGTGGTCCAGCTTGCCGATTACGCGCCAGTCCGGCGTCGGGCTGAACTTCAGGTTGTTACGGAACAGCCACACGGTCCTTTTGGTGTGCGTCGTGTCGAGTTGTTCCGCGTCATCCCGGCGATACTCGATCGCACTCGACAACTTCATCGTGTTTCCGCCGTAACCCAGGCGCATTCCAGTCGCCTTGCGATTGGTCTCAGCGCCGGTCAGCGAATCGCGCAACTTACCGAACTCCGTACTGGCGCCGAGATTCCAGCGTTCTCCTGCCACGAGGTGGATTCCGGTGGCGTGCGTGAGACCGGTCAGTGACCCCTGGTCCTGGTAACGTTCCTCGAGGTAGACGCTGGAACTGTCGGAGAGCCTCGTCTTCGCGCCCGAGACCAGGTTGCCCCGACGGACTCGCTGGCCGTTGTCCGTCCTCTCGTTTTCCAGCGCATAGTTCAGGTAAAGACTGGTGCGCTCGGAAATCAGATATTTGGTACCAACTTTGCCGCCGAACCCAAGGTCCCCGTCGGAAACCTCCGCGTCGATCCTGTAGCGTGCCGTCGGGTGAAAGGAGCCGCCCGCGCCAATGCGCCCGTTGTCCTCACGGCCGCCACTTGATGCGATCGTGTCCTGGACGAAGCCATAGGCGCGCCATGAGGCAGCGGGATCGAAGCTTACCTGCGCGACCGCGTCCGTGCGCTCGCCCTGCACCTGGGTCAGCGGAACGAGCGGCGAACTGTCCTTGCGCAAATCGTTACGCACGCCGGTGCTGATGCTCCATCGCTCGGTCAGCTTAGTATTAACGTTCACTTCGATCGCCCGGGTCTCAAGCCCCAGGTCTTCGACCTTCTGATCGCCCTTGGCCACCAGGCTGAAGCGCTTCGTCACGGGCATTTTGAGCGTGCCGCCGTAAAACTTGCTGTCCTTGAACGTCGCCTGGCCCGGCGCCGAGTAGCCGGCGTCGAGGTTCTGCACATAGAAGGTGGCGCGACCGCCGCGGCCGGGGAAGAAGTCGCGGAGTCCCATGCTGAGGTCGGTACGGAATGCCATCGCATCCGAGTTAGTGAACGACTGGTCGTCATGGCCAACGAAACCGAATCCGCCATCCTGGGATTGCAGCGGGCTGGAGAGGAGACCCGTGCTACGGCCCATCTGCACCTTGACCCAGGAATCGGAGCTCTTCCGCAAGGTCACGTCTGCGGCACCGAGGTTGCTGTCGGTGTCCCCCTCGTTGGAGTTGGCCGTCAGGCCGAGCCGCACGTGATCGTTGAACCAGTAATTGCCCTGACCGCCGACGGCAACTTCATCCAGCTTGTCGAAACCTGGCGTGTACTCATAACGCACCACCAGGTAGGCCTCGTTGCCGCTCAATCCGCTGCTGCGCACCAGCAGGTTGTCTTCAGCGGTCGACGACAGCGGCTCGGAAAGCAGGAGCCGGCCCTGCAGGTAGTCGATGTCATAGTCCATGGGGTACCGCAGGTTGACCACCCCCGTGACAATGCCCGAGGCCTTGTCGCGGATTTCGATGCGCGCGCGCTCGGAGCCCGTCAGGATGTCCTGGTGGTGCAGGAAGTAGAGCGACCCGCCCGTTCCGCGGAATTCCTCATAGCTCGGCTTCGTTCCGGGTGCGCCGGCGAATCCGTCGACGGCGATCCGTTTCTCGCCAAAACTGGTGGTGGCTTCGGACCCGTAGTGCGCGTTGGCTCCGTACATGCCGCGATCGACCTGGGCCAGTTCGTTACCCATGTAGCCGACATTGAAGTTGCCCCACATCCCGTAATTCTCGCCACGGCTCGCTTTGAGGAAGAACTTGCCCAGGGTCGGTGCCATTTCTTTCACGACACCGTCGTCGCCGAACGTCGGGTAAAAGTAATCGGGATCGATGCGCCGGAATAACGAATCAGGCGACTTGTCGAGGAAGTTGCTGAACAGGTCCTTCACCGGGCCTTCGCGGGTATCCGCGCTCGCCGCCAACCGCCAGCGCTCGCCGACTTTGCCGTTCGTGTAGAACGCCAGCCGTCCATCCGCCGTCGAATCGTGGGGCTGCGTAGCGTTCTCGCCCTGCAGGAGATCGATCGGCCCGCTCTCGCTGTTGTGGGACAGCGTGAAGTCGGCGATGCCGACGAAGAAGAGGTCTGTGCGCTTAAACTCCAGGTCACGAAGATACAGCGAGCCGTTGCCCGCATCGTCGAGCACCGCGACTTCGACCGTATGCGTGCCCGCCGGAAGGATCTCCTCCGCAGCGAACTTGCCCTGCGGGTCGACCGGAATCTGGCGGCCCGCCACCCATACTGTGTGGTCCGCCGGTATGCCGCTGCCCTGCACCTTCACCGTGCCGCCGTCGAGCGGAATCGTGTGGCGCACCAGGTTGCTCTCGCCGTAGGCGGCGAGCAGATTGCTCGTCGAGGGCCCACTGGAGGTCGCGACTTTTCCAGGCGACGGCTCGTTCAGCGACACTGGCCGCAGCGACGGCTCGCCGTTCAGCGACTCCGGCCTCGGCGACGGCTCGCGGTTCAGCGACACCGGCCTCGGCGACGGCTCGCGGTTCACCCACAGCGGCCGTGCATCTGTTTCGTCGAAATTTCCCTTCGAATCATAAGCGCGCAGCAGGTACTTGAGTTCCCGTGCCGGGCCCGCGAGAGATTCTGCCGGCGGCTGCCATTCCGCGGGACCGTCGGCTTTGACCGGGATAATTGCGAGCGGTGCGGCCTGCAAGGACTGCTGCTGGTCGAAGATTCGGATCTCGGCACGCTTGATGAAGCTCGCATAGTTGGTGTACATCCGAAAATGCACGACCGATGCGGCGGGCTCGCCGTCCACGTCGCTCACCGCTATGGCAACTGGATCTGCTGCGACGCCGAGCCGCGGCCGCGACTCGAGATTGTCGAAGCCGAGCTGGATGTTGGCTTTGTCGAGAGCGACATCGGTGCAGCGCTGGATGTCGGAAGAGCTGCGAGCCGGGTCGTCGATCGGCTTGCCGTCGACGGTGATGTGCATCACGTTCAGTTCGTAAGCGCTCTTCGGCCGAAGCTCCGTGGTGATCCGCTCGATGTCCACGCCCTCGTGATCGTCCGCCTGCAGCGGTTCGTCATACACGACCTGCACGCGCACGAACGACTCTTCGCCCTGGATGAAGCCGGCGTTTACGACGTCGTCGGAGTGGACGTAGCCACGTCCCTCGTGCTCGGACCGGGCACTCGACAACAGCGGATCCTGCATGACGATGTCCCTGGTCCGCCGCGCCCGCGCCGCGGAAAGGCCGATGTCGTCGCCGTACACGGACGCGGTGCGGCGCTCGAGGCGCTCATTCTTCGTGTAACCAATAAACCGCAGTCGCGCGTTGGTCCGATCCGCGATGTCCGTCAGGGCGCGACGCAGGTCCGACGCGTAGCCGGGCGGAACAATCGGCTGGCCGTTCGCGAGCTCAAGCTTCGGGATGCTGCCCCAGGGCGGATCGTACACCTTGGTCACCGTCTCGACGCTATCGCCCGGACAGAGTTGCGGCTCCTCCGGCAACTCCTGGAGAGCATCGTCGTACCAGAATTCCACCTCGATGCGACGATTCAACGCCCGTCCCTGTGCGGTTTCGTTGGAGGCAAGCGGGTGTGAAGCGCCGCGCCCGTCGCTTTCGATCGCCGAGTCCGGCAATCCCAGGGTCTTCTGCATGGCCAGCGCGACACGGCGTGCCATTGCCTTCGACAACGACAGGTGATCTTCGTAATTGCGCTCATCGCGGCCGGTCAGAGGCCGGTCGTCGGTGTAGCCGATGAACTTGACCGTCACGCCATGCTTGTCCCGCAGGTTGGAGAGCGCCTGCTGGACCTGTTTGGTGACAGCTTCGGAAATAGGAATGGTCTCGTCCTCGTACCGCAGTGGCACGACGAGGTTCCTGACGCGCGTCCGCGGCGTATGGCCTTCCAGGTATCGCATCTTGCAGAGGGTCTCCACCCGGCAGACCTTGATGCGCTTGACGTCATCGGTCCGGTCCGCATCGTGCGACCATTCCCTGAATGTCTGGTCGGCGGACATCTGTCGCTCGACCGGCTCGCCCGGCTTGGCCGTTTTGACCTGATCGGCGCCCGCCAAGGCGGTCATCATCAGGAGTCCGACAATCAAAGATAGATGACGGTGATCGCTCATAATGTTCACCTGCTCTCCGGCCGACGCAGGTCGGGCCGTTTGGGCGGGGAGCCACGGCGCCAGAAAACTTCAGGCTCGATGGTGAGTACGTAACTGTGCTTCGCCTCATCCCAGGCATCGGTCAACTGCCTCTTGACCACTTCCACGCGCCGCTTGACCAGTGCCTCGTCCTCGGTGTCGGCGACGTAGGACAGGCGCAGCACCGCCGGCGCTTTGCGCAGTTCCTCGAGGAGTACGTTGAGGCGTGGTTGCCACTGGGCGCGGATGTCGGTCGTACCCGGCTCGAACACCGCATCGGAGAGGTCGATAGCAACTGCCCGGTAAATCGACGCACCGAAATTGAACTTCATGGCCTTGCCGCGCGTAACGCGCTTGACCTGCACCTGGTCAGTCGACATCCGGAAGCCGCTCGGGAGACTCCTGTCGTCGAGCTTCAGCACGAAGTTGCTGCCGCGGCTCTCGTTTGGCGTGATCGCGCAGGTGATGTGGTACCTCCCATACTGATCTGTTGTCGCTTGTAGACCCCGTGCCGTCACCACGCGCACGCCGGGCAGGCCGTCTTCGCCGTCGTCCTGCCACCCGTTGCGATTGGCGTCATTGAAAACCTTGCCGGTTACGTCGGTGCAATCGAACGTAGGATCGGGCACCACGCGCACTCTGGCGGTAGCTTCACCGGAAACCGGGGCCCCGGTCACGACGATCACCGCCTGCGCGCGGTTTACGTATTCGCCCTCGCTGACGCCGCCACCCACGAGGAGCAGCAGTTTCACCGTGCGCACCTGGGTTCCCGCGACGGCCAGGCCGTTCCAGCTGAGCGTTCCGTCCAAGCCCAACGACGGCTCCGTCGGCGTGCCATCGAGAAGCGCAGAGCCTTTGACGTAGGTAAAGCCCGCAGGCAAGCGATCCACGATGCCGACATCCGTAAGCATCAGGCCGGCGTTGTTGTTCAAGGTGATCGTGTACGGAACCAGCTGCCCGCGGGTCACGTTGCGCTGCGGCGTCGTCTTGGTGAGCACGATGGAGCCGGAAACGTCCGGATCGAGCGGGATGTGGTTGTTGAAGATCTGGCTCGAGCCAGGCTTTTGGCTGCCGTCCAGCATCAGATGGACGTGGTAGATCGTGCGTGCGCTGCGTGGCGCAACCGATGCAGCCGGCGCAGAGTCGGAAGGCTGCACCTCGCAGTACAGTGCCGTGGCCGGAATGGCGTCGTTGGTGCTACCCGGACAGGCCGGCACGGAGAACGCCGCGGTCGAAGCGCTGGACGTCGGCGGGATGATCTGCGAATAGCCCGCAACGTAGGTCGTTCCCGGCGGCGCCGTCACTTCGATGAGGTAATCGCCGCCGCTCGGGCAAGACGGGTCTTTGAAATTGACGTCGAATTTGTAATAGCCGTCGGCGGGCGTGATCTGCCCTTGCTGGGCCACATCGTCGAAGCAGCCAGTCGGCAAGGCGACGCCGGTGCCGGCATTTCGCAGCGTGAGGGTCGCCCCGGCGACGGGTACGCGCGCGACCGAGTTGTAGATGACGCCGTTCGGATCGATTGGCAGGTTCAGGCCCTGCAGATTGGCGCCGGATGACACAACAATGTCACTGATCCGCTGCGGTCCGTTCGTGAACGGCGAATCAGCCAGGCCCAACGACGCAGTGTTCGCGCCCGCGCCAGGCGCGCGGAACCGCAGCTCGTATCGAGTGGCGGTCGTGGCGTTCGGCTCGACGCCGATGATGTGATAGTTGCCGTCTGCATCGGTCAGCACTGTATTCAGCAGCTGGCTGTCGCGGTACAGGTCCACCAGCCAGCCAGTCAGCGCCCGCTCACCGGAATCCCGGACATTGTCGAAGTTGGAGTCGCGCCAGGCTGACCCGTTCAGCGCGGCGAAGCCAGGGATGCCGCCGACGATGAGCGAGACGCTGGCGCTCGCCGTTTGTGTGGGAGCGTTCCAGGCGACCACGCCGGTGTTCGTGACGACCGTGCCGTCCACCAGACTGGAGGCGAGAATGGCCCGGAACCTGAGCACCGCGACCTCGCCCGGCTTCAGCGATCCGCTGACCGCGGCGTAGTTGGCGGTGATGGTCGAGCCGGCGAACGTGACGCCCGCCGTCGCCCCGTTCAGCGTGGCCGATCCGTTCACGTAGGTAAGCTGACCGGGTTGCGAGGCATTGAGGTCGTCGGTGATGACGACATTGATGGCGGGCACCGCCGCGATGTTCGTCACGCGGACGACGTATTCGAGCTGGACGCCGGGGACTGCAGCGCCGCCACCGACCACCGCGACCTGCTTCGTGATGGAAAGCTGCTGGGCATCACCCACTACGACGACCGTCGGCTCCGGGCCCGTTGTCGGATTTCCGTCGCCATCCGTCAGGAGGTCCGGCAGCTCGACGCTGTGGACCACGGCTTGGTTGCTGATCACAGTCCCCGCCGGCGTGCCGGCATTGACGCGCAGGTCGTACTGGAGCACCGCCGTGTGCGCGGGCGAGATCGTGCCGGCGCCTGGACCCGGCAGAGGCGGCGTCAAATCGGAAGAGCTGATGTTGATGCCCGAGGCGAGCGGCGAGACGCCGCCATCCGGCTGACCGACCGGCAACCCGTTGAGCAGCGTGGAATTCGCGACGTAGGTGGTATTCGCCGGAACGGCGTCGCGCAGGACGACACTCGTCGCGGGGATCGACGCGGAATTCTGCACGGTGATCGTGTAACGCAGCACATCGCCCGGATCGACGATCCCCGGCGAGCCGAGATCGACGGACAGCGTGACCCGCTTCTCGGCATAGAGCAAGGGCAGGTTTCCGACGATGTCGCGCGTCGGATCATTGGCGATCGGCGTGCGCGGGTCATCGGAGGGGTAGTCGACGATTCCACTGTCGATGGCCGTGACGAAGCCCTGGTTCGAGATCACCGTGCCGTTGACGACATTGGGGTTCACGACCACGTTGAAGGTGATCGTTGCGACGTTGTTCGACGCGCCGTCAGGCATCGAACCCGGCGTCGTATTGGCCGGCGAGTTGATCAGCATGCCGTTCACAAGCGGGGACAGGCCGCCGGAATCCGGGACCGGCGCGCCGTTCAAGGTCGTGCTGCCCCCGACGTAGGTCGTGTTGGCCGGTACAAGGTCTCGCAGCACGACATTCACGGCATTTTCGTTGCCGATGTTCTTCACCGTGATGGTGTAGCGCAGTGTCTCGCCGGCGAGCAGGACGTTCGGGTCGCCCGTCAGATCGGTGGAGATCTTCTGCACCAGAAACGCCGGCGCCGACACGACCATCACCCTCGTGGGGTCCTCATCGCCCGGCACATCGGGGTTGGCCGTGCCATTGACGTTCGGGTCATCGCTCAAGGCAAAGACCGTGCCGTTGGCGAGGCGAACCGTTGCCTGGTTGGTCACGACGGTGCGATTGGTGAGGGTCGTGTCCAGCTTGATGTCGAACTGGATCACAGCCTCGCTGTTGGCCGGCAGGTTCAGGTTACGGATATCGAGGACGCCGGTGCCCTTGGTGCCGCCCGTATTGCTGGTGGCGCTGATGTCGGCCCCGGCCGGGTAAGAGAAGAGCGTCAGGGTACCGGGCACGAAGGCGGGCAGCGCGTTGAGCGCGTCCATCTCGTCATAGAGCCTGAAATTGCTGAGCGGCTGATTGGTGGTCCGAAAACGGAGCGTGTAGCGCAGCGTGTCACCCGGCGAGGCCGTTGCAGCGGGGTTTGCCCCGCTCGTGAGGTCCGCGACGGTCTTTTCGAAGAAGTATCCCGTGAGCGCCACCGTCACGGTGTGGGCGTCCTGAAAGTCCAGGACGCCGACCGTGCCGTCGGTCAATGTGCGGGTATAGGAGACGCGCTCGGGATTGCCGCTAGCGCCATTGAACCATTGAATGGCGCCGGCAATATTGGTGAGCGTGACGCCGTTCTGGGTATCGGTGTCGAGCTGGGTCCGGTACCGGATGATCAACCGCTGGTTCGGGCCGATCGTTCCCGCAGCCGTCTGCATCGTGAGATCGAGCCGGCAGGTGGGCGCGCCGCTATAGCTTAGCGTGTAATCGCTCCCCAGGTTGAGCGGGCCCTTGCCCGTGACCGGGGTTACGCCGTCGGCCGCGAAGACCTGGACGCTCTGGATTTCGGGAGTCTGGTTGCACATGCCGCCCGACGGACCGTCCGGGAACAGGTCACGGATGCTGACGTTCCAGGCGTCACTGAGCCCGGTGTTTTGGACATCGAGGACGAAATCTCCCCACTGTCCCAGGTTCATCGTCGCCGGGCCCGACTTCGTAAAGACGAGCTGCGGAGCGGCGATCGTCAGCGGAGGCGTGATGCCCCACTCGCCCGGCAGGGGCTGGTAGAACACGCCATCAATGAGCCGTCCGAAATCCCACTTGGCGGTATTGATGAACTGCGTCCCCACCACGTTCGTCGGCGTGTCGTTGAGTACGACGGTGATCTCGATGACAAACTGCCGCCCGGCCGGGACGATGGGGAAGTTGTCGAAGGTGAGAACACCACCAACATTGGAGAACGTATGCGGAACCGCTGTGCCGTCATCCAACCAGTAGGCGTTCTGGCTCACATACGTGAGATCCACACCGGTCGCATTGAGATCGTCCGTGACCGTGATGCTGTGCAGGTCGTTCACCGACCCGCTGTAGTTGATGACGGTGCCCGTAGCCGGATCGAACAGGACCGGAATCGTCAGCTTGTAGGTGAAGGGGACGCCGATGGTTGCCGTGGTCTGGCCCGCCGGATTCGCCTTGTCGATCTTCTCGACAGGGATCAGGAGGTTCTGGCAGTTCGCGTGGATCCCGCTGAACGAGCCGTTGGTGAACCAGATGTAATGGCCTTGGACGGCGTCGCAGGACATCTGGCCCGTGTGCACGACGTTGTCGAAGATAACCAGCCAACGCTTCGTATTCTGGCCCGGTGACGTGTAGAAGCTGATGTTGCTGCTCAGCGGGTTCGATGCGGGAAAGTTCCTGATCGTGCAGTTGCCGTCGATCTGGATCTGCGAAGGAGGAACAGGGTCGACAAAGCCATCGATCACGCCGCCGCGATCGGCGACGCAATCGTCCGCCCACGCCGGGGTGGCGGTCAGCAGCGACGCTGCGAGGGCGAACAGCAGGAATACGATCCAGCTATAGCCCACCCTCACATTGCTCGTGTCGCTAGAAGTCATGTACGCCCTCCGTTCCGAATACCAAGCGAATTCGTCGCGGGGGCCGAGACAGTCCACTCCTGTGGACTGGAATTCCGGCGGTCCCGCCGTCGTGGGGCCCGTAGGCCCGTTAGACCGGTGACTTTGCGTCGCCATCTTTCGATGGCTTTGCCTTTGTCAGAATCGTGTTGAGAACAACTAGCTGATCAGATGATTCCTAATCTCCTGGTCTTCATTTCGCTTTGACTAAGTCATCACGCCGCCGGCAGGAAGTCGATCGGGTACGAGATCGTCACGGCCTGCACATCCTTCGCGCCGAAATTAATCTTCAGGACGCGGTTCACGACCTCAGTGCCGAGGGCCGGCGCATCCATGTCAGTCGACTGCAGCACGCACATCGACACGCTGCCGTCCGGCTCGATCGTCAGGCGCAGCACCATCTGCCCTTTCAACGCGGGGTTATTCCGCAGTTCTCGGTTGTACAGCCGATAGAACGACGCCTTGTAGCGGTCGAACACGATCTGTATTTCTTCGTCGGTGCGGGAATTCCCCGGCCCGCCGTGCGCCTTCGGCCGGTCGCCGCCGCCGATCGCGTTGATCGGGCTGGTTGCGTGGGCTACCGCGATTCCGCCACCTCCGCCGCCGGTTCCACCTCCGCCACCGCCGCTGCCATTGCCTCCGCCGCCGCCTCCACCGCCACCGCCTCGGCCTCGACCGCCACCACCTCCCACGCTGCGGCTCAGCGAGGCGAGGTTGATACCACCGCTTGATCCCGGCGCATTAGTCGTCAACATGGAGCCTGAAGATTGCTGGCCCACATTGTCGGCGGCACTGAAACGCGCATCGGCTCCGAGACGCGGCGCGACCTTGCCCTGTGCCAGGCTCGCGAACTTGTCCTTGAATGCCAGAATGCCGACCTTTCCCACGTTCATCTGTGGCTGGGGCGGCTTCGCCTCGGCGGAAAAGCCTTCACCCGGACCCTCTGGGAGTTCCGGTTTCCCGGGCCCCTCTGGACCTTCCGGGGCATTCGGTTTCATTTTCCCCGCGGGTGCGCCGCCCACTGGGGGCCCGGCCGCAGCCGTCCCTCTTAACGGAGGAAGCGGGACCGCGCGCGCGGGGACCGGGATCTCCGGTGGACGATAGAAGATGATGTCGACCTCTTCCTTCTTGGGGGGCGCGCTGCGAAGAAGCATTTGCGACCCCACGAGCATCAACAAGGCCAGCACGAGGGCATGGAGCACGATGCTCTCCGTCATGCTGCGGGCGGACGGAGCCCCGGATTCTCTGAACATGCGCCTGCCGATTTCCATGGTTGTCACCAAAGCAGCCACCTCAGTTGGTCGTGATAAATTCGACTTTCAAATCCTCAACGCCCGACTTCGCGAGATCGAGGATGCGCAGAACCCCTTCGTAGTTCAAGCGGTCGTCGGCGGCCAGAAACAGCACGCGCTTTTCCGCGGGCCGGCTGCCCAGGATCTCCGCCACGCGCGCGGGCAATTCGGCCGCAGGGACCTTTTTATCCGCCAGCGTCACGCGACAGTCCGCCGGAAGCCCCTCCCCTGCCTGCGGCCCGAGGATGCGGCAGGCCGTGGGCGAGATGCTCAGGACCAGCCGTGATTCCTGCGCCTGCGCGGGCGTCGCATCGTTGGAGGTTCGAGGGATGTTGACGTCGTAGCCCTCCATGAGCAGGGGAACGACGACCATGAAGATGATCAGCAGCACCAGCACCACGTCGACGAGCGGCGTGATGTTGATCTCCGACTGCAGACCGGATCCGGAATCGCCTCTGTTGAATTCCATGACTTCAGTCCCCCCCCGCCCCTGCGCCGGAGCGCTTGGAGATCAGCCCTGCCCCGCGGAAGCCGGCCTCTTCGACCGCGAGCATGGCCTGTCGGACCTGGCGGAAGTTGAGCTTTGCGTCGCCCCGGATCACGACCTTGGGGTCCGTCTCTTTGCCCACCGCAGCGCGGAGGGCTTCGCCGACATGCTCGGCTTCGACCGGTTGATCATTGACCCACATCTTGCCGGCGTCGTCGATGGAGACCAGGATCCGGCCTCTCTCGTCGCCCTGCTTGGTCGGCTTCGCCGTTTTCGGCACGTCGACCTCCGGTCCTTTCCGCATCTGCGGCGCCATCACCATGAAGATGATCAGCAGCACGAGCACCACATCGACGAGCGGCGTGATGTTGATGGCCGCCTGCATCTTGGCTCCCTCACCCAGCCGCATGGGCATCCTCCGCATCGAACACCGACGCCTTGACCTCCCGCTCCATGGCCTGCCGCACCTTGACGTCCCGCTCCATCACCTGCGGCACCTTGAACAGGCAGTTCACGAGCTGGGTTGAAGCCCGATTCATCTGGACGTGGAAATTCTCGATCTTGCCTGTGAAGAGATTGAAGGCGACAACGGCCGGGATCGCGACGAAGATGCCCAGGCCCGTCGTGACCAGGGCCTCGGCCATGCCGCCCGAGACCACAGACATACCGCCGGACCCCGTGGCCGCGATGTTCCGGAATGCGTTGATGATTCCGGCCACGGTACCGAAGAGTCCGATGAACGGGGCCGTGGAGCCGATCGTGGCCAGGATCCCGAGACCCCGCTTCAACTGGATCAGCGTCTCGGACATGGAGTCTCTGAGTGCGCTCGTGACGAGTTCGAGTGAGGCGAACGGATCGCCTCCGGCCTGGCGAACGCCGTCATACTCGAGGATGCCCGCCGAGACCACCTGCGCCACATGCGAGTTCGGGTACTGCTGCACGGCGTCGATCAGTTCCTGGACCTCTCCCCCGTGGAGGAACTTCGTGAACACGGGCTTGAAAGTCTGCGTCTGGCGCGAGGCCGCGCGGAAACGGCGGTACTTGTCCACAATGACTGCCACCGAAAAGATGGACAGCGCTAAAAGGCAACTCATCACGGCGGCCCCGAATGGGCCGACGTTTCTCAGCAGCTCCGTAAAGGTCATGACTTCCTCCTGTGCGCCGCAGTAGTGAGCTGCGCAGCATTCATTTTGGTCGGCGCACCGCTGGGGCGCTCCGTTTCCGACCTGATTTCGTAATCACTGAGCAGCCGCCTGTCTTTGTGCTTCTTCCGTCTCTGCCGGAATCAGACCAATCACAGACGACAAACGCGCAGTGCTTTTCATCTCTGTTCCACGCAGTCCTTGGACAGCAGTTTTGGACTGCACTCAGTGTGAGCAGGTTGCTAGCGGAAAACAACGGTACGCGGGGCCGACACCTCGTCGCCGGTGCGCGTGTAGTCAATGCCAAGATTGATGTGGGCTGCCGTACTACACGGATGCTGATACCTTCGTGCGAAGCGCCCTACTTCAACGATCTCGCTTCAGCAGCGCGGCACGCCGGAACCAAGAGGTTAATTTACAGTTGTAAGGAAGCTGCGCGAGCCGCTCCCGTCTTGAGCCGGCTACTGGCGCGGAAGGCCGCATGGATAGGACAGAGGAAGATATATGCCTTCCTACATTGGAGCGATTGACCAGGGAACCACCAGCTCACGTTTTATCGTATTCGACGGCTCCGGAAGAATCGTCAGCATTGCACAGAAGGAACATGAGCAGATCTATCCGAAGCCGGGCTGGGTGGAACATGATCCCGCCGAGATTTGGCGGCGCGTCGAAGAGGTGATCCAGGAGGCGATGGAGGCCAAGGGCCTGCGGCCCTCGGATCTTTCAGGCATCGGCATCACCAATCAACGGGAAACTACCGTTCTGTGGAACAAGATGACGGGCAAGGCGATTTACAACGCCATCGTCTGGCAGGACACGCGGGTTGCCGATTCGGTCGCGGAATTCTCCGCCAATGGCGGCCAGGATCGCTTTCGCGCGAAGACCGGTCTGCCTCTGGCCACCTATTTCAGCGGCCTGAAGATCCGCTGGATACTGAACAATGTCGCTGGCGCCCGTGCCGCCGCCGAAGCGGGCGACCTGCTGTTCGGAAACATCGACAGCTTCCTCATCTGGAACCTGACCGGTGGCGTCAACGGCGGCATCCACGTGACCGACGTTACCAATGCCAGTCGCACCCAGCTGATGAACCTGAATTCTCTGAACTGGGACAAGGACATTCTGAAGGAATTCGACATTCCAGCGTCGGTGCTGCCAAAGATTGCGTCGAGCGCGGAAGTTTATGGCAAGGCAATTCTCAGCCCTATTAAAGACGTAGCGATTGCCGGAGATCTTGGCGATCAGCAGGCGGCCCTGTTTGGCCAGGCATGCTTCAAACCCGGCGAAGCCAAGAACACCTATGGCACAGGCTGCTTCATGCTGATGAATACCGGGGAGAAGATTGTTCCCTCCAGGCACGGCTTGCTGA
>WNGF01005975.1_pt1 | contig 20763 bp, 23 predicted proteins | sample 5400641 | NCBI WGS metagenome assembly WNGF01 (sample SAMN13153371, study PRJNA577476) | soil metagenome | isolation source: 80 cm soil or saprolite under grassland replicate 2 | place: USA:California | collected 2016-06-15
CCAAGTTCTGGCTCGGTCGTCGACAGTCGGCACGGCTGAAGGCATTCAACAACCAGCTGCCGGACACCATCGCGCTGATGAGCAACTCGCTGCGCTCCGGCTTGAGCCTGGTGCAGTCGATGGAGATGATCTCGCGCGAGGCGGAGCCGCCCATTTCTGAAGAGTTCCAGCGTGTGGTGCGCGAAATCGGTCTCGGCGTGGGTCCACAGGACGCGCTGCTGCACCTGGTGCGGCGCGTTGCCTCGGACGACCTTGAATTGTTGGTCACCGCGATCCTGGTCCAGTTCGAGATCGGCGGCAACCTGTCGCGCATCCTGGACTCGATCGCCAACACCATTCGCGAGCGAGTCAAGCTGCACGGTGAGATCCGTACGATGTCGGCCCAGGGCCGGATGGCAGGTTATGTCCTGTCTGGTCTGCCCGTCGCCATCGGCGGTCTGTTGATGCTGATCGCGCCCTCCTATATGGGCTCGCTATTCACGCCCGGCCCGTGGCTGGTGCTGCCCGCGATGGCAATCGTCGGCATCATCATGGGCACGCTGGTCATTCGCAAACTCGTGGCAATCGAGGTCTGATGCTCGCTTCGCTCGCGGGATTGGGGATTGGGGAATGGGGAGTGGGTGAGACCCTCGCCAACCGCCCGGCCCTCACTCCTCACTCCTCACTCCTCACTCCCAAGCGCCGGAGGCGCGTCTGATGCTCCTCACAACTCTCGCCATCCTGGGCCTCGGTCTGGTTTTTGTCGGCCTGTATCTGCCGCGCAGCGGCAAGGACGTCATCGCCGAGCGCCTGGCTGCCTTCAACCAGCGACCACGCTCGCTCGAAGAGATCGAGTTGCAGCAGCCGTTCACCGAGCGCGTGCTGCGTCCGTTTATCCGCCAGCTGGCGGATGCGCTGAGCCGTTTCCAGCAGGCACGGTCCAAGGACCCACTCAAGACGCAGGTCAAGGGCCTGGAGGCCATCCAGCGCAAGCTGGCCCTGGCAGGCAATCCGTATCGCTGGACGCCCGCCGACTACCTGGGCATGAAGGCCTTCGCGGCGCTGGTGCTGGGCGGCGTGCTGTTCTTCCTGATGACCATCAGCGGCGAGACCGGTTACGCCTTTATCTTTGGCGCGATCGGCGCCGGGTTTGGTTGGTTCGGTCCGGACCTGCTCCTGCGCTCGAAGACGCAGTTGCGACAGAAGCAGATCCAGCGCGCGCTGCCTGACGCTTTGGACCTGCTGGTCATTTCCGTTGAGGCTGGGCTTGGCTTCGACGCGGCGATCCAGCGGCTCGTCGAGAAGCGCGATGACGCGCTGTCCACTGAATTTGCGCGTGTGCTGGCAGAGATGCGCGTGGGTCGGTCACGACGTGACGCGTTGAAGGACATGGTCCTGCGGACCCAGGTCGCCGATTTGAACAACTTCGTCGGCGCGATCCTGCAAGCCGAACAACTCGGCGTGAGCGTGACCAAAGTGCTGACGGTCCAGGCCGACCAGATGCGCGTGATCCGCCGCCAGCGGGCCGAAGAAAAGGCCGCGCAGCTTCAGCTGAAGATGATCTTCCCGTTGGCGATCTTCATCTTCCCAGCGATCTGCGTGGTCATCATGGGGCCGATCTGGCCGACGCTGTCGAACACGCACGCGCCCGGCATCTAGGCCGCACCCCTGGGCGGCGGTCAGCCAGGCGGCTTCTCGAGTCGGGCTTCGGGCAGCATGGGCTCGAAGAGTTCAACCGGGTTGCCCGACGGGTCGTCGACGATGGCCTGCTTGCCGCCGACGCCGGTGATGACGTCGCTGCGCAGATGAGCACCGGCAGCGCGTAGCTGCTCGACCGTCGAACCAAGATCCGTGACCTCGATGGCGAAGCGATTCCAACCGCCTGGTTCAGGAAGCCTGCCATCGACCATTGCCGAGCCACCGCCGGGGCCGCCGCCTGGCTTGCTCAGCACGAGCCGCAGGTCGCCCCTTGACAGCATGGCGAACGACGGCGCCGGGTGCATGACTTCCTGAAATCCGAGCTGCCCGCAGTAGAAGGCGATCGCCGCATCAACATCGTGGACGATGTAGCGCACCTGAACCGTAGCCACGCAAGGTACACCTTACCTGACCTTCGGGCCGATGCGTACGGCGAAGCGGCGGGACGCCAGGTGCGTTGGCTTTGGACCCGGGGCTCGCGTGGTCGCGGAAGACCGAGAACCGGGACTGCGTTAGCCGGCACGGTCCGTTTCCGTCAGCGCGTCGAAACGGGTGTGATCCTCCGGTAGGCCGTTGGGGCGCAGGCGGGGCCTTCCACCGGTATTCGGATGTGCTCTCGAAGAAACGCCGTTCATCCGGGAGGCGATTTTTGAGACAAGGCTGCGCCGTAGACTGATACATGCGCCTGTGGCGCGCACTGGTCACGCTGCACCGCGATATCGAGGCCACGGCGTGGGGCAGCCTGGTGCTCAGCAATGTCTGGCCGGCGTATCTCTTCGCGCTGCCACTTGCTGCCCGGGTGTGGAGTTTGGTGCTCTCGATCCGACAGTCGACGCAGCCGACTCCGTATGACCAGGCCAGGCTGCTTCAAGAAGCAGTCACCATCGGGTTCCTGGCGCTTGTCGTCGTCCTGTTCGCGGTCAGGCGGCGCGGCATTCACGGCCAGCGCGCGACCTGGCGCGAGGGCCTCGTCGCGCTGCTCGGAACCTTCCTGCTGAACGTCGTCGCCTACCTGCCCGTTGAGGCAACGCAAGAGATCCGCGCGCTGCTTGCGTCCAGCATCATCGTGGTGCTCGGGACGCTCTTTACGATTTGGAGCCTGGCCACGCTCGGACGCTGTTTCGGTTTGTTGCCTGAGGTGCGCGGCCTGGTGCTGCGCGGACCGTACCGTCTGGTGCGCCATCCCGTCTACCTGGGCGAGCTCATCGCCTCGCTCGGCATCCTCGTCGCCAAGCCGCATCCGCTCATCGCGGCGACGCTGGCGGCGTTCGTCGTGCTGCAATACTGGCGCACCGTGTACGAGGAGCGCGCCCTGGCCGCGGCCTATCCGAGCGAGTACCCGGCCTATCGGGCCCGCGTCCCGCGGCTCGTGCCAGGCTGGCGCTAGATGGCCCACAGCCTGGCGCACACTGCGCCACGTGCGCGCACCCTGCCGGCGGTGGTGCGCGCGCACCCTGATGCACCGTGGCTGGCGGGCACGGCCGGGGTGCTGCTCGTGCTGTGTGGGCTGCCGTACGTAGTGTCGGCCTGGTTCGGCCCAAGCGACCTGCAGCGCATCGGGACGTTCTGGTTCGTGCGCGACTTCAGCCAGTACCAGGCAGCCATGCGCGAGGGCGCCAGCCAGAGTGGCTGGCTGATCCACGATCACTTCACGGCGGAGCCGCATCAGGCCGCGTTCATCTATCCCTTGTATGTCGGCCTTGGCAAACTATCAGCTGCACTGCACTGGGACCCACTCGCGGTGTTCGGGGCAGTCGAATGGATCGGTCGGCTCAGCCTGTTGGCCGCCCTGTATGCATTCGCGGCGACTCTATCGGAGGATCTGAGAGCTCGGCGGCTGGCGGTGCTACTGGCGGCTGGCAGCCTCGGGTTGATGGGTCTGCTCGCGCCGATCCGGCTGGCCTTGGACGCGATCGGCGCCCATGGGTTGGCAGACGCGCTGCCGATGTCGATCAACGTGTACCTGGAGCTGAACTCCTTCGGCGTGTTTCTTTCGGCGCCGCATCTGATGTTTGGCCTCGCGCTCACACTGCTCGCCGGCGTCCTGTACCTGCGCCGCATGATCGTCTGGCTCGGGCTGGCCACGTTCGGTCTATCGTTGATCCATCCGTTCAACCTGCCCGTCCTGATCAGTGTCCTGGTCAGCCACGCGCTGTGGCATGGTCGGACCTGGTGGCCGGCCGCCACGGCTGCCGCACTCGCGAGCGCCCCGGTAACGCTCTATAACGTGCTGCTGTTCAGTCGCGCTCCCGTGTGGTCAGGCACGTACAGCGCCCAGAACACGATGCCGGCCCCCGCGCCGTGGGCGCTGCCAATCGACCTGGGCGTGCTCCTGCTCGCTGCACCGCTGGCGTGGACCACGGTCCGACGTTGGCCCGCCGATCGACAGCGGTTGATCGTGTTGTGGATTGGCCTCGGTCTGCTGTGGCTGTACGCCCCGCTGCCGTACCAGCGCCGCCTTGCATTTGGCGTCCAGCCTGCGCTGGCCGTGCTGGCAGCCATCGGACTGCTCCGCCTCAACGCGCGACTCCACCTTCGGCTCGTCAACTACGCAATCGCCATAGCAGTCCTGGCGACGCCGGTCCTGGTCTACGTCGCCGTCGTGGCCTCGGCCGCCGAGAACGCCCCAACCGAGGTGTACATGTGGAGTCGCGCCGAGGCGGCCGCGGCGGAGTGGATTGGCGAGCACAGTACCCGCGACGACGTCGTGCTGGCGTCCACGGAGTACGCCAATCCATTAGTCGGCGTCATCGATGGCCGCGTGGTCCACGGCCACATTGTGGCCACCTTCGATTCCCCGACAAAGCAGGCACTGGTGCGTCGATTCTTTGCCGCCGAGACTCCGTCACACGAACGCTCGGCTATCTTGCATCAGAGTCTCACGACGCTCGTGGCGTTCGGTCCACACGAGCGGGCGCTCGGTGCGAGTGACTTGCGGGGCCAGCCGGACCTGCAACTGGTCTACGACCAGGATGGTGTCGAGGTTTTCCGCGTCCGATGAGGTGGTGGCTGCTCGTGCCAGCCGTGGTCGCGCTCGCGGCGCGCCTGATCACGGGCGCCCAACCGATTGACGACGCCTACATCACGTTCCGCTATGCCCGGAATCTAGGCGAAGGGCTGGGGCTGGTCTACAACCCGGGCGAATGGGTGCTCGGCACGACCGCTCCGCTGTGGGCCATCTTGCTCGGCGCGGGCTACCGGCTGGGCCTGACCGATGTGCCATGGTTCGCAGTGGGGCTTTCAGCCGTGTTCGATGCCGGGTCGGCTGCGCTGCTGGCCTGGTTGAGCGTGCGCATTGGGCTGAGCGTGCGCGGCGCAGTGCTCGTCGGCCTGGCATGGGCGATCAATCCGATGAGCATTACGTTCGCCGCGGGCGGCATGGAAGCCAGCTTGTTCGTGCTGCTGGCGCTCGGTGCGTTGAGCCTGGCCGCCAGTCGGCGCGCCATCTTGGCCGCACTGATCGCCGGAGTGAGCGTCTTCGTACGACCCGAAGGGGCCTTGTTGTGCGCGGTCATCGTCGGCTGGACATGGTGGACGGCTCGACGGCTGGTACTGCCGGCGATGGCCGCCGCTGGCGCCCCGGTGATCGCCGGCGGCCTGGTCTTACTCGCGCGCTACGGCAGCCCGTTACCCAACAGCGTCGCCGCCAAACAGGTCGCCTATCAGGCGCCGCAGCCGTTCGAGAACGCGTTCGCACTGCTGTTCCAAGCGGGCTTGCCCGGCTGGTCGACGTTCCAGCTAGCGGCCTTGCCGCCGTCCACGTCCCTGGCGATTGCAACGTTCGGTTTCGCCACGCTGGCCTTTCTGATCTGGCGCGGCGTACGCCGGCTCGCGGCCGAGCGTGCGCCCTGGCCACCATTCGCCGCGTTCGCGGCGTGCTACCTGCTGTTCTTTATCGTCGCCGGCGCACGCGGTGTACGCATGTTCCCGTGGTATCTGGTCCCGGTCGAGCCGTTCTATCTGCTCGGCGCCGCGGCCGGCCTGACGTACGTCGGCCGACTCAGCCGGGGCTGGCTGCCGGCGCTGCTGTTGGCGTGGCAACTGCCCGCGATCGATTGGCAACAGCCATTTGCAAGCGTCGGCTTTGGCCAAGAACGTGAGACGGTCCTGCTGGAAGCTGGCCGTAGTCTGGGCGCGAGTGTGCCAGCCACCGCGGTAGTCGCGGCGCCGGAGATCGGGGCACTCGGCTATGCCTCAAATCTGCGCATCCTCGATACAGTCGGGCTGGTTTCGCCTGAGGCGCTGCGGTATTACCCACTGCCGCGCGAGCAACTCGTCGTCGACAACGCCATTCCGACGCGCCTGATCCTGGACGAACGCCCAGAGTGGGTGGTGACTCTGGAGGCATTTGCCGAACGAACACTCGACGCTGATGCCACATTCCGCCGTGATTACCGCGTCGAACGCGTCTATCCCGCGTGGGTCTGGCCAAGCACTCAGCTCGTTGTGTACAAGCGCATCGACGGCGCAGCCAGCGCGCGGTGACCACGCTCGCTTCCGCGCGTGCGCTCGTTGGCCCGAGAGCGTGGCACGTATCGGGTTGGCTGCTGTCAATGGCCGGCCTGGCCCTGGCGGCTGGCTTGCTGCCGCTGGCCCTTTCGGCCTGCTGCGCGCCTGCCGGATTGAGCGGCTTTGGCACGGCCTGGTTTTCCAACGACTTTGCGCAGTACGAGTCCGCGCTGCGTCAGGGGACCGAGCAGCCGGGCTGGCTCGTGCGCGACCAGCTCACTTCCGAGCCGCATCAGCCGACGTTCATGTTCCCGTTGTACGTGCTGATCGGGAAGATCTCGGCGGTGACGCACGTGCCTGGCGAATGGCTCGAGCGCGCGACCGAAGTGGCTGCCCGGGTGGCGCTGGTAGTTGCGCTGTGGCGCTTCTGCGCAACGTTTGCGAGCGGGCGCACCGCGGCCCGCGCGGCACTGCTCCTGGCGCTGTTTGGCGGCGGGTTCGAGCTGTTCGCGGCCGCGCTGCGATCACCGTACACCGGCAACTGGTCGTACGAGGCCAATACCTTTGGGCTCCTGTTTTCCGCGCCGCACATCCCGCTGGCCATGGCCGCGACGCTGGAGTTCGCGCGCGCATGGCTGGTGCCCGTCCGCCGAGCCACCCCCACCGCCCTCCTGGTCGCGGCTGGCCTGGGGCTTGCCATCGCCCTGCTGCATCCATTTCATGAACCGGTCCTGCTGTTCAGTGTGTTCCTGGTGGGCGGTGTGTATTGGTGGTCCGCGCGCGGAGCGGGCAACCTGGCAGGCGCATTCGCCGCCGCGATGGGCGCCATACCTGTGCTGTGGCCCACGGTTCAGACGTTCAACTTCGACCCGTTCTGGTCGGCGACCTACCGCGCGCAAAACCTGCTGCCGAGCCCGGCGCCGCACGAGCTGCTCATCGACTTTGGGCCGACGCTGTTGCTCGCTCTCGGCGGAGCCTACGCGCTGCGCGGCCGCGTCGCGCCGTTTGGCATTCTGATCTGGCTGCTGATTAGCGCGATCGCGATGTACCTGCCGGTGCCGTACCAGCGCCGCTTGAGCTTCGGCGTGCACCCGGCGCTCGCCATCGTCGCCGCCAACGCGCTGGTCGCGACGTGCGCCGCGCTTTCCGAACGGCATGCCGCCTGGCTACGACGAATCGTGTTCGCCATCGCGCCGAGCTCGACGGTGCTGATCCTGGCCGGTATGAGCTACTCGGCCGTGCTGAACTGGCCGACGCAGGTCTATCGATCGACGGCTGACCTCGATGCCGCGGCTCGCTGGCTGGACGAGCAGGCGCGGCCCGACGAGGTCATCCTGGCCGATTGGAACGTCTCGAACTATCTGTCCGCGCGCACGCCAGCGCGCGTACTTGGCGGCCATCCGGTCGCCACGCTGCGCGCCGCCGAGAAGCAGGCCATGATCGCGACGGTCTTTGCGCACACCGCCAGCCGCGAGGTCGCCCGACAGTTTGGCGCACAGTGGCTGGTCTACGGTCCAGGCGAAGCCGATTTGCCGGGTCCGCCCGCGCCGGCCTTTCAGTCCGGGCCCGTGCGCGTCTACCGCGTCGACCACGAGTGAACCAACGGTCGGCACTGCTGGCTGCGAGCGCCGTGCTGGCCGCGCTGCAGTTCGGCGTGCTGGCGTACCACCTCGGGTCGACGGTGATGTTTCCATACGACCTCAACTACGGCGAGGGCTATGTGCTGAATGACGCGGTTCGACTCAGCCGCGGCGAGCCGATCTATGTCGATATCCAGCAGTTTCCGATGGTCCGCTCACCGTACCCGCCGCTCTATCCCTTGGTCTGGAGCCTGTTCCTGCGCCTCTCAGCTCCCAGCTTCGTGGTCGGGCGGGCGCTGTCGGTCGCGGCGCTCATCGGCTTGTTCGCGCTGCTTGCCTGGAATGGGCGCCGCATCCGCCGCGGCCCGTGGCCCGTCATCATCGCGCCTGCTCTTCTCGCTGCCTCGCCATTCGTCTACCAGTGGGCCGGCTACGCGCGGGTCGATCTCCTGGCCCTACTGCTCGCAGCCGGCGGAGTCTGCGCCGCTCAGTGGCTGCCTGGCTGGCGCGGCGTACTCGCGGCGGGCGTGCTGTGCACGCTCGCGCTATGGACCAAGCAGACCACGCTTACGGCTGCGCTCGCGGTCGGCATTGCGCTGCTGTTGCGCTCACGTCTACACGGACTCGGATTCGCGGGGCTGGTCGCGTTGCCATGCCTTGCGGCAGTGGTCGCGTTGGATGCCCTGACCGGCGGCCAATTCACCCGCCATATCCTGGAGGGCAACGCTGCAAACCCGATATATCCGCTGCGCGCGGCCTACTACTTGTTTGGGTTTGCCGCGCTGCATTTGCCAGCGTTTGCAGCCGGGCTGTGGTGGGCGAGTAAGGCACTGCGCGGTGTGCCGTCCCCGATCGCGCTGTACGTGCCGATTGCCCTGCTGGGCGCACTGAGCGCGGGCAATGCTGGCAGCAGCGTCAACTACTTGATCGAGCCGGCGATTGCGCTGGGGCTTGCGGCACCGTTCGCCTGGCGTGCCGCTCATGGGGCGCCGGCGATTGGTCCGCTGATGGCGACCGTGCAGCTGCTCCTCGTGGTGCACTGGCCGAATGGGTTCGGCACGACGTACCTGGCCGAGTCGGCCCTGGGCCGTACGCCGACTACAGCCGACGCATCGGTCGGCGCCCAAGTGGACGCGGTCGTGCGTGCGACGCCCGGTGAGCTGATCGCCGAGCCCGCGGGCTTCGCCGTACGCAACGGACGGTCCGTCTATGTGCAGCCGATCGATCTGCGCGCCGAGGAGCTGCGCGGTCGCTGGCGCGACGAGCCACTGGTCCAGGCCCTGCGCGACGGTCGCTTCGAGCTTGCGATCACTGCGTTCGAGTTCTTGCCCATGGGAGCCGAGCGGGCGCTGCGCGATTCGTTTACGCTCGAAAGCGTGGTGCCCAGTCCGGATGGTTTGACCTTCCACGTCTATCGTTACGCACGCTGATGAGGCTCGTGCGCGTGGTCAATCGCACGCGTGACGCTGTCCTGGCCGAGCGAGCGGAGCTCGCGACCTCACCATGGGCACGCTTCTGGGGCTTGATGGGTCGGCGCGACCTGCCGTCGGGCGCTGGGCTGGTGCTGCAGCCAGGTGGCGGGATCCATACCTGGTTCATGCGCATCCCGATCGACGTGGTCCATGTCGGCAAGAACGATGTCGTCACCCATGTCCTGCGCGCGATCGAGCCGTGGCGATTTGGTCCGCTCTTCGTCGGCGGCAAGCGAGCCATCGAGTTGCCCGCGGGTGCCGCTGCTTTGACACAACCAGGTGACGAAATCGTCATCGAACCGGTGGTGTAGGAGGCATAACAGGCGCCTATGCCGTTGCGTTACAAGAGCATCCCCTGGCCCGTGGAGGACCGTGAATGAACGGACGAGCCCGATTGAACTGGGTCACTGCGCTGACCATAATGAGCCTGCTGCTCGGGGCTGGCACCCTGAACGCGCTGGCAGACGATCACGGAAGAGGCCACGGCGGTGGGTCTGGCAAAGTCGAGCAGGCAGCCAGGCAGGCCGATACCCATGGCAATGCGAGCGACAACCAAGCGCGTGGCAACGACGAGGATCGTGGCGGACCGAATCGCGGACAAGACGCCGTCGACGAGGACGACGATCTGGTGACGGAGCCCGCGGTCGTGACTGACAACGTCCGGCCAGGTCTAGGCTGCGGCGATGAAAACCACGAGCACTTGCGCCATGACGAGTGCCCCGACAAGTTCCTCGATGACGAGGAAATGGAGACCGACGACGACTAACTGATCTCCGTGCACGTTCTTCGGGCTGAGCCGGGCGTGGTCGCACGCGCCCGGCTCACGCCGTCTTCGGGGGGTTCACGCAGAGCAGGCGCCTTCGGCTCGATCACGGCCGAGGTGGTGATCCTGGCGCTGGTCATCGCACTCCCGGCGGTTGTCAATCCAACGGGCGTCGTGGCCTTCGAGCCCGAGAAGGCAAGCGTGCTGCGGGTCGGCGCGGTCTTCGTCGCGGCGGCCTGGCTGACGTGGCGCTTCCTCGGGCGGCCCACGGTGGACGTTGGGCGCCAGCCGATCGCGCGCGCAGCAGCGGGGTTCGCTGGATTCTCGCTCGTGTCGACAGCACTTTCGGTGCAGCCAGCGCTGAGCTTCCTCGGCAGCTTCGACCGCGGCATGGGCTGGCTGACCCTTGCCAGCGGGATGATCATCATGCTCGCCGGCGCCGACCTGTGGACCGACCCACGGCGGCGCGAACGCCTCGTCTCGGCAGTGGTCATCGGCGCACTCATTCCGAGCGCCTATGTCCTGCTGCAACGCACTGGGCGCGACCCCATTCCGTGGAACACGCTCGGTGCGCCTGGCTCGACACTCGGCTCGCCGACGTTTCTGGGCGGTTATCTCGACATCGTGGTGCCGTTTGCGCTGTACCGCGTGGTGTCGGGCGCGCGGGCAGCACTCTCGGGCACGTGGCGTAGCGCGCTCGGGTACGCGGGCTGGCTCGCCGCGCTGCTGATCATCGGCGCGGTCGTGGCGCAAACGACGATCCGCGGACCGCTGCTCGGGCTGGTCTGTGGCACGCTCACGTTTGGCCTGGTGCTCGGCCGTCGAGGCCGAGTAGCCCTCTTGGGCGCCTTCGGCTTCGTCTGCCTGACGCTCCTGTTGGCGTCGTTCGCAACCGGCTCAGCCGGGCTGGCGGCGGTCGGCCGCTTCCTGCGCGTTGCCGGCGCTGGCGACTCGTCTGTCGAACGCCTGGTCGTATGGCGCGACGCGCTCGGGCTGCCACTGGTCGACCCCCTACGCGCCCTCATTGGCTTCGGCCCCGAAACGCAAGCAGGCATCTTCGAACGTGCCGAGGCGACCGTACGACTGACCCAGAACGCGCAGTGGGACCGCGCGCATTCGCTGCTCCTGGACACGTGGCTCACCGTCGGCATCCTGGGCGTCGCCGGCTTGCTGGTGCTGCTCGCCCTGGCCGTGGCCACCACGCTGCGGCAGGCCGAGCGCCCGCTGCTCGCAGCCGGGATCCTTGGGGCGCTGGTCGGTCACGTCATTGAAGCGAGCTTCGCGTTTCAGACCGTAGTCAGCGGCACGTTGTTCTGGGTGGTCCTGGGTCTGGTGGCGAGTCTGGCGCCGCGACAACTCGTTCGCCCGATCGCGCCTCGCCGTGGACTCGCGGTGCTCAGCATTGGCGTGAGCCTGGCCCTTGTGCCGCTCATGGCCGCACCGGCCATTGGCGATGCGCTGTACGGACAGCGGCAGTACGAAGCCGCCAGTGCCTGGTTGCCCTGGGTCGAGGAGCCGATTCGCGCATCTGCCCTGGCCTGGCAGCGGGCAGGCGTCGCCGAGCGAGCCGAAGTGGACCTCGTCGAAGCAGCCCGCCGCGCGCCACTCGAACCAACACCTGCTGTGCGCCTGGTGCGCTTTTACCTGTTGTATGACCGGCTCGCGGAGGCCGAAGCCGCCTGCCAGCAGGCGCTCGCCCGCGGACCCTACCGCGCCGTCGTATGGGACGCCTGCGCCGATGTGAGCGCCCAGGCGGGCGATTCGACCCGGGCGCGCGCGTGGCGCGCCCACGCCGATGACCTGCGGAAATAACCGGCTGACGGGCCGGTTTTGGCGTATCACGTGCGCGCGTGTTCGAGTTGTTGGCCGAGCTGCTGTTTCCCAGGCGCTGCCTTGGCTGCGCGCGACGCGGCACGCTGCTGTGTCTGGCGTGTCGTGAGGAATTGCCGTACTTGCGGCAGGTCTGTCCGCGGTGTGCGCTGCCGCGCGGCACGAGCCGCGAGTGCCGTGGCTGCCGGCGGCTGTCGCCAGCGCTGAGCTCGCTTCGGGCGGTGTGCGCGTATGAGGGCGCAGCGCGGGCCGCGGTGCACAGCCTGAAGTTTCGCGGCGGGCGCAACGTCGCGCCCTTAGTGGGTGAGCTTCTGCGCGAGCACATCGCGACGCAGCCGCTTGTGGCCGACGTGGTCGTGCCAGTGCCGATCTCCAGCCAGCGCCGTCGCGAGCGAGGCTACAACCAGGCTGAGTTGCTTGGCGTCGAGATCCTGCCGATCGTCCGGGGCGTGCTGCGCACTGACATCCTGGACCGGCACAACCGACCCGCTCAGCAGAGGCTCAATGCGGCTGACCGTGCAACCAACCTGACTGGTGCCATGACGGCTCGAGGAAGAGTAGACGGCCAACGCGTCCTGCTTGTCGACGACGTAGCCACCACGGGCGCCACGCTGTCGGCGTGCGCCGACGTTCTGTCGGGCGCCGGCGCACGCGACGTGCGCGCACTCGTGTTCGCGCGCGACCTCTAGAATCACGCCGCACGATGCTCGTTGTGTCCGAGCACCCGCTGGTCAAACACAAGGTCGCGCTGCTGCGGCACGTCGAGACGCATCCCAAAAAGTTCCGCGAGCTGGTGCGCGAGCTGTCGATGCTGCTGTGCTACGAGGCCACGCGCGACCTGTCGCTGGTCGACGAAACCATCCCGACGCCGATGGGCACCGCCCACGGCGAGATGCTGCGGACCAAAATCGGGCTGGTGCCCATTCTGCGCGCCGGGCTGGGCATGGTCGAAGGCGTGCTCGAGATGATTCCGACCGCCGAGGTGTGGCACATCGGGCTGTACCGCGACGAGCGGACCCTGCACCCGGTTGAGTACTACAACCGTCTGCCGACGCCGAACCGCGTGCAGCTGTCGATCGTGCTCGACCCGATGCTGGCGACGGGCGGGACCGCCGAGGCCAGCGTCGATATCCTGAAACGCTGGGGCTGCGAGCGCATCAAGTACGTCGGCCTGCTGGCCGCGCCCGAGGGCGTCGCGCGCCTGAGCGGGGCGCATCCGGATGTCCCGATCCACGTCGGCGCCGTGGACGAACGCCTGAACGACATTGGCTACATCGTGCCCGGCCTGGGCGACGCGGGCGACCGTCAGTTCGGCACGGCTTAGTGGTTAGTGGTTAGTGCTCAGCAGGGCGGCGCGCGCGCAGCAGCAGGAACATCGGCCGCCGCCGCTCGTCGAGGGCTTCGGCCGTGCGCGCCAGAAACTCCTCGCCTGGCGTCGGTTCGACCATCCGCTCGAGCACGAGGCCGGCGGCGATGAGGCCGTTGATCAGGCTGGACATCGTGCGGTGGTACTTGCGTACGCCCTCGACGAACCAATGCTCGGTGCGCGCGCCCTCGTCCGCGTAGTGGTCGATGGTCCACCCGTACCGTCGCGCGTCGGCGTCCACAGCCCAGCCCAGGTCTGGCAGGCGCGCGGTATAGATGGGATGCTCGGTCGAGAACACCAGTCGTCCGCCTGGCACGAGCCATTGCGCAATGCGGCGCACCAGGCCGGCATAGTCGGCCACGTAGTGGAACGCGAGCGTGCTCACGACCAGGTCCGTCTGCTCAGCTGGAAAGTCGGCGTCCTCGATCGCCTGGCGCCGATACGTCACGCGCGGATGGCTGCGTTCGACGCGCGCGAGTGCGAGCATCTGCTCGGACACGTCGAGTGCGAGCACAGCGGCTGCACCGGCGCCGGCGAGGTGCAGCGCGAGCTGGCCGGCGCCGCAGCCGAGATCGAGTACGCGTAGGCCCTGGTTTACGGATCAGGGGTCAGGGGTCAGGCGCCAGGGATCAGGGGTTGCCCGGTACAGACCTGCCAAGTGTAACGACGTTTACCGTTTCGGCAGGCGCGCGTGTTGGCCGCCGGCAAACTGCCCAAAACTCCTGATCCCTGACCCCTGGTCCCTGACCCCTGGTTTACACTCCCGAGCACATGTCGTTACCGCACGGGGGCCGGGCGACAATCCTCGTCGTCGAGGACGACGCGCCCATCGCCCGCGCGCTGATCGAGGCGCTGGACATGGCTGGGTATCGCGTGTGCCACGCCATCGACGGCGCCGACGCGCGCAGCAAGCTCGAGCGCGCGCGGCCAGACATGATCCTGCTCGACCTGATCCTGCCCGACATCGACGGTCTGGTGCTGTGCTACACGCTCAAGTCAGCGGCCAAAGTCCCGATCGTCATCTGCAGCGCGACCAATCGGAAGCGCGACCCGATCCTGGCGCTCAAGCTCGGTGCCGACGATTTCGTCCACAAACCGTTCGAGCTGGACGATCTCCTGGCGCGCGTCGAAGCCGTACTGCGGCGTGCGCCGCCGAGCGCGGCCACGGTGCGGCCACCCCAACCACCAGAGCTGCGCGTGGGCGACCTGCTCGTCGAGCCGGCGCGGCACCGCGTACAGCTCGGGGACGAGCTGCTGTCACTCACACCGACCGAGTTCAGACTGATCAAGGCTATGGCGTCCCGGCCGGATCAGGTGCTGTCGCGCGACGAGCTCGCGCACGAGGTGTGGGGCTATAGCGACGTGAACCATGGTCGGACCATTGACGTCCATGTGCGCCGATTGCGAGTCAAACTGCAGCGCGCGTCGATGCCCGCGCCCGCGATTGTTTCGGTGCGCGGCTCGGGCTACAAGCTCAGCGCACACGAGAGCGCGACATCGGCGGCGTAACGTTCTCTGCTACACTCAGATTGCCACGCGGAAACGCGACCGGGCATGGCCAAATCGCCGCTAGACCGTCAAAGGCCGACGATAGGCATCATCCAGTCTCTTGCCGTCGCGTCCTATTTTGGCGCCTCGCTGGCGATCTCAGTTGTGCTGGGGTTTCTGGCGGGCCAATGGGTGGATAGCCGGCTCAAGACTGGGATCATCTTCACCCTCATAGGCGTGCTCCTCGGCCTCGTGGCGGCCAGCACCAGTGCCGTCCGGCTCTATCGAGCCACCCTGCGCAAGGGTGAGACCGAGTGGCGTGCGCGGACAACGGAGTCAGCGCCGGACGACGATGACGCAGCAAGCTGCTAGACGAGATACTGCAAGCAGAAGCACCGAGTCGATTCCCCGTAGGGTTCGCCCTGGCGGGCCGCCTTCGTCGGGCTGGGCGTTCCCTTACCGGGTGGTTTGGGCAGTGTCTGAGCAACCAAGAAAGCAAGCTACAAGGGGGCGCAACTTCAGCGCATGCTGAGTGGCATGCTGGGCTTCTTTGCCCAGGAACACGCGGGCGAAGCCGCGCACGCTGCCGAGGCCGCGACCGAGGCGCCACAGCCGCCGGCCGAGCTGCTCTTCCATATTTTTGGCCTGCCCGTCACCAACGCTATCTGACGGTGCGCAACGAAGCAGGCCACGTCGTGCCGCTGCTTCGCTCATCCGATAGCGACCTGAATGTCACCGCGGCGATGGCGATCATGATGATTGCCATCGCGGAGTTCTTCGAGTTGAAGTCCCTGGGCTTGTTGGGCTACTTCAAGGGGCTGTTGATCCCCAATCCGATGCGCTGGCTCGAGATCTTCACACGCCCGTTGTCGCTGTCTTTCCGACTCTTCGGCAACATCTTCGCCGGTGAAGTGCTGCTTGCAACAATGCTCACCGTCGCGCCGTTCGTGCTGTTCGTCTTCATTGCTCTCGAGCTGTTTGTGGGCTTGATCCAGGCATTGATCTTCTCGATGCTTAGCCTGGTGTTCTTGAGCATTGCGACGGTCCACGAGGAAACGCACGGACACGACACACATTCGCTGGAAAGTGAGATGGCGGCCGCCTCGCATGGCCAACCCGTTTAGCCGCCGACAACCCGGACCCTGGAGGTTCACGCGTGTTTTCTGAGCTCGGTTTCTTCGCCCAGGCTGCGGCAACTGCCTCCTTCGGAAACGCATGGGCGCCGGCACTCGCCATCGGCCTTGGGGCCATCGGCCCGGGCATTGGCGTCGGTTACGGCGTCGGCAAGGCGATGGAGGCCATCGGCCGCAATCCCGAGGTCATTGGCCCGATCCTGGTGCCTCTTCTGATCGGCTTGGGCTTCGCCGAAGCCATCGCGATCTACGCGCTAGTCATCGCGTTCATCCTGGTCGGAAGGATTTCTGGCTAGAGCACCTTCATGGAAGCAGTCACAGGTACGCTCGGGCTGAACGTGCCAGGCTTGATCTGGCACGCCATCAACTTCATCGTGCTGCTGGTGCTGCTGCGGCTGGTGCTCTACAAGCCGGTCGTCACCATGCTCGACGACCGCGCGCGGCGCGTGCGCGAGAGCATGGAGCAGGCCGACCAGGCCCGACGCGCAGCCGAACAGGCCGAGGCAGATCGCCAGGCGCTGCTCGCCGAGACCCGTCGCGAAGCCGAAGCGATCCGTGCGCGCGCTGAAGAGCAATCCAAGCGCATCATCGGCGAGGCGGCCGGGCGGGCCCAGGACGAGGCGAATCGGATCATCGCTGCCGCGCAGGCGACCGCCGAGCAGGAGCACCGCCAGATGATGGCGGAGGTGCGCTCGCAGTTGGCCGATATGATCGTGACCGCGGTCGATCGCGTGACGCGCAACGCGCTGGACAGCAATGCGCAGCGCACGCTCGTCCAGCAGTTCCTGACCACCGACACGGGCGCCGGCAACGGGTCCGTGGGCTCGTCGCGCTAAACCCACGTGGCTGTCAGCGCGACGGCAAAACGCTACGCCTCGGCCGCGTTCACGGTCGCCTCGGAGTCGAACGACTTCGACATCTGGCTGCAAACGCTGGACGAGCTTGCCCGCATCATGCGCATGTCCAGCGCGCGCATCGTGTTCACCAGTCCGACCGTGTCCACCGCGGACAAGCGCGCCGCCCTGGATCGGCTGCTGCCTGATGTGCCGCGAGAGGTGCGCAGCTTTCTGAATATCGTCGCCGACCGGGATCGACTCGACGAAGTGCCGGGCATTGCCGAAGCGCTGCGCAACCTGATCAACAAGCGGCGCGGCATTCTCACCGCCGAGGTGACGACCGCGGTGCCGCTGGATGCGCAGATGGAGCAGGTCATCGCGCAGCGCCTGGCGGCGTACCTGCATCGCGAGCAACAGCAGATTACTATTCGCGCGCGCGTCGATCCGAACATCATCGGCGGCGTTGTCGCGCGCGTCGGCGATCAGCTCATCGACGACAGCGTGCGCGGTCGACTGGAACGACTGCGCCGCGCGCTGGCGAGCCCTTAGCTGTCAGCTATCAGTCATCAGCTATCAGCAACCCACACCCATGCAGCGAAACCCGCGAGTAACCACATGAATCGTACGATTAGCAAGAGACAGCTGACGGCTGACGGCTGACGGCTGACAGCTTCACTCGAGGTACGTATGGCAGCACCCACTGAAGAGATCAACTCCATCCTGGTTCAACAGATCAAGAACTTCTCGTCCGCCGTCGAGACGCGGGAAGTCGGGTCTGTGGTGCAGGTCGGCGACGGCATTGCCCGTGTCTACGGCCTGGGCAACGTGGGCGCGCTCGAGCTTGTCCATTTCACCAAGCAGAACGTGATGGGCATTGCCCTCAACCTCGAAGAAGAGTCAGTCGGCGTCATGGTCGTCGGTCCGTATACGAACATCGAAGAAGGCGACGAGGTGCGCCGCACCGGTCGCATTGCCTCGGTGCCCGTTGGCCCAGAGCTGATCGGTCGGGTGGTCAATCCGCTCGGCGAGCCGCTCGACGGCAAAGGACCACTCGGGACGGCCAAAGAAAACGTTCGCCCGGTCGAAGTCATCGCACCGCGTGTGGTGCTCCGCTCGCCCGTGAACACCCCGGTGCAGACGGGCATCAAGGCCATCGACGCCATGATCCCAATCGGTCGCGGTCAGCGCGAGCTGATCATCGGCGATCGTCAGACGGGCAAGACCGCGGTCGCACTGGACGCGATCATCAATCAGCGCGGTGGCGACCTGATCTGTATCTACGTGGCCATTGGGCAGAAGGCGTCGTCGATCGCCGAGGTCGTCAACATCCTCGAGCAGGGAGGCGCGATGGCGCACACCATCGTCGTCGCCGTCTCCGCCCAGGATCCGGCGCCGCTGTGGTACCTGGCCCCGTTTGCCGGCTGCGCGATGGGTGAGTACTTCATGTGGGAAGGCAAAGACGCGCTCATCGTCTACGACGACCTGAGCAAGCACGCCTGGGCCTACCGTCAGATCTCGCTACTGCTGCGTCGACCGGCTGGCCGTGAGGCCTACCCCGGTGACGTGTTCTATTTGCACTCGCGATTGCTGGAACGCGCGGCGAAGCTGTCTAACGAGTACGGCGGCGGCTCGCTGACGGCCCTGCCCCTCATCGAGACCCAGGCTAACGACGTGTCGGCGTATATCCCGACGAACGTCATCTCGATCACCGATGGCCAGATCTATCTCGAGCCCGACCTGTTCTACGCGGGTATTCGGCCGGCCTTGAACGTGGGTATTTCGGTGTCGCGCGTGGGCTCGTCGGCGCAGACCAAGGCGATGAAGCAGGTCGCGGCCAAGATGAAACTCGAGCTGGCCGCGTTCCGCGAGCTGGCCGCGTTCGCGCAGTTCGCCTCTGACCTGGACCGCACCACGCGTGCTCAGTTGGAGCGTGGCCTGCGCTCTCAGGAAGTGCTCAAGCAGCAGCAGTTCGCGCCGTTCTCCCTGGCGAAGGAAGTCACGATCATCTACGCGCTGACCAACGGCTTCCTGGACGACGTGCCGATCGACAAGGTGCGGCAGTGGGAAAACGAGTTCCATCGTTTCATAGAGACCGCGCATCCCGAGCTGCTCGAGACGATTATGAACGACAAGGCGCTCTCGGACGATACTATGGCCGCCTTACGCAGCGCGATTGAAGAGTTCAAGAAACAGGTTGTTATTTGAGCCCTCTTTGGGTCGGGGCGTAACTGATGCCATCGCTAAGGGACATCAGGAGACGTATCAGGTCGGTAAGAAATACGGCCAAGATCACCAAGGCCATGGAACTGGTGGCCGCGTCGCGCCTCAGGCGGGCGCAAATGCGGGTGACCGCAGCACGGCCATATGCCGAGGCGATGCGCGCGTTGATCGCCGAGCTGGCCGGCCAGGCCGCTGGCGCCGGCGCCACACTGCATCCACTGCTCGCGCAGCGACCGATCGACACCGTCGGCGTGCTGCTGGTGACGCCCGATCGCGGTCTGGCCGGCCCGCTGAACACGAACATCATCCGGCGCGGCACGGAGGTCATCGCCCAAGTCGACGCCGAACGCCACGATGTCGAGATCATCACCGTCGGACGCAAGGGCCAGGATTTCCTGGTCCGCCGCGGGCGCAAGCTCCTCGGCACGTTCACGGGCATCACGGACCGGGTGACCTACGACGAGGTAATCCCGATCGCGCGGGTCATCATGGACAGCTACATGAGCGGAGTGATGGACCGCGCCGTGCTGGTCTATCCGCGCTTCGTGTCGACGCTGACCCAGCGCCCCGAAGTCGTCCAGCTGTTGCCCATCGCGCCGCCCCAACAGGCGGCCGATGCCGAGGCACCACAGCGGCGCCTCGACTACATCTTCGAGCCCGATCCAATTAGCATCCTCGAGCAGCTGTTGCCGCGCTACGTCGAGGTCCAGATCTATCAGGCGCTGCTGGAAACGGCCGCCTCATTTTTCAGTGCGCAGATGGTGGCGATGCGCAATGCCACCGAAAACGCGAACGAGCTCGTCGATAGCCTGTCACTCACCTACAACAAGGTGCGTCAAGCGAACATCACGCGCGAGGTGACTGAGATCGCCTCCGCGGCCGAAGCCATGGCGGCCAGCAGCCGCTAGAAAGGGGAATGTCATCCCGAGCTTGCGAGGGATCTCGCCTGTCCGACATTCGCACAACAGCGAGCGCCACGCCCGCGAGATCCCTCGGCTCGTTTCTCGCCTCGGGATGACACACTAGAAGAAACCATGACCCTGACTGCTCCAGCACCAACGCAAAGCGGCGCGACGGACATCGGCCACATCGTGCAGATCATCGGCCCCGTGGTCGACGTCGAGTTCTCACCCGAGCACCTGCCCGAGATCTACTTCGCGCTCGAAATCGATTTGAGTGCGACCGTCAGCACGAGCACCGACGGCGCGGCCAGTAGCAGCGCGGCCATGAAGGGCATTGAGCGGGGGACCGGCAAGTTGGTGCTCGAAGTCCAGCAGCACCTGGGCAACAACATGGTCCGGGCAGTCGCCATGGGTCCAACCGACGGCTTGCGGCGCGGCGTCGAGGTACGCGATACGGGCTCGCCGATCACCGTCCCCGTCGGTCCGTCCACGCTGGGACGGCTCTTCAATGTGTTGGGCGAGCCGATCGACGCCAAAGGGCCCGTCAACGCCGATCAGCACTACCCGATCCATCGGCCGGCGCCATCGTTGGTCGATCAGGCAGTCCAGCCCGAGCAGTTCGAGACTGGCATCAAGGTCATCGATCTGATCGCGCCGTTCCGCAAAGGCGGCAAGATCGGGATCTTCGGCGGCGCGGGCGTTGGCAAGACCGTCATCATCCAGGAGCTGATCCGCAACGTCGCCCAGCAGCACGGCGGTTACTCGGTCTTCGCGGGCGTCGGCGAGCGCAGCCGCGAAGGCAACGACCTCTATCGCGAGATGACCGAGTCTGGCGTGCTCGACAAGGTCGCGCTCGTCTTCGGCCAAATGAACGAGCCGCCTGGCGTGCGCCAGCGCGTCGGTTTGACGGGCGTCACCCTCGCAGAATTCTTCCGCGACGAAGGTCGCGACGTGCTGCTCTTCATCGACAACATTTTCCGGTTCACCCAGGCCGGGTCCGAAGTGTCGGCGCTGCTCGGTCGTTTGCCCAGCGCGGTGGGCTATCAG
>WNGF01003641.1_pt1 | contig 20760 bp, 21 predicted proteins | sample 5400641 | NCBI WGS metagenome assembly WNGF01 (sample SAMN13153371, study PRJNA577476) | soil metagenome | isolation source: 80 cm soil or saprolite under grassland replicate 2 | place: USA:California | collected 2016-06-15
AGCGACCGGCAGACTTCGACCTCATCGGCGTGTGCGCACCGGCAGCGATCGCCGGGGCGGCGACGGTACACGCGCACTGGAGGCCGGCTGACCTTGGCCGCCGCTACGACGCGCTGCGCGAAATCCTCGAGCATTCGTCCCGGCTGAACCGGTCCCGGGCGCGCTGAACACAATATGCACCAACAGCGGCAGATGAGTGCGTTCGCCCGCGTTCTGCGGCTGTGCTATCCGGGAAAGAAATTCCGCCCGGGGGCAACAACGGCTTCCGTCGCGACGTCTTAACAGTAGACTGCGGCGGACTGGCGCAGGGCTGGGTCGGCGGTCGGGGGAAGGGATGGCCGGCAATGCGAAGGGTTCTTTTGGCGACGGTGCTCGCTGGTCTGGTGATCGGTCTGACGGCAGGGCCAGCTCAGGCGGCCACGCCGCTGCACAATCGATCGAGCTACGCGTCCGTCGAGGCGTTCTGGCATTCGAAGGTTCGCCAGTCCTCGACGAGATTCGAGCTCGTTACGTGGTACGTAGGGGTCTACCCGTCCACATCTGGCACCTTCAGTGACCTGTACAAGGAAGTCGACGAGTGCCGCATCGTAAGTGGGCACCAGCGGTGCACGTTCGCGTCGTATTCGGCCGGGTATCTGAACAGCCTGTCGGCGGCGCAGTTCAGCTACGACGCCAAGCGCCTGGAATCGGCGAAGATCCACGCAACCTACAAGCTCCGCACGTTCACTAAGTACGGCCGGACCGGGCCGGCTTTCAATGTGACCATCGTGGCCGCCTGGACGGGGATCGGGAAGCTCACCCGCGCAGGGGGCTCCAGCACCTACCACAGCGGATGCACCCTGTTCCACTACACGTTCCGGGACCGGTACCGCTCCGCTGCTGCTACCGGTTCGGTCAACGGGAAGTCTCTCGGACGCACCACAGACGCGTCCCTGGCGGCCAGCACCTCGCTGAATATCGAGCACCAGTGCCGGAGCTGACCGCGAACGCGCAGCACCGGCACGAGCGCTAGCCCAGCAGCGGACGCAGGATCGCCCATGCCAGGGCCGCCACGAGCGCAGCCCCGGGAATCGTCAGCACCCATGCCGTGACGATGTTGCCCGCCACGCCCCAGCGCACCGCGGAGAACCAGCAGGTGGCGCCGACGCCCAGGACCGACGAGCTGATCACGTGCGTCGTCGACACCGAGATGCCGAGTTGCGACGTGCCGAGCATGACCCCGCCCGCGCGGGTCTGCGCGGCGAACCCGCTCACCGGCGAGAGCGAGATGATGCGACGGCCTAGCGTGCGCATGATCCGCCAGCCACCGGAGTATGTGCCGAGCAAGATCGCCGCCGCAGCTGCGGTGCTGCCCCCCAACGAGGCATCGGAAGCTCCACCGGCCGGACTACGCGACGAAGTGCATGACCTGTTGGTCGCGGACTGGTCGGTAGCCGATCTGCTGGTAGATCGCGTTGGACGTCGGGTTGGCCAAGTCGGTGAACTCCCACGGCACCGAGCCACAATGAGGCGCTCGACGCCGTGATGTCGAGCGGTTATCAAAGCAGAAGCGACCCCAAGAAACTCCGCCGTCGGAATCGGTACGTTCGCTGAACACGGACGCGCTCCTCGCGGCAGATCCGTACTGTTCGCGCTGCGGTCGTTGCGTGATTGACCGCGGCGGCGATTCGTCATCGAAATCCGCGACCCTCTGATTAAGAGGCTGCGGGCTTGGCCTACCTCCGCTGTCAACCCTGGCAATGCTGACCCCGCTATCGCCTCACCTGGCAGTTCCGGCGTCGACCCACTTACGTTCAATGACAGACCCATTGACACCGATCCACTGGGTACACAAGTGCGCGGGCCGCTTCTTGGTCGGCCTCTCGGCTCCTTCCGAGCAGGGTGGGTGACCCGTCGTCGAGCATGACGTGCGTGCCGATCTGCGGGTAGCTCTTGGTGTAGCTCGACCTCGTCTATCTGAGCGACTGCCTCGCCCCGTCGACTTACCTGGTATCGCTGGCTAATCGCCTGCCTGCAGACCAAGAGCGGCGAGCGTTTGATCTCGCCAGTGCCGGACTCGTTTGAGCGCGGGCCCTTGCCCGTGCTCGCGGATCAGCCGCAGCATATCCGTGGCTCGGGCGACCAGTTCGTCTTCCCATGCGGTCCGGCCTCGGTGGCGAGCAACGCGGTCGAGCTCATCGGCTGCTTCCCCGACGTCACCGTGGATCAGTAGCGCGTAGGCCCGAGTCTCAACGACGCGCATGTTTACCGGGTCGCGCCGGTCAAGGATGGGTTGTAGCTGGTCGGCGGGTGGCTCTGAAAGATACAAAGCGCGGCGAACGGCAGGATTGAAGTCAGACGCGTCCGGCTGGTAGGTCGTCGCCGGGGCGACCCGCTCTGACCACGACAGATCCACTACGTCGCTCGGTACGAACAGCGGCATCCTGACCGCCCAGATATAGACACCGGTTGAGTAGCTCGAGCCTTCTCCCAACACACCGAAGAGCATCCAATCAATCGGCAGCCGGTAACACAGCCTCTGCCTGAACGCCCACCGCTGGTCGCTCGGCAACAGCGGACGCACCGAGCGCTTCCACTCAGCCGCTCTCAAGGCCGGATCTCCAGAATCGGAATGTCCTGATAACCAATAGGTAGGTTGTTGCGAATCTGTTGAATGCGGGGTGCTGTCAATTGAGCCGAACCAGTTTTCAAATCGTAGATAGCGACTGGTCGCAAAGGATCGTCGCCGAGCACTGCATCTAGACGCACACTGCCCGTTTAGCCCCATTTATCGGCAAGACGACCATTCAAGACGTCGCTCCGCAGATCTGGCCGGCCCAACGCCTTGAGCTCTGCGGCAAAAGCTGTGTGCACATGCGTGCCGTATACCGGACCTTGTCCTTCGCCGACGAAGTCCCTCGCACGGCGAGCTGCTGAGCCAAGCATCTTGGCCGTCGCAGCGACGGCATCCTCGGCGCCGGCAGCTGCAATTCCGCCCCTGCTGAGCACACGACCGCCCGCCGCCATTCCGGCATAGCCTGGCACCTCCTGCAGGAAGAAGTGGCAGAGGAAGCCGCCGTATCCGGAGTTGGTACTGCACGACGGTTGCGACAGGAAGAGCGGATCGCACGCGCCTCGGATCCCGCTCAGGCAGTCGCTCTTCTGCCAGTTGTACGCGCCTTTTTGGGCGTTCTCGACCAGCGTGCCCATGTTGGGTCCGTAGCTGCTCTTGTCTGCGGCGTCCCACCCCATTTGTAACAAGATGCTGTACTTCTGGTCGGGGCTAAACGTGAACGGTCCCGCTACCGCTGCCGCCCGTATTGCATCCGCCGCTGTTTTCTGATCCGGTGCAAGTTGGCGTCGGGGTGGTTGCGGCGCCGCCGCCGTAGTCGAGGGCTAGTTTGTGGCCGTCGTATTCGACGGCGCTGAGCGGGTTGCCGCCGGCGAGGTTGTAGCGGTTTTGGGTTAGCGGGTCGGCTGAGAGTGTGAGGTCGGCGAGCGCGCCTTGGTATTGGTCCATTTGCAGGAATCGCTGCGTGGATGGGTCGAATCGGCGTACTCCCACGTCGAGGGTTTGGGATCCAGTGTGGTAGCGCTTGGCGGTGTAGCGGTAGGGGTTGAACGGCGCGTTGACGGCGGTGTCGTTTTTGGACAGAGTGGTGTCGCTGGCGCCGTGGGGGGTGTAGCCGTAGCTGGCTCTCACGCTTCCGTTGGACTGGTTGATCAGCAACGACACGCTGCCGTGCACGTCGTAGCCGTAGGTGAAGCTGCCGGTGGTTGTGGTGGTGCCGGATACGAGTTTGTCCTGCTACCGGGCATCCCGGGAGCCAAGGCCGCCGACCGATGGACCGGAGCCTCGCCGCGCATGGCATATGACACGTCGATCGGCAGGACACCTTGATGTGACTGTAGGCGGCCGATGCCGGTCGATTGGTCACCAATTTGGTCACCACACACACGTGCAGCGTGCGAAAGGCCCCCGAACCTGTCCGGTTCGGGGGCCTTTGCGGTGGTAGCGGGGGGAGGATTTGAACCTGCGACCTCTGGGTTATGAGCCGCCCCAGCGCCGTCCCGGCGTTCGCACCTCATCTCGCTCGTGCCGTGCTGGCACGGTAGTCGCCGCAGGCCCGTCTCACGGCGTCCCAGGCATGCCCACGCATGACGCCGCGTCTTACTACAACTTTGACTACGGCCTCCGTGCCGCTCACCCTGTCGCGTCAGCGAACAGAAGCGGCGCTCGTGATGCCGCGTGAGCGATCGCTGAGATAGCCCCGTTGGTCCGCGAGCGAACCAGGTCGTAGCATCATCCTCGCAAACGCGTGGTCAGTCGTCCCGTGCACACGGGCGATCAGTCTATGTCGGTCATCGAGATCTGCCCCTTGGCGCCCTCCATCAGACCCCGGCGGCCGGACGGCTTGGATGACAGAGCGTGACACGTCTAGTAACGCGGCCTGCGCGATAACCGTCTGGTGCAATGGTCACCCGCTGTGCGAGCGCGCGTTATCCGCCCAGATTGATCGTTCTCGCGTTCCCGCCGACAAGATCAATGGCACTGTATTGCCGAAGGTCGTGCGTCCCTACCGTCCCGCAACCGAGGTGGCTCAGCCGAACCGCACGCTAACGCCGCTGCGAGGTCAATGATCAAACGCCCGCTTTCGCCGCGGACATGTGGACTCCTGAACCGTTCTCGTTCTGCTCGGTTGTCTTGACGCGTCGCCTCCGAGCGGCGGCGGCGCAGATGAAACGTTCGGCACGCGCGGCTGGTTGCCGGCACGCACACAATGACGGAAATCAAATTTGTGTCGGTCTGATCTCGGTTGTGATCGACCTTGGATTCCGGGTCACGTGTCCCTCCCCGTGGACGGCGACACATGCGCTCGTCATCGCTCCGCGCGAGATCGTCGCCTTCCCTCAGCGCGTGTCGGCTCAGCCGATCCGGTGAGCGGCAGGTGCACCGCCGGACCGAGGCGCTGGACAGCTTCGGCGTGGCGGCGCGTCGAGTCCTGCCAGGCGCCTTATCGTTGCCGAACAAGAGTTCGATCATTGGGAGTTGTCATGAACGCAGCAGCGACTGCAGCGCAACGCCGATCCGGGCCGGTGCGAGGCCGGCCGAACGCGTCGCGGGCCACTATCGCGCGCCAGGTGAACAACCAACGCAGCCGCTACGCCGACGCTGTGCTGCGCTCACTGGCGCGAAGCCAGCAGGGACGACCGACAGCCCAAATTCAGCACCTGCTGCGTAACTCGCTCACGCCCTTAGGGGTGCGCCTGTCCTCATCGAAACTGCACCAGCTCGCCACCGATATCGCCGCAGGCCGCCCGGTCGCACTGTCTTGACCTTGGCGGGTAGCCGGGGGCATTGCAGCCCCCGGCTCCCACGGATCCGGACGTGAGCCTCTCGGCTCATCCGGCTCTTGTCATCGTTGATCACCAGAATGCGGCTACCCATGCCCAGTGGGCGAATAGCCTCGGCTGCTGGCGGGTGATGCGTAGCCAGCAGGCTTTGGCTTTCTTGAATGGCCGCTGCCGTCGATATTTTCGTCGGAGCCAGCGCACCAGGTAGGCGTTGATGCGCCGCAGGAGCGGATACAAGGCAGTGCGGTTGAACGCACCGTAGTACTGCATCCAGCCACGCACGATCGGGTTGACCGTCCGTGCGAGTTCGGCGAGGGTGTGCCCGGTGTGCACGTGCAGCCGCCAGCGGCGGACTTGCGCGCTCACCTTGGTCAGAGCGTGCTTGCTGATCGCGGGCCCGAATCCGGTGAAGTTGACCCCGGCTCTGCTTCGCGCTCCGCGGGCGCGGAACGTGAACCCCAAGAACGTGAACTCGGTGCGCTCATAGCAGCCGCGCCGTCGTCCGTCCTTGCAGTACACGACCGTGGTCTTGGTCGGGTGCAGTCGCAGCCCGACCTCGGCCATCCTGTTCCCGATCGCCACCACCAGACGCCTGGCCTGGGCCTCGGTAACGCAATGCACGACCGCGTCGTCGGCGTAGCGCTCGAACGCGACGCCCGGGTGTTCCCGGGCCATCCACGCGTCGAACGCGTAGTGCATGAACAGGTTCGCCAGCACGGGCGAGACCGCGGACCCTTGCGGGGTTCCCCGGTCACGCTGGTGCACGGTCCCGTCCGGGTGCTGTAGCGGCGCTGCGAGCCACCGCTTCACATACAGCTGCACCCACGGGTCGGTGCAGTGCACCGCCACCGCCTTGAGCAGCAGGTCCCACCTAACGCTGTCGAAGAAAGACTCCACGTCCAGGTCGATGACCCAGTCGTGGCTCCAGCAGCGCTGCCGGCATGCCGCCACCGCGTGCAGGGCCGACCGGTTCGGACGGTAGCCGTAGGAATCTGGATGGAAGATCGGTTCGACCTTCGCCTCCAGCCTCCGGGCCACCACCGTCTGCGCGATCCTGTCCGCGACTGTCGGCACCCCGAGCGTGCGGGTCCCATCGCCATGCGACTTCGGTATCTGCACCGCCTTCACCGCAGGCGGGAAGTAACTACCCGAACTCATCCGATTCCAGATCCGATACAGCTGATTCTTCAGATCGGAGTCGAACTGCTCGAGGGTCACCCCATCCACCCCCGGCGCACCCTGATTGGCCTTCACCTGCCGGTAGGCCTCCCACACCTCCCACTTGGAAATCTCGAACGACTTTCCTGACGACGTCAGTTCGTCCATGCAGCTCCTCCCAGACCATGGCCCAGTTGACCGAACGAACAACCACCGATGACCCGGCCCCTTCGCTCCACCCCCACCGCGCCCAGCAGGAGCTTCACCGCTACTACGAACCGGTCCGCCAGCGCACCCCGGATCGGTACTCAATCCCTCACGGGGTCCACCCGCTTGGGACGCTCCCTCTCGCCATCCGCGGCGAACCGAGGACAGCCATACCGGGACACGCCTTCTCACGTTCCATGCAAGAGCGGCAGATCAGGATCACGTCGCCTACGTGCCGGACGCCACCCGGCCAATCAGCGGGCACCCGCCGGGCTCATCCCGAAGCACCCCACATACGCCCCGGTTTCGACGTCACTTCGATTTTGATAACGACACTTCACCAGCGATCCCAAACATCGAGACTGCGCACCGTCTTCCTGATCCCCACCTGACGCATCCCCTGCGCCTTTTCCGTGTCGCTCACCACGACGGTCTTCAGCCAACGCAGCACACGGTGGTTTGGAGCCTCCCCCCGCAGGGCGACTCCGAAGGGCCAAACCTTCATCTCTCGCACAGCACCGCATCAAAGAACCTCGCCTACATCACCAGTTCCTCTCTGCGTTCGTGACACACGTGGGGCTCAACAACTCCAGCCCTAACGTCCTTTCGGGCTCTCGTCAGGCGGCGTGGTGGTACTCGTTGATCAGACCACCGAGGACCTCCGTCCGCCGAACCGCTCCGGCCAAGCAGGGTTGTTGAGTTTCGCCGGAATCGATCGGCGAGCGTTGCTCGAGAGCCCGATGCGGGCGGTGCGTGTTGTAGTGGCTCTCGTAATCGGTCACCACATGTATGAGTTGCCGCTCGTGGAAGATCAGCATCCGGTCCAGGCACTCGCGACGGATGGTGCTGACCCACCGCTCGGCGCAGGCGTTGGCCTTTGGCGCGTGTGGCGGACTACGCAGTACGGCGATGCCGGCATCGGCGAACACGGCATCGAAGCTGGCCGTGAACTTCGTGTCGCGATCGCGGACCAGGAACCGGAAACGGCGGGCCTGCTCGCCTAGATCAAAGATGAGGTTGCGGGCCTGCTGCGTCACCCACGCCCCTGTCGGGTGCCGCGTGACTCCCAGGATGTGGACCCGGCGAGTGCCGACTTCCAGCACGAAGAACACGTAGATCCGGCGCAGCAGCACGGTGTCGACGGTGAAGAAGTCACACGCGAGCATCGTCGTCGCCTGGGTACGGCAGAACTCCCGCCACGACGGGCCGGTGCTGCGCGGAGCCGGGTCCAGCCCTGCGTTGCGGAGTAGGTTCCAGAACGTTGCCGGCGCCACCCGATAGCCCAAGCCAACCAGCTCGCCATGGATTCGACGGTGGCCCCACATCGGGTTCTCCCGGGCGAGGCGGACCACCAGCTCCCGGATGACGGCCGCGGTACGCGGGCGACCTGCAGCTACCTTCGCCTTCGGCGGATAGGTCCAGTGCCGAGCAACCAACTGCCGATGCCAACGCAACAGCGTTGCAGGCGTCACGATCCTCGCCCGCAACACCTCGCGCGGCAGCATCCGGGCAAGCGCGGCCAGCACAAGCCGGTCCTTCGGCTCCAACCGCGGACGAGTCACCTGCCGACGCAGCACCGCCACTTCATGCCGCAGCACCAGCAGCTCGACATCCTTCGCCGACTCGCCACGACCGCGGGCCACGACCAAAGCGATCAGCACCCGGAAGGCCGCGTACAGAACAGAGAACAGCACCCGAATGATCATGCCGAAGCCAGCAGATACGCCAGGGCCGAGGTTCTCGAGCCCCACAGGGTCGACGCGAGCGGCCGCTGCGGCCAGCGCCTCGTCCAACCGGGCCTCGGCCGCCTCACGCGCGGCCGCCACTTGCCGGGCCAGCACGGTAACTCCGGGCAGCAGCACCCGATTGCGGCGCAGCCAACCCACCGACTGCTCGAACAGGGCGACCGGCCCCTCAGCGTGCGTCCACGCCCGGCCGTCGAGGAATCGCGTGAACGCCTCGCCGCAGCACCGATCGTCGAAGGACCGGTAGCCGTACCGGTCGCGGATCTACCATGCATGCTCATACGGCGTCTGCGAGCGATGAACGTACTTCTTCACGCACCACGCGTCGCCGATCTCGAGCTGCTCGGCCAGGAACTCCACCGCCGCCCACGGCACATCCAGCGAATCTTCCAGAAAAGCGGCCCACCGCCCGCACCGTGCCCACCTGCACCGCGAAGCCCAGGATGATGATCCGAGCGGCGCCGCGCGATCAGGCTCCGATCAGCGTCATCCAGATAGAAGAAACGCTCCACCTCGGCTCGTGACGGGTCGCCGGTGAAACACCCGTACGCGGCAACCTGCTCATCGGTCAGGAACTCCACCGAATGAATCACGACCGTAGACCGGGCCAACACAGAGGCCCAACACCCGCCGCCCGATCCAGATCGTTCTCACCGCTAATGGCTGTTCCGTTGTTCCTCAACCCCGGAGGCGACTCACGGTGTCGGGGGTGATTTCTTGCGCGTCGGCCGCGTCGCGTATCGCGCCTGGCGCGGTGTGCTGCTGAGTGGTGTCGCCGCGCTCGATCTGGTTGCATTCTCCTGCGCCGGCCGCCGGTGAAGCCTTTCGGCGGTCTGATTTCTGCCTACAGCCAGCCGCGCTCGACGGCGACCCGGTCGGCGATGTCCAGCAGCCTGCTCACAGCCGGCGAGCGTCGCTCGACCGGCCAGACCAGGTCGATCGTCACGCTGGGCGGTGAGGTTAACGCGACGACGGTCAGCCCGGCAGCTAGCTGATGGCGCGCCGAGTCGACGACGAGGCCCACGCCTCGGCCGCGGGCGATGTTGCCCCACACGGTGTTGCCGGCGGCCTGTTCGTCCAGAATCGGCTCGAAGCCCGCGTCACGGCAGGCGGCGACGACCGCGTCGTAGTAACCGGGAGCCATCTCCCGCGGCCAGAGCTCGATGGTCTCGGCGGCCAATTGGCCGAGTTGCACGTGCCGCCGGCGGGCGAGTGGGTGGTCGGTCGCGACGGCGAGTACGAATTCCTCGCGCCGGACCGCGCGTTGGTCCATGCCGTCGAGGCGTTCCGTGCGGGGCGCGAGCGCGAGGTCGAACCGCTCGTCGCCGAGCAGCCGTTCGACGTCCGCGCCGAATGTCTCGCCGGGCACCACCTTGAGCTCCGGATGCGCGGCGGCGACCGCGTCGACGAGGGCGGGAAGCGTCTCATACACGGTGGCCAGGGTGTAGGCGAGGCGCAGTATGCCGGCCTCACCGCGCGCCGCGGCCTGCGTGCGACGGGTGGCGCGATCGGCGGCGTTGAGTGTCCGGCGCGCCTCCTGCACGAAGATCTCGCCGGCCGGCGTGACCGTGACACCGCGGTTGGTCCGCTCGAACAGCTGCACCCCGAGCATCTCCTCGACCGCTCGGACCTGTTGCGAGAGCGCCTGCTGGGCGATGTGCAGGTCACGGGCGGCGCGGGAGAAGCTTCGCTGCTTCGCGACGGCGGTCACGTATCGCATCTGCCGCAGCTCGGGCGTCACGGCCGGCGATACTACGCCCGCCGGTACAAGCCCAGGTTGTCTCGGATGGCACCGAAAGATGTTGGACGAGCCGCGCGCGTGTCCCTAGGTTTCTTCGATGGGGCGCGATGCCACGAGGGAGGGCAGATCCCGATGCGCACTCCGAGGAGCGTGCCGTTGACCAGGTGGCAGGTCGTCACGTCGTGACTGACATGCGCATCGCCGTCGTCGGTGCGGGACACATCGGCGGCAACCTGGCTCGACTGTGGTCCCGCGCCGGCCACGACGTGTTGATCGCCTTCTCCCGGGACGCCATGCAGCTGCCCGCTCGTGCGGCTGCGCTCGGTGATCATGTCAGCGCCGCTACACCCGAGCACGCCGTGTCGGTGGCCGACGTGGTGCTTCTTGCCGTGCCCTGGGACGTGATCGACGAGGCGCTCCGTCAGGTCGGCCCGCTCGCCGGCACGATCGTCATCGATGCGACCAACCAGTTCGGCCACAGCGCCAAGCCGGGGAACGGGCAGACCGTCGCCCAGTACAACTCCGCCCGGATGCCGGGAGCTCGTTACGTGCGGGCGTTCAACACGTTGACCGCGGGCTTCCAGGCGGAGGCGTCGAGCCGGCCGAAGGACGAGCGCACGGTCATGTTCCTGTGCGGTGACCACGCCGAGGCGAAGCGCGTCGTCGCCGGGCTGATCGACGACGCGGGCTTCGTCGCGTTCGACCTCGGCTCGGCATCTGACGCGGCGATCATGGAAGCACCACGCCGCCCCGGCGCCGTCTATGGCGAGGAGTTCCGCCTCGAGCGAGCCCGGACGTTTGTCACCTCGAACAGGGCTTCCCGATGACCATGGCCGACGAGCTGGTCGCGATCTGCGCGTCGGCCCGCGCGCTCGCCGATACAGCGCAGGACGAGGAGGTGATCGCGCGGCTGCACCGCTCGGTCATCCGACCGTTGACGGTGGTCGCCGCCGCGGCCGAGGGCGGTGCGGTCGAGGATCTCGTCGAGCTCGCGGGACGGGCGGCCAGGCTGCGAGTGGAGGCGGGCGCGCCGCCCGCGCTTCTGGAGGCCGTCGCCGCGCTGCAGGACCTCGCGGTGCGCACCTCCGAGGACGGTGCGGCGCTGACGGTTGAGCTCGCCGGGCTGCAATCCGCGTTGCCGCCGAGCATCCACACGCCGCACGACGGGCCGTACCTGCTCACCAACGTCGCGGTGCGCGACTGGCTCGGGCGCGACATCCCTGCAACCCCGCAGCTGGCGTTATGTCGCTGCGGTGAGTCGGCGATCAAGCCGCTGTGCGACGGCAGCCACGCCGAGGTGGGCTTCACCGACGTCAAGGACCCGGACCGGGTGCCGGACCGGCGCGACACCGACAGCGGCGAGCAGGTCACGATCTTCGACAATCGCGGCACCTGCGCGCACTCCGGCTTGTGCAGCAGCCGGCTGCCGAGCGTGTTCCGCGTCGACACGGACCCGTTCGTCGCGCCGAGCGGCGGCCGCCTGGACGAGATCATCCGGGCCGTTCGGGCCTGTCCGTCCGGCGCTCTCGGCTACGCGATCGGCCTGCGTGAGGCCCGCGAGCAGGTCGACCAGGACCGCGCCCGCGGTCGAAGTCTCCAAGGACGGGCCCTATCGCGTGACGGGTGGGATCGGGCTGGTCGATGACACCGGTGTCGCCGTGGCACGCAACGTCGGGGCCTCGCTCGAGCACTACAGCCTGTGCCGGTGCGGCCATTCGCAGAACAAGCCGTTCTGCAGCGGGATGCACTTCCACGTCGGATTCGCCGATCCGCCGATGCCCGAGCGGCCGACCCTGTTCGAGTGGGCCGGCGGCTTTCCGGCGCTGCTGCGCACGACGCGGCTGTTCTATGAGAAGTACGTGCCGGCCGATCCGCTGCTCGCTCCGGTACTCGCCAACATGGCACCAGATCATCCCGAACGGGTCGCCGCATGGTTCGGCGGACCCAAGCGCCATACCGAGCAGTACGGTGGCTATGACCGCATGATCGCGCAACACCTCGGCAAGGCTCTGACCGAGCAGCAGCGGGCCCGCTGGGTGCAGCTGATGATCCGGTCCGCGGACGAGGCCGGGCTGCCGCGCGACCCGGAATTCCGTGCCGCGTTCACGTCCTATCTGGAATGGGGCTCGCGCATCGCGGTGGAGAACTCGACGCTCGGGGCGCGGCCGCCGCGGCACCTGCCGGTACCGCGCTGGGACTGGGTGCTCGGCGCGACCCCGGGCACCCGCGTATCCGCACTGCGCATCGAGCCCGACGAGGAGGAACCCACCGCGGCATTGCCCGCCCCGGGCGAGCAGATCCGGTTCGCCGAACACGTCAAGCCGCTGTTCCGGCGGATAGATCGGCAGTCGATGAGCTTCACCTTCGACCTGTGGGACTACACCGACGTCAGCCGGCACGCCGACGCGATCCTGCAGCGCCTCGAGGCGGGCAGCATGCCCTGCGACGGCGCCTGGCCGCCGGAGCGGATCGCAGCCTTCCGAAACTGGATCGCTGCAGGTAAGCCGGAGTGATCGCAATGGCGCCGTTCCTGCTGCTGCTCGTCGGGCTGAGCGCACTCAACCACATGCACGTATGTTCTGCAGGAGAGGATGCGGAGCGGGAGCAGCAGCAGGCCGACCAAGCGCTTGGCGGGCAGCCGCGGCGGAATCTGAAAGCCGATGTCGATGTCGATGTCGTCTGTCGTCTGTCACGTTCAGGGCGCGGACCGCACGGTAGTGCGGTTGTTCGACCATCCGGCGATCGCCAGGTATCAGCTGGCGAAGAACACCTTCGTCGGCCACATCACCACTGAGTCACGACGAGCCCACACTTCCAACCCGCCACCAACGGAGGCCGACCATGAGAAAGATCATCGCTTCGGAATACGTGTCGCTCGACACCATGATGGACGAGCCCGGCCTGTGGTCGATGCCGTTCTTCAACGACGAAATCTCCCAGTACAAGCACGACGAGCTGTTCAGCGCCGACGCGCTTATCCTGGGCCGCGTCACCTACGACGGCTTCTCGGTCGCCTGGCCAACGTCTACCGACGAGTTCGGCTTCGCCGACCGGATGAACGGCTTACCCAAGTACGTGGCCTCCCGCACGCGAACCGACCTCGACTGGAACGCCACGGTCATCCGGGGCGACCTCATCGACGAAGTGGCCAAACTCAAGCAACAGTCCGGGCAAAGCCTGCTGATCGGCGACAGCGGCCAGATCGCCTCCTGGTGCTCCCCATCGTGCTGGGAGACGGCACCCCGCTATTCCGAACGGTCCCCAAGACCACCCTCACCCTCACCGACACGAAGACCTTCAGCACCGGCGTCGTCGCTCTCACCTATCAGCCAGCAAAACGCGACCCGGCCTAGCCTGCGGGTGCGGTGGTATCGCAGGTGGCGAAAACTCGCAGCAGGGGACAGCCGACCTTGGACACAGACAGCCATGGCGCGACCCGCATGACCCCCGAGCGCCGGCTTCGCTTCGGTGTGGTGAACGAGCTCGTGCCGGACGCGACGCGATGGCTCGACCACGTGCGCCGTGTCGAAGACACCGGTGTGGACGTCCTGCTCGTTCGAGACCACCTCAGTGTGGATGCTTTCGGTCCTTCGCTCGCCCCGTTGCCTGCGCTGGCAGCAGCTGCCGCGCTCACCACCCGACTACGTCTGGGCACGCTCGTGCTCGGCAACGACTTCCGCCATCCAGCATTCGTCGCGCAGGACGCGGCCACGATCGACTTCTTGTCATCAGGGCGCCTTGAGCTCGGCCTCGGCGCCGGCTGGCAATACGCCGACTACCACGCATCCGGCATCCCTTTCGACCCTGCCGGGAAACGTATCGCCCGCCTCGAAGAGGCGATCTCGATCATCGACCGACTGCTGTCAGGCGAGACAGTCACCTTCGACGGAACGCACTACAAGCTCGACTCGTTGGCGCTACCCACAATCGGAGTGCAACGTCCGAGGCCTCCACTGCTGGTGGGTGGCGGCGGCCCGAAGATGCTCTCGCTTGCCGCCCGACGCGCCGACATCATCGGTCTGCTGCCCGCACCCATCACCTCGGGCGACCGGGAGACCAACGAGCCCGCGGATCGAAGCCCCGCGACGGTCGATGCGAAACTCGCCGTGCTGCGCTCGGCCGCCCCGGAAAGGTTCGACACGCTCGAGCTCAGCATGTTCGCCACATTCGTCGTCACCGATCGACGTCGTCGCGACACCGAGTCTCTTATCGATCGCATGGGCTGGGGCGGCGTCACGGTCGAGAAGGTGTGGGCCATGCCGTCGGTCTTCATCGGCTCGCCCACACAGATCTGCGAAGACCTCCGACGTCGCCTTGATCGGTTCGGGTTGTCGTACTTCATTACGACCGATCACGCCCTCGACGAGCTGTCCAAGGTGATCGACACCTGCAACACGACCAACCCGCGGGGCGTCGATCCCAGCTTCCCCTCCGCGAACAGATCAGCATGAGCGCAACAATCGATGTACTCGATCCCCGTCAGGGTCGCCGGCGATCCGCTCAACCGTGCACGACCGTCAGACAGCCGTATTCCCGCAGCTCACGGTGGATCCTCCAGGACGACTGGCACGGGCTCTGTAGTGGACACGATTCGTTCACGCGACGGCACCACGATCGTCGTAGCCAAGACGGGCGCGGGACCGCCAGTGGTTCTCATCGAGGGCGCCTTCGGGCATCGCGGTTTCGGCCCGAACGAGTCGCATGATGTTCCGCTTCAACCGCAGAAAGTCCCGAGCCAGAGGACTGCTGTTCTACCGGCTCCTGCAACAAGCCGTCGCCACCGATCCACACCCGCTCACCGAGCTGATCAACGGCCCAAGACCCTAACTGCACTCAAGCAGACACGCACTACGCGTGATCACCGAGTCCCGTGAAGGCCGCGACCATCTCGAGCGGCAGGTGCTCGTCCAAGAACTGCGGCGCCGCCGCAGCCGGGCCTTCGCATTCACCCATCAGCCGCCCCACGTCGACGCCGGAATGTGGTGCGTGAATGGATGCACCGCCTGGGCGTACCTCATCGAGTCAGGGCTTCGCTCCCAATGCTCGGGTCGGCCGGATGGAAGGGCGGACGCTGGGTCGGCGAGAAGCCCGGAGATTCAGGACGGGTTCGGCAGCGGATAGCTGGTGTCAGGGCGAGCTGGCTGAGGGACACGACTGCGGCGACGGCGCCGCAGGTGAGCCAGAGGGTCGGTGCGCCCAGGTCGAGCAGCGGGGTGCCGCCGAGTGGTGCCAGTAGCGCGCCGGTCGACCAGGCGGCGCCGAAGAGGCCCAGGTACCGGCCGCGCAGGTGTGCCGTTGCCAGCCCGGCGACGATGGCGCCGCCCACCGCGGCGACGGCGATCTCACCGAGAGTCCAGACGAACACAGCTCCCATATAGGTGAGGGCAGATGACGCCAGGCTGGTCACCGTGAACCCGGCGCCGATCAGGACGTTGCCGACCACGATGACCATGCTGTGGTCGTGGCGGCCGAGCCATCGGCTGATCAGCGGCTGGACAAGCACGATCGTGATGCCGTTGAACGCCATCGCGAGTCCGTAGGCCCGTGGTGGTAGGCCGTCGGCGCGCATGGCCAGCGGCAGGGTGGTGAAGGCCTGCTGGTAGACGGCCGCGTGCCCGAGCATCGCGAGCGTGAAGCCGATCATGACCCGGTCGCGCAGGACCTCGCGGAACGCCCTGGCCTGCGTGCCGTGCTCGGCTGGGCCGACCCGCGTCTCGGGCACCGCTCTCCACACGAGCAAGGCGAAGACCGTGCAGCTGAGGGCGTCCGCCCAGAACAACCAGCGGTAGCCGGCCTGTGCGAGCGTGCCACCGAATACCATGGCGATCGAGAAACCGAGATTGGCCGCCCAGAACATCAGGCCGTACGCGCGGGTACGCTCCGCGGACGGGATGAGGTCGGCGACCATGGCCTGCGAGGCGGGCCGGTACAGGTCGATGGTCACGCCGAACGCGAAGGTCGTGGTGATCACCGCGGCGATGGCGGTGACGTAGCCGAGGGCGATCATCGCGGCGCCGTTGGCCAGCATGCCCATGGTGAAGGTGGCCCGCCGGCCCAGCGTGTCGGCCAGGAAGCCGCCGAGCAGTTGGGAGATCATTGATCCCATCCCGTAGACGGCCAGCACCACGCCCGCCACCACGACCGAGAGCCCGCGCACCCCGACCAGGTAGAGGCCGAGGAACGGCTCGACCATGGTGCCGAGCCGGTTGATCAGGGTTCCTGACCACAGCACCCAGAACGGGCGCGGTAAGCCGCGCGGGCGGCCAGGCGCGAAGCCGGGCCGGGCGGACGGAGCCTGGTACATGCTCCGACCTTGTCCGGCGCCCCCGGCGGCGCGCGACGTTCTTAGCGGTGACTAAGTACAGATCATCTCGTGGCGGCGGCCAGCGTGTCGCCTGATCGCGTGCGCCGGTAGAGCACGGAGCGGCCTACGCGGGACCGGGTAACCAGGCCGCAGTCGAGGAGCACTGACAGGTGCTGGCTGACCGCGCCCGTCGTGATCGACAGCCGTTGGGCGAGGGTGGTGGTGGAGATCGGCTCGACCAGGGCGATGAGCATGGCCGCGCGGGACCGTCCGATGAGCGCGGCGAGGGCGTGCGGGGTGGGTGCCGGGCCTGTTTCCCACAGGGTGGCGATGCCGCGGGGCGGATAGGTGATCGTCGGCTGGTAGGGCTCGATCATCTTCCGGACGGTCGGCCAGGCCATCGTGCAGGGGGTTAGGAGGAGCCCTTCTCCGGACAGTGAGCCGGAGTAGTTGTGGGGGTCGGTTGCTGAGAGCCATTCGCCGTGCCAGGTGATGGTCTCGTGTAGATCCTCGAACAGTGCGCGGGCTCCGCCGGTGGCCAGGCGCCGAGCCCGCCAGAGGACGTCTGCTTCGAGCAGGGCGTGGATCAGTGGCCAGTGTTCGGCGAGTGCGATGTCCCAGTAGGCGTGCAGGGTGTCGGCGATGCGGCTGATCGCGGCTTCGGGGTCACCCCGGATGCGGTCGGCGATCGGCGCCGCAAGCTGGTGGATCTCGTCCAGTTCGGCCACCACTCGATCGGGGGGCGTGCGGCGAACTAGCTCCAGCTCGGCGGAGAAGTCGGGCAGCGGCGAGGTGGGTGGCGGGGTGAGGAAGTCGGCGGTGTCGCCGCGTAGCGGCACCAGTGCGAACACCTCGGACAGGTCGAGATCGGACAGATGCGGGCGGGTGGCGCGGACCCACGGCAGGTGCAGGGAGTGCCGTGCCGGTGCCCGCAGCACGATCAGGCTCAGCACGAGTTCGTTCAGCGGGGAGAACGCAAACCGGATCCGCGCGACGTCATCGGGGGTGAACCTCCACCTGATCACAGCGACCTCACCCTATAGCGGTGGCTAAAAGTATGGCCGGCCCGAGGACCGCCATCCACAGTCGACGCACGGCGCATCGGCGCCAGGTGTATCGATTGAAGGGGTGGACGAGATGTTGTCTTCGACCGCAGCCGCGGCCAGTCGACGCGAGTGGTTCGGGATGACGACCCTCCTGCTCCCGACGTTCGTTGTGGCGATCGACTTGTTCGTGATGCTGCTGGCATTGCCGAAGCTCTCAGCGGACTTGGGTGCCGATAGCAATCAGCAGTTATGGATCACCGACATGTACGGATTCCTGCTCGCTGGCTTCCTGTTCACGATGGGCACGCTCGGCGATCGGATCGGACGACGGCGCCTGCTCCTGTACGGCGCTGCGGCGTTCGCCGCGGCGTCGCTGCTGGCTGCATACGCCGTGAACCCGGGCATGCTCATCGCAGCTCGCGCGTTGCTCGGCGTCGCGGGCGCGACGCTGGGTCCGTCCACTCTGGCGCTGATCGCAAACCTGTTCCGCGACCCTAAGCAGCAGGCGGTTGCGTTCGGCATGTGGGGCATGACGTTCACGCTCGGCGCACTGCTGGGTCCGATCCTTGGCGGCGTCCTCCTCGAGCATTTCTGGTGGGGGTCGGTGTTCCTGGTCGCCGCGCCCGTGATGGCCGTCGTCATCGTCGTCGGACCGACGGTGCTCCCCGAGTACCGCGACAGCGATGCCGCCCGGCTCGACCCGACCAGCGTGCTGCTATCGCTTGCTGCCCTGCTCCCGGTCGTCTACGGCATCAAGCAGATCGCACGCGACGGCTGGGAGGTGGTTCCCGTTGTCGCCCTCATCGTCGGGCTGACCGCGGGCGCCGCCTTCCTCCGGCGGCAAAACCGGCTGACCTACCCCCTGCTCGATCTCAACTTGCTCTGCAGCAAGACGATCGGCACCGCGCTGTCCGGTCAGCTCACGTATACGTTCATGAGCGGCGGCTTCATGCTCTTCGTGGCCATGTACCTGCAACTCGTGCGCGGGATGTCCACCCTCGAAGCGGGTGCGGCCATGATCCCCGGCATGGCTGGCGGGGCAATCGGCTTCATGGTCGCGCCCAAGATCGCGAGTCGCGTGCGTCCGAGCGCAGTCATCGCCGGCGGCCTCCTCGTCGTCGCGGCGACGCTCGCGGTGTTGACGCAAGCCGGGCCAGACACGGCTGGCGCCGCGCTGCTCATCGCCGGGTTCCCGGTCATGGCCTTCTTCGGCGCACCGATGGCTGGGCTCGGGACGGGCCTCGTCGTTGGATCAGCGCCGCCGGAGAAGGCGGGATCTGCAGGCTCCCTCGCGCAGATGGCCAACGAGTTCGGGGCGACGCTGGGGTTCGCAATCCTCGGGACCGTGGGTACCACGGTGTACCGCCACGAATTCGGCGACGGCGCCGCACTGCCTCTGTCCCACCACGCCGCCGTGGCCGCGCATGACAGCCTCGCCGGCGCGACGACAGCGGCCCGGCAGCTGCCGAGCGAACAGGCCAGGGCCGTTCTCGCAGATGCACACGGCGCCTTCGCCAGCGGCATGCACGCGATCGCCGGAATCGGGTCGGTACTCGTCCTGGCGACCGCCGCACTCGTCGCCGTGCGCCTCCGGCACGTTCCGCCCATCGGCGCCGCCTCCAACCCCGCCGACAACGCAGTGTCGGCGGACACCGCGGAACTAGAGCAGCCCGCAGCATCGGCCGCCTAACCGCACTGGAAGGCCTGTTCAGTCGCAACCGCAGCGTCACAGAAGCCCTGCATGAGGTTCAAAGGGAGATGGTGTCAATGGCTACCACAGTGTTGGACATGTCGATGTCGCTGGACGGGTTCATTGCCGGCCCGAACGACGAGCTCGACCGCGTCCATGCGTGGCAGAACGGCGGCGGGCCAGGTCACGGCGTGGACGTCGTCGAGGAAATGCATCGAACAACCGGTGCCGTCGTAATGGGCCGGCGGAACGACGACATCTCTGTCCGACTCGACGAGCGCGCTCAACTCGCTGCCGCGGTCGACGCCGCCGAGGCGGCCTTCGCAGCCGCCATCGAGCGTGAGTACGCAGAGGAATGCGCGCTGCACTACGCCCGTCAGGCAGCACGTACCGCGTCTGCCGAGCAAATCAGGCAGGCCGATGCGTGGTGCGCCGCCGCCGGCGACCAGCTGCACAAGGCAATCGTCGACGTTCAGCGAACAACCGCGCAGCTGCGATCGGCAAGGCACGCTCTTGTCGTCTTCCAATCAAGGTCGGCGGCCTGATGACAGCGACTCAGCCGGACTCGCGGTCAACCACGCGCGAGCATGCCCACTGGACCCGCCTGGGCAAGGTAATGGGCTCGAGCTCGGAGACGAGGAGAACAACGGCTGGGTCGCCGACCCGCCGCTCAACGTGCCGATGTTCGTCCCTGTGCACGACGTTCCCGACCGGTTCAGGCGGGATTCAGCGTCCACGCTGTCGTTCGTCACAGACGGCCTCGACAGCGCCCTGGAGCAGGCGAGCGCCGCCACCGGCGACAAGGCTGTGGTCGTCTGCGGCGCAAGCATCGCGCAACAATGCCCTGCAAGCCGGCCCACTGGACGAGATCGCGATTCACCTGGTGCCGGTCCTGCTCGGCAACGGCATCCGGCTGTTCGAGCCCAGCGCCAAGCAGGTCGAACTTGAGCTCGTCGGGATCATCGAATCCCCGACCTCACCCACCTGAGATTCCGGCTGCCACAACGGTGAGTTGTAGCGAGCCGGCGCGGTTGATGTTGGTCGACGGACCGGTATGCGTCCTAGACTCGCGCCGTTCACCCCGATGCACGTCGACGACTAGGCGACCGCACAACTGAGGCCTAAGCGGCGGGTCCCAATGATTCGACACGGCCTATGCCTCATGCCCGGCGCCGCCAGGACAGATGACTTACAGGCTGATGTGCCATCGGCGACGGCACACCTGTATCGGAACGGAGTTGTCATGGGCAAGGTCGTATTTGACATCAGCATGTCGCTGGACGGTTTTGTGACCGCGTCGGATCGAAGCCCGCAGGAGCCGATGGGCGAGGGCGGCCAGCGGCTGCACGACTGGGCGTTTGGCGACGACCGCAACCAGACCTATCTCGCGGAGATCGTCGCCGGAGTCGGCGCGGTGATCGCGGGGCGGGAGACGTATGACACGTCCGTGCCATGGTGGGGACCCGACGGCCCGACCGGGGCGGCGCGGCGGCCGGCATTCGTCGTCACCCACGAAGCTCCTGCCGATCCTCCGG
>WNGF01007106.1_pt1 | contig 20757 bp, 18 predicted proteins | sample 5400641 | NCBI WGS metagenome assembly WNGF01 (sample SAMN13153371, study PRJNA577476) | soil metagenome | isolation source: 80 cm soil or saprolite under grassland replicate 2 | place: USA:California | collected 2016-06-15
TTCGTGCCCAGATGGCGTACGTGGGCTTTGACCGTATTCGGCGCAACGACGAGGCGCTCAGCAATCTCGCGGTTGCTCAGTCCTTCAGCTACGAGCTCCAGGACCTCCTGCTCGCGGGCACTGATCGCCGAGCGCTTGGCTGGCCTATCAAGCACGGCAAGCAGGCTCGACACCACGGCTGGTGACGCGCGCCGCGCGCTGTGCAGCAACGGAACCAGGGCGGCGCCCTCGTCGAGAAAAACGCGTCGAAAGCCGCCTGGCACAGCACGTCGCAAGGCGTCTGCGAGGCTCGCGGCGCCCCGTTCGGGGTTGGCGCCGGCGGCGAATGCGAGCGCCCGAACAACCAATGCGCGGATGGCGGTTGCTTCGCAACCAGTTGTGTCGGCGCGTTCCAGAACGCGGCTCAGGGCGGTCAGCGCGGCGTCAGGCTGTGCGCGCGCAATTTCTACGCGTGCAAGAACGAGCGCCTCGGACTCACGCTCGATCGTCGCGAGATCTGGCGCCCCGCGCACGGTGGCGGCCCACGCCTCGCCAGCAACCAGGTCAGCGCGCAGCAGCTTGAGTCGCGCCCGTTCGGCAAGTGCCCAACCCACGTGGAGGCGGTTGCCCACGCGCTCGGCAGCTTGCTCGGCCAGGTCAACGGCCGATTCGGCAGCGGCCAGCTCACCTCGGGCGCGTAAAAGCTGCGCACGGCACAGGTGAATGCGCGCGAGAAACACGTGTGCGTGCGCTCGATCCACCCGCGCGAGCGCGTCATCGAGATAGTCCTCGGCCGCATCCAACTCATCCCACTCCAGGTGTAGCAACCCGAGCCGCCAGCGCTGCTCCACCGCGTACACCACAGGCAAGTCGCCCAACTCGCGCAGCAGGTCGCGGTGGCGTTGCGCAGCATCGCGCAGCCGCCCGCGCAGTGCGTCCAGTACTCCCCGATCGCTACGCAGGAGCCAGCCGACCACCGGCTGGTCGAGCGCCACAGGCGCGTCGGCGAATACACGCTCCGCGGCACGCAGCTCACCGCGCGCGAGATAGGCGCTCTCCAGAAGCACCGCGGCCGAGGCGTGACTGCGCCGGTCATCTTCGGGCAGCAATGTCCTGGCGCGTTCGGCGCAGGCCAGGGCGCGCCCCGGATCACCGCGCTGGACGGCAAGGTTGGCCTCAAGGAGGAGCGCGCGCGCAAACGGTTGGCTGCTGCGCTCAGTCCGGCGCTGCACTTCGCGGACGACCTCTGCGGCGCGCTCGAATTCACCTGCGCTTAGCCACGCGTGACCAAGACTCAACTCGAGGAGGGGGAACTGCCTACGCGCATCATCGGGTATCTCGAGCAGCCAACGGCGGACCGTTTCGCGCTCACCACGCGCGTGTAATGCCCAGATATGTGTATCGATCAGCCGCGCCGCCGCGGCCCAGTCGTGGGCTGCCAGGGCGTGCTCGACTGCCAGCCGGCCATATCCGTTGGCTTCATGCCATGCGCTCGAGCGCTGGTACAGCAGCGCCACCAACTCTGGTGACTGGCGGCTCAGGCGATGCCGCAACACCTCGGCAAACAGTGGGTGGTAGCGGTACCAGCGTCGCTCATCATCCAATGCGACGAGGAAGAGATTGGCGCGCTCGATCGCCTCCAGCAGTTGCTGGCTGTCCGCCTGGCCCGTCACCGCCTCGCACAACGAACCGCTCAAGCGTTCAAGGATCGACGTACGGAGCAAGAACGTGCCGATGGGCTCGGGCTGTCGAAGGAGCACCTCATCAACCAGGTAGTCCACGATCAATCGATGACTGCCGCCGAAGGCCTCGACGAAGGCCGCGCGGTCTGCCTCATCGTCCCGAGTTCGAAGCGACAGGCCAGCGAGCTGCAGCCCGGCGACCCAGCCTTCGGTCCGTGCTTCAAGAATCCCGACTTGCTGCTGCGAGAGCTGCAGGCCCATAACTTCGGTCAGGAAGGCGGCCGTTTCCGCTTGGGTGAACCGAAGGTCTGCCGCACGCACCTCTGTCACCTGGGCGCGGGCGCGCATACGCGACAGGGGCAAGGGTGGATCGGAGCGCGTGGTCAGCAGCAGGTGCACGGAGGTCGGCAGCCGCTCCAGTAAGAAGGTGAGAGCGGCGTGAATCGCCGGTGTTTCGATGAGGTGGTAGTCGTCAAGGACGAGCACGAGCGGCTCGGTTACCTGGCTCAGATCCCGAGCTAATTCCTCGACGACATCGTCGAGGACGGTGACTTCGGGCACGCGAAGCAGCGCCTCCGCCGACGTGGCGAGCCCGGGCTGCGCCGCTTCGAGCGCACCGACCACGTAGATCCAGAAACGCGCAGGGTCGTTGTCGCCCTCATCGAGAGCCAGCCAGGCCACGTTCGGCTTGCGGCTGGCCGGGGTTTCCAGCCAATCGGCCACGAGTGTCGTCTTGCCGAAGCCAGCCGGCGCCGCTACAAGGATGAGCGGGCGCTCAAGACCGGCATCCAGCAATTCGGTCAGTCGACGTCGGCTCAGCCGGCCGGGCCTTGGCGCGGGCCGAGTGAGCTTTGTCGAGAGGAGCCGACCGAACGGCGCTGTGGACCGAGGCCGAGCCCGCGGGCTCATGATGGCCGCCCAGTATACGCGCGTACGTCACTTTAACCCTCCGTTTACGCCCCTGGTGGGATGCACACGGGTGAGTTAACCCCGAGGCTAAGCGCGTGTGTTGTGAGGGGCCCGTCGTGGATGAGGCCGCAGCCGAGTCGCTCGGCGCTGGCCGGCACCGCTATCGAATCTGTGTTCGTGGCCAGCTCGATCCGTCCTGGGCCGACACGCTCGGCGGTCTCACACTCGCATGGGACGACGATGACAACACCGTGCTGATAGGCGATCTGTTGGATCAATCCGCGTTGCACGGGGTGCTGACGCGGCTGTTCGATCTAGGGTCGCTGCTGCTGAGCGTCACCAAGGAGCCCCGACTGTGACAACCCACCTGGACGCGCCGACCAAGACCATCACCGTGCTGATTGTGGACGACCACGAGTTAGTCCGGCGCGGCCTGACCACCTTCCTCAACCTGGCCGACGATCTCGAAGTCGTCGGCCAGGCAGGCAGCGGCGCAGAGGCAGTGCGCCTCACGCGGCAGCTCGGACCGGATGTCGTACTGATGGATCTGCGGATGCCGGGCCAGGATGGCGTGGCCGCCATTCGAGCCATCAAAGAGTGCGTGCCCGGCGTGCAGATCATCGCGCTAACGAGTTTCCACTGCGAGGACCTGGTCGTGCAGGCACTTCGGGCCGGCGCCATCGGCTACCTGCTGAAGGACATCGGGGCCATGGGCTTACGCGACGCCATTCGGGCGGCGCAGGCCGGCCGGTCGACACTGGCACCCGAAGCTACACAGGCGATCGTCAACCATGGCTCCGTGGTGAGCCTGCCACGCCGCGGTCAAGATCTCAGCGGGCGAGAGCTCGAGGTCCTGCGCCTGCTCGTCCGCGGTCTCAGCAACAAGCAGATCGCCCACTGCCTGGCGATCTCGCGTGCGACAGCCAACTTTCACGTGAGCAGCATTCTGAATAAACTCGGCGTTCGCAGCCGCACCAGTGCTGTCGCCATGGCGCTCCAGGACCAGCTGGTCGCCTGAGCGCGTGCGCTGCGCAGAAGCAACAGCCGGACGTACCGGCGCGGCAGTAGACTTCGACCACGTGGATGTCCTATGACTGCCGACATCACGCGCAAGGTTCTTGCGCCTGAAGACCTCGGGATCGGACGTCTCTTCGAACGCGTACGCGACGCGGTGGTAGTGGCGGACGCGACCAATGGGCGCATCGTGCTCTGGAATCCAACGGCCGAAGCGATGTTCGGCTACTCGGCCGACGAAGCGCTCGGCATGTCCGTGTCCGCGCTGGTCCCCCAGCCGCTGAAGGTGCGACATAGCGAGGGACTGGCCCGTTATCGCGCCACCGGTCACGGTCATATCGTCGATGCGGGCGGCGTCGTGGAAGTACCGGCGCTACGCAAGTCGGGCGACGAGATTCGAGTTGAGCTGTCCCTCAATCCGATTGATCAGGTACGACTCGAGGGCACGTTCGTACTCGCGATCATCCGTGACGTGACCGAACGAACGCGCCTCCGCCTCGCGTCCGAGCGGCAGCTCCGCGATATCGAAAGTCTGTACCGCGCCGACTCAGTGTTGCACCGCTCGCTGCGCCTCGACGACGTGCTGCAAGGCCTGGTCGACCTCGCCACGGACATCATGCGCGCGGACAAAAGCGCCGTGCTGGTTTGGGACGCCGATCACGAGCGCCTGGTGCCCGGTGCGTCGCGAGGCTTTCGCCCCGAGTCGCTCACCGCCATGTCGCACGGGCATGGCGCGGGCATCGGCGACTACGTCGTCCTGACCGGGCAAGCGATCGCCGTCGAGGACACCACGGACGATTCGTTCGTGATGCATGACATCACCGACGCCGAAGGCATTCGTTCGTTCATGCACGTGCCTGTCCAGGTGAGCGGGGAGGTTTTTGGCGTCTTCGCTGTGCACTACCGTGACACCCACTCGTTTACCAATGACGAGAAGCGCATGCTCGAGGCCCTGGCTCAGCGCGCGGCCCTGGCGATCGAAAACGCTCGGCTGTATGAGCGTGCGCAGACGGCTGCCGTCCTGGAGGAGCGCCAACGACTCGCGCGCGAGCTGCACGACGCCGTAACTCAGACGCTGTTTGCGGCCAGTCTCATCGCCGAGACACTACCCAAGGTGTGGCGGATGAATCAGGAGCGCGGTGAGCGCTCGCTGGTTGACCTGAGACGGCTGACGTGGGGTGCGCTGGCTGAAATGCGTACGCTCCTGCTGGAGCTGCGACCTGCCGCGCTGACCGAAGCACCCTTGAGCGAGCTGATCCAGCAGCTTGCTCAGGCAACCGCGGCACGTGGTGATCTGGACGTCAACGTCAGTGCCGTCGGACAACACCGCGTACCGCACGACGTCCAATTAGCGGTGTACCGGTTGGCCCAGGAAGCCTTGAACAACGTCATCAAACACGCCGCTGCGAAACGCGTGGACGTCGAGCTTCAGGTTCAAGCAGAAACGGTGTACCTGAGCGTCGTCGACGACGGTCGCGGGTTCGACGCGCAGTCGATCCCGGCTGGCCATTTGGGTCTCGGCATCATGGGCGAACGAGCCGCGGCAATCGGTGCGATGCTGACTGTCGACAGTCGCCCAGGTGCGGGTACTCGCGTCGCGCTGCACTGGAGTGCCGCCTCCGGCGTGGGCGCCCCAAGCTCGACCTGATGAACTGACCAGGCGCGTCCCCGGCCGGTTACCAGTCGATCTTCGGCCGCGCCGTTCTGCGCCGTGGCCCGGTCCTGCCGGTCGCCACCGTGGATGCCCATGGAGAGGAGTTTGGTGCTGCAATGTGTCCGCCACGCCTGGTCAGGTGGCCAGGAGCACGGCCCGTCTTGCTACCAGTCGGTTTTCAAAAGAGTGACTGATGTGAACCGGCCGCGACAGCCGCATGCTGGTGGTCGTGACGCCCATCTTGATGTTCCCAGGCCAGAGCTCGCGCCACCCGACCATGATCGAACACGCGCTGAACCTGGCACCCGTGCCGAATTCAAAACTGATGCGCGAGGCGTCCGAAGTCCTCGGACGCAACCTGTTGGCACACTACCACGCCGACAACCCGGACATCTTCGCGACCAATCGCGACGTCCAGGTCGGCGTATTCCTCGCTAACCATCTGCACCTCCGAACCCTCGAGCGCGCGGGCGTCAAGGCTGGGCTGTCACTCGGACTGAGCCTGGGTGAGTACAACCACCTGGTCCACATCGGCGCACTGGAGTTTGCGCAGGCACTGCGGCTGATCGACGCGCGCGGTATCGCGTACGACGCTGGCCCCGATGGGGCCATGGCGGCCGTATTCCCACTCGACCTTGAGGCGGTCGAGTTGGTTGTCAAGCGTGCGAAGGAGTACGGCGCGCTGGAGATCGGCAGCTACAACTCCCCCACCCAGCACGTGCTGTCGGGCGAGCGCGCAGCGGTGCAGGCAGCAACGCGCATGCTCGAGGACGAATACGCGGTGGAAGCGGTGGTTATCGAGCCACGCATCCCCATGCACTCCGCGCCCTTCTGGCCGGTAGTGCGTGCGTTCTTGCCGGCCCTGCAGCAGGTGTCGTGGCAGCCAATCCGGCGCCCCTATCTGCCAAACGCGAGTGGCCGTTTCCTATCGTCGCCCACCCCGGGAGATCTCATCTACTCGCTCACCCTGCACGTGTGGCGACCGGTGCGCTGGCGTCAGTCGATCGACTTGCTGACTCGGCTTTACTCGGACGCCGTGTTCGTCGAAGTCGGCCCGCGCACGGTGCTCACCGGCCTGTTGCAGCGCCGATGGCACCCGAATCCGAAGCTGCACACCGACGCCGTTCGCGGCGAGCATCCGCGCACAGCTTTCGCCTCGGTGGTCCGTGCGCTGATAGCGGCGGCTGACGAGCGCGACTCGATCCGCCAGGCCGCGTAAAGGAACTGCGATGACTTTCGACGCAAGCCACTTCAGCGTGGCCGACTTTCTCATCGGCGACGAGCATGATCCCTTGGACCCGGGTGTGGACTTCACCCGCTGGCGCGCCGAGACCCGCTGGGCGAGCTCACTGTACGAACGCAGCCTGCTCGGCGGACCAGTGCCACGGACGGAAGTCGACGTCAACGGAACCGCTCGGCGGGTGCTCAACTTCACCTCCTACAACTATCTGGGCCTGGCGAAGCACCCCGAAACGATTGCCGCTGCACAGCAGGCGTTGGCCGACTATGGCACCGGTGCTTGCGGCTCGCCGTTGCTGTCGGGGATGACCGACCTGCATCGGGCGCTGGAGCACGCTTTGAGCGCTTTTCTCGGCCGCGGGTCCACGCTGCTGTTCAACAGCGGATTCGGCGGGGCATTGGGCTCGCTCTCAGGCTTGCTGCGCAAAGGCGACATCGCCGTTTTGGACAGCCGCTCGCACCTGAGTCTGGTCGACGGCGCTCGCTTGTCGCAGGCACAGCTGCGGATGTTCTCGCACAACGACCCTGTATCGCTTGATGACGTGCTGATGCGGGGCAAGGGCCAGCGTCAACTGGTTGTCATCGAGGGCATCTACTCGATGGACGGCGATATGGCCAACTTGCCAGCACTGCTGGAAGTGACCGAGGCTCATGGCGTAGGCATACTAATTGACGAGGCGCACTCGATCCTGGCCTGCGGCGCTCATGGCCGCGGGGCGGTCGAGCACTTCGGCGTCGAACACCGCGTCGCGCTCCAATACGGGACGTTTTCCAAGGCGTTTGCGGCGGTCGGTGGATTCATCAGTGGCGCCGCCACTCTTTCTCGCGCCGGTCGACTATCCGTCCGTACCTGAAGACCAGGTCCGCTTCCGGGCGTCGGTCACGGCCGCGCATACGCGGGCTGACCTGGACGAGGCGCTGAGCATCATCGAAGACACGGTCATTCCCCGGCTGCGAGAGGTGACCTGTGCAGCCTGAAGCGGTCGTGAGAGCCTTCCGCAAGAAGCCGCTCTGGGAGCCGCGACTGTCGACGAGCGACATCCGCTTGCAGCGCTTCGATATCGAGCGCCTGCTGCCACATCGCGAGCCGTTTCTCTTCATCGACTGCATCGAATCTCTTGATCTGGAGCAAGCAGCTATTCGCGGCCGTCGAACGATCCACCCGGAGGACCCGGCGTTCGTTGGCCACTTCCCAGGCCAGCCGATCTACCCGGGCGTCTTGCAAATCGAAACGATCGGTCAACTCGGGGTCTGCCTGTCAGCCTTGATGCGCCACAACGAAGCACCCGCCGATGTGCGCGCACTCCGGATCCACCACGCCCTTTTTCAGAGCGAGGTCCTCCCGGGCGATGAGCTAACGATCCTGGCGCAATTGCTCGAAAGCGATGACTACACGGCCATCTGTGCCGGCCAGCTGCTGAAATCAGACGGCTCGGTGACCGCCCTGGCTGTGATGGAGGTCTACTTCCCGTGACCAAACGCATTGCCGTGACGGGGATGTCAATCAACACCCCACTGGGCGACACGCTGGACGACTTTCTGGCGGGTCTCCTCGCCGGCCGCTCCGCGCTTTCGCGTTGGAAAACGCTGGATACCTCGCGTATCTACGCCAAGGTCGGCGCCGACTTATCCGATTACGACGTGCCAGCGCGCGTGGCGGCACTCGAGAGTCATATCCCGGGCGACGTTCATCGGCGCCTGAGAAGACTCGTGTCACGCGCACCCTGGTCGACCCAGTTGTCGATGCTCATGGCTGTCGAGGGCTACCGCGACGCGGGCCTATTCGACTCCGGGATCGATCCGACGCGTGTGGCGGCGATCGTGGCCGGCCACAACATCAACTTCAACTATCAGTACGAGAACCGGCTGCAGTTCGAGGCGGAGCCCGACTTCATGGATTCCATGCTGTCGCTGCATGGCCTCGACACCGACCACGCCGGCAGCATCTCCGAAGTCTTACACGTGCAGGGGCCGATCTATACGCTCGGTGCGGCGTGCGCGAGCGCCAACGTTGCACTGCGCTCCGCGGTCGACGAGATTCGCTACCACGACGTGGAGGTCGCACTGGTCACGGGTGCCGTGCTCGATTTCTCACCCATCGAACTGCACGCGATGGCCCTCATGGGCGCCATCACCTACCAGAGTTTCAACACGGAGCCGCAACGTGCCAGTCGTCCTTTCGATCTGCAACGAGAAGGCTTCGTGCCCGCCCACGGCGGCGGCACGCTGGTGCTGGAGGACCTGGACGCGGCGGTGCGACGTGGCGCGCGTATCTATGCCGAGGTACTCGGAGTCGACGCGAATTCGGATGCCAACCACCTGCCGCAACCTTCCGAATACGGCCAATCGCGCCTCATGGCCAGCGTGCTGCGCCAGTGCAACCTGGCACCCGAGGACATCGACTACGTCAATGCCCACGCGACCTCGACTCCACTCGGTGACATAACCGAGATTCGCTCGATCAAGCGCGTCTTCGGCGACCACGCGCAGCGACTCAAGCTCAATGCCACCAAGTCGATGCTCGGCCACACGTGCTGGGCCGCACCGGTGGTCGAAACGGTCGCTGCCATCCTGCAGATGAACGCTGGCCTGCTGCACCCGTCGATCAACGTGGACCAACTCGACCCGGAGATCGACCTTGACGTGTGCGCTGGCGAACGCGCAATCGACTTCCCGGTGCGGACGCTGATGAAAAACTCCTTCGGCTTCGGTGGCATCAACTCGGTGAGCGTGCTGCGTCGTTACGAGGCAGCAGCGTGATCGTCTTCGTCACCGGTGGCTCGCGCGGCATCGGCGAAGCCATCGTGCTCGAAGCCGTACGCCAGGGCCACGACGTCGCGTTCACCTATTTGAGTCAGCGTGATCGCGCCCGCGAAGTTGTCGACAAGGCGCGGGCGCTGTGTCCTGAGCGCACGGTCCACGCATACGCACTCGACGTACGCGACTCCGCGGCCGTGGAAGCCGTCGGCGACCAGGTGCTCGACGACTTCGGCACCGTCGACGTGCTCGTGGCCAACGCGGGCATCAACCTGAATGGCCTGGTGGTGTCGATGTCCGACGCGGACTGGCAGGCGGTCATCGACACGAACTTGAGCGGCACCTTCTATGTGTGCCGCCAGTTCCTGACGACGTTCCTGGCTAACGGTTTCGGCCGCATTGTGATCGTCTCGTCCCTCGGACATAGTGGCGTTTCAGGTCAGGCAAGCTACGCCGCGAGTAAAGCCGGCCTGCTGGGCCTGAGTGCCACCCTGGCCAAGGAGTACGGGCGCAAGGGCGTCACCAGCAACGTCGTCCTGCCTGGCTTCTTCGATACAGATATGACCCGCGCGGGCATGTCCGACGCCAATCGCGAGTTCTGGTTGCGCTATTGCCCACTCGGTCGCGTCGGCGAGGTCGACGAAGTCGCCGGTGTGGTCCTGTTCCTCGCCTCGGAGGCGGCCAGCTACATCAACGGCCAGACCATCGCCGTGAACGGGGGATTGGATTGGGCGCCGTGAGGGCCGGTGGCTCCGTGGGGATCGAGAAGCTGCGCGTCTATCCGTGCAGCATGGCCCTCGACATGGCCGACCTGTGCGCCGCGCGGGGCCACGACCCGGACAACATTCGCGAGACGATGATGATCGACCAGCGCTCGGTCAACCCGCCGTACGAAGACCCGGTCACCATGGCCGTCAATGCGGCCAACGCAATGCTGACTGAGGAAGATCGACGCTCCATTGAGCTCCTGATCGTTGGCACCGAGAGCGGAGTCGACCAGGAAAAGCCGATCAGCAGTTGGGTTCACCGCTACCTCGGTCTGAACGCCAATTGCCGCAATTTCGAGCTCAAACATGCCTGCTATAGCGGCACAGGCGGGTTAGGCATGGCCGCAAGCTGGATCGCGTCCGGCCTGCCCGGGGATGCGAAAGCACTCGTCATTAGCACCGACCAGAGCCGCATGCACCTGGGCAAACCGTATGAGTTCGTCATGGGCGCAGGCGCCACGGCGGTGCTCGTCTCGCGTCAGCCACGCCTGCTCGAATTGGAATTGGGCAGAAACGGCTACTTCACCAACGAAGTCTCCGATCTGACGCGACCTACCTCACGTGTCGAGACCGGCAATAGCGAAACGAGCCTGCTCAGCTATCTCGACGGGCTGCACGGCGCCTACTCGCATTATCTCGAGCGCGTCGGCCAGCCAGTCGATTTCGATACATTCTTCAAGAAGATCATCTATCACGTGCCGTTCGGCGGCATCACGTTCCTGGCGCACAAGGAGCTGTTACGGCGCGACCGCCGGATGTCGAAGTCCGAGGCGTGGGAGCACTTCGCTAGTCGGTCGCTGCCCGCGCTTGCGTATGCGCGGCGCATGGGCGGCACGTACTCGTCCAGCACCTTTGTGGCGCTGTTGGGTTTGATCGACGCCGCCACTGACCTGGTCGCGGGCGATCGCCTGGGCATCTTTTCGTACGGCTCCGGGTCGTGCGCCGAGTTTTACAGCGCACTTGTCGGTTCTGATGCCCAAGCGGTGGCTCGCGACGCGGGGCTCCAGGTGCTGCTCGACCAGCGCTACATGTTGAGTGTTGCCCAGTACGAGGCAATCGAGCGCGAGCGCACTGCTCAGATCGACCACGGCGACTTCGTCACGTGCACCGACGGCTTCGACGAATGGTACGCCCGTCATTATCGCGGCAAGGGCTATCTGGTGTTCCGCGGTATGCGCGAGCATTACCGCCAGTATGCGTGGAGCTGACCGTGGACTCGCATCTGGTACGCATCCCAGTCCCGCCCACGCTCGACGCCGCGACTGTGTTCGCGCTCCACGCCGCCATCGACACGGCATGCGACGCTGCGCTCGGCGTGATCATGCTCGAAGGCGCCGAGGGCGTCTTCTGCCGTGGCATGGACCTGGACAGCCTGGCCGGCGGCGGCTCGGGTAACGAGTCCGTGTATGCCTTTGCGCGCTGCCTCGAGGCGCTGCGATTCGCCCCTTGTCCGACGGTCGCCGTCGTCGACGGTCAAGCCCTTGGCGGAGGTCTCGGTCTGGCGGCCGCGTGCGATGTTGTCCTGGCCACATCGCGCTCCACGTTTGGCCTGCCTGAGCTGCTGTTCGGCGCATTACCCGCGATCGTGTTGCCAATCCTGCGCGAACGTGTGCCCGCTCAGCGACTCCGATTGCTGGCCTTGTGCGCGCACAGCGTAAGCGCCGACGAAGCGCGGGCGCTCGGTCTCGTCGACGAACTCGTCACGCCAGAGCGGCTGCCGCACGCGACGCGCCGCTGGACTCGAATGCTGTCCAGGCCACAGACACAGGCGATCGCACTGTTGAAGCGCTACACGGCAGACTTGCCTGAGCTGGGACTCAGCGGCGCACTCGAGCGGGGCGCCAGCCTGACGAGCGAGCGCTTGCGGGATACGACTGTGCTCGCTGCCGCGCGTCAGTTCGCGAACGGGGAACTTGCGCCATGGCTCGCTTGACGCTCGCCCTCGGCAGCGACGGCATCGCGACGCTCGAGATGCACGATCAGGCAGGTCGCAATGCCATGTCCGAGGCATTCGTGGTCGACCTGCTGGGCGCCTTCAAGGCCATCGCTGCTTGCGCAGAGCTCAAAGTCGCTGTCCTGCTTGGGTTACCCGATGTCTTCTCGGCCGGTGCGACTCGCGAGGTGCTGCAGGCGCTTGCCGATGGCGCAATCGCTCCCACCGACCTCCTGCTGGGGAAGGCGTTTCTGGACCTACCCGTACCGACCATCGCGGCCATGGAGGGGCACGCCGTTGGCGGTGGTCTGGCGCTGGGCCTGTGCGCCGACATCGTCCTGATCGCGCGCGAGAGCCGATACGGCTGCCCGTTCATGAACCTGGGCTTCACGCCCGGCATGGGCTTGACCCGCTTGCTCGAGCACGTGCTTTCGCCGTCCGTCGCCCACGAGATGCTCTACAGCGGCGAACCCTTCAAGGGCACGCACTTCGAAGGCCGTGGCGGCTTCAACTACGTCCTGCCGAGAGCGGACGTCCGCGCCAGGGCGTTCGACGTTGCCCAGCGCATCGCCGAAAAGCCGCGGGTTGCCCTGCTCGCGCTCAAGCAGACGCTGGCACTGCCGAAGCGTCAGGCGTTCGCATCGGCGCACGCCGCGGAGACGCTGATGCATCAGATCACCCTCGCCCAGCCCGGACTGCGGCGCCACATCGAGGAGAACTACGCCGCATGACTACGCATCTGACTGGCAAAGCCGTCCTGATTACCGGCGGGACAATGGGCATCGGTCTCGCCACCGGCTTGGCTTTCGGACGCCAGGGCGCGCGTTGTGTGCTCACTCACAAGTGGGGCACCGCCGACGACGCCGACGTACGCTCCGCTTTCGCCGCGGCCGGCGCCCCCGAACCGCTGATCGTCCAGGCCGACGTGGCCAACGCCGACGATACCGCGTCGCTATTGGCTGCCATCCACGCGGAGCATGACTGTGTGGAGGCGTTCATTTCGAATGTCTCGGTCGGACTGGTTATCAAGGACCTGGACGATTACGAAAAACGCTCGCTATTCAAGAGCATCGAGTACAGCACCTGGCCGATGGTCGAGTACACGCGCCAGATCAAAGCGGTGTTCGGCCGCTACCCGCGCTACGTCGTCGGACTCTCGAGTGGCGGTCCGGATGCCTTCTACAAGAATTACGACTTCGTGGCTGCGTCCAAAGCAGTCATGGAGACGCTCTGCCGCTACCTGAATTATCGACTGTTCGACGAAGACATTCGCATCAACGTCGTTCGGTCACGCCTGGTCAGGACGGAATCGCTGCGCGCCACCTTCGGCCGCGACTTCGAGGCGTTCGCCGAGCGCTTCAACATGCAACGCCAGTTCATCAGCTGTGAAGAAGTGGCTAACGCGATTCTCGCCCTGTGCAGTGGACTCATGGACGGTGTCAGCGGCCAGACCATCATGGTCGACCGTGGCACGTCCTTCTTCGACAACCTCATGCGCCTCTACGAAGAGCGCGACGCACTCAACATCTAAGAACGGAGAACCAACCATGCAACGCGAGCACATTCTGTCAGTTGTGATCAAGCACCTCGTCGATGCCGTCGACGACCTCGACCCGTCTCAGATCGACGCATCGCGATCGATGAAGGACCTCGGGGCGAACAGTCTCGACATCGTCGAGGTAGTGTCGCGCACCATGCGCGAGCTGAAGATCAAGATCCCCCGCTCGGAACTGGCCAAGCTGTCGAATGTCGACGGACTGGTCGACCTGCTGCACGAGGTCGCGCATGCGCAGGCCACGGCTGCCTGACGGTCGGGACACATGATCGCCGACTTCCGAGACCAGGTCGTCCTGGTTACCGGCGGCACGATGGGCGTCGGGCTGGCCACGGCGCTTGCGTTCGCCGAACGCGGTGCCGCGTGCTGGCTCACGTATCGCTGGGGTTCGGCCGACGAAGAGCAGGTGCGACAGCAATTCGCGGCGATTGGCGCGTTGCCGCCGCGCCTGGTCCAGGCCGACGTTGCGCGCGACGAGGACACCGACGCACTCCTGGCCGAGATGCACGAGCGCCACGCTTGTGTTGACGTATTCATCAGCAATGCATCGGCCGCGCCGGTGGTGAATCACATCGACGACTACTCCAGCCGAGCGCTCTTCAAAAGCATCGATTACAGCGCCTGGCCGTTGGTAGCGTACACGCGGCGGATCAAGTCCGTTTTCGGGCGGTATCCGCGCTACGTGGTCGGCATGTCCTCGACGGGCGTCGATTCGTATTCGGTGGGCTACGACTTCGTGGCGGCCTCCAAATCCGTCCTGGAGACCTTGTGTCGTTACCTGAACTACCGCCTGTTCGACGAAGACGTGCGCGTCAACGTTGTGCGCTCGCGCAGTATCCGGACGACCGCGTTCGACGCCCACTTCGGCTCCCAATTCAGCGATTTCGCACGCCGCTTCACACGTGACCGCCACTTCATGCGGGCCGACGAGGTCGCCACGACCGTCGTGGCTCTATGCAGCGGCTTGATGGATGGCGTCAGTGGCCAGGTGCTGACGGTCGACCGCGGGACAACTTTCTTTGACAACCTCATGCGCTTGTACGACGAGCGAGAAGAGTTGGGTTTGTAGATGCGAGTCTTTGTTACAGGTGGAAATGGCTTCATTGGCTCCGTCGTCGTGCGCAAGCTGGTGAGCCGCGGGCACGCGGTCCGCTGTCTGGTGCGCGCGACGAGTAAGACGCAGCGCATCGACGACCTCGGCGTCGAGCGCGTGATCGGTGATGTGCGCGACGCGGGCGCGCTCGCTTCCGGTATGACTGGCTGCGACGCGGTGATTCATCTGGCCGGCTTCTCTTCCTGGAATGACCTGAACTCGCCGCTGATGGACGAGGTCGTGGTCGGCGGCACGCGCAACGTGCTCCGCGCCGCCCGCCAGGCGGGTTGGCTGCGCACGGTGGTCGTCTCGACCAGCGTCGCCGTCAATGGCACGCTCGAACCGGCGGTACACGACGAGGCGAGCACCTTGCAGCTACCAGTGGGCGGCTTCGTCTACAGCCGCGCCAAGGCCAGCGCTGAGGACGTGTGTCGCGCGGCCGCCGCCGACGGCCTGCCCGTCGTGATCGTCAACCCGGGCGAGGTGTTCGGCCCCAACGACATCGACCTGATCACTGCCTGTAATCTCGTCGACTTCGCCCGGAGCTCGCCGGTGCTGGTGTGCCATGGCGGGACGAGCGTCGTGCACATCGACGACGTTGCCGAAGGCGTCATCGCAGCGCTGGAGCGCGGCCGCTCCGGCGAACGGTACATCCTGGCTGGCGACAATCTCAGTATCCGTCAGTTAGCGGAGCTCACGCTCGAGCTGCTCGGCGAGCGCAAGCTCGTCCTGTCAGCCCCGAACGTCTTCATCCGCTGGTTCGCCAGGCTCGCGCGCGCGCTGCGGCTGCCATTGCCATTCAATCCGGCCGTTCTGCCGTATGCGATGCGCTATTGGTTCATGGACTGCACGCGCGCACAGACCGAGCTCGGAGTGACATTCCGCTCGGCACGCGACACCCTCGAGCCGACGCTCGCCTGGTTGGTCGCCGCCGGCCATATTCCGGCTCGGGAGGTCGTCGGTTCACTCATCCCCGCGCGGCGGGAGGGTTGACGCGTGCGCTCGCTCGGCACGCCAATTCACATGTGGCCAACCGTCCTGGGCGATCCCGTGCGCTGGGAATCGTTGCTGTCGGCCGATGAGCACGAGCGAGCGCGACAGTTCCGTCGCCCCAGCGACCGGGCCGCGTACATCGCCTGTCGCGGCGTGCTGCGCGCGCGACTGGGTGCTTTTCTCGGCCGCGACCCGGCTGCGCTCCGCTTCACGTACGGCGCACACGAAAAGCCGGTACTCGAGGACAGCACGTGCTCGTTCAATGTGTCGCGCTCGAACGGCCTGGCATTGATCGCCATCTCAGGTAACGGATTGCTCGGCATCGACGTCGAATGGGTCCGCACTCACGTCGACGTCGATGCCCTGGCGGCGGAGTTCTTCGCCGCCGATGCGCGTGCGACTCTGGCACGATTGTCGCCCCGCGAGCGTACCCGCGGGTTTTTTCGCCTGTGGGTGCGCCACGAAGCGCGCGTCAAGGCGACCGGTCGCGGGCTCGTTCTGCCCGCCGACCGAGAGAACTCGATCGCTGCCTGGGTCCAAGACCTCGAGATCGGCCCTGACTACGTTGCAGCACTCGCGACCGACACCGAACGCGAAATCGTGGTGCACCACCTGACAGCGGCGCCATGCACGTGATCGGCCGCGGGGCCGACGGCCTGTACCACCCGACGACAGAGTCGCAGGTCGTCGAGTTGATCTGCCTGGCAAAAATGCGTAGCGTGAAACTCCGCGTCCGCGGTGCAGGGCACTCCACGCGCGATGCCATTCTGACGAGCGACCCGGACAGCGACATCAGCATTGCCCTCGATCGCATGGCCGGCGTGGCCTTCGACCACGCCGCGCGGCAGGTGACCGTTCAAGCTGGCTGCACGCTGACCACCCTGTTCCGCCAACTTGATGCGCGCGGGTGGGCGCTGCCCAGCACGGCCGGCATCACGCATCAGACGGTCAGCGGCTTCCTCGCGACTGGATCCTCCGGTGGCAGCGTGCTCCATTCGATCGGAGCGCAGGTGGTCGGCTTACGGCTCGTCGACGGCCTCGGCATCGTGCACGAGATGCGCAAAGATGCCGACCCAGACAATGCATTCTTCGCCGCGGGGGTGTCGCTCGGGCTGCTGGGCGTGATCACGGCGGTGACGTTCCAGTGCGTCGAGCGCTTCGACATCGTCGGCTTCGAGACGACGTCGTCGTATGCCGAGTGCGAGATCGACCTGTTCGGCGACGGCACGGGCGCCCGGCCCGGCCTGGAGGAGTTCTTCCGCACCCGCGAACATTCGCGCCTGATGTGGTTCCCACAACCGGGCGTAGAACGCATCACGGTCTGGCAGGCTCGCCGCCGCACGAGCGCCGACGGACCGTACGTCTGCCAGCCATACCACGTGTTTCCGCTGATCGCGGGCTCGATGCGTCCGGCACACGTGTTCCTGAACGTCCTGCTGCGCACCCTGGACGTCATCAATCCGCCTGCGCCCAAGACGCGCTGGGGCCACGTGCTGCGCGCGCTCGTCGAGCGTTCGTATCCACTCTTGGCCAGCGGATTTCTGAGTACCGGCACGCACCACTTCCAGGACACCTGGCTTGATGGTCTCCCCATGGACAACCAGGTCGACAACGACCTGGTGCCAACCGAATTCACCGAGATGTGGTTTCCGCTCGACAAAACACGCGAGGTCATGCGTGAGCTCGAGGCGTACTACCGCGAAGGTGGCTATCGCCATACCGGCAGCTTCAGCTGTGAGATCTACAGCTCACCGCGGAGCGAGTTCTGGCTGAGTCCTGCATTTCAGCAGGACGTGGTCAAGATCAACCTGTTCTGGTTTGCGCGCAACCGAGGTAACCCGATCACCGACTTCTTCCCCGCCCTCTGGCAGCGTCTCGAGCCACACGGATACCGAATGCACTGGGGCAAGCTGCTCAGCGGAAACGTCCCGTATCTACGCCGTCAGTACCCCCGCTGGGACGATTTCATGACCCTGCGTGCGCGCATGGACCCTGGGCAACTGTTCGTTTCGGAGTACTGGCGTACACAACTGGAGATTGCAACATGAACGTGGTCGAACGCTACTTCGCGCCCACTCGTGGCGCGATTCGCGAATTCGTGGGCATCAACGCTTTCTTCGAGCCCGCGGCTGTCGAACTGTATGCCCGCTTGTTACCAGCACCGTTCACAGTGCCGGACAGGCCACTGGTTATTGTCGCGGCGGCTGACTACTTGAAAGCCGCGCCCTGGCCGCTGACGCGCTGGCAAGAATGGGGTGTGTTGCTCAAATGCGAGTGGCGCGGCAAACCAGGCTGGTACCCCGTCACGACGCCCGTCACGAAGTGGCTGCCGATGAGCGCCGGTCGCTACCTCGGTTATCCGAAGTACATCGCCGACAGCATCAGCGTCGCGCGTCATGGCGATAGCTGGTCAGCGCGTGCCGTTCATCGCGGTGTGCAGCAACTAGCGATGGAGTTCCAGCCAGCGATCGCGCAATCACCTCAGACATGGTTTGCCGAGCTGTTGTCAGACGAGTCCTTCTTCAAGGGCGACGTGTACGTGGTTGTGCCACCTGGCAGTGGCTCGAGCGCGCAGCGCGTTGCGTTCAGCTACGCCGAACAGCACTGGACGTCCAGGGCCGGTTTGGTCCACCTCGAGGTCGATCCGAATGAGTCCTGGGCAGGCCTGGTGCCAGACCACGGTCCGCTGCATGGCCAGTCATGCCACTTCGTTGGTGGTCTGAACCTGATAGCTGCCAGGCTAGCCAAAGCAGCCTGATTCAGCAACACGAAAAAGGCCCCCTCCGCGGTTCGCGGAGGGGGCCTTTCGTTTGCGCAACGTATCAGGGGATCTCGATCATCAGCTCTCCATTCAAGCCAATATCTGTGCCGGGTCCGCCAAGCAGGACGTCGTCACCGGTGCCGCCGTCCAACACATCGTTGCCTGCGCTGCCGATGAGCACGTCATCACCAGCGCCACCGTCGAGCGTGAGCTTGATCGCACCGGCCGCCAGGCCTGAAGCCTCCCCGACATCGTCACCGGCCAGGAGATTGATCCGCAAGCCGTCGTTGGCGACCTCCGAGCCGGTGACGTTCACCCGCGCCGACAGGCCCAGGACTGCGACACCGCTCGCGCTGCCAGCTACCGACACAGCGTCGGCGCCGTTGGTGCCATTGACGATCAGCGTGTCGATCGCACCGTCGCCGCCGCCAAGTGTCGATGCGAGGTTGACGTTTAGCTCTGACAGGTCAGTACCCGAGAGGTCGTTGACCGTTACGACGTCGGCGCCGCCCAGGGCATTGAAAGTGGTGCGCTCGAGGTCGTTGATGTCCATCACGATGACCGCGACATCGCGCGTCAACCGCACCCGTCCACCATTGGCGGACACGTCAAACTTTTCACTGATGTTCGCGCCATTGAAGATCAGAGCATCGCTGCCGGCCTGACCTTCGACAACGTCGTTGCCGTCACCAGGATTCCAGGTGAACTGGTCGTCGCCGGCGCCCATCAGCACGACGTCATTGCCTTGATTGCCGACGATCAGGTCGTTGCCCTGACTACCAAGGAACAGGTCGTCGCCAGATCCACCCGACAGGCTGAGCTTGATCGCGCCGGCCTGAAGTCCTGACGCATCGACGACGTCCGCTCCACCCAGGCCGTTGACGGTGAGCTGATCGTTGGCGGCTTCGTTGCCGACGATGTTCAGGACCGCCTTCAGGCCCGAAACGGTCACACCCGCGGCGGACCCGCTGACGGTGATGCCGTCGTCGCCGTTGGTGCCGTTGAGAACGATGGAATCGGCTTGCCCATCACCAGCACCGGTTCCTGGAGTAGCCCGAAGATCGAGTTGGACCTCAGTCGCATCGGTTCCAGTCAGATCGTTGACGACGATTGCATCCGCCCCGCCAACGGCGTTGAACGCCATCACCTCGAGGTCGTTGAGATCCATTGTCACGGCTGCGATATTGCGGAAGAAGCGCACCCGCCCGCCATTGGCGGAGACGTCAATGTTCTCACTGATGTTCGAGCCATTGAAGAGCATGCGGTCTTTCCCAGCCTGGCCTTCAACGGTGTCACTGCCGTCGCCGGGATCCCACTGAACCACGTCATCGCCGGCGCCAAGGATGATGAAATCGTCCCCACGCTGGCCATCGATGATGTCGTCGCCGTCGCCGCCGAACAGATTATCGCGGCCTGCGCTGCCAAACAGCCTGTCGTTGCCCGTGCCGCCATCGACGGTCAGTTGCACGACATCGGCCGGCAGAGTGGTCGCGCTCAAGTTGTCAGCGCCGCCGAGCAGGTTGATAGCCAATGTGTCCAAGGCTCCCTCGGAGCCGGCCACTTTCACGAACGCGTGCAAGCCGACCACGCCGTAGCTGCTGCCGGCGCCCAGGACTTCGACGCTATCGTCGCCATTGGTTCCCGTGAGGATCAGCCTGTCTGGCTGAGCATCGCCGGCGCCGCTGCCGGGTGGGGAATCCAGGCCGAGGTCCAACTCCGCCACATCTGTCCCAGAGAGATCGCCGACGGTGATCGTGTCGGCCCCGCCAAGGGCGCTGAGATCCAGTGTCTCGACATCGTCGATATCCATGACGATTGCGGCGATATCGCGGGACAGGCGCACCCGTTGACCGTTTGCGGACAGGTCGATCTTCTCCGTCACGTTCGCACCGTGGAAGATCAGCTTGTCGATACCAGCCTGGCCTTCAATGACGTCGCTGCCGTCGCCAGGATCCCATTGTGTCGTGTCGTCGCCGGCACCCAGCAACACGAGGTCGTTCCCCCGGTTGCCGTCGATAACGTCGTTACCGTCGCCGCCGAGGAGGACGTCCGCACCGTCACCGCCGTTCAGCGTGTCATTGCCGGCGCCGCCGTCGACGGTGATCTGAATCAGAGCGGCCAGATTGCCAGTCGCCGAGAACGAGTCGTCGCCGCCGTTGGCGTTCAGAACCAGATTTTCACTGGTGCCGATATCGAGGCTGAACGGAGCCGGAGTGATTCGATCGAACCGGACTCGCGTCGCGTTCGCGGTGGCCGAGAAGACTTCGGCGCCGTTACCGCCGTTGACTTCAACGGTGTCGATACCGTCGCCGCCTTCGTTCAGGTCGGTATCATCTCCCGGATTCCACACCAGGCGGTCATTGCCGCTTTCCCCGAACACCTGGTCGTCGCCCTCGCCGCCAGTCAGCGTGTCGTTGTCGG
>WNGF01003650.1_pt1 | contig 20734 bp, 21 predicted proteins | sample 5400641 | NCBI WGS metagenome assembly WNGF01 (sample SAMN13153371, study PRJNA577476) | soil metagenome | isolation source: 80 cm soil or saprolite under grassland replicate 2 | place: USA:California | collected 2016-06-15
GCTCGGCGCGGAGCGGCTCATCTGGCTCGCCGGCGCGGGCGACGACATGGTCGGGCCGTACTTCGCGGCCGGCGCCGAGGGGTTCACCTCCTCGCTGGCCTGCTTCTGGCCCGAGGCGTCGCTCGAGCTCTACCGCCTCGCCCTCGGCGGCGAGTTCCGCGACCTCGCGCGCTTCCACGAGCGCGCGGTGCGCCCGTTCTACGACCTGCGCCAACGGCGGCGCGGGTTCGAGGTCTCGGTCATGAAGGCCGCGATGGAGCTGCTCGGTCACCGCGCCGGTCGGGTGCGACCTCCGCTCGGCGAGCTTTCGCTCGACGAGCGCGCCGAGCTCGGCGCGATCCTCGAGCGGCTCGAGGTCCCGACGGCCGCGGCGCGCGGGCACGCGTATGCGTCTTGAGGGCAAGGTCGCGATCGTCACCGGCTCGAGCCGAGGCATCGGGAAGGCCACGGCCCTGCGCCTCGCGGCCGAGGGCGCCCGGATCGTCGTCCACGGCCGCACGGACCGCGGCCGGCTCGCCCCGATCGTCGACGCGATCGAGGGCGACGGCCACGAGGCGATCGCGGTCGCGGCGGATGTCGGCGATGAGCGCGAGGTCGGGCGGCTGTTCGACGACACGCTCCGGGCGTTCGGCACGGTGGACGTGCTCGTGAACAACGCCGCGTGGTCGGATCCGAAGGCCCATCTCCTCGCGATGGACGCCCACCATTGGGACGAGGTCGTGCGCTCGAACCTCCGCAGCGTGTACCTCTGCACGCATCGGGCGGCGAACCTCATGGTCGAGCAGCGGAAGGGCGGCAGCGTCGTGAACCTCACCTCGTTCGGCGGCGCCCGCGCGCATCGCAACATGGCCGCGTACGACGCGACGAAGGGTGGCGTCGAGGCGTTCACCCGCGCGGCCGCGCTCGACCTCGGGCCGTTCGGGATCCGGGTGAACGCGGTCGGACCCGGGGCGATCATGACGGAGCAGTTCGCCGAGCAGGACCCGGACGCCCGCGCGCGGCGCGGCGCGGTGGTCCCGCTGGGACGCGGCGGTGACCCGGACGAGGTCGCTCGGGTCATCGCGTTCATGGCCTCGGACGACGCGAGCTACGTCACCGGGCAGGTGCTGTACGTCGACGGCGGGATGCTGGCCCAGCTGCGCTCGCCGCAGGTCGACGCGCCGCTCCCCGATCCGATCGCCGAGCGGCTCCGACGTCAGCGCGGCTCGCGGGCATGAACGCGGAAGCGGTCCCAGAGCGCCTCGGCGTCGCGTAGCGAGCGACCCGCCCGGGGACCGTTCCGCGCCGCGATGGCCTCGGTGAGCGCGCTCGCGATGCTCGCGATCGCCGCGTACGAGGCCATCGTGCGGGGCGGGGTCGGCCGCGCGAGGAGCACGAGGTCGGCGAGCCGTGCGACAGGCGAGATCGGACTGTCCGTGATCGCCACCGTCCGGGCCTTCTCCTGGTGGGCGTACCGCAGGATCTCGAGCGTCTGCCCGGCGTAGCGAAGCACGCTGATGACGATGACGACGTCGCCCCGTTTGAGCGAGAGGAGCTCTTCCGCCGCGTCCCCGACGTTCACGGCGATGACCCGCGTCTCCGGCAGGAAGATGCGCAGCCCCATCCCGAGCACCAGCGCAAGGCCCGCCGATCCGCGCGAGCCGACGACGTAGGTGCGGCGCGCCGAGATGATCGCGCCGACGACCGCGTCGAACGCCTCGACGGGGATCTGGGCCAGCGTGCCGAGGACCGCATCGGCGTCCTCGGCGAGCACGCGCTCGAGCACCGAGCCGCGCGCGCTCGACGGCTCCGCCGCGCTCGCCGCGAGGCGATCGAGGCTCGTCGCGGTCGTGAGGAACCGTTCGCGGAGCCCGTCGCGCAGCTCGGGATAGCCCGAGAAGCCGAGGGCCTGGGCGAACCGGACCACGGTGGCCTCGCTCAGCTCGAGCGTCGTCGCGATGTCGGCGGCCGGGACGAGCGCGGCCCGCCTGCCGTCGGCGAGGAGGTAGTCAGCGACCTTGCGGTGGGCCGGGCTGAGCTTGGCGTAGCGCCGCCGGACCTGGGCGTCGAACTCGAGCGTGCGCGCGAGGGCCTCGCGCTTGGCCGCCATCACCAGTCCCCGACGTGCCGGCGCCACGAGGGATCGATCCGTCGCATCTCCGCGGCGTCGTCGCGGGCGGCGAGCCCGGCGCGCCGGTACTGCTCGTGGAGCCGGGCGAGCGCGTCCCGGTCGAGCTCCACGCCGAGGCCCGGACCCGCGGGCACCGCGACCGCGCCGTCGACGATCGCGAGCTTCCCACCCGTGATGACCTCGTCGGTCTGCCACGGGTAATGGGTATCGCAGGCGTACGTCAGCTCCGGGACCGCGGCCGCGACGTGCGTCATCGCGGCGAGCGAGATGCCGAGGTGCGAGTTCGAATGCATCGAGAGCCCGAGGCCGAACGTCCGGCAGAGCCGCCCGAGCTCGACCGTGGCGCGGAGCCCGCCCCACATGTGGTGGTCCGAGAGGATGACGGCGACCGACCGCTTCTCGACCGCCGGCGCGATGTGCTCGAAGGCCGTCACGCACATGTTCGTCGCGAGCGGCATGTTCACCTGGGCCGCCACCTCGGCCATCGCGTCGAGCCCGGACGTCGGATCCTCGAGGTACTCGAGCGTGCCGTCGAGCTTCGCGGCGACCCGGAGGCTCGTCGCGACGCTCCACGCCGCGTTCGGGTCGATGCGGAGCGGAACGTCCGGCCCGAAGGCCTCGCGGAGGAGTAGGACCGCCTCGGCCTCGCGATCGGGCTCGAGCACGCCGCCCTTGAGCTTCACCGAGCGGAAGCCGTACCGCGCGCACATCGTCCGCGCTTCGTGGACGACCGCCTGCGGCGTCATCACCTCGCCCCACTCGTCGTCGCCGCCGTGCTTGAAGAAGAGGTACGCGGAGAACGGGACCGGGTCGCGGACCCGGCCGCCGAGCAGATCGACGACCGGACGTCCCACCGTCCGACCGATGGCGTCGAGGCACGCGACCTCGAGCGCCCCGAACAGCGCCGCGGGAGCGAGCGAGCGCATCTCCCAGGCGAAGCCCTCGGCCGGCGGCTGTCCGTCGAGGCCCTCCACGTCGACCCGGAGCCGCGTGAGCTGCCAGGGATCCCGGCCGATGACCGCCGGGCGCGCGCGCTCGAACGCGCGCCGCGCCGCCTCGCCGCCGTACGTCTCGGCGATCCCGACGATGCCGTCGTCGGTCTCGACCTCGACGATCGTCCGAAGGGCGTACGGCGCGTGCAGACCGGAGGAGGCCCGGAGCGGCGGATCGCCGATCGCGACCGGCGTGGCCCGAAGATCGGCGATGCGCACCGCTACGGCTCCGGCAGATCGGCCGCGGAGACGATCCATCCGCTCGCGCGCGCTGCGAGCGTGAGCCCCAGGCCGGGACGATCCGGCACGGCGACACGTCCGTCGCGCACGTCGAGGCGCTCCTCGAACAGCGGGTCGAGCCAATCGAACCACTCGACCCAGCCTTCACGCGGCTGGCACGCCGCGAGGTGGACGTGGAGCTGGGTGGCGAAGTGCGGCGCGACGGTCACGCCGAGCTCGTCCGCGAGGTCGCTCACCCGGCGGTACGGCGTGATCCCGCCGATGCGCAGGGCGTCGGGCTGGATCACGTCCACCGCGTCGCCGTCGAGCAGCCGGCGGAGGTCGATCGCCGAGGACAGCATCTCGCCGGTGGCGATGGGCGTGTCGAGCGCCTCGCGCAAGGCCGCATGGCCGGCGACGTCGTACGCGTCGAGCGGCTCCTCGATCCAGGTGAGGCCGTACTCGCCGAGCCGGCGACCGACGCGCTTCGCCGTCGCGCGATCCCAGGCCTGGTTCGCGTCGACCATGATCGCGACGCCATCGCCGAGGGCTCGCCGCAGCGCCTCGACGCGGGCGATGTCGTCACGCGCCTCGCCGCCCACCTTCAGCTTGATCCCGCCCATGCCCCCGGCGAGGCTCCGCTCCGAGCGCTCGATGACCGTCGCGACGTCCATGGACAGGAAGCCGACGGTGGTGTCGTAGCAGCGGACGCTGTCGCGATGGCTGCCGAGGAGCTTCGCGAGCGACAGGCCGGCGAGCCTGGCCTTCCGGTCGTGCAACGCGACGTCGAACGCCGCGAGGCTCTGCACGGCGACGCCCTGCCGTCCGACCGACGCGGCGGCCCAGAGCAGCTTCTCCCACAGCCGGCCGGTGTCGAGCGCGTCCTCGCCGACGAGGAGCGGACCGATCTGCCGGGCGTGGGCGAACAGCGCTGGGCCGCCGGCGCGCTTGCTGTAGCTGAAGCCGAGGCCCTCGAGGCCGTCCGCCGTCGCCACGGTCGTCACGAGGACGTCGACCTCGCCGAGCGGGCGCTGGCGTCCGGTCGTGACCTTCGCGTCGCTGACCGGCTCGGGGAGCGGAACACGGTAAAGCGCGCAGCGCACCCGGGTGACGGTCGAGGGCGAGCGCGTCGCGACGGTCACGCCGGGAAGTGTACGCAAGGGAATCTACCGAAGTACGCTGGAAATGATCGAAACCTTGCGACGCTACGCGGCGCGGATCGCGACGTCGGATCCGCCGCGTGGCACGGTGGCCCTCTTCTGGCTCGGGCAGGCGGGATTCGTCGTCCGAGGCGGGAGGACGACGCTCGCGATCGACGTGTTCCTCACCGATCGCCCGGATCGACGCCACCCCCCACCGGTCGCCGCGAGCGAGCTCGGCTTCGTCGACGCGTTCCTCGCCACGCACGAGCACCGGGATCACCTCGACCTCCCGATCTGGCCGGCCCTCGCCGAGGCGGCTCCGGACGCGCGCTTCGTCGTCCCGGCGCCCATCGCCGAGCGCGCGGCCGGCGCGGTCGGGACGCACCGTGTCGTGGGCGCCGTACCGGAGGTCGAGCTCGCGATCGGCGAAGCGCGGGTGACGCCGGTGCCCGCGTGTCACGGTGTCGACATGGCCGACGCGTATGGCTTCGGCCCGACGCCGGGCGAGTACCGGTTCCTCGGCTACGTCGTCGACGTCGGAGGGGTCCGGATCTATCACGCGGGCGACACGATCCGGTACGACGGGATGGCCGAGCGCCTCAGGGCGCTCGGCGTGGACGTCGCGTTGCTCCCGATCAACGGGCGGAGCGCCGAGCGCGAGGCCCAGAACCTCGTCGGGAACCTCAGCGCGGCCGAGGCGGCCGACCTCGCCGCGGAGGCCGGGATCCGGGCCGTGATCCCGATGCACTACGAGCTCTTCGCGCGCAACAGCGGCGACGCGCGAGCGCTCGTCGAGCGCGTCGCGTCGGCGCATCCGGAGATCGCGGTGCACGTCCTCGGGCGGTACGACGGCGTCGTGCTCGGGCGGGCGTAGCTGGGCACACCGCCGCGACGCACGCGAGGAGCCCGTCACGGCCCGAGCTCGATCGTCACCCCCGCCGTCCCGACCGACGCCTCGCCGACGCCCTCGTTCCGGAAGTCGAGCAGGAGCGAATACGTGTCCGCGGGGACGGCGACGCCGTGCTCATCGCGACCGTCCCAGGAGACGCTGATCGTCCGGCGCTCGCCGGCCCGCACGGTCACGGGCGGAACGTCGAGCCGTCGGACGAGCACCTCGGACTTCCCTGCGCTCATGGCGCTCGCGACGATCCGCGGGTTCGCCGGCCCGGTCATGGAGCCGCGCGTGGCGATGATCGTCACCGGCAGCGTCGCCGGCTGCCCGAGCCGATAGCTCGGGAGCAGCGTGACCTCGACCCGTCCGTTCGCCAGCTCGGTCGGAACGACGAACGCCGCGCTCGCCGTCGGCAGCGCCGGTCGCGCCGGCGTGCAGCCGACAGACGCGACGAGCACAGCGGCCAGGACGAGCGCGCCCATCGCGCGCGGACCCCGCGCCTCGATCACGAGAGCGAAGGGCGACATCGTCATCGGCGAAGATCGGGCGATCTCACACTATCCTCAGAACATGAGCGTCGCGTCGATCCCCACACGGCTGACCGCGGGCGGACGCCGTCTCACCCGCCAGCGGGTGATCGTCGCCGAGGCGCTCGCCGCCGCGCGACGCGCCCTCAGCGCGCAGGAGCTGTACGAGCGCATCAAGGCGCATCACCCCGGCATCGGGCGCGCGACCGTCTACCGCGCGCTCGAGGCGCAGGTCGAGGACGGGATGGCCAGCCGGTTCGAGCGAGAGGGCCATGTCTCGGCATACATCGCCTGCGACGCGCAGCATCATCACCACCTGGTGTGCACGCGCTGCCAGCGGGTCGAGGACGTCGCCGAGGAGCTCGTGTCGCCGATGCTCGGCGCCGTCGGCCAACGGCACGACTTCCAGGTCGATCACGCGGCGCTCGACTTCTACGGGCTCTGCGGCAGCTGTCGCCGCGGGCGTCGGTAGCCCGGCCCCGATCCGCGACCGGTCGTCGCGATCGCGACCGTCAGGCCCGCCGCCGCGCGAATCCGAGCACGCCGATCAAGAGGAGCACGCCCGCCGCGAGCGCGAGGGCGAGCAGCGCGCCGCCGTTGTCGCCACCGGCCGGAGCGGGGCTCGCCGCGGCCACCAGCGACGCGCTCGGCGTCGCCCCGGAGGGCGCGGGCGTTGCCGGGGCCGGCGAAGCGGCCAGTGGCAGGGTCTGCAGGAACGAGAACTCGAGCTCGTCCGATGAGTCGGAGCGGGCGACCCGAACGTCGACCCGGTACGGGCCGCCGAACGGCAGCTCCATCCCCGTCCCGCCGAACGCGCCGCCTTGCGCGCGGAGGACCGCCTCGGTCTCGCCGATGTCGCGCGCCTGCGGGGCGAACCGGAGGCGCACGCCGGTCACGTTGGGCAGCGGCGTTCCCGACCGCTGGACGGTCACCGAGTACATGTTCTCCCCCGCCTCGAACGGCGCGATCCCGAGCTGGGCCGTGATCCCGGCGCGGGTGAGCGAGCTCGCCGAGGTGGTGCCCCCGTTCGGCGGCACGGGCCCGACCGCGAAGGCGAAGTAGCCCTTCGCGGCGGCGCTGTCCTGGGCGGAGACCGTGTGCCACGCGACGGCGTAGGTGCCTGGGCCGAGCGGCGGGAGGGGAAGCGTCAGCTCAGCCGGATCACCGGTCGCGACGGCGCCCTTCGTGACGCTGCGGCCTTCGCCGTCGAACAGCTCGAGCCCGCTGCCCGCGACCTGGATCCGCTCGGAGAAGCCCACGAGCACGCGCCCGGGCGCGTTCGCGAGCCGCGTATTGGGCGCCGGGTCGGAACGGGCGAAATTCGCTCGTGCGCTCGCCGGACCGCCGAGCCCCATCGTCAGGGCGACGACGGACCCGACCAGTAGCGCGAGCGCGTGGATCCGCGGGCGGCCCAGGGCGCGCCCTTAGGCGCGGGCCATGTGCGGCTGGATCTGCTGGAGGAGACGATCCTTCGGCTGGAAGCCGACGATCCGCTGGGCCTCCTTGCCTTCCTTGAACAGGATCATGGTGGGGATCGCGCGGACGCCGAACCGGCCCGCCGTGATCGGGTTCGCGTCCACGTCGAGCTTCGCGATCCGGACCTTGTCGCTCTCGTTCGCGATCTCCTCCAGGACCGGGGCCACCATGCGGCAGGGACCGCACCAGGTCGCCCAGAAGTCCACCAAGACCGGCGTGTCCGACCGGAGGACCTCCTGCTCGAATGTCTGATCCGTGACGACGGTGGGCTTTCCCATCTGTTTCGTGCTCCTTTTCCTCGGCGTTCGCCTCGCGGGAAAACCCGCTCTTACCACCTGAACGCGAGCTGCTGGCCCGCTTGTTCCACTGCAGGTTCAAGGCCCAGGACGCCCTCGAGCCCGGCGAGCGCCCCCGCCGGATCGGCCACGAACGAGCGCAGCGGGCCCCACTTTACGAAGCGCCAGCCGCGCCGTCGAACGGCCTCGCGCAGCGCCGCCGACCGCTCGAGCTTGAACACCGCGAGCGGTCGCCGCTCGTCGGCCAGCGCGAGGAAGCGGAACACCCGGTCGTCATCGGGGATCTGCTCGCCGATCGCGACGAGGCTGCGATGCAGCCGGGCGGTCCAATCGAGCTGCCAGAGGAAGCTCATCCGGCCGCGTCCGTACCACGCGACGTCGACCGCGTCCAGGACCTCGCCCGGCCCGCGTACCTCGCGCCCGAGCGGGGTCACCTTCTCCGAGTCGCTCAGGAGGTCGGCGATGATCGCGCCGCGATCGGTGTGCGGCGCGCCGAGCGGGCGGCGGCGGAGCTCGCGGCCGAGCTGCACCTTGAACCCGTTGCGATGGCCGGCGTCGACGAGGCCCGCGGCGAGCAGGGTCTGTTCCGCCTGTCGCCGCACGAGGGCGTCCTCGTCGCGCAGGCGCCAGCGGCCGCTGTCGCCCTGCGTCCCATACGCCGCGATGCACCGTTCGACGAGCTCCCGGTCCGGCGTCTCGACGGCGCGGAAGAGCCCGTACGCGCGGCGGAGCAGCGAACGCGTGTCGATGTCTCTGGCGGCCGACAGGACGCCCCACACCCCCCACTCGACCCGATCGTCGAGCGGAGCGTGATCGGCGGCGCCGTCGGTCAAGCCGTAGGACGGCTCAACGCCCTCGAGCCGCGCGAGGCCCGCTCGCCGCGCGTCGCCGAGGGCCGAGCGGAAGTGATCGAGGAACAGCTCGAGCTCGGACACGCCGCCGGCGCGCGCGAGCGCCAGTGGCGCGAGGAGGCCGCGCTCCGCGAGCGCGTTGAGCGCCGCGATACCCGCCCGGTCCTGCGACACCGGCTCGCCGCGAGCGACGATCGCGGCCCGCACGCCCTCACGCATCGCCTCCTCGATCGCGAGCGGATCCGCGCTCGCCTGGTCCTTGAGCAACGGCACCCGGCGATCGAAATCGAGGATCGCGGCGCCGCCCGACGATCCGCCGGCGGTCCCGAGCGCGTCGCGCTGATAGAGGACGCCGCGGAGCCGGTAGCCGGCGCCCGCGCCGCCGAGCGCGCATGCGGCCGCGGTCGCGAGATCGGCGTGCGGGAGGTACACGACCGCCGGCGCGTCCTCGCGCGAGACCTTGTGCGCGTCGATGAACGCGGCCCGCACCGCGCGCAGCAGCCGCTCGCGCCCGGCGACGCGCGCGTCGGCCTCGCCGAGGGCCTCCTCCGTCGCGCCCGCGAGGACGATGCTCGCGACGAACGCCCAGCCGCCGAGCGGATCCTCGGCCGGCGCCTGGAACAGGACGAGGTCGGCCGGCGCCCGGACGCCGCCGGCCGAACGGGCCGGCGGGTTCGCGGCGAGCCAGGACGCGAGCTCGCGCGCCGCGCGGTCGAATTCGAGCCACACGTTGATCTCCCGGGACTGCGCCGCCTGGCCCCGGCGCGCGCGGCCGCGCTCGACGCGGAGCGGCGCGCCATGGCCGGCGACCGCGTTGAGGCGGCTGCCGGCGACGAGCACCTCGAGGAGGCAGAGCCGCAGGAACTGCTGGACGGGGCCCGCCGCGACGCCGGTCTCGACCGCGCGGAGCGTGGCCATGAGCGCGGCGAGATTGCGCGCCGTGAAGAGCGACGCCACGCTCTCGCCGAACGCGCGGCGTTCCGGATCGGTCCCGAACCGCTCGACGAACTGCCAATAGGCAAGCCCGCGCTGCTCGAGCCGCCGCGCGCGCTCCGCGTCCGCGTCGCTCGCGGGCTCGATGAGCAACGCGCGCCCCTCGCGCGCGCACACCGAGCAGCGGAACGCCTTCTTCGTCGGCGCGGGCGCGTCGCGGTCCCAGAGGAACGCCTCGACGACGACGGGCGCGCGGCACGTGCCGCAGTGCGATCGGTAGAGATCGCGCATCGCGACGCGATGGGTCACCCCGCCGAGCGAGCTCTCCGCGATCGACTCGAGCCCGGCCTGGATCTCGGCGAGGGGTGGCGCGCCCGCGACGACCCCGCGAGCCCACGCGCCGAGCGCGAGCGGCGAGCGCGCGATGCCGATATGCTCGCGCCGCTGTACCGCGTCCGCAGCCGAAAATGGATGCGCGAGCGGATCGAGCACGATGCCCCGGGGCGGGGCGTACGCGTCCGCGTACGCCTCCGCGATCGCCAGCGGGAACGCGCCGCCGAAGCGGTGGAGCGGCCGCGGGAGCGGAACGGTCTCGATGGGGACGAAAGCGTCGATCCGTTCGCGCTCGGATGTCATGTTCGATTTCGATCCCCGACGTTCGGTCGGAGAGTGCTCAGGGCTGGTGGACTCGCTCGGCCCGGCGGAGCCGCACCTCGGTCGGATGTCATGTTCTATCTCCGACCTTCGGTCGGAGAGTGCTCAGGGCTGGTGGACTCGCTCGGCGCGGCGGAGCCGCGCCTCGCTCGTTCCTCATGGCAGATCGAAGACTAGAGCGCGCCTCCCCTCGACCACCACGGCGACGCGTTTCCCGTCGGTCGCGAGGGAGACGTCCTGGACGGTGCCGTCCACGCCGAGCGAGTCGGCCGCCCCACTGGGCGACACCGCGATCACCGTATCCGTCCCGTCGAGCACGACCGCGCGGGCGCCGACGGCGAGCCGGCGACCATCCACGAGCGGCACCTGCCAGCGGGTCGAGCCGTCCGGCGCGATCGCCGCCAGCCGATCCTTGTCGAGCTGGTAGAGCGTGCCGTCCGATCCGAACGCGACGTCGCGCACGGGTGGCCCGACCTTCGCGAGGGTCGCGGTCGGGTCGGGGGCGTGCGGGCCGAAGCGGTACGTGCCCTGGTCGGTGATCATCGCCCCGCGGGTGCCGGCGCGATCGACCTCGAACGCGACCGCGGTTCCCGGCACGTGCACCACGCCTCGCACGGTGCGGTCCTGACCGACCCGCAGCACCTCGACATCGGTCACGCCGCCACCGGGAGTCGCGATATACAGCTCGCCGGCGTCGGTGGCCGCGAGCAGGCCGCCGGCCGGGGGTGTCGGCAGCGGGAACGCGACGACAGCGGCACCGTCCGGCGCGCGCGCGCCGACGAGCCCGGGGCCACCGGCCGCCTGTCCGGTGGCGCCCTTCGACACGGCGACGAACGCGCGGGCCGACGGCACGAACACCGCGTCGGCGATCGCGGCGGGGAAGCGCATCTGCGACCCGCTCGAGATCCCGGATGGCACGACGAACGTCGCGGTCACAGCCCCGCCCGCGAGGAGCCACCGGCTGTCGTCGCTGAAGACCATCCCGGAGACGCCCGCGATGAACCGCGGGAGCGACTGGAGCACGCCATCCGCGGTGAAGATCGCCACGGTGCCGTCGTCGCTGCCGGTCGCGATCCATCTGCCGTCGGGCGAGACGGCGACCCGGCGCGCGGCGTTCCAGGTGTCGAAGATCCGGACCGGCTCACGCCAGAGCTCGACGTCCGGCGCGGTCGCGCCGCGCGCGAAGCTGTAGACCCGCTCCTCGCTGATCGCCGTGAGGTCGATCCCCTTCGTCTTGAGGCCCGCCGCGGCCGCGTCGGCTGCCGCACGCGTCGGATAGCTGGCCACGCGGACGACGAACGGCGCGCCGCGTGTCACCGATTCGAACGCCCCGATGCGTTTCGCGGCCGCGTCCGCATCGGCCTGCGTCGAGTACGGGCCGGCGCTGAGGGCGAACACGGTCTCCGTCTTTGAGCTGACCGTGAACGCCGTGCCGCGGGCGATCGTGCTCTGGAGGTCCCCGTCGGCCGGAAGGAGCGCACCGAGCGCGCGCAGCCGCTCCCAGCAGGACGAGACGTCGCCGGTGACCTTCGCGAACATGCCCGGCTCGCCGGCATCGGCGTAGGTCTCCGCGTCGCGACCGAGGTCGTTCATCGTGTCGGCCAGCGATACGACGGCGTCCCGGACGACGCCGGCGGCGTTCGACGTCGCCGAGAGCGACGCGGACTTCACGCCGCTCACCTGCTGGGTCAGCGCGCGCGCGACGCTCGCGTACCGATCGCGGGAGACGACACGCGTCTTGTCGCCGGCCAGGGCCCCCGCCAACGCGTAGTCATACGCCGAGAACTGCAGGAGCACGGCGGCCGCGGCGCGCGCGATCTTCGGTGCGTCGGCGACCTCGCCGCTCGGCACCACTTTCGGTTCGGGGCCGCATGCGCTCGCGAGGAGGATGGCCCAGGCCGCGACGGCGAGGCCGCGGCGCAGGCTATTCCTCGGCCTCGTCCTCGGTGTCCTCCTCGGCCTCGGCGACCAGCGGCTCCTCGACGACGGAATCGGGCTCTTCATCGGTCGCGCCGAGGGCGGGCTCCGCTTCCTCGGTCTCCTCGCCCTCGAGGGCTTCGTCGTCCTCGTCCGCGCCGAAGCGGAAGAAGTTGCCCTTGATGTACGCGCGCTCCTTCGTCTCGGCCGGCCGATGGTGGCCGGGGAACGAGATGCGCTGGGCGTTCTCAGGACTCTGGAGCGTCTCGCGGACGGCGATGCGCGGGTTCTGCTGATCGTTGCTGACGACCGCCACGACGTACTCGTTGCCGGTGCGGATGAGGTCGATGAGCCGGCGGCCGACCTTCGGCTCGAGGAACCCGAGGAGCTCCCCGTCACGGGCGTGCACCGCGAGGAGCCCGTCGCGCTCGCGGAGCTCGGCCTCGGCGCCGGGGCTGTACTTCGCGACGACGTGCGCCGGAGCCGGATTGATCAGTCGCAGGATCCCCGTCTTCCCCATGTCCTCGATGAACAGCCGGGGCTGGGTCTTCGACTTCGTCACGTTCGTCTTCGTGCGGTGCTCGATGAGAGTCGTGAGCCGCGCGACGTTCCGCAGGGCGATCGGATTGTTCGGCTCACTCTTCAGGACCTCGGCGTATGCGGTCTTCGCGTCGTCGAGCTTCCCCGTCTCGAGGAGCGCCCGGCCGAGACGATTGCGGGCCTCGAGGTCGTCGACGTTCCCCTCGAGGATCTTCGTGTTGAGCTCGATCGAGCGTGCCCAGTCGGCTTCGAGCGCGGCCTGGACCGCCTGGTCCGCGAGGGCGCGGGTACGGAGTCCGGTCTCGGTGGGAGCAGCCACGGTCAACGCCTCCAACGCAGACGCACGGGATTGCGTCGCGGCGATTCGGGTGATGAAATGAAGTCTAGCCGCACGCGGTCTAGGCTTCGCGCCGTGCCGTACCTCTCTGAGATCCAGAACCGTCGAGTCGTCGATCCGACAGGCTCGGAGATCGGCAAGCTGGCCGACATCGTGGTCGTGCCGCGCGAGCAGTTCCCCGCGGTCCAGTGGGCCGTCCTGCGGTCCGGCACGGGCGAGCGGGTCGTGCGCTGGACGGACCTCGAGTCCGGTGACGGCAAGTACCGGTTGCGGCATCCGCTCGGGAACGGCCAGCGCGTCGAGCTGCCGCCGGAGGCGCTGCGCCTGGCTCGCGACCTCCTCGACAAGCAGATCGTCGACACGCACGGCGCGAAGGTCGTCCGCGTGAACGATCTGCAGCTCGAAGAGAGTGGCGGGCAGCTGCGGCTCGTCGGAGCGGACGTCGGGGTGCGCGGCCTCTTGCGCCGGGTCGGTGGCGAGCGCGCGGCGGAGCGCCTCGCCTCTGCCGTCGGACGACACCTCCCGCGCGGCATCATCCCGTGGCACCTCGTCGAGCCCCTCGAGGCGACCGAGCAGAAGGTCCGGCTCACGGTGCCGCATCAGAAGCTCGCGCTCCTGCACCCGGCCGACATCGCCGACATCGTCGAGGAGATGACGGCCGACGAGCGGCGCGCGGTGTTCGAGCAGCTCGACGTCGAGACAGCCGCGGAGACGTTGGGCGAGATCGAGCCCGAGATGCAGGTGGCGATCGTCGGCGACCTCGACGAGGAGCGGGCCGCCGACATCCTCGAGGAGATGGACCCGGACGAGGCGGTCGACCTCCTCCAGGACCTGCCGGAGGAGCGCCGCGACGAGCTCGTCGACCTCATGGACAAGGACGAAGCCGAGGACGTCGAGGAGCTCCTGACCTACCCGGAGGACTCCGCCGGAGGCATCATGACGACCGACTTCGTCGCGCTGCCTCGGGAGCTGACGGCCGGTCAGGCGATCGACCGGCTGCGCGAGCTCAAGCCCGACCCCGCGCTCGCGTACTACCTCTACGTCATCGATGGCGAGGGCCGGCTCGATGGGAACGTCTCGCTCCGCGACCTCGTCGTGTCGTCACCCGAGACGCCGCTCAGCGCGATCATGAACCCGAACGTGCTCGGCGTGGTGGCCAACACGCCGAAAGAAGAGGTCGCCTCCCTCATCGCCAAGTACGACCTCCTCGCCCTGCCGATCGTCGATGCGCGGCGGCGGCTCCTCGGCACGGTCACCGTCGACGACGTCGTCGAGCTCATGCTGCCGCGCGGCTGGAAGAAGAGGTCGCTCCGGTCCATCGCGCGATGACCGTTGGCGTCCGTCGCAGCCGCGCCATCCGCGCCGTCGCGCGCCGGATCCCCCGTCGCGCCGCCATCGCAGCCTTCCTCGCGGTCGTGGGCCCGGGGATCATCACCGGGTTCGCCGGGAACGACGCGGGCGGGGTCACGACGTACACGGCGGTCGGCGCCCGTTACGGCTACGCGCTGCTCTGGCTCCTCCTCCTCTCGACCGCCGGGCTCGTGGTCATCCAGGCGATGTGCGCCCGGATGGGCGTGGTCACTGGGAAAGGCCTCTCCGACCTCATTCGAGAGCGGTTCGGCGTGCGCTGGACGATCGTCGCGATGCTCGCGCTCCTCGTCGCGAACGGCACGAACGTCGCCGCCGAGTACGCCGGCATCGCGGCGAGCGTCGCGCTGCTCGGCGTGCCATCAACGCTGTCGGTGCCGGCGGCGGGGATCCTCATCTGGGTCCTCGTCGTGTTCTTCAGCTACCGGATCGTCGAGCGCACGCTGTTCGTGATCATCCTCGCGTTCATCGCGTACCCGATCACGGCGTTCATCGTCAGGCCCGACTGGGAGGGCGTCGCGCGCGGCCTCGTGATCCCGAGCCTGCCGGCGGAGCAGGGCGCGCTCATCGCGGCGATCGCCCTGGTCGGCACGACCATCACGCCGTACATGCAGTTCTACATCCAGGCCTCGGTCGTGGACAAAGGCATCGGCGTCGAGGAGTACCGCTACGCCCGGCTCGACGTCCTCATGGGCGCGGTCCTCACCGGCGTGAACGCGCTGTTCATGATCGTGGTCGCCGGCCACGTCCTCTTCCCCGCCGGCATCACGGTCGACACCGCGGCGGACGCCGCGGAGGCGCTGCGGCCGCTCGCCGGCGCGCAGACCCAGCTCCTCTTTGGTGTCGGGCTGTTCGGCGCCTCGCTGCTCGCCGCGACGGTCATGCCGCTCTCGACGTCGTACGCGGTGTGCGAGGCGTTCGGATGGGAATCGGGGATCAGCAAGAACTTCGGCGAGGCGCCCGTGTTCATGGGTCTCTTCACGCTCCTGCTCGTCGCGGGCGGGGTCCTCGTCGTGCTGTTCCCGCAGCAGCTGCTCGTGCAGCTGATCCTCGCGTCGCAGGCCGTGCAGGGCCTCCTCCTGCCGATCGTCCTCGCGTTCATCCTCCTCCTCGCGGCCGATCGCAGCGTGATGGGTGACGCGGTGAGCGGCCGGGTCGCCGGATTCATCGGCTGGGGCATCGCCGCGATCGCCTCGGCCCTCTCGCTCGGATACGTCGTGGTCACCCTTCTCGGTCGCGGATAGCCCGATCGATCTCCTCGCCCTGAAGCTCGTCCTCACCCCGAGCCTCATCGCTCTCGCGAGCCTCGCCGGCCGCCGCTGGGGCCACGCGATCAGCGGGTGGCTGGTGGGCCTGCCGTTCACCTCCGGCCCGGTCACGTTGTTCCTCGCGCTCGACAACGGTCTGCCGTTCGCGGCGAGCTCCGCCGTCGGCTCGATGCTCGGCGTCATCGCCCAGACCACGTTCGCACTCGCGTACGCTGCGGTCGCGGGCCGCGCGGGGCGGCTCGTGCCGGCGCTCGCAGCCGGCGTTGTCGCGTTCGCGGTCGTCGGCGCGATCACCGAGCCGCTCGCGCTCGCCGCGCTGCCGCTCTTCGCGCTCATCGCCGTCATCCTCGTCGTCGCGATCCGGCTGGTGCCCGACCCCGGTATGACGGCCGCCGTCGCGCTGCCGCGGTGGGACCTGCCGGCCCGGATGGTCGTGGCGACGATGCTCGTCCTCGCGCTCACGAGCGCCGCTCCCCTGCTCGGCCCGCGTGTGAGCGGCCTGCTCGCGACCCTCCCCCTCTACGCGAGCATCCTGGCCGCATTCGGCCATTCGCTCGTGGGCCCCGCGGCCGCGATCCGGGTGTGGCGCGGGTTGCTGTTCGGGCTGTTCGGCTTCGGCGCGTTCTTCCTGGTGCTCGCGCTCGCCCTCGAGCGCTTCGGGATCGCCGTCGCGTTCGGCCTCGCGATCCTCACCGCGCTCGTCGCGCAGGCCTTGACGCTCTCGCTGCTCCGCCGCGGTGCGGTGGGCTAACGCGGCTCCACCACGTCGAAGGCAGCCGGCCTGGGCGAGCCGGCCTTCCCCATCGCCAGTCAGCGACCTCGCCGGTGGATCCGTCCGCCGATCCGAAGCCACTCGATCCCGCCGGCGTCGCTGCGCAGGAACTCGCCCTGCGTGTTCCGCGTCGGTCCATCGAGCACGACGATGCGATCGGTGCCGCAGAACGCGACGCGGGCGGGCGGAAGCGGCGGCGGCTTGCGCTCGAACTCTTTCGCGAGCGCGACCTTCGTTTCGCTCCGGAGCACGAGCTCGCCAGCGCTCACGGTCAGCTCGATGTGGTTTCCGGGACTGTCGTACACGCCGGCGTAGAGGGCGAGCTCGCCGGCCGTCCGTGTCTCGTGCAGCGGCTCCGGTAGGCGCAGCCCGAGGCGCGCCGCGAGCGTCCACTGGAGCACCGCCTGGTGCACGAGCGAGCCGTGATTCGAGTTCGTCAGCACGACCAGGGCGAAGCTCCGAGCGGGAACCAGCGCGAGCAGCGCCTGCTGGCCGATGGTGCCGCCGGAATGCGTGACCATCAGGACATCGCCGACCTCGCGCAGGGACCAAGCGATCCCCGCGTGAAGGTCGAGCGGCCCTTTCGCCTGCGGGGTCCGCATGAGACGAAGCGACTCGACCGAGAGCACCCGCGATCCGTCGGGACCGGTCCCGTCGCCCTGATGGAAGCGGGCGTACTTCAGCATGTCGCGCGCGCTCGAGACGAGGCCACCGATCGCGTGGGCGCTCCGCGGGATGTACCAGGGACGCGCGACGCGCGGCCCGTCGTCATAGACGAAATGGCCGGCCGCGACGCGATGCGTGATCGCGTCGCGCGCGAAGAAGAAAGAGTGGGTCATGCCGAGCGGTCGAAGGACGAGATCGGTGACCGCGGCCTCGGCCGGCGCTCCGGCGGCGACCTCGAGCACGCGCGCCGCGAGCGCGAAGCCCGAGTTGCTGTACGACCAGAGCGCGCCGAGCGGCGTCAGCTGCTCGAGCGTCGCCAGCTTCGCGACGTAGCGGGCGAGCGCGTCGTCGTTCGCGCCGGTGTCCTCGAAGAAGTCACCGAACCACCCGCCGCGGTGCGTGAGGAGGTGGCGGAGCGTAACGCGCGCGGCGACGTCCTCGTCGCGCAGCCGAAGATCGGGCACGTAGGTCCGCACGGGAACGTCCAAAGCGAGGTTCCCCTGCTCGACGAGCCGCATGATGGCCGTCGCGGTCACCGTCTTGGTGATCGAGCCGATCTGGAAAAGCGTGTCCGCATCGACCGGCAACGGATGCTCGACGCTCGTCACGCCGAACCCGTGCATCCACTCCTCGCCGTCGGCGATCAGACCGACGGCGGCACCGGGGACGGCATGCTCGCGCCAGATCGCATCGACTTGGCTGCTCTCCCGCGGTGCCGCCTCGGTCGTCACGCGCGCGAAGGTACCGCTCAGGGCGTGCTCGTCGGTTGCGAGAAGCGGATGTGGTTGCCGAACGGATCGCGCAGGCCGCAGTCGATGCCGTAGGGACGCTCGGTGGGCTCCTCGGTGAACTCGACGCCCTTCACCTTCAGCTCGTCGTACGTCCTCCGGCAGTCGTCGGTGATGAAGAAGAGGTGGCCGCCCGCCCGGCCCTTCGTGACCAGGTCGCGGACCTGGGCCGCGGTCTTGTCATCCATGACCGGTTGCCCCGGCCGCTCGAGGAGGACCTCCCGGGCCTCGTCGCCGGGCACGCAGACCGTGAGCCAGCGCATGAACCCGAGGTCCTGATCCTCCTTCACCTTGAGGCCGAGCGTGCCGACGTAGAAGTCGAGCGCCTTGTCCTGATCCAGGACGTAGATCTGTGAGATCGCGAGTGCCTTGAGCATTCGTGCTCCTCCTTGTTCTTTCGCTGGGAGCGACGCTACGTGCGGCGCCGGGCGCGGGCTTCTCCGAAACTGCTCGGTCTCGTCCACGCCATCGCGAAGCACGCGGGGACCGCCTTGATCTCGTTCTTCTGCTTGCGGAACTCGCTCGGGGCCGCGCCCACGATGTCCCGAAACGTCCGGCTGAAGGTCCCCAGGCTGCCGAAGCCGACATCGAGGCAGATCTCCGTGACCTCGCGTTCCGTGCGTCGCAGGAGGTACATCGCGCGCTCCACCCGTCGCCGCTGCAGGTACCGGTGCGGGGTCTCGCCGAAGGTCGCCCGGAACGTACGGATGAAATGCGCCTCGGACGTGTGCGCGATCCGCGCCAACGCCCGGACGTCGAGCGGCTCCGCGTAGGTGCGGTCCATGGCGTCGCGGACACGCAGGAGCCGACGGTTGGACTGTTCGGTGGCTTCGCTCATCGCATTCGATCGCTAACGAGGCTCGGGCAGGACGCCTCCACCGGCGTCGAGGTACCGGTCCGGATTCTCCTGGAAGATCCGCTTGCAGGTCTCGCGATCGAAGGCGTACACGCGGCCCTCGTAGCGCAGCCGGAGCGCCGGTGGTTCCTCGAGCGGGACGCCGCAGATCGGGCACGTCCGCGCGGCGGGTGCCTCGGTCATGCGGGGTCCAGCTCGATGAGCGGCTGGTGCGCCCGGACGAGCTGGCCGCTCTCGGCGAGGATCCGGCGCACCCGACCGTTCTTCGTCGAGCGGATCTCGTTGAACAGCTTCATCGCCTCGATCAGGCCGATGACCTCGCCGACCGCCACGGCGCCGCCGACCTGCACGAACGGTGCGGTCTGCGGGGATGGGGCGCGATAGAAGATCCCCGTCAGCGGCGCGGTCACGGTGTTGGCGGCATCCGCGGCCGGCTCCGCGGCCGCGGCCGCTGGCGGCACCGCCCGCTGCGCCGCCGTGCCGGACCCACGCTCGGGCGGGGCGGGCGGCTCGGCCGCGGCGCCATCCTTGCTCACGCGCACGCGGACCGCGCCGCGGGTCACCTCGAGCTCGCGGATGTCAGGGGACGCAAGACGCGCGAGGAGCTCTTGGACGAGCGCGTTCGCCTCCGCCCGGACGCGCTTGGGGTCGGCCGTCAGCGCGCTCCGTTCCGTCCGCGGATCACGAGCGCCACATTGTGTCCGCCGAACCCCATCGAGTTGGAGAGCGAGTACTCGACCGTGGCCTGGCGCGCGGCATTCGGGATGTAGTCGAGGTCGCAGTCGGGATCCGCGACCTCCTGATTGATGGTCGGCGGCAGGACCCCGTCGCGCATCGCGAGGAGGCAGATGATCGCCTCGATCGCGCCGGCCGCGCCGAGCGTGTGGCCGGTCATGGACTTCGTCGACGACACCGGGATGCGATAGGCGTCGTCCCCGAAGACCGCCTTCAGCGCCTGTGTCTCGGCCCCGTCGTTGGCCGGGGTCGACGTGCCGTGGGCGTTCACGTAGCCGATCTTCGACGCCTCGAGGCCGGCATCAGCGAGCGCCATGCGCATCGCGCGGACCGCGCCCTCCGCTCCCTCGGGCGGAGCGGTGACGTGATACGCGTCGGCGGTCGTCCCGTAGCCGACGATCTCACCGAGGATCGGGGCGCCACGGGCCCGCGCGAATTCCTCCGATTCGAGGACGAGACAGCCGGCGGCCTCGCTGAACACGAAGCCGTCCCGCTCCCGGTCGAACGGACGCGACGCCCGCTCCGGTGCGTCGTTGCGGCGCGACAGCGCGTGCATCGCGTTGAACGCGCCGATCGCGACCTTGATCACCCCGGCTTCGCTGCCGCCGGCGAGCATGACGTCGGCCTGGCCGCGCCGGATCATCTCGGCCGCGGCGCCGATCGCGTGGGCGCTCGATGCGCAGGCCGACACCGTCGCGAGGTTCGGCCCCTTCGGACCGTACTTCATCGCGATCTCACCGGCCGCCATGTCGATGATCATCATCGGGATCATGAACGGGGACACCCTTCGCGGGTCTCGGTCGTGGACGAGGATGTTGTCGACGAGGGTCTCGACGCCGCCGATACCGGAGCCGAAGGTCACTCCCGCCCGCGGTGCGACGTCGGGCGTGATCTCGAGCTTCGCGTCCTTCAGCGCCTGCCCGGCGGTCGCGACCGCGAACTGGGCGAAGCGGTCAGCGCGTTTCGCTTCCTTCCGGTCCATGTACCGGAGCGGATCGAAGTCACGGACCTCGCCCGCGATCCGGGTCTCGAGGTCGGATGCGTCGAAGCGCGTGATCGGGCCGATCCCGCTCTTCCCGGCCTTGAGGCCGGCCCACGAGCTATCGACCGTCGCGCCGAGCGGCGTGATCATGCCGAGCCCGGTCACGACGACGCGAGGACGGTCGCCGTTGCCCTCCATGGCGCGATCGAGTCTATCGACTCACTCGCGCACGACGCGGTCGATGATGACCGACGCGTCGTCGAGGATCGCGAGCTGGCGCGCGTCGAGGCCGCGCAGGCGCCGCTCCAGCTCCGCGATCCGTAGCTCGCGACCACGGCGCAGCACGGCCTGCCCTTTCGCCGTCGACCGCAGCCGTACGATCCGGGCGTCGCCTGCGTCCTGCTTCCGCCGGG
>WNGF01004268.1_pt1 | contig 20733 bp, 18 predicted proteins | sample 5400641 | NCBI WGS metagenome assembly WNGF01 (sample SAMN13153371, study PRJNA577476) | soil metagenome | isolation source: 80 cm soil or saprolite under grassland replicate 2 | place: USA:California | collected 2016-06-15
GTCGCCGTCGGGGGTCTTGAAGCAGGCGATGTCAGCTGCGCTCTGCGAGATCAGGGGCTCGCCCAGACGCGGCGGATCGATGCCGTAACGAAGCTCATGGATCTCGCCGGTCTCCGTCAGCGCGACCACCCTGCGGCCCGTCGCTGGATCGTCCACGTAGCACGCGCTGATGTTCTTCAGACCAGGGAGCGTGGCGAGCGTCCGCCGGGTCGCGGGCTGGTTGATGCCGTACCCGATCTCGATGATCGCGCCACTCCGATCGGCCAGGAGCACGAACCGATCACCCCCGTCCGCCCACAGCGCCGCGACGTCGACCGCGGCCGGCACGTTGCCGACGACGACCGGTGGTTCCACCTCACCCTCCGCCGGACCCGCCGAGTCGAGCGCGGCCGCGGCGGGCGACCGGCCCGAGCGCTCCAGCGCCGCCGCGGTGTCCGCCTTGAAGGCCTGCGCCACGGCCGCGGATACGCCATGGAAGGGTTGATCGGTGACCTCGCCGGAGCTCGTAAGGACGATGCCATGGTGATGCTCGTCGTAGCCGGCGACGCGCAGCGCATCCGGAACCTCGCGCCGTAGCGTCCGCGACCATGGCTCAGATCCGCTCTGTGAGAAGTGCCAGACCTCGCCCCTCGACGTCACCGCGATGACGTTCCTCACACCGTCGATGTCGCTCCAGAACGCGGTGACGTCACGCGCATCTTGCGCCATCCCGATCGTGTGCCTCTCGCGTTGCTGTCCGCTCTTCTCGTAGACGATGTCGGTCAAGCTGCCACCGTCTCCCAGCACGACCGCGTGGGACAGGCCATCGCCCAATGAGCAGAACGCGTCGCAGGCGATCGCGCCGTTCACCCGGCCCAATACCGATGTCTCCGCCACCTCGTGTCACCTCCGCAGGTCATGGAGCCGTGTCTCGGGTCCACGAAATGACCCGGGCCGGTCATCGACATGACCCGCCCGCGTCGTCGGGTCCACTTTAGGTCGCCTCCTCTTCACCCCTGCGGGCCGAGTGCCGTGACCGCACCGATCCGGCTCGAAAGGGAGGTTCACGGGAAGCGGTCGCGACCCAGCGAAAAAGGTCGAGCCGAGGGACCGAATCGGTTGGGATCCACAAGCGAAAGTGGCGTCACACGCTCGGGTGCGGCCTTCCGACCGTGGCCGCCGCGCGCGTATACCTGAGCGCATGGAAGCGATCGTCCTGCGCGAGCATGGCGGGCCCGACGTCCTGCGGCTCGAGCAGCTGGACGTTCCCGAGCCGGGCCGGGGGCAGGCGCGCGTCAAGGTCGCGGCCTCCGGGGTGAACTACTTCGACATCCGTCAGCGGACCGGCGATTTCAAGACGGCGCTCCCGGTCGTCCTCGGGAACGAGGGCGCGGGGACGGTGGACGCGATCGGGCCCGGCGTCAGCGATGTGCATGTCGGCGACCGCGTCGGCTGGGAGATGGAGCAGGGCTCCTACGCGACGCACGCGCTGATCGCGGCAGAGCGTCTCGTGCCGCTCCCGCCCGCCGTCGACACGCGCCTGGGCGCCGCGGTGCTGATGCAGGGCCTGACCGCCCACTCGCTCGCGACGACGGTGTACCCGATCGCGGCCGGCGGCACGGTCCTCGTCCACGGCGTCGCGGGCGGGGTCGGTGGCTTCCTGTGCGAGATCGCGCACCTTCGCGGCGGGCGCGTCATCGGGACCGTCACGCGCGCCGACAAGGCCGCGGCCGCGCGCGCGATCGGGGCCGACGAGGTCATCGTGCGCGCCGACGAGGACTTCGCGGCCGCGGCGAAGCGCCTCACCGGCGGCGCCGGAGTCGATGCGGTGTTCGACGGCATGGGCCGCGAGACGTTCGAGCAGGGGTTCGGCGCGCTGCGCCCGCTCGGCACGATGGTGCTCTTCGGCCAGGCGAGCGGCGCCGTCCCGCATCTCGACACGCACGTCCTCCAGCAGGGCGGCGGCCGCTACCTCACCCGCGCGGCCGTGGGAAACCACACGGCCGTCCGCGCCGAGCTCCTGCGCCGCGCGGCCGAGCTGTTCGACTGGATCGCCAAGGGAAAGCTCCACGTGCGCATCGAGCGCAGTTACCCACTGCGCGAGGCCGCTCGCGCGCACGAGGACCTCGGGAGCCGGCACACCGCGGGCAAGCTGCTCCTCGAGATCGCCTGATACGGGGCGATGTACCGCAGGCCATTGAGCTGGTCACCCGAGCGATGGCGCGTCATCCAACGCTCGAGGATCCGCCCCACCGGTCCGAGGCTGCGGAGCCGCGGTTCGCGAGCGCGGCGGAGCTCACCATGCGATCGCGCGCGACGTGGAGACGCCGCAGGGCCCTGTGGTAATCCTTAAGGCTTGCGCCGCGTCACGTAGACGTCCTGCGGATTCAGCACTCCTGCGCCGTACGAACCGAAGTTCAGACCTCCGACCCATGGCTGTCGCAGCACCCTCTGCACGCTGTAACGCAGCCAGACCGCGCCCGCCTCGGTGCTGAGCAGGCGCGAGGCCCGCAGGTACAGGTCGTCACGACGCCGCACATCCTGATCGCGGTCGGCCTCACGGACGAGCTGGTCAAAAGTCGGATTGGTGAAGCGGTGGCTCTGTTGCACCGTGGTCCCGGAGTCGAACAGCGTGGTCAGCCAGTTCTGCTGATCTGGATAGTCGGCACACCACCCGATATGAAGCAAGCGAGGCCGGTCCTCAGGACGCCGCACCAGCTCCGCGAACGCGACGTTGGTCAGCAACTCCGGGACGAGCTCTACGCCGAGCTGCGATTTCCACTGTCGAGCGATCGCCTCGATCGCGGTCGTCGCCGCGGAGCCGACGTATTGCCAGCGGATCGCCCCGAGCGGCCGCGCCGCCGCGCGAGATTCGGCCAGGAGCTTGCGCGCGGCATCGGGGTCGAAGCGTTGAGCCGCATCGTCCGCGTCGTAGCCTGGCAGTCCTGGAGGGATCAACGAGAGCGCCGGTCTCGAGCCGTCCTTCAGCTCGCGTACGAGCGCGTCTCGGTCGAGGCTCTTCGCGAGTGCGAGCCTGAGCTTCGGATCGTCGAAGGGCGCGCGGGTCGTGTCGAACCGCACGTAGAACGTGCACGCCCCTGGTGATTCCAATAGTTGCGCTCGGAGCGCTGCGTCGCCGTCGACGGCCCCCATGTCTTCTGGCCTCGGCGTCAGCAGATCGATCTCAGCGTTGCGGTATGCGACGAACGAGACCGCGGGCTCCGCAATCACCTTCGTCCACTTCTTTAGCTTGGGCGGAACGCGCGCACGAGGGTTCGCCACGAAGGCGAGACGCTCTTCGTTCCGCTCGACGAGGACGAACGGACCGTTGCCGATGTACAGCGCCGGATCCAGCCACCAGCGATCGCCGCCGCGCACGACGTCGCTCTCGCGCACAGGCGAGCTGACCCACGTCGCGAGGAACGCGGAGAAGTACGCGGCCGGCCCGGTGAGCGTGAGCTCGAGCTCTAGCTCGCCCTTCACCACGATGCCGCGGGCGAACAGCGCGTCGCGAGCGGCCTTCAGCTGTTGCGCTGACTCCCTGGTGGGATCGAGCATCGCCCAGTCGCGGCAGCCGACAATCACGTAGGCGACCGCGCCGTAGGACGACCCGACCGCGGGATCACAGAGCCGGCCGAGGCTGTAGGCGAAGTCCTTCGCCGTGAGCCTGGAGCCGTCCGAATAGGTCAGGCCATCGCGGAGGTTGAACCGGTAGGTCCGGCCGTCGGCCGACACCGCCGGCAGCTCCTTCGCGGCGGCGGGGACAGGACGCAGCGTCTTGGGATCGAGCCGGAGAAGACCTTCGTAGACCATCAGCGCGATGTCGATCTGTGCGACGTTGCCCAGACGCTGCGGATCGGTGAGGCCGGGATCTCCTGCCTTGACGGTCCGGAGCTCCCCATCCGGGTCGGGTGCATCGGCCGCTGGAGCGGAGGTGCACATGGTCAGCACCAGCGCGCCGACCAATGCCAGCGCTGCGGACCGAAGGACGCGTTCGTCAGTTCCTGTTCGTCGCAACGACCCCCCGGACCGACCGCTGCCGGCGGCACGAGCCTACCTGTATCCCTGCTCCCTGAAAAGCAACACGAGCCTTAGGCTGCCCTCATGCGGGCATCGCCTTGGGAGCGGCTCGCGGCGTCGCCGTGGCGGTTGGTGCTCGTTGTCGCGCTCGTGCTGGCCGCGCCGATCCTGTTGGCTGGTGAGCTGTCGGACGCCAGCGCGCGGGAGCGCGTGCGTCAGGAAGAGCTGCGCGCGACAACGGATACCTCCCGGCGGGCAGCGGACGCGGTGACCGCACAGATCTCTCGCGTGGCCGATTCGCTGAGAGGCGCGACCACCAGCACCGACCTGAAGGTGGCCACAACCGAGGACGACGTCACGCGACTTGGTGTCCTTCTGCGGAACTTCAGGACTGCGATGAGCAGAGACGTGCGTCGCCTTTTCGTCGTCAAGTACACCGCTCAGAGCGAGCTTCTCGCCCAGGACCCGTTCGACGACCGGCTCGTGGGCACGAGCCAATCTGATTGGGACTACGTCGCTGCCCTCCGCGAGGAACGAACGGGCGGCGCTGTGTTGGCCGCTGCCTACTACCTTTCGGCCGTCTATGCGTCAGATGGGACGAGCGCGGGCCCGTTCGTCGCGCTCTCCTCGAGGATCGTCGCTCCCCTCGACCGCGGAGGCAATTTCGTCGGCATCCTCGTGGCCGAGGTCGACCTGTCCGCGATGCGCACGTGGCTGCAACCGATCCTGGGGAGCGCTGAAGACGTGTACGTGGTCGACGGCCGCGGTCGCTTGATCGGTCAAGCCGCGCCGCTGGATCCATCGCGCGGCACGGACCTCGCTTCGCTCGCGACACATCCAGTCGTCGCGGCCGCACTGCGGGGATCCGCGCCCGCGACGGAAACAGACGATCCGGTCGGCCGCGGCCGGCGGCTGCTCGCGGCCGCCCCCGCCCGAGTCGGCCCGTCATCACTTTCGACGAGCGCTTCGGATGCGCACTGGAACTGGCAGGTGCTGGTCGAGCGCCCGTATGAGGTGGCGCCGCGTGAGGTCGACGCGGCACTCGGGCAGGCGCGGGCTTTGCGGATCGGCCTCGTGCTGCTCCTCCTCGCGGGCAGCTACAGCCTCAGTCGGGCGGCGAGCACCGTGTTGCGACACCGTCACGCTCTCGCCGAGACCAACGTGCGGCTGGCTCGCGCCAGCGACGCGAAGTCGCAGTTCCTCGCGAGCGTGAGCCATGAGCTGCGCACGCCCCTCAATGCGATCCTCGGGTTCACCGACGCGCTGCTCGCCGGCGTGGACGGGCCGCTCAACGACGAGCAGCGGACGTCGCTGGGCTGGGTGCAGCGAGGCGGACAGGATCTGCTCGCGCTGATCAACGAGGTGCTCGATCTCGCGCGGATCGAGTCAGGGAAGGTCACGATCGCGCCTGAGTCATTCGCGCCGGTCGAGCTGGTGGAATCCGTTGTTGCGCAGCATCGATCCCTCGCCGCACAGAAAGCGATCGCCTTCTCCTGGCGCGACGAGGGCGCGCCCGCGGTAGTCACCCTCGATAAGCAGCGCACGCGGCAGATCATCGTCAACCTCTGCGGCAATGCGCTCAAATTCACGACGCACGGTTCGGTCGAGGTGGTCATCGGAGGTGCGACGAACGACTGGCTCACGATCGAGGTACGTGATACGGGTCCGGGGATCCCGGCTTTGGAACGCGACGCCATCTTCGAGGAGTTCCGGCAGATCGACCACAGGGTGGCAGGGACGGGGCTCGGCCTCGCCATCAGCCGTCGCCTTGCGCGGCTGATGGGGGGAGACATCACCGTCGAGAGCGAACTCGAGCGCGGCAGCGTGTTCCGCGTCCGCCTTCCGGTGGACTGCCGGATCGTCGAGCCAGCCATCGAAGAGACCGCGGCAAAGCCTCTCGACCGCTTACTCCTCGCGATCGACGACGATCCCTCGGTGGCGCCCCTACTGGACAAGATGTTGTCCGACCGCGGCTTCCGGGTGGTCGGCGTCGGAAGCGCCGGCGCTGCGGTGGCCGAGGCTCGGCGCCTGCACCCGTCCGCGATCACTCTTGACCTGCTCATGCCGGATCGCGACGGCCGGGACCTGCTTCACGACCTGAGAGCCGATCCTCTCACGCGCGACATCCCGGTCATCGTCCTCTCGGTCGTGGACGCGTCGGATGCCCCTTCCGACGCTGATGCCCACCTCACGAAGCCCGTGCGGCGGGACCGTCTCCTTCGAGCGCTTGACCGCCTCGCAGCGGGCCGGTCGGCCTGATGGCACGCATCCTCGTCGTCGAGGACATTCCGGCGAACCGGGCGCTCGCGACGAAGCTTCTCCGAGCCGCGGGTCACGAAGTCATCGTCGCCAACGATGCATCGACCGGCCTCGCCGCCGCGGCGTCACAACGACCCGATCTCATCCTGTTCGATCTCGGTCTGCCAGATATGGATGGCTGGGAAGCGTTGCGGCGACTTCGCGCGGATGCGGCGACGGCAAGTCTTCGCGTCGTCGCCTTTACAGCGCACGCCATGGTCGGTGATCGCGAGCGTGCGATGGCCGCGGGATTCGACGGCTACATGAGCAAGCCGATCGATTTCGCGACATTCGTTCCGAATGTGACCTCGTACCTCCGATGAGTCGCGTACGGCAGCTGATCCTGGCGGTGGATGACGAGCCCGCGAATCTTGCGCTTCTCCGCAAGGTGTTGGAGCACGAGGGCTATGAGGTCGTCGAGGCGACTGACGGTCCGTCGGCCGTGGCCGCCGTACGGGAACGCGCGCCGGACCTCGTGCTGCTCGACATCACCATGCCGGGCTTCGACGGTATCGAGGCGTGCCAGCGCATCAGATCCGATTCACGCTTCACCGGTCTACCGATCTTGCTGCTTACGGCGCTGAACCGACCGGAGGACAAGGTCCGTGGTCTCGGAGCCGGCGCGAACGACTTCGTCTCCAAGCCGTTCGATGCGCACGAGCTTCAGGCGCGCATACGGTCGCTGCTTCGTACTAAGGCTCTTCAGGATCGGCTCGTCGAGGTCCTCGGTACATATGTAAGCGACTCCGTCGCCGAGGAGGTCGCGCGAGACCCGTACAGGGTTCGCCTCGGCGGTGACCGGCGAACGGTGAGCACGATGTTCGCGGACGTCCGCGGGTATACGGCCCTCGCATCGGGCGTCCTGCCGGAGATCGCGCTTGATCTGCTGAATCGATACCTCACGACGGCGAGTGAAGCCGTGCTCGGCCGCGGTGGAACGGTAGGTGACCTGCTTGGAGACGGCGTCTTCGCGTTCTTCGGTGCGCCGATCCTTCACTCGGACGACCCCTGGCGCGCGGTCGAGGCCGCCCTCGCCATACAAAGCGGAGTCGCGGAGCTGCACATCGAGGCGCTCCCTGGGGTCCGCCTGCAGGCGGGCATTGGTGTCACCACTGGCGAAGCGGTCGCTGGCAATGTCGGCTCCGAGCGCCGCATGCACTACGCCGTCGTCGGCGATCCCGTGAATACCGCGGCCCGCCTCCAGTCCATGGCCGGGCCGGGTCAGATCCTCATCGACGCTGCGACGCACGACGCCGTGCGCGACCGCGTGCTGACGCAGGACCTCGGCACGCTACGCCTGGCGGGCAAGGGCGACTGGGTGCAGACGTACGCCGTCCTCGCGCTTCGACCCGCTGCCTGAACCCACGCGGGCGACCGATAGCCCGCTGCGTAGAGGAGCGACCACGGGCCGGCCGGAAGGTCGACCTCATCTACATCGATCCGCCGTTCGACTGCCGCGCCGACTATGTAGGCGCTCCACCCGCCTATCGGTCAGATCCGCCAAGCGGCTCTAAGGAGATGTTGAAAAAGTCGCCGCAGACGTCGACGTGCTGATTCCTCTTTTGATATCGTGCCGGACAGGGGAGCGCTACTTCGGCATGGCGGCAGCCGCCTAGAACCCTTTCAGGTAGACGCGCCGCGGCGTGAGCGCGTAGGTGACGCGATCCTGCTTCGACCACGTGTCGCGCATGCCGCGCTCGGCCTCCTCCGGCCCGTCGTACCGGATCGCGAGACGCCGGATGTCCTCCCGCGCGGCCGCGCCGTCGGCGATCTGCCGGACGGCGCCGTCGACCCGGACGTACTCGGTCTTCGCCCAGACGGGACCGCCCCGCTCCGTGCTGACGAGCACTGCGGCTCGCGGGTCGCGCTCGAGGTTCCGCCGCTTCATCCGCTCGGCCGTGGTGTTGAAGACGATGTCGTTCCCGCGGAGCTCGTACCACATCTCGGTGAGATGTGGCGAGCCGTCAGCATTGACGGTGGCCAGGACCGCGTAGCGCGGGCCCTCCAGGAACGCGCGGGCTCTCGGGTCGAGCTCGATCGCAGGCGGGTGTTCGTCGGTCGACGCCGGATCTCGCCGGCGCGCTTGAGCGCTCAAGCCTCCGCCAGCAGGCCCGCGATGAGCGCCGCGCGGCGCGGGAGGCTCTCGACGAGCACGTGCTCGTGCGCGGCGTGCGCACCCTCCCCCTCCGGACCGAGGCCATCGAGCGTCGGGACGCCGGCGGCCGCGGTGAGGTTGCCGTCGCTCCCGCCGCCGGTGGCGCCCTCGGCCAGGTCGACGCCCATGCCGGCCGCGATCGCGCGCGCGAGCTGGAACAGTGCGACGATCGCCTCGGTGCGCTCCATCGGCGGCTTGCGGCTGCGCGGGACCGCGCGCACGCGCGCCCCGGGCAGTCGCGGCGCGAGGGAGCGAAGCTCGCGATCGACGCGATCCGCCTCGGCGACGGTCGCCGCGCGCACGTCGACCTCGGCCGCCGCGTGCGCCGGCACGACGTTCGAGCGGGTGCCGCCGTGGACGACGCCGACGTTGACGGTCGTGCCGCGTGCGGGATCCGCGATCGCGTGGATCACCGGGATCTGCAGGGCGAGCTCGACGATCGCGCTCACGCCCTTCTCCGGCTCGACCCCGGCGTGCGCCGCGCGGCCCTCGATCTCGATCCGGTAGGTCGCCGATCCCTTGCGCGCGGTCTTCAGCGTGCCACCGGGCAGCGGAGACTCGAGCACGAGCGCGGCCGCCGCATCCCGCGCCGCCGCCTCGATGAGCGAGCGCGAGGTCTCGCTCCGCAGCTCCTCGTCGCAGGTGAACAGCACGCGGACCGGGCGCCGCGGCGGCCGTCCGAGCGCCCGCAGCTCCGCGAGCGCGAAACGCAACAGCGCGATGCCACCCTTCATGTCGAGCACGCCAGGTCCGCGCGCGACTCCCGCGGCGTCGACCGTGAACGGAGATGGGTCGAAGGTGCCGATGCCCCACACCGTGTCGTAGTGACAGAGCACGAGCGTGTACCGGCCACCGTCGGGTGGCCCATCGATGCGCAGATCGAGATGCGGCGCGCCGCCCGGCCCGGTCGCGTGGTGCGATATCGGACCGAACTCGCCGAAGAGCGCCTCGAGATGGGCCGCCATCCGCGCCAGCGCCGCGGGATCGTCGCTCGGCGACTCGATCCGAACGAGCTCGCCGAGCAGGTCGACCATCTCGTTCCCGCGCGGCTCGAGCCGAGCGCGGATCGACCGGGCGAGCTCCGCTCCGACGCTCGGTGCGAAGCCGACCGCGGCACGCTCAGGCACTGCGGACCGTGAGCTCCTCCGTCCGAGGCTTCAGTGGTCCGCTCCCGTTGCCGTTCTGTCCGAGGTTCGTTTCGGACGGCCGGACCACCGGGTGTTCGACGACCGTCGACAAGACGACGGACGTCGCCGGCTGACCGAGCGGTCGGATCCGCAAAAGCAGCTGCTCGAGGTGGTGGACCGAGGTCGCGACAGCCTTGAGCAGGTACGAATCGTCACCCGTCACCCGGTGGCACTCGAGCACCTCGGGCATCGTCTCGGCCAGACGCACGAGCTGCGCGGAGGCGCCCGGCCGCACCGTGACGCGGATGAACACCGTCATCGCGTAGCCGAGCTCCTCGGCCCCGACCGCGACGCGGAATCCACGCACGATCCGCGCGTCCTCGAGGCGCCGCACGCGCTCCGCGACCGCGGTCGGCGTGAGCCCGACCTGGCGCCCGATCTCGCTGAACGAGGTGCGGGCGTTGTCCTGAAGCAGCGCGAGGATGCGCCAGTTCACACCATCCATGACGATCCCGTTCACGACAGGACTCCTTTCTCTCCGGTCGCCGCGGCCGATCTCGCCCGGCGTTGCGCGACCGCCTCCTGGATCTGTGGCTTGCGCGCGGACGCCGCCTGCGCCCACGACTCGAAGTCGAGCGCCGCGTCGAATCCCGATGCGACCGCCAGGCGGATGCTGCGCTTGATCCCCCGCGCGAGGTCCGGATCGAGCCGGGCCCAGCGGGCGGCCATCGCGAGCGCCGCGGTCTCGGGGTCATCGACGATCTCGTCGACGAGGCCGCCCCGCGCCGCCGCCGGCGCATCGAGCGTGTCGCCGTCGAGGAGCACGCGCAGCGCCCGCTGCGGGCCGAGGGCCTGCGCGAGGAAGTAGGAGCATCCGCCCCCCGGGTGCAGCCCGATCCTGGAGAAGAGCGCACCGAACGACGCATCGGGGGCGGCGAGGCGGACATCACACGAGAGCGCGAGGTTCATGCCGGCACCGATCGCCGGGCCGCGCACCGCGGCCACCGTCGGGATCTCGAGGTCGCGGATGCGCAGGAAGCTGTCGTAGATCCGCATGAGCTCGACCCGGACCTGTTCGATCGTCTTGTCGGCGGCGCCCTCGAAGGTCTCGACGAGGTCGGCCCCCGAGCAGAACGCGGGGCCATCGGCGCGGACCACCAGGGCGCGCGCGTGCGCATCCGCCGCCACCGCCGACGCCGCGGCCGCGAGCTCGTCGCGCATCCGGGCACCGATGGCGTTGCGCCGCGACGGATCCGCGAGACGGATGACCCGCACGCCGCCGCCCACATCCTCGACGAGCACCTTCGCGCTCATGCGACCGCCTCCTCGCGCGAGGCAGTGAGCCGCTCCCACGTGCCCAGCCCGCCCGTGGCGGCGAGGACACGGCCCAAGCGCATGGCCCATTCGCGCTCGCCACCGAACTCGTCACGCCACGACCACAGGCGCGAGGTGAAGTGGTGCAGTCGGTGCTCGTACGTGACACCGATCGCGCCGTGCAGCTGGTGCGCGATACGTGCGCCCCCGGTCGCGGCCATGCCGGTGCGGATCTTCGCCACGGCGACGTCGGTCTGGCACCGCTCGACCGCGCGCGCCGGCGGGCCGTCGATCGCCGCGGCGGCGGCGACCGCGCCCTGGGCGGCGGCGTCCGCCGCCGCGACCTCACCCGCGAGGAGCGCCAGCTCCTGCTGCACCGCCTGGAAGTCCGCGAGGGCACGGCCGAACTGGCGCCGCACCCGGACGTACTCGGTCGTGAGCGCGAGGACGCGGTCCAGTGCTCCCGCGATCTGGATGGATCGCGCGAGCGCCCCACGCGCCCGCAGGTCCGTCGGCTCGGTCTCGACCCACGGGACGCGAGCGAGATCGAGCCCGTCGAGCGTCACCGTGTCCCGTGGCTCCCGCGCGACGTTCCAGCCGCGCTCGATCCGGCAGAGCGCCGGCGGCACCGCCGCGATCACCCGCGCGTCCCCGGATGGCGCGAGCGCGACGATCGCGGCCGCCTCGCTCGCCCACGGAACACGAGAGGCGCGGCCGCGCAGCACCCATCCGGTCCCGCGTCGCTCGACGGCGAGCCCGCTGAACGCGACCGTGAGCGGACCTGCGGGCACCTCGAGCCGCGCGGCGTCGGCGGTCCACGCCGCGAGGACCGTCGTCTCGGCGAGCGGGACGGGGGCGGCGTAGCGGGCGGCCAGGCGCAGCACCGCCGCCGCCTCGGGCCATCCGCCGCCGGCGCCACCGCTCTCTTCCGACACACCGACCCGGGTGAGACCCGTTCCCTCGAGCGCGCGCCAGAGCTCGGCCGACCAGCCGCCCTCCGCCGCCGTGACCGCCTCCGCCGAGCAGTGCCGCTCGAAGACGTCGGTCGCGAGCTGTTCGACGAGGGCGGTGTCGCTCATGACGACACCAGATCGCGCGCCACGATGCCGCGCAGGATCTCGCTCGTACCGCCGCGCAGCGTGAACGTCGGCGCGGCCGCGATCGCCTGGGCGAGGAGCAGCGCGACGCGATCGGTCGACTCCGGGTCCGGTTCGTCACCCGAGAGGCGACGGATCGCGTCGATGGACCACTGCTCGAACCGGGTCCCGAGCTCTTTGACGAGCGCCGCGCGGGTATTCGGCGCTTCGCCGCGGCCGAGCGCGCGCGAGATGTCGATGGACATCCGGCGAAGCGTCCATAGCTCCGCGCCGATGCGACCGATCGTCTCCGCGGTCTCGGCGTCGGGATCGGCGCCGGCCGCGTCGATGAACGCGAGGATGAGGGGCATCGTGCTCAGGAACCGCTCGGGACCGCTGCGCTCGAACGCGAGCTCCGAGAGGACCTGCGACCACCCGTTGCCGACGCTGCCGACGACCATGTCGTCCGGGACGAACACATCGTCGAGCACGACCTCGCTGAAATGTCCCTCGCCGTTCAACAGCCGGATCGGTCGGATGGAGACTCCGGCCGCGTGCAGGTCGACGATGAGCTGGCTCAGTCCTTCGTGCCGCCTCTCGCCGAGCGGCGAGGTGCGGCAGAGGACGATGCCGAAGTGGCTGACGTGGGCGTGGCTCGTCCACACCTTCCGGCCGTTCACGCGCCACCCGCCGTCGACCTTCTCGGCGCTCGTGCGCACCGCGGCGAGATCCGATCCGGCGTTCGGCTCGCTCATGCAGATCGCGAAATAGCATTCGCCGCGCGCGATCGCGGGAAGGAACCGAACGCGCTGCTCCTCCGTCCCGTGGCGGATGAGCAATGGACCCGTCTGCCGCTGGGCGAACCAGTGCGCGGCGACGGGCGCGCCGGCCGCGAGGAGCTCCTCGGTGATCGCGTAGCGCTCCATCTCCGGCCGGTCGCGGCCGCCGTAGCGTGACGGCCAGTTGAGCCCGATCCAGCCGCGCTCGCCGAGCGTCCGGCTGAACGACGGGGAGTGCCCGGTGATCCACGAGTCGCAGCGCGGCACGAAGACGCCCGAGGCAGAAGCATCCGCCAGGAACGCCCGGACCTCGGCGCGAAGCGCGACGACCTCCGCCGCATCGGTGCGACCGGGCGTGGACGTGAGAGTCATTCCCACTTCAATGATATCTTATAAAAGATGGCAGCAGGGGCCTCCCGGGCCCGACCGGCAGCCGACCGGCGCGGGCCAGAGGAGCTTTCGTCATACCGCACCAAGGCCGGGGTCGCCACCGACGTCCTGAGGCGCGCGATCCTCACCGGCGAGCTTGGACCGGCCGAACCGCTCACCGTGGCCGCACTCGCTGAACGCTTCGGCCTCACGCTCATGCCACTGCGCGAGGCGCTTTCCCACCTCGCGGCCGAGGGCCTGGTGGAGATCGAGCCGCACCAGTCGGCGCGCGTCGCCCGGCTGAGCCACGAGCGCATGAACGAGGAGTACGCGGTCCGCGCGATCCTCGAGGCCGCGGCCGCGGCCGAGGCGACGACGCACCTCGACGATGCGGCGTTCGACGACCTCGAGGATCTGCTGCGACGGATGGACCGGGCCCGCGACGCGAAGCGGACGGCCGACTACTGGGCGCTCACGAAACGATTCCACGAGCGGATCTACGCGGCGACTCCTTCGCCACTGCTGCGCGAGGAGGTCGAGCGCGTGCGCGTTCGGACGCTGCGCTATCTCCCGGCCTTCGAGCGCGACCACGAGCTCGTGCATACCGCCCAGCGCGAGCACTGGGAGATCTTCCGGGCCCTGCGAGCCGGCGACGGCCCGAAGGTCGAGCGCGTGGTCAGATCGCACGTCGCCACGGTCGCGAGATCCGTGCGCCTGCCCGAGGAGGCGAGCGTCCCGGTATCGCGTCGCGCGTGAGCGCGGGGGGCCCGCTCGGCTCGGTCCGCGTTATCGAGGTCGCGAGCATCGGTCCGGGTCCCTTCGCGGCGATGCTCCTGGCGGACATGGGCGCCGATGTCCTGCGCATCGATCGACCCGACGCGGCGGAGCGCGAGCCACCACCCGAGCTCGACGTGCTGAATCGCGGCAGACGCTCGGTCATCATCGACCTGAAGCGGCCGGAGGGAGCGGAGACGTTGCTGCGGCTCGTCGAGCGCGCGGATGTGCTCGTGGAGGGGTTCCGGCCGGGCGTCGCGGAGCGGCTCGGGATCGGACCGGCCGAATGCGCGGCTCGCAATCGCGCGCTCGTGTACGGGCGGGTCACCGGCTGGGGGCAGGACGGCCCGTACGCGCCGATGGCCGGCCACGACATCGACTACATCGCGCTCAGCGGCGTCCTCGACGCCATCGGCAGGCCCGGAGCGCCGCCGACGCCACCGCTGAACCTCATCGGCGACTACGCCGGAGGCACGCTCTTCGCGTTCGGGATCGCGTGCGCGGTGTTGGAAGCGCGACGATCCGGCGCCGGGCAGGTGATCGACTGCGCCATGCTCGACGCGGCGGCGCTCCTCTCCGCCCACTTCCACGCGCTCCGCGCTTCGGGAGCCTGGCGCGGGGAGCGAGGCACGAATCTCCTCGACAGCGGCGCGCCGTTCTACGACGTCTACGAGACGGCGGACCGCCGATTCATGGCGGTCGGTCCGCTGGAGGACAAGTTCTACGAGGAGCTCATCCGCCTGCTCGATCTGCGTGAGCTGCCGCCGCGCACCGATCGCGCGAACTGGGGCGAGATCCGGCGGCGCATCGCCGTGGCGTTTGCTCGACGCACCCGCGCGGAGTGGGCGGCCCTCTTCGATGGGACGGACGCCTGCGTCGTACCGGTCCTGTCCTTCGAAGAGGCCGCGGTGCATCCCCACAACGCCGCCCGGGGGACGTTCGTGGACGCGGGCGGGATCGTGCAGCCCGCGCCGGCGCCGCGTCTCTCGAGATCGCCCGCCGCGATCCGCCGCGGGCCAGCCCGGCCGGGCCAGCACACCGACGAGGCGCTGCGCGACTGGGGGTTCGCCGCGACCGACGTCACCGCGCTGCGGCGGGCCGGGGCGGTGCGTTGATCGCGCGGCCCAAGGCGCGCCGAGTGACGGTCCAACGGGCCGGGCGACGCGCGTCGGCTCAGGGCTCGCGGAGCCGCCGCACCTCAGCGGCATGGCGCTCGAGATCGCTCATCGTGCCGACACGCTAGGTCGAAGGAGCGTGCTCTTCGCCCGGGGCGTCGGTCTCCATGGTCTCGACGTGGATCGCGCCCGTCGGACAGTTGTCGCGCGCCCTGAGGAGGGCCGGGAGGTCGGCAACGGTGAAGTCGGTCTGGTCGGCGCGCGTCGTCCGGGAGTACCCATCGGGGCCGAGCTCGAAGAGACCCGGCGCCTGTTTGCTGCACTGCTGGTTCGCCATGCATTTCTTCCGGTCGACCAGGACGAGGATCTCCACGCCGGGCTAGCCGTGATCGCGCCCGAGGTCGAGCGGCAGCTCCGTGACGCCGCGCAGGTTGAAGCTCCCGCGCCAGCGCGGCCACTCCTCCGCCATGCGCATGTCGGGGAAGCGTCGCACCAGCGCGCCGAGCGCCGTCGCGATCTCGAGCGTGGCGAGCGACGACCCGAGGCAGTAGTGGCGCCCGACGCCGAACGCGAGGTGCTTGACGTCCCTGCGCGTCACGTCGAAGCGATCCGGGTCCGCGAATCGCGCGGGATCGCGGTTCGCCGCGGCCCAGATCAGCCGCAGGCGGTCCCCCTGACGGATCGGCTCGCCGCCGATCTCCCGATCGCCGCTGGCGAACCGCGGATCCGTGTGGACGGGTGGCTCGAACCGGAGGATCTCGTCGACGGCACCGCGGACGAGGGTCGGCTCCTCACGGAGCACGTCCCACTGATCGCGATGGGTCATGAGGGCGACGATGCCGTTCCCGATCGCGTTCGTCGTCGTCTCGTGGCCGGCGAACACCATCTGCGCCGTCACGCCGACCAGCTCGTCCTCGGAGAGCTCATCCCCACCGTCGGCCGCGAAGATGAGCATGGACATGACGCTCGATGGATCAGGCGGTCGACCGCGCTGATGCCTGACGACTTCGCGCATGTACGCGAAGAGCGCGACCCGGTCGTCATAGGCCCGGTCGATGACGCCGGCCGCATCATGCACGACGCCGCTGAACAGTGGCGACATTCCAAGACCCCACGCCCGGATGCGGCCGCGATCCTCCGGTGGGACGCGAAGCATCTCGCAGATCACGATGAGCGGAAGTTGGTAGGCGAAGTCGTCGATCGCGTCGATCCGGCCCGATGCGGCGACGGCATCGAGCAGCTGCTCCGTGATCCGTTCGATGCGCCCCTGCAGGCTGTCGATCGTCCTCGGCGTGAACGCCTTCTGGACGAGGCCGCGGACCCGGGCGTGCTGGGCACCTTCGAGCTTGTTGATCCCGAGCTTCTCCATCTCGAAGATCGCGCGCATCTTCTCGCGTTGGGCGGGAGGGAGGGCGCTCGGATCGAGCGAGCCGTAGTCGTAAGAGCGGCCGTCGGTCTTCCAGAGCGCCGGCTCGATCGACGCTTTCGCGCAGTCGTCGTAGCGGCTGAGCACCACCAGCCGATCCCGGCGGTAGACCGGTGCTTCGGCACGGAGCCGATGGAAGAACGGATACGGATCGTCCGTGACGCTCGGCTCGTTCGTGTACCAGGCGGTGAACTCGTCGTCGAGCGGACGGGCGCTCACCACGCTCGCGCTCACGAGGGCCTCATCGCCGCAGGGCGGAGCCCAGGACGACCACCGCCTCGACCTCGACGAGCACGTCAGGCAGCAGCATCCCGACGACCGTCGTCGCCGACGCCGGCAGGTTCGGCGCCTTGAAGTAGCGGCGTCGGACCGCCTGCACCGGGTGGCGGTAGGTCCGGTCGGCGACGTACGTGGAGATCTTCACGACATCGTCCATCCTGCCGCCGGCCTCCTCGACGATCGCCTTGAGATTCTCCATGACCTGGACGGTCTGGGCCTCGATGTCGCCGGGACCGACGAGCCTGCCGTCGCGGTCCTTCGGGATCTGCCCCGACACCCAGAGCATGTTTCCCACCTGGACCCCGTATGAGTAGCCGCGGTCCGCGTCGGCCCCCGCGGGCAGCGAGGCCGGCAGGATGTTCTTGCGGATCGCCGTTGCGCCCGAGACGGCCACCGAGGCGCTCATCGCTCCCGTCCCACCACTCCCGCCCTACGGCCGGTCCGGGACGACGCAGGCCATGACCTCGGCGAAGTCGTCCACGTCCTCGAGGTGTGTGATGAGCCGCTCGAGCTTCGCGAGCTTCGCCTCCGACAGGAAGCGCTCGCCGTCCTTGCGCAGCCACGCCGACCAGTCGCCCTTCGGGTACGGCACGACGGCGCCGTCGGCCCGCAGCGTGCGACCGTCCTTCGTCACGAGCTCGATCCGGGCGCGGTCGACCGGGAGCGGCTCGAAGGCGAGCGTCACCTTCGGGAGCGCCGCCTGGACCCGGGGATCGCGCCAGTGCTCGAGCGTCGGACGCGGGACGACCCTGCCTTCGACGAGCAGGATCGCGAGCTTGAGCTGCAGCGACGCGCCGACCGCGATGTCCTCGTCGTTCGGCTCGGCCGCTCGGTCCATCCGTGTCTCCTGGTACGCGAACCGGCCGCGGAACTCATCCGGCAGCGTTGCAACGACGCTCTGAACCTCGTCCGGCTCGGGCCGCTCGCGCTCGTAAAGCGCGCGCCCGGCCTCAAGCGGCGCGATGTGGCTCGCGCTTCCCGGATAGCGCTTCGTCGAGGCGCCGAGGATCGAGAACTCGCGCCCGAGCGTGGAGAGGCTCGCCTCGAGGCCCTCGGGCGGACCACCGAAGAGTGCGGCGTACAGCCCGTGCGGCCCGTCGATCGCGCGGAGGATCCCGGTCCCATTCGCCTCGGGGAGGAGCGCAGCCATCACGCCATTCCGGGCGACCAGGCTGAACGTGAAGGCATCCTCCAGGCCCGCGTTCAGGCCCATCCCGAAGTGCGCGGCGCGGGCGATCGACCGCGCCGCGCGCTCCTGCCCGTAGCGGAGGAGCCGCACCGCCACGGCGGCGGGGGCGAACGGCGCGAAGGCGCATTTGTGCGGCACGTGCGCGTAGCCGCCGGCCATCTGCTGCGGTTCCGCGAGCTTGCACGCGGTGTCGTAGGCGAGTACGAGCGCCGTGATCACCTCTCGGCCGGGGGCGTGCTCATGCTCCCCCAGCGCCCAGGCGGCGGACTGCGAGACGCGGCCGACGCGCACCTTGGACGCCAGGTGATGGTCGTCGTCGAGACCCATGAGCTCGGAGTTCGCGAAGATCGCGTCGAGCATCGTCGCGCGCCGGCGCTCGCCGAGGATGGTCGAGCTCCCGCCGCCGGCGGAGAGGTCGTGCGCGAGCGCGACCGCGGCGCGACCGGCCTCGGTGAAGCGGCCCGCGAACGCGACGCCGAGGTCGTAGGTGATGAGGTCCTTTGCCCGCTCGACGACCTCGGCCGGCAGGTCCCCGAACCGTAGGCCGACCACATGCTCGGCGAGCCGCTCGCTCGCGAGGCCCGTCATCGCGACCGCCGGTGCCTGCACCGTCACGACATCTCAGTTTCCGCTCTGCCGCCGCGAGGTGTCCAATACGTCCGCCGTCCGACGGCGAGATGCGCTCGATATGCCGCCGGCGGCGTCCTGCCTAAGGCGTTGCCGCCGCGGCGGCGCCGGCCGGCACGTCGACCGTGCCGCTCAGGATGTCCACGCTGACGAGGCGCTCGGCGCAGCCACCACCCTCGCGGCCGCAGGTGCACCGCGTCGGACCTTCGGCGTAGATCGGATCGCAGAGGTCCACTGCGACCCGACGCGCGAGCTCTTCGGACATGCCCCACGACTCCCAGTTCGGTCGCAACTGCTCCAGCGCGACCTCGGGATCCCCGGATCGCAGCGCCGCCTGGTAGCGGTCGGGGTGCTCGCAGCCGAGTGCCTCCGCGATGATCGACACCGGATGACGGATCGCGATCTCGTCGCTGACGTAGGGCGCGAGGATGCGCGCCGGGCTGAAGTGCTGGAAGCTGATCGTGTCCGCGCCGCCAGACCGCGCCAGCTCCGTCAGCTCGGCGCGGCGCACGCGGACCTCCTCAGGCGTCGTCGGAGGCTTCTGACGCTGCGGGTCGTACAGCCACTCGGGCCCGTCCTTCCCGACGAAGCCGAGGACCTCGACCCCGGGCACCTGCCCAAGCAGATCGACGACCCGGTCGGTCGCGACCGTGGTGACCCGAGTGATATCCAGCCGCTGCACGAGCACCCGCGTTTCCACGGGTTTCTGCCACGGCACCTTGTCGCCCATCGCCCGCAGGGTCTCATCGAGGTAGCTGATGAGCTGGACGTCCCTCATTGGCGTGCCGCCGCCACTCAGCTCCCGCCGTTTCGTGCCCTCGGTGAACGTCATCTCGCACCCGGTGCACCAGTGCACGGTCGTCGTCGCCCCCCACGCCGCCCGGCGCGCGACCGAGGCGTCGTGCATGCGGTATCCGGCTTGCGCTTGACCCGTGTTGCGGTAGTACGTGCCGCAGCAGGTGATCGGGCCCGCGGCCGCGGCGAAGCTGATCCCGAGCGCCCGGAGCACGGACACGGTGTTCAGCATCAGGTGCGGGATCTCCTGCGGTCCGCAGCTCATGTTCACGAACACGTCCACCGCGCGGTCGGGAGCCGCTTCGCGCTCCATCCAGGTCTGCTCGTCCTTGGACACGAGCATGTGCTCGATCTCGATGCGCCGCTCGTAGAAGCGCGCGTAGTCGAACTTGTGGCCCGGGTCGGTCGGCTGGGCGCCGGTACGCTCGCGGCCGGCACCGGATCGGCCGGCGCCCATACCCAGGGCGCCGATCGTGTTGAGGAGGCCGATGTCGTAAAGGCGAGATCCCTCAGGGCCGCCGAGCGCCGGAAGCACACGGTTGAACTCCTCGAGCGTCGGGAGCACCCGGCCGGCTTCGATGTGGGCGTACCAGTTCGGGTCGATGCCCGCCGCGGTCGCGACGGCGTCCGCCGTGAGGCCCGCGGCCTCGCGCTCTTCCTGTAGCCGACCGCGGAAGGGAGCCGCGTTCCCCTGTGCCATCGACGTTCCTCCTCGGATCGACGTCCGCAACCGCTAGGACGCGCCGGACTTCGGAGGCGCCTGCGTCTGGCGGAACGTAGACTTCGCGGTGGATCCCGAGAAGAGCCCGGAGAGCTATTTTCTTGGCACTAACTGCTGCCGGGGATGGCAAATCCCCTTCTGGACCTGACGTTCTCTTGGTCGGCCGGAGCACCGCCTCGATGAGGACGGTCGGCGGGAGCGCACCGCAGCCCGGTTGGCTGCTCACGTTCACGGTCTCCGGACGGCGTGCGTACCGCCCGCGTGGAGCGCAGTTCGATGCGACTCCCGGCGTGCTGGCGTTGCTGGGTCAGCGCGCGTGGGTCGCCGGACGACCGCAACGCCTCGCCGATCCGTGGGAGGCGTGGTACGTCCGCTTTCAGCCGTGGCCGCGGTGGTCGCCACCGTCGTCGTTCGAGCGGCTCGCCGACGGCGTCTACCGCGCGCACGTCTCGCTCGCGTCCACCCGCCAGCGGATCGAGGACGCCTTCGGTCGCCTCGCCGCCGACCTGCGCACGCGTCTCGCGACGCGCGCCGTTGACTCTATCGAGGGACCGGTCGCCGGCGGTGGGGAGCAGGCGCCACTCCGCCTCGAGCTCCTGCTGATGACCTTACGCGAGATCTTCGTCCTCGTCGAGGAAGAACCGCGCGTGCGGATGAGCCTCGAACCGCGCGTGCGTGAGGCGCTCGAGG
>WNGF01006570.1_pt1 | contig 20733 bp, 13 predicted proteins | sample 5400641 | NCBI WGS metagenome assembly WNGF01 (sample SAMN13153371, study PRJNA577476) | soil metagenome | isolation source: 80 cm soil or saprolite under grassland replicate 2 | place: USA:California | collected 2016-06-15
AGAAGGTCGAGGCGCACCGCAAACAGGGCATCGCGCTCGATTGCTTCGGCATCGGCTGGGAAGGGTTCAACGATGATCTCCTCGAAGTCCTCTCCCGCAACGGCGACGGCCGTTACGGCTTCATCAACACGCCCGAGGAAGCGGCCGCCGGGTTTGCGGGCCAACTGGCGGGCGCGCTGCGCGTGGCGGCGTCGGACGTGAAGGTGCAGGTCGAATTCAATCCCGCTCGCGTGAGCGCGTATCGTCAAATCGGCTACGCGAAGCATCAACTCACCAGGGAACAGTTCCGTGACAACAGCGTGGACGCCGCCGAAATCGGCGCCGCCGAATCCGGCAACTCGCTTTATGTGGTCGAAGTCAATCCGCGCGGCGAAGGGCCGCTGGCCATCGTGCGCGTCCGCTACAAAGTTCCCGGCACTGTCGATTATCGCGAGCACGAATGGGCCGTGCCCTATGCCGGCAATGCCGTGTCGCTGGAACTCGCCGGTCCCGCGCTGCGCCTGGCGGCGGCGGCGAGTGCGTTTTCCGAGTGGCTGGCATCGAGCCCCTATGCCGCCGAAATCACGCCCGACCAGTTGCTCGGGTACATTGCCGGTGTGCCGGAGGTTTACGGCGCCGACGCGCGTCCGAAGCAGCTCGAGTGGATGATCCGGCAGGCGAAAAGCATCTCGGGGAAATGAACTGGGAAATCTGAAATCCGAATGAAATCCGAAGTAAACCCGAAACCCAAAAGGGCAGAAGGCCGCGCGCTGTCGGGAGCTGTCCTGAATCATGTTACATCTGTAACATCAAATTGGTCGCTCTCTGTGCCCGGACCAACACACGATTGGTGGAGTGATATGACGAAACGTTTCTCAATCCGGGTGACGACGATTGTCCAGCGCACGTTAATGGGGATGCTCCTCGGATTATGCGGCGCCACCGCCCTCCCCGGGGAGCCTTTGCCGCCGCCGAATCCCCCGGCTGCCACCGTCACGTTGCGCGACTTCAAATTGGTCGGCGATCTCAGGGGCGATCGTGCCGTCTTCACCCTCACCGCCACGGCGTGGGTCGAACATCGAAAGGGCGGCTCCATCGACCTGCTCTCGGGCGCCGCAGCGATCACTGAGCTTACCGCGGCTCCAAAATCGCGCGTCCGCGCCGGTGAAAACCGGTTCGTCGCGGTGTTCGACCGCCGCGGCGAGTTTCCCGTCCGAATAAAATTCAGCGCTGCGGTACGCCAGAGCGACGGCTGGAATGCGGTGGATTTTCGCGTCGCGCCCAGCACGCTGCAACCGATCGTCTTGCAGGGTCTGGCGGCGGACACGCAGTTTCAGTTTGCGGGCGCGGCGCGGCCCGAGCGCCAGGGCAACGATTTCATCAGCTATCTGCCATCCGATGGCGCGGTGAATCTGTCCTGGAAAGAGGCCCGGCCCGAAGCCGAGGGCAAATTGTTCTACGCCGCCGAAATGCTGTCGCAAATCAGCATCAGCCCCGGCCTGATGCGCCAGGTGGCCTTGCTGGAGGGCAAGGTGATGCAGGGCGAACTGACCGGCCTGACGCTGCTCGTGCGCGGCGCAGGCGAAGTGACCCGCGTGCAAGGCGACCAGGTGCTCGCCTGGAACGTCGAGCCGGCGCAGGACTCCGCCGACCGCCGTCTCGTCGTCCGGTTCAACCAGCCGCAGAAGGACCGGTTTGCGCTCCAGGTGCAGATGCAGACGCCGCTGGGCGCGTTCCCGCAGGCGGTGGAGGCGATGCAGTTGCGGCCCGAAGGCGCGACGCGGTTGGCCGGCGCCGTTCGCATTGTGAACGACGGCGCTGTGCGGCTCGAAGTGGTCCAGGCCAGCGGACTGTCGCAGATTTCGCCGGAACAATTTCCCGAGAGCGATGCCACCAGGGCGTTCTTTCCGGCGGCCGGCAGCCAGCGGTTTGCCTACAGGTTTTCCGGCGCGGACGTCGCGCTGCGGATTCAGGCCGACCAGGTCCTGCCCGAGCTGACGGTGTCGCAGGTGCTGGCCTATCACCTGGCTGAGAACGAATTGGCGATTGACGCGGAGATTGAAGTGGACATCCGGGAGGCGCCGTTGCGCGAGCTGCTGTTGCGCGTGCCAAAAGGCTACCTCATCGCGCGGCTCAACGTGTCGGGTTTGAACGATTACTTTCTGCGCGAACCGGCGGATCGGGCCGACGCCGAGTTGCGACTGGTGTACGGCCAGCCCGTGTCCGGCCGGCAAGTCATCCAACTCCGTCTCGAACGCAATCAGGCCCTCGGCGCAGCAAGTTGGGCACTGCCGCGCGTCGAAGTCGCCAATGCAAAATCTGTGCGCGGGCACGTGGGCGTTTCCGCGGACGCGGGTTTTCGCCTGACGCCGGAACGGACGCAGGCCCTCACGGAAATCACCACGGCATTCTTTCCGCGCCAACTGGCCGGCATTCAATCGGCGTTCCGGTTGAGCGATCCCGCCTGGGAGGCAACGCTGCGCGTGGAGCGATTGCCGCAGACCGTCCTGGCCGACGCGTTTCACCTGTTTTCCGTCGGCGAAGGCATCGCCTACGGCAGCAGCGTGATCAGTTACCTCGTGTCCGGCGCACCGGTGTCGGCGCTGCGGGTCGAGTTGTCGGACGAGTATTTCAATGTCGAGTTCACCGGCAAAGAGATTCGCAACTGGCAGAAGACCACGAACGGCTACGTCGTGCAGTTGCACACGCCGGTCGCGGGCGCCTACACGTTGCTGGCGAGCTACGAGCGGCCTTTCAAATCGCAGGGCGAGACGCTCGCGTTCACGGGCGCGCGACCGCTGGACGCGCAATCCGAGCAGGGCCACACCCTGGTCATCAGCGCCTACCAGTTCCAAGTGCAGCCGGTGGAAGTGTCGTCCGGCCTGCTGCCGTTGGAGACGGGCGAAGTGCCGCCGGAATACCGGCTGTTCTTTGACGCGCCCATTCTCGCGGCTTATCGCTACACCTCGCGGCCGTTCAACTTGCGGCTCGCGCTCAGTCCGCTCACCCAGGGCGATTCGCTCCGCCAGGTGGTGGACCGCGCCTCGCTCACCACGCACATCTCGAAGGAAGGTCAGGTGCTCACCGACGTCAGCTATCTGGTGAAGAACCGCGGCAATCCAAACTTTCGGCTGACGCTCTCCGAGGGAACGGAGTTGTGGTCGGCGACCGTGAACGGCGCGGCGGTTGTGCCGGTGACAGACGCGAAGGCGAATCTCATCCCGCTGCCGCAGCGCGCAGATCCGAACGCGGTGCTGACGCTGGACCTGAAACTGGCCGCGCGGTCGAAAGAACCCAGGCGGGTAACCGTCGCCGCGCCCGTCCTGAACGCGCCCGTGATGCTCTCGGAATGGAAGCTGGAACCGGACACGGGCCAACGTCTGGTCTATCGCAAAGGCCCGCTGACGCCGGTGGGCGGAGTGCCCGAGGTATCGGGCTTTGCCGGTCTGGCGCGGATGTTCACAGGAGCTGAGGCGCGCCGCGCATTGACTTTACTGGTTGCCGCGCTGGCTATGGTGGCCATCTCTTTGGTGGTATGGCGTTGGACGGTTCAGGAAGGTGTTTACAAATTCAGCGCCCGCCACATTTCCGGAATGCTGCTCGGCCTCGCCTCTCTGGCGCTGGCGATCGTCGCGTTGGTTAATCTTGGCGAACTGGCGCAGCACCAGAACACTTCATTGCCGCGCGACGTAACGTTGCTCGCGCCGGTGCAACAGCCCGGCAGCACGCTGAATGTCGAGGTGGCGAACGTGCCGCTCAAATTGTCGGCAGGCGCCATTTTCGGATACTCCTGGCCCGCGTTGCTCGCGCTGGCGCTGTGGGTCTATGGGAGGGTGAAGGACCGGCGCGAGTTCGAATTCGCGGGCCGGGTTTTCAGTTGGACGCTGCTGGCCTGGGCCGCGCTGCGATGGCCCAACGGCGCGGCGGCGTTCCTCTTTGTGCTGGTGGCGTTTTTGCTCCTGCACATGGCGATACCCGGCTTGCGCCGGCTCTGGCAGTTGCCGCGGGCGCCGAAGACCATTCCACCCGAGACCGGACCCGCCCCGGCAGTCGCGGCATTGCTGGTCGGAGGACTCTTATGGTTCAGTATGGGGAGCGCCGCCTTCGCTCGCAGCGCAGATGTGAGCGATTACAAACCCGCGCAACTTGCGAAGGAGCCGCCGTTGGCCGAGTCGGTCAACCAGACCATTCGCATCGAGGAAAAGTTCGCTCTGGCCACGGCGAAAATCCGCTGGCGCGCGGCGAAAGGAGAGACGCTGCCGTTGTTGTTCGATCCGGCCGTGCTGACGCGCGTCGCTTATCCGACCAGGGCGCTCAAGCTCTCGCAGGCTCGCGCCGGCGCCAAGCGCGCGCAACAATTGCTGGCGCGGGAGAGCGGCGTGTTCGACGTGGAGGTGCAATACCAGTTGCAAGTGACAAAAAAGGACACGGAACGCGGCCTGGCTTTGCCCACGCAATACGGGTTGATCAATGAACTCCAGCTCACCCTCGTCAACCTCGATGTGGATGTGTTTTCGCCGCAGGCCGTCTCAGTGCAGCGTGAGACCGCCGGCAGCAACACCGTGGCGACACTGGTCCTCTCACCCGCGAACGACGTGTGGATCGGCTGGAAGCCGCGCAGCCGCGACGTGAAACGCGAGAAGGCGGTGTTTTATGCCGAGATGGTTCAGCTTTATGTGCCCTCAGCGGGGGTGATTGAAGGCGCTCATTACGCCGCGATCCGACCGGCCCAGGGCGAATTGAGCGAATTGATTTTCGACGTGCCAGGCGGGGCAACCGTCACCGACGTGGTTGATCCGGCGTCCACGGCCAAGGGGGTCGATCCGGCAACCGGACTTCCCTTGCGGGCCAATCCTTCGAGCGTGTCGTTGTGGCGATTCGATCCGGACACGCGCAAGCTGCGGGTGAATCTTAACCCGCCGCAATCGCGTTCGTTTGCGCTCGTCATCCGGTCGCAGATCGCCACCGGCCCCCTGCCATTCGAGCAATCGATCGGGCTGGTGTCCGTGGACAACGCGGCGGGACAGGTCGGGCTGCTCGGCGTTGCCACGGGCAACGAAGTGCAACTCGACACCGTGAGCGCCGATGCGTTTTCGCCCATCAACCTCGAAGATTTCCCCGATACGGTGGCGCCCTCGCTTCCGGCGCAGATTCCGGGACTGACCGTGCGGCGCGCTTTCCGCTACGCGGACACAAAGGCCATGGCTTCCTTGAAGGCGTCCGCGGTGGAGCCGGATGTTCGCGTCGAGACGCAGGAGACGCTGTCGCTGGGTGAAGACCGCACTGTCCTGGCAGCCAATGCGACCGTGGACATCACGCGGGCGGGCATTTTCCGCCTCAGCTTTTTGCTGCCCGCCGGGCTGGACGTGGAGTCCATCAGCGGCCCGGCGTTGAGCCATTGGACCGAATTGAAGACGGACCCGGGGCGCGTGATCACCCTGCACTTGCACGGCAAGACCGAGGGGCAACAGCAGTTCGCGATCAGTCTGGCCGGGCCGGGCTTGAAGGCGGCGACCGGTTGGGCGGCGCCCCGGTTGGTCCTGCGCGAAGCGGGCAAGCAGCGCGGGACGCTGTTGATCGTGCCGGAACAAGGGATGCGCCTGCAGGTCGCCACACGCGACGGCGTTACCCAGTTGGATCCGCAACGGTCGGGTATCCGGCAGAAGGGCGTGCTGGCATTTCGGATTTTGCAGACGCCCTGGCGCCTGGCGCTCGACATCGAGCAGGTGGACCCGTGGATTCAGGTGACCAGCCTGCAGCACGCCACCGTCAATGAAGCGCAGGTGAAAGTCGCTGCGAACCTGCAATACCAGATCGAGAACACCGGTCTGAAAGCGTTCCGGGTCTTTCTGCCGACCAACGCCGAGAGCGTGCGTTTCCAGGGCGAGCAGGTTTCCGATTTCCTGCCGCTCACCGGCGTGGTCACCAACGGTCTGCAGGAGTGGGAAGTAAAATTGCACCGGCGCGTCATCGGCCAGTATCTCTTGCAGGCGACCTACCAGACGTTGATGCCCGATCGGGCGCCGGAGACCACGCTGCGCGGAGCGCAGGCGGCGGACGTGAACCTGCAACGGGGCTTCGTAGCCGTGCAGTCCGGCGGCCGCTTGCAGGTGCGCGTGGACGCGCCGCCTCCCGCGCTTCAGCCCGCCGAATGGCAGAGCATACCGCGCTCGCTCCAGCAGGACCTGAAAACGGCGTCGGCCAACTTCGCCTACCGCCTCGTCGAGCCGACCTTCCAACTCACCTTGAAGCTCGACCGCCACGAGGCCGCCAGGCTCCTGCCTGCGCGCGTGAACAACATCAACTTGAATTCGGTGATTTCCGATAACGGCGTCATGCTCACGCAGGTGCGCCTGGAGATGCTCCCCGGCGACAAGCGCCTGCTTCACCTGACGTTGCCGAAGGACGCGCGTTTCTGGTTCGCATTCGTCAACCAGAATGGCGTCTGGCCGTGGCGCGAGCAGGACCGCATTTTGATCCCGCTCGAGCAACAGTCGCGCGGCGGCAAAGCGATCCCGGTCGAATTGTTTTACAGCAGCCAGATCGGGGTGGCGAATACGCGCGCGCTTGATCTCGAATTGCTGGCGCCGAAGTTCGATCTGCCGCTGGAGAACATCACCTGGCGCGTTTATCTCAACGAAAAATGGCACCTCAAGGATTGGACCGGCACATTGCAGTTGCGGGAGGAGCAGATCGTGCCCTACACCGCCGCCGCTGACGTGCAAATCTATCTGCAAAACGAAGCCAGCGCGCAGCGCCAGAAGACCAGGGAAGCGGAGCAAATGCTGGCGCTGGGCAACACGGCGCTGGAGCAAGGCGACCCGCAACAGGCCCGGCGCGCCTTCCAGGCCGCCTATGGACTGAGCCAGGGCGACGACGCGTTCAATGAGGACGCGCGCGTGCAACTCAACAATCTCAAGCTCCAGCAGGCGCTGGTGGGTTTGAACGTGCGCCAGGCCGCCGTGGCCGGCGAGGCCGACGCGCTGGCCGGAAAACTCCGCGACCTGCGCGGCCGCAAGGACGTCAACTACACTCAGCAGGACGCCAAGGCCATCATTGACCGCAACACCGCGGAGGAAAATGCCGCGTTCATGCGCCTGGCCCAGCGTCTCATTCAACAACAGGACGCGGCCGTTAGCAGCGCCGCCGCCATCCGCGCCTCCATTCCCGAGCAGGGTCGGCGGCTTACCTTCCAGCGCGCCGTGGCCGTGGACACCTGGGCGGATTTGAAGATCGGACTCAAAACCTCGGCCGGATGGGCCGCGTCGTGGGGTGTGCGATTTTTGATTCTGGCGAGCACGTTCCTGGTCCTGGCCGTGTTTGCCGGGCTGGCGCGATCGTTCCTGCGCCGCCAGGAAACTCAGGCGGATTGAGTCACTGTAGCAGGGCCGCACAAAGAGGTGTCCGGTAATTGGAACGAATCTAGCTCCGGTTCCAGACCTGTGTAATGTCGGTCCCATAACAATGGCCGGGACGAAATCGGTGCCGGAACATTCCTCACCGGTTGCTTGCGCATCGGCCTGTTCCGACGAAAGGAGACTGTTGGTGCTCCGGTCGTTCGGACAGCCAGCGCAGAGCCAGGTACCGGGATCGAGTGGCCAAAAAAGCGATAAGAGCCTTCCGGAGGCTCGCAATGTTGGCGCATTGCTGTTGCAGCGCATTAGCTGAGAGGACAAGTATGAATTCTTCATCATCCGACAAAAACCGGGCATCGAATGCACTGCGCAAAGGGTCCGGCGTGGCAACTTTAAATCGTCGTTCCTTTGTCAATCGTGTACTGGCCGCCGGTGCCGTAACGGGTTGGTCTTTTTGGCGGGGAATACCGCAAGCCAATTCGGCGCCTGGCGGGATCTCGGCGTCGGCCAGGGCCGCGCAACGCCGCCAGAACGCTTACCGAATTCGTCAGGACACGGCGCTGTTCGAATTCAACCAACCGCTTCCGGCCCATCCCAACAATGGCGATGAAGCCTTATATCCCAATAAAATCGCCTGTTACAGCAAGGGACTTCCTCATAACCAACTGGGCGAAGTGGACGTGAATGCTTACCAGGCTTTGCTCAACGCCCTGTCGAGCGGTCAGCCGAATGATTTTGAAGCCATCCCAATGGGCGCCCCTGATCCCGCGCTACGCCGCAGATTCGTCAATCCGCAAGCCGGCCTGGCATTCGAACTGGAGGGTACCGATTCCCACGCTCTCGCTCTGCCGCCCGCGCCGGCCTTCAGCAGCGCGGAAGGAGCAGGCGAGATCGTGGAGAACTACTGGATGGCGCTCACCCGCGATGTGCCTTTCGCTGAATATGACACCTCGCCCTTGACGCAACTCGCCGCAGCGGACCTTTCCCGGCTCTCCGACTTTCGCGGCCCAAAGCACGCCGGCCAGGTAACGACCGGCACTTTGTTCCGCGGATTGACACCTGGAGATTCGACCGGGCCTTACCTTTCGCAATTTCTCTGGCTGCCGGTCCCCTACGGCGCGACGTTCATCGAGCAGCGGATGAGGACCAAAGTGGCCGGCATCGATTACCTCACCCAATATTCCGACTGGTTGAGCTGCCAGCAGGGGTTTGTGCCGTCGCAACCCGAACCGTTCGACCCGGTCCGCCGCTATATCCGCAACGGTTGCGACCTGGCCCAATGGGTCCACATCGACGTGCTTTATCAGGCATACTTTCACGCGCTGATGGCGCTGCTGGCGCCGCCCGCGAGCGATTTTGCGCTCAGCGGCATGGGTGCCCCTTTTGATCCGGGCAATCCCTATCTTCATTCGTTGACCCAGGACGGGTTCTGCACTTTTGGCGGGCCCCATATCGCGGCATTGATGACCGAGGTCTCCACGCGGGCCCTCAAAGCGGTCTGGTATCAGAAATGGTTTGTCCATCGCCGCCTCCGGCCGGAGGTGTTTGCCGGGCGCATCCACAACCATCTCATCGGCGCGGCGCGTTATCTTCTGGAATCGGACGACTTGCTGGGCTCGCTCGCGCTCCAGGCGGTTTACGATCGCCACGGAACGTATCTTCTGCCCGTGGCGTTTCCGGAGGGTTCTCCCTTGCACCCCGCTTACGGAGCCGGCCACGCCACGGTGGCCGGGGCTTGCGTGACCATCCTCAAGGCGTGGTTTGACGAATCCTACGTGATCCCAAATCCGGTACAGGCCACGGCGGACGGTTTGACACTGGCACCCTACTCGGGGCCTGCCCTGACCGTGGGCGGAGAGTTGAACAAGCTCGCCTCCAACATCGCGCTCGGACGCAATATTGCCGGAGTTCACTGGCGTTCCGATGCGACTGAATCGTTGAAACTGGGCGAAGCCATCGCTATCAGCGTGCTTCGTGATCAGCGGGCGACCTTCAATGAGAACTTTGGCGGCTTCACTTTTACTCGATTCGACGGCACCACGATAACCGTCTAAAAAGATCAGCCAACTTTCCACGGCTCAGACTGCATCGTTGATAGCGGGAGCGAGACTTTACCCAGGGAATGATTTGCTTTCTGGTGAAACGACGCCATCAACAGGAGATTTGGTGGAGCCGAGGGGAGTCGAACCCCTGACCTTCTCATTGCGAACGAGACGCTCTACCAACTGAGCTACGACCCCAACCAGTTCGAACGATATTCATCGAACGGCCGTTATTATGCTGTCTTCCGAATCAAGGGCAAGCTGATTTGGAAAAGTCTCGAAACCGATGCTCGACGAAGTAACCTTCGGCACCAGCCAGACTCTTATGTGCAACGGCAGTGAACATTCGAGGTAACGCTATCAAGCTTTCAAAAGCGCGGGGTGCCTATCAGGGCACGATCTGTATCGCGCTGCGGCTGATTCGCGACATCGCGGCCAATCGTAGGCGAAGTCAACCGGGTCGCTGTTCAGTTCTCTGAACATCTTTCAGAGTGTTTCAGCAACCTCTTCAACGCCGCCCGTGTTTCGTCGCCAATTTTGTGCTCAAGCAGTTTGCACCGCCGGGTCAGCGCTTGGCTGATCCACGGGCCGATTCCACAGCCGCGGGGCGAGCATCCATGCCGTGAATCCCAGAAAACCGACCGCGACAATGTTCAAATAAAGCGTTTGCCGGCCGGAATCCAATCCTGCTGCGCACGGGTAAAGAATACCAATGATCAGGAATTGCAGGGCAAATACTTTGCTGGTGACGCCGCCGGTCAATCGCGTCAGCAGTCTTGCGAGCACAAGGAGCAACGGGATCAGTATCAAGACAGCCGTTCCGATAAATCCAAACAGCAGGTCACTGAAGTCGCCCAGTAACCCGTAAGCAAATGCTGTCGCCGCTCCGAACAGAATGCAGACCAGGACGGCGTGTCGGACTTGGGCGAGGGTCAGTGTCAAGGCGAGCATCGCGAAGATTAACAACCATGCGCGCTCGGTTTCCCCGAGCACTGCGTTCGTCATTTCCCCTGGCTGCGGCACGGACGGCAGCGCAACGCCCATGCCCTGACTTGAGATGGCGTGGTCAAGACGGAACGTCAACACGCAACTCTGGGCGCTGTTGCTGGGTTGAATGTCCGTCGGTGTCATGCAGCCGGCGGGATAGTTGAGCCTGGTTTTCGGCAAGTCCGGCAGCGCGAGCGTCAGCAGGAAATCGCGAATCTCTCGCGCCTCCCGCACCTGAAAATACCAGTAGGACACACCCCGGCTCTTGAAGGAAATCTTGAAATCCATCGCCTCGTTCGGCAGCGCCTCGCGCGTGAGCATCAATGTCGCGTCCTTGAGTTGCATCTGCGGGAGCACATCTGATCGGGATTCAGACTGATTTGCGCGATCAGAAGGTGGGGCAGTACCTGCATACAGAACTATCGCCGGCGGATTGACTGGCAGACCTCCGTTACAGCCGCGTGGCGCGCGGGCAACATTGTCGTGACCGTTCGGCAAAGCCAGGCAGACCCTGCCAAACCAATCGATCGCCGCATCTTCAAGTATTGGGTGACGGATTTCTCCACGCGCAACGCTCAGGCCTCGTCATGCGGGGACGGCCCGTCCCCACCTCATTTGTCTGGGCATCCAGCAGACCGGGAGGGAAACAGGGAACCCTTCATCCGTAACGGCCCTCGACATACTCGGCGGTCTTCGGGTTTTTGGGGGTCAGGAACAGGTCTTCGGTGCGGCTGTGTTCCATGGTTTCCCCCAACAGCATGAATATGCATTCGTCGCTGACGCGGCGGGCCTGGGCCATGTTGTGCGTCACGATGACGATCGTATAACGGCCCTTGAGCTCGAACATCAACTCCTCGATGCCGCGTGTGCCTTCAACGTCGAGCGCGCTGCACGGTTCATCCATCAGGATGATTTCGGGTTTGAGCGGCAGGAGACGGGCTATGCAAAGCTTCTGTTGTTGCTCCAATTGAAGGGTGGTCGCTTTGGCGTCGAGTCTGTCTTTGAGATCCTTCCAAAGCCCAACTTCACCGAGCGCCTTCTCGACCGCCTCGTCCAGGGCGGCCTGGTTCAAGGCAACGCGTTCGTTGTGGATGCGCAGGCCGAAAATCACATTCTCGTAAACGGATATGGGCATCGGGTTCGGTCGTTGGAAAACCATGCCCACGGCCTTGCGCAGTTCGACCAGGGAGATGCCGGGGTCGTAGATGTTCGTGTCGAGTATCCGGATCTCGCCCGTGGTGGTCACCTCCCCGTAGCGTTCGTTGACGCGATTGAAACAGCGCAACAGGGTGGTCTTGCCGCAGCCGCTGGGCCCGATGAGCGAGGTGATGAGTCCGTGCCGGATGTTGACCGTGACATTTTTGAGCGCCTGGAACCGGCCATACCAAAGGCACAGATTGCGCGTCGTGATGCTGTATTGGATCGGAGCGCTCATCGCGCGCAAAGCTCAAAGCTCAAAAACCAGGTGAAGCTCCAAGCTCCGGCAGTACAATCCCCAAGCTGTCCAGGGCGCGGGAGATATTTCCAGGACCTGGAGTCGGGTGCCTGGGGCTTTGAATTTTGAGCTTTAAGCTTCACGGTTTCGTTCATCCAATAATCCCGTGCACGTATTCGTAAGTCCGTTTGTCTTTGGGCGCATCACCGAAGATGATCTCGTTGGTGTCCAGTTCCACCACTTCGCCTTTCCAGAGTAACATCGTGCGGTTGGCCAGGCGGCGGGCCTGCTGCACCAGGTTCGTCACCAGGACGATCGTCATTTCCTTCCTCAGCCTCTTGAGCACATCCTCGATGCGCATGGTCGTGACCGGGTCGATGGCGATGGAAAATTCGTCGAGGCAAAGGATCTCCGGCTGATGCGAGAGGGCGCGGGCGATGGTGAGCCGCTGCTGCTGGCCGCCGGAAAGTTTTGTGCCCAACGAATCCAGGCGGTCCTTGACTTCGTCCCAGAGCGCGGCCTGGCGCAGGCATTGCTCGACGAGGAGGTCGAGGTCGTTCCTGTTCCTCAGGCCGGCAGTGCGGGGCGCAAACGCGACGTTGTCGTAGATGGAAAGCGGCAGACCGACCGGCAACGGCGCGACCATGCCGATTCTGCGGCGCAGTTCATAGACGCTCTTTGCCTCCCGGACGTCTTCGCCGTCCACCCGGATGACGCCGCTGACGCGGGCGTTGGTGGTGAAATCAATCGTGCGATTGATGCAGCGGAGCAGCGAGGTCTTGCCGCTCTGCGCCGGGCCGATGACGCCGAGGATCTCGTTTTCGTGCACCTCGAACGAAATGCCGTGGATCACCTCCTTGTCGCCGTAACGCAGCCTGAGGTCGCACACCTCGATCTTCCTGCGCGGCGGCGTGGCGGCGCCGGCGCCGGGCGCACCCGCCGGGTTGGAAGCAGGCGTTACCATTTTTTCCGGGAACGAAGATAGACACGCATCACGATGGCGGTGGCGTTGACCAGCAACACGGTCCCCAACAGCACCACGGCGATGGCATAGGGGAGGGCCTCCGGGGCGTTGGTGACCTGAGTGGTCACGGTGTAGAGGTGCATGGACAGGGCCATGCACTGGTCGGTGAGCGAGTAGGCAAAGAGGTTGCCTTCCGGGATCTTCTTGAAAAATACGGCGCCGGTAAACATGATGGGCGCGGTTTCGCCGGCGGCGCGGCTCACCTGCAGGATGACGCCGGTGAGAATGCCGCTGATGGAGTTGGGCAGGACGATCCGGCGGATGGTTTGCCAGCGGGTGGCGCCGACATTCCAGCAGGCTTCGCGGAAACTCAGCGGGACGCTGGCCAGCGCCTCTTTGGTCGAGGCGATGATGACGGGCAGCGTCATGATGGCCAGGGTCAGTGACGCCGCAAGGATGGAGCGGCCCATGCCGGCAAACAGCACAAATGCGCCCAGGCCGAACAGCGCGTGAACGATGCTCGGCACGCCGGCGAGATTGACGACGGCCAGGTGCACGATGCGGGTGAACCAGTTGTCCTTCGCGTATTCGTTGAGATAAACGGCGGCGAACACGCCGATGGGCGCGCTCACGCACAGCGAGGTGACCACGAGCCAGATGGTCCCGAGCAATGCGGACCAGACGCCGCCCTTCCTCATGCCGTTGGTGGGGTTGGTGGTAAGAAACTCCCACGACAGCAACGGCGCTCCCTTGCAGACGAGGTAGCCGATGATCAGCAGCAGCGGGACAATCATGGCCAGAGTCATGCCGCCGAACACGCACCGGGCCAACAGTTCGCCCCGCTGCTTTTTGCGAACGAACGGCGTTTCAGCGAATCTGGCGGGGGCGGCGTTTTCCATGGGTCACTTCCTGCGAATGCCTTTCACGATCAGGTCGGCGGCGAGATTCACCAGGAACGTAATGCTGAAGAGCAGGATGCCGATGACGAACAGCACCCGGTAATGGTCCGAGCCTTCGGCCGTCTCGCCCAGCTCGGCAGCGATGGTGGCGGTGAGCGTGCGAACGGAGTCGAAGATACTGTGGGGGATGTTGACCGCGTGACCGGTCGCCATGAGCACCGCCATGGTCTCGCCCACGGCCCGGCCCACGCCCAGCAGCACGGCGGCGAGCAGGCCGTTCCTGGCGGCGGGCAAAAGAACCCGGTGGACGATCTGCCATTGGGTTGCGCCGAGCGCAAAAGCCGCCTCGCGATAGGAATCGGGCACGGCCTTGAGCGAGTCCTCCCCGATGCTCACCATGACCGGCACGCTCATCAGCGCGAGAAGAATCGACGCGTTCAGGATGTTCAAACCCACCTGCACGCGGAAGACCTTCTGGATGACGACATTCATCACCGTCAACCCGATGAAGCCCCACACAACACTCGGAATGGCCGCGAGCAGTTCGATGACAATCTTGAGCGCTTCCCGGGTGCGGCTGCCGCAGAACTCGCTGACAAACACCGCCGCGCCCAGCCCGAACGGCACGGCCAGCGCCATCGAAAGCCCGGTCACGCTCAGTGTGCCGAGGATGAGCGCGCCCACGCCATAGCGCGGCTGGCGGCTGTCCCAGCGACGTGGGATGCCAATGGGGCGTGAAGAGGAACTTTTGCAGGTCGAGTTTGGGCAGGATGGGCGCCCCTTCCCGGAAGACGAAGAAGAAGATGGCGAAAACAAAGACTATAGCGCTCATGCCGCACAGGCGGATCAACAGTTCGATGCCCCGTTCGAAGAGGATCTCCCAGCGGCGACGCTGTGCGCGCGGCCCGGGCGCCACCGCCGCGGAGCTCGGTCGGCCTCCGGTGGTCTCCATCTCCATTTCTTGTCCTTCGTTCGGATTTGCGTGACGCCGGTCTTCGACTGCTGCTGCGTGGGGATGAAATTACTTCTTCGGCAACGGAACGTAGCCGGACTCCTTCACGATGGCCTGGCCGGCGTCCGTCACGATCCAGTCCAGGTATTTCTGCACGTGGGACGGCGGTGCGCCGGGGCAATACATGAACATGGGCCGGGCGATCGGGTAAGTCTTGTTCCAGGTGCTCTCGATGCTGGGCGCCACGCCCGGCTGGCCTTTCTTGGCGGAAACCTTGAGGATCTTCACGGACTTGGTTGCGTAACCGAGGCCGGAATAGCCGATGGCATTGGGCGTGCGAGACACCAGCTCTACCACATCCTTCGAACCGTTCATGTCGCGGGATCCAAGTTTGAAATCGCTTTTCTTGCCCACCACCGTCTCGCGGAAGTAATGGTAGGTGCCCGAATTATTCTGGCGGCTGACGCGGATAATCTCGTCGCCGCCCGGGAGGGTCACTCCGAGTTGCGACCATTTGTCGATGGTGCCGCCTTCGCGATAAATCTCGCCCAACTCCTCGAGGCTGATTTCATTTAACGGATTGCCGGGATGGACGTAGATGCTCAGGGCATCGTAGCCGACGAGGTATTCCTTGGGCTCATGCCCGTGCCTGGCCTTGCACTTCTCGACCTCATCGGGCTCCAGCTTGCGGCTGCAGTTGGCGATATCGCACGTACCGTTGATCAGCGCCGCGATGCCGATGCCCGAGCCGCCGCCGGACACTTCAACGGAGATGGACGGCTCAACTTTGCCGTAGGCCTCGGCCCAGGCCTGGGCAAGGTTCACCATCGTGTCGGAACCGATGTTCTGGATGGCAGTGACCGCCCCTTTGCTGCCGCCGCCCGCGCTGTCCTTTTTGCTGCAGCCGGTGAGCAGCAGGCCCGCGGCGAGCGCGGTCATGGCGCCCAGCCGAATACCCCGTTGGAATTGCGTGCTTTTGGTCATGGCGTGCTCTTTTTCTATTCGTCTTCGTCTCCGAGAACGGCTTCCACGAGGTCTTTGGTGTGTTCGTGAAGCAACCGGTAGGTCTGCTCATAGGCCGCCCTGACTTCCGCAGGCGTGCCCTGAACCTTCGTTGGATCGCTGACATTCCAGTCAAGGAACACGATCTTGCGCGGCGCCGGCGGGAAGGCCTTCTGCACCTCTTTCGCCAGGGCCACGACGATGTGGTAATGGTCGAGGTTCGGCACCTCGTTCACCGCCTTGGGATGCAGGCGGGAGGTGTCGAGGCCCTTGGCCTCGAGGAACTCGATGGTGGCGGCGGCGATGGGTCGCGGCTCCAGGCCGGCGCTGCTGAAGATCAGGTTCGGTTGGTTGAGCGAATTGGCGATGGCCTCGGCCATCTGGCTGTTGCAGGCGTTGTGTTCGTCCACGAACAACAGCCGATACGCCTCCGTGCCCTGGTGACGCGCGTATTCGCCCGTGCACATGTAGAGCACTTCCATGCAGATGTTCTTGGCCTGGTCGGACACCCGCTCCAGGCGCCGCGCGATCATCATCAGCGGATTGAGCGCCTCGAAGGGTATCTTGCTTTCGCGAAAGAGAGCGACGAAATCCTTGTTCAAATTGCTCTTGAGCACGTCCACGGCCTCTTCCGTCTCGACGGTCCTGCGCGCCAACTCGGGGTCCTGAGCGACAAACGCCTTGATGGCGTCGTGCAGCATCGCGATGGAGAGTCCGGCGATCTCCTCCAGCCGATCGATCGGAATGGCTATGTCCAGCGGCATCAGCTTGAGCGACTGGCGGGCGATGCTCTCCGCGTAGTCCCCCACGCGCTCCAGTTCGAGGTTGATGCGAATGGTGCCGTAGGCAAAGCGCAACGGTCCGGCCACCGGCTGCTGCCGCACCAGGAACTCCAGGCACAGCCGGTCCAATTCCTTTTCCAGTTTGTCGATGCGCCGGTCGCGCAGGATGACCGAGTAGGCCAGTTGCCGGTTCCGCTCCTTCAATGCGCCCAGGCAATCCTGCAGCGCCCGCTCGCACAGGCCGGACATCTCGAGCACCTTGCCGCGGATACGATCGATATCCCGTTGCAACGACTCTTCCAGGTGCGTTGACATAATACTCTTCCGAACCAAGGCTTGTGATTTTGCGACTTTTCCGCAACAACGCTGGCGCGTCGCCGTGCTTCTTGGCTGTCACGTCACCGCATCCGGCCCCGACGATCTCTTGCGCTTTTGGCGTTGGAAATTCGGGCCGCAGGATATCACCTCCGGTTTCGCCGAAGCAAGAGTTCAAAACCGGGCGCGGATCCTCCACGCCTGCCGGGGCGACCTGAGCTGGTTTGCATCATCGCTTGACTTGAGCCTACATCTGCCTTTACTGAAAAGGCATGACAAACAACCCGTTGACTCAACTATCGGTCCAACAACTCAAACGTGCTGTCTCGATCCGGCAACAGATTGACCGTTTGGAGAAGGCAATTGATCGGCTCATTGGCGGGCGAGGTGGGCAAGTGGCGAGGGGCAGGAAAGCTGCGCCGACGAGGAGGAAAAAGCTCAGCGCGGCGGCCAAAGCCAGAATTTCCACCGCGATGAAGGCACGCTGGGCGAAGATCAAGGCCAGGAAGTGACCACGGCGCGAATTGCTGATTTGGGCGACGAAATCATTGACCGTCGTTGGATGATGCTTGCCGTCGCCTGCAATTGCGGGCCGCGTTTTGCGACAGGATTTTTCCGGCTTTTCCCGGCCCGCATTCAGACGTAACAATCTCTCATGCCGAAAAACGGTTGGTTGGTGAAAGAGGAGCCGGAGAGTTATTCCTGGGCGACCTTCGTCAGGGACGGCGGGACGGCCTGGACCGGCGTGCGAAATTTCCAGGCGCGAAACCATCTCCGAACAATGAAGAAGGGCGATCTCGTTTTCTTCTATCACAGCGTCAGCGAAAAACAGGTCGTCGGCCTCGCCCGCGTCGCGAAGGAGGCCTATCCCGATCCAAGCGCCGGGGAAGGCGACTGGTCGTGCGTTGACCTGGCGCCGCTCAAAGCGCTCACGAAACCGGTCAGCCTGGAATCCATCAAGGCCGACAAAGTTTTGCACGAGATGCCGCTCATCCGGAACTCGCGGTTGTCGGTGATGCCGCTGACGGAAGCGCAGCTCAAGCGGTTGCTCGAGCTTGGAGAGACAACGTTGTGATTCGGGATCGTCCTCGTTCTCGTCTTCGACACCTGTCGCTCAGTGGAAACGCCCGTGACAACCTTTTGTTGCATATGCAACAAAAGGTTGTCACGGGAATTTTATGCAACATTAGGGTTAAGGGATGAATTGTTCGGTGGAACACATCGGTCTGGCGGCGCGTGACACAGGCGGGTTGAAGGAGTGGTACGCGAGGGTGCTGGGCGCGCGCGAGGTGTTCACCGACGGGAAGACGCCGCCGGCATTCCTGCTCGAGTTGAACGGCGGACCGCTGATCGAGATCTATCCGGCCGATGTGTCCCGCGCCGAAACGGGCAACAACCGGTTGGCGGGCTGGAGGCATCTGGCGTTGTGCGTCGGTTCGATTGAATCGGCTCGGGATGCGCTGCGCCGGCGCGGCGTGATCTTCGAGGAGCCGATCAAGCCGGCGGGCGGCGGCGGACGAGTGCTGTTTTTCAGAGATGGCGAAGGCAACCTGTTGCACCTGGTGGAACGGTCGGAGGGCCCGGCTTTTGCCCGTCGGCGCCGGAACGAGAAAGGTCCGTCTGCGTCTTGATATTCAAGCCGACGTGAAGTCGCCCTCATGCCCTCAACGATGAAACAATTTCTGGCGGTCATTTTCGACATGGACGGCGTGATCGTGGACAGCGAGCCGTTGCACGAGCGCGCCTTTCGTGAAGTGTTCGAGGAGATTGGCTACGGCCGGAACCATGGGATTGATTTTCCCGCTTATTACGGCCAATCCGACCGGGTCGTCTGGCGCGATTTTATCGCGCGGCACCGGCCGCCGGAATCGCTCGAAGCATTGCTGGCGCGGAAAGAGGAGAAATTCGCCGGGTTGCTCCGGCGCGAAGAACCGATTTTTGACGGATTGCTTGAACTGCTGGAAAAAGTGGAGGCGCGTTATCCGCTGGCGTTGGCCTCCGGCTCCCGGCACCCGACCATTAACGCAGTTCTGGACCTGCGCGGGCTGCGACATTTCTTCCGTGCCGTCGTCAGCTCGGAAGATGTGGCCCACGGCAAGCCGGCGCCTGACATTTTTCTGCGGGCGGCCGAGTTGCTCCGCGTGGCGCCGAAGGGTTGCTGCGTGATTGAAGATTCCGCGGCCGGAGTGGAGGCCGCCCTGGCCGCGGGGATGACGGTCCTGGCGATTACCAATTCGTTACCCCCGGAACAGCTCGCGCGCGCGACCAGGGTGGTCCGCACGTATCAGGAGATCGAGCGATGTCTGTTTGAGGATGGGGTTGGAGCATTGAAGCATTGAAGCGTTGGAGCGTGGAAGCGTTGAAGGGGAGCGCGCCCTACGGCTCTTGCGACGATTCTTGAACTCACCCTGCCCAACCCTTCCGCGGGTCACAATTTCCGATGATCTGCCGTTGCCGGCGGAATATCCTTGGGCGCTTCGGCCAGGAGCCTTTTGAGGTCGGAGACGAAGCCGTCCACATCCTCTTCGGTGGTGTCCCACGCGCACATGAGCCGGCAGCCGCCCTGTCCGATGAAGGTGTAGAACTTCCATCCTTCGCGGCGCAACGCGACGATCACGTGCGGCGGCAAGTCGGCGAACACGGCGTTGGCCTGCGTCGGGAAGAGGATTTTGACTTCCGAAATCTCCTGCAACTGATCGTGCAGCCGCCGCGCCATGGCGTTGGCGCGGGCCGCGTTGCGCAGCCAGGCGCCATCGTGCAACATGCCGACCCAGGGCGCCGAGAGAAAACGCATCTTCGAACAGAGCTGGCCGGCCTGTTTGCAGCGGTAATCAAATTCAGCAGCCAAATCGCGGTTGAAAAAGACCACGGCATCGCCAACCTGCGTGCCGTTCTTTGTGCCGCCGAAAGAGAGCACGTCCACGCCGGCCTGCCAGGTGATTTCCTTGGGCTGGACGCCGAGTGACGCGACGGCGTTGGCGAAGCGCGCGCCGTCCATGTGCAACCGGAGGCCGAGCGACTTTGTTTTCGCCCAGAGGGCTTTTATTTCCTCGACCGAATAGACGGTGCCGACCTCGGTCGCTTGAGTGATGCTGACCGCCCGCGGCTTCGGATAATGGATGTCGCTCCGCTTCTTGACGGCGCGTTCGATGCCCGCCGGATCGATCTTGCCATTGGCGCCGGAAACCTGCAGGACTTTCATGCCGTTCGAAAAAAACTCCGGCGCACCGCACTCGTCCGTTTCGACGTGCGCAATCTCGTGACAAAGGACGCTGTGATAGGATTGGCCGGTGGACGCCAGCGACAGCGAGTTGGCGGCCGTGCCGTTGAAGACGAAAAAGACTTCAGCCTGCATCTCGAACACGTCGCGAATAAGGTCGGCGGCGCGCGCCGTCCAGGGGTCGTCCCCGTAACTGACCGTGTGGCCCTGGTTGGCCTCGGCCAGGGCGGACCAGGCTTCGGGGCAAATGCCGGCGTAATTGTCGCTGGCGAAGTGGCGTCGGGGCAAATGCCGGCGTAATTGTCGCTGGCGAAGTGGCGGCGTATTTCGCGGACATTTTTCATGGCGATTCGATTGACGCGAGGGATGGTGGCGGAAAGCCGTGGCGGACGCCAGTGACAACTTTCATACTCCGGTTCATGGAGAGCCCTCACGACTTTTTCGTCGCGCATTGGGACCACGAACCCGATTGGACAATTTCATGTCGCATATGCAACACGAATCTGTCCGAGCGCTTTGTACGGTTCATGGGTAGCCCTGACGCCATATTTTGCGCGCAGAGCGGCCATGAACGGCGCGAATGGAGCGCCGAACTCCTGTTCGGCACGAAGCCGGTTCGGCGGACGCAGAACACCGTTCCGACAGGAGTCCGCGGTTAACGGCCAAACAACCGGTCAAATCCGCGCCATTTGTTCGGGTTCAGCCACGGGTCCCAGAACGGTTTCTTGCCGCGCCGGTCGGCTTCCAGGTCATATTGAATGAGGATGCCAACGCTGTGCGCGCCACGTTCGCCGTCGCGGA
>WNGF01012395.1_pt1 | contig 20732 bp, 19 predicted proteins | sample 5400641 | NCBI WGS metagenome assembly WNGF01 (sample SAMN13153371, study PRJNA577476) | soil metagenome | isolation source: 80 cm soil or saprolite under grassland replicate 2 | place: USA:California | collected 2016-06-15
AGATCGCCTCGACATAGGGAGTAGCTGCCGAGATGATGATGTCGAAGGCATCCGAGCGCGACGGCCTACGCGCCCTATCTGGATAGAACTTGTGGAAGACGGTATAGAGGGTGGACTTCAGAGACGGGAACGCGTCGATGTCCACGACCTCCCCGTTCATCACCATCTTCTTGGCGAAGTCGCCAGCACGTAGCACGAGCTGTTCAAACCCGGCGATCTCGAGGAAGGTGCGTACCTCGCACCGCTTGTACTTGTCTCCTTCTGGAGGAAAGTTGGCGACGAGAGAACTGATGCCCTTCACAATCTCCTCTTGGCCATCGTTCCAGTAGCGTTCCTGATCGAGGATGGATTGGCTTCCAAAACTAGCAGCCAGCGCATTCCGTAGAGAGTTGCGATCTGGCCCCAGTTCACCAGAGAAGCCGAGGAGGTTTGGGTCGACGGCGGCGGGATCGAGATAGCAGCGAATCTCCTCCTCCAGCAGCTGCTCGTGACTCTTCAAGAGCAGGCATGGAAGGGGCCCGAACCGCTCGATGAACTGTCGGTAGACATCCGCGTTCCGGCGCAGCTCGAGTACCGTGAAGAGTGAAAAGCATGGGATGAAAAACGGCTGGACGCTAAACGACCACGTCAGGAAGTAGCCGAGCGCCTCTGGCCGCTTGACCATCTCGCTGACCGCGTTCGTGTCAAGAAGGCAGCACCTGTAGTCGGTCCCGTTCAACGTGAGCATCGTCCTCACACTACTACAGAAGCTCGTGCTCTCGGGCGACAACGCCGAGGCGGTGCAGCCCGATGAGCTGCAGGGGGACCGTCCCTGCGTGTCCTCGGAACGGGCGAGCCTCTTTTAGAACTCATCTTCACGGGATGCGAGGACGCGCTGGCGCTGATCTAGCGTGGGCTCAGAGCTCAACCCAGACCGCTATCGACCCGATCCACTCAGCGGCGCAGGAAGGACTATTCGCTGTACGTCATTCTGATGGGCATTACTGCTGCGGTGCCCGATGGGTGTCGCTGCGTTAACCATCAGGGTTCTTCTTGTCCGCCTGGTCCTTTGCCGGCCTTCGTATGGCTTCCAGTAGCTCGGTCAATTCTGGGGATTGCAGCTCTTTCCAGTCAGCGACGGCGATCCCGTTACTGACCATATTCTCGTAGATCCGTTCGCACGTGGAAATTGTCTCCTCTACCACGACAAGCAGGCCATCCCAGTGTTTGACAGTGATCGGGTATTCGTCGTCCAGTGCATAGTAAACGACGGGCCATTTCCCATACCTAGCTGACTCCAAGGCGTCTCGTATCTGGGAGAGGCGTGCCATTACAGTGATGGGCACCGGGCGACCGAGCATGTCCGGCGGACCCACATATCTGGACAGGACAGTGTCTCGATCAGATTCCTCAAGCTCCCAGATTGCCAGAAATTTCTGCCCGAGCGCGGTAGCTCGTTCTTCCAGGGACTTGATCCGTATCGAAGCGAGTTCGTCCACCGAGTTCTGGTGGAAATCCGTCAGGCTGGTCAATGTAATATTTGTGTTGGCGGCAGCGCGGATGGCACCGGCTTGGAATCCGCTTTCAGAGAACATCAAACCGCGGTCAGCGCCGATGTCGTTGACGATCCCGATGAAGGTTAGGGCGCGTTCCTTTGGCACGGGGCGGCGCCATTTCTTGCACTCGATGATCCACAGTTGAGGAATTCCCGCAACCGTCGCTCTAGCTGTTACGTCTATGTCGTGGGTGCCTCTGGCGCCCTGGATGCGTTCGTCCGTCCTGGTGGCGAACCCCAGTTGTGTAAGGAGCCCGGACACCTCGTCCTGGTAGACTCGCCATGCCGGTCTTTGTGTCAATTCCCGCTACCCATTTGGTCGGCTTCCCGTCCCGGTCGTGGCTGAACGCGTAGAAACTGACGATCTCGTCGATGATGATCAGCTTCAGCACCTCGAAGGTGGCAAGGTAGAGCGCACCCAAGAGGAGGTTGTCCCGCAGCCTAGCCGCGTCGAAGAACTTCGCGTACTCCGGCGGCACCTCTGCATGACCCACTCTCCCCTCCCTCCTCGAGTTCTTCGCGGGCGAGCCGCCCGTGCGGCACTCACAGGTCCCCGGCCGGCTACAGCCTGTAGCGATGTTGAGCGCTCCTGCCGACAGAGCCAACCGAAGTCCTTGCGCTTGTGCCGCCCGAGCTCGGCTGCAGTGTCGGCCCACCCTCCACGCTGAGACCTTGCCAGACCTGCGTGTAGATGAACCGGCTGACGGTCGTTCCCAGCTTCTTGGCCACCCTTGCCGTCAGCTCGCGCACCTTGAACACGCGCTGGAGATCCTGAAGCGTGCCCTCCCAGTTCGTGGCCGTGACTACTGCAAACCACCGGCTCGGCTGAGCCTTGGTGTGGACGAGCTTAGCGTTTGGCGCTCGGCGCGCGATGTCGTCGCGGCGACGGGGACATGCCGTCTGGAGCGACGCCCTGCTGCTCCCGCTGGGTCCGCCCTGCCTCCACGGCGAGCTGGTCGACCAGATCGTTCATCGGATCGCCCGAGTGGCCCTTCACCCAGCGGAACACGATGGCACGGCACCGCACGATCTCGATGAGCGGCTCCCACAGGTCTCGATTGGCGACCGGCTTCCGCTGAGTGTTGATCCAGCCCTTGCGGAGCCAGGCCTCCCACCACCGGTCCCCAAAGCAGTTGATGACGTAGGTCGAGTCGCTCACGACCTGGAGGGGACCGTCGAGCGCCGTCACCGCCTCGAGCACGGCGGTGATCTCCATGCGCTGGTTGGTGGTCTGCGGCGCCGCCCCGCTGGCGTAGCGGCCTTGGGGCACGGCCCACGCCCAGCCGCCCGGCCCTGGGTTTCCCGCGCATGCGCCATCGGTGTACACCACCGTCGCCGCTGGCGCGGGCAGCACCGTGGCGTCTTGTGTGCTCATCGCTGTGGTCGCTCCTGACATGTCGGCGTGTACCGTGCCGAGCCTACGACGCGGCGGCGGCCACGAGCATGGTGGCGACGCCGCGCGCGCAGCAGCGCCTGTACGGTCGGGTCGGCGGCGAGGGCGTGCAGCTCGGCGCGAGCAGGTCGCTCGCGACAGTGGCGCGACGCTGACCGTGCAGAAACGCCAGCACCTCGACCACGTCAGCGGCCTCGTCGGGCAGCGCGACCGTCACCGGGCGCATGCCGACGCCTTCCCGTCCCCGGGGAACGTCCGCCTGTGGGACCGCCGACATCGGAGGCGATCTGGCAAGCATCCCGCGCCCAATTCGCCCGGAATCAACGGCGGGGGAGTGGGCCGCCGCGACCGCGTCGTCGCCCCGCAGCGCAGCGTGTTCATGTGGAGGTCAGCTCTTCGACGATGCGGCCCCACGGGAACAGGTGCGCCCGCGCCGTGCCTGTGCCGGGCTCGTGGACCTCCAAGACCGCCGGCCCGTACAGCACCCGGACCCCGCAGGCGCGAAGCTGCGCGACGCTGCGCGCAAACGCGGGATGCTTGGCCTGTGCCCGGTTGACGAACGGCAGCGCCACCACGGGCAGGCCCTTGCCGATCGCCTCGGTGAGCAGGCCTAGCGCCAGCGTGTCCGCGATGCCGGCCGCCCACTTGTTGATGGTGTTGAACGTGGCCGGCGCCACCGCGATCTCGTCGGGCTCCGGCAGCACGTCGGCGTCACCCGGACGCTTGTAGTCGCTGCGAACCGGATGACCGGTCAACACCTGCAGCGCGGCCACGTCAAGAAACGCCAGCGCGCTCGGGGTGGCGACGACGCACACCTCCCGCCCGGCGTCCTGGGCCAGCCGCACCAGCGCGCCGACATGCCGAGCGGGCGGGGCCGCGCACGCCACGACGTACACCACGCGCTTGCCGGTGGCGCTGGCGGGCATCAGGCGAGCACCCGAGCGCGCCTGGCCAGGCCGCGAAGCTCACCGGCGCTCCGGACGGTGCGGCCGAGCAGGTCGACGACCAGCGCATGCACGTAGGGGGAGACGTACACCTCCTCTGGCGCGAGCCGCTCGGCGTCCAGCAGCGCTGCCAGCGCCGCGTCGTCTCGGCGGCGCTGGCCGTTGGCTCTGGCGAGGTCGATGAGGTGATGGGCGCGCCGCTCGAGCACCGGCAGGCGGTGGCCGGGGACCTGCTTGGCGTGATCGATGGCGGCGCCGGCATCGCCAAGCTCGACCGCCGCCGAGACCCGGTGCACGGCGACGTTGGTTGGTCCAAAGGCGGTCCACAGCCAGTTGCCGTCCCGTCCCAGCCGGTCGGCGACCCGTCCGGCCAGCTCGAGCAGTTCGAGCGCGGCCGGCCGGTCATCCTGCATGGCCGCGGCCATCCCCGCCTTGAGCAGCAGCGCACCGTAGGCGGACAGACGCTCCGGCGAGGCGCTATCCAGGTCCTGTTCCAGCCGCGCGGCGGCACCCACACAGAGGTCCTTCGCCCTGCCGTGGTGCCCGGCGCCGAGCAGGGCATAGGCGAGGATGCGGGCGGCACTGGCGATGGTCAGGTAGTTCTGTGCCCGCTCGGCGGCGAACATCGCGCGGTCTGCCGCGACCCACGCGAGGTTGGACGCTCCCTGCTTGAGCAGCAGAATCGCGGTGAGCTGCAGCGCCTGGGACTGCAGTTCGACCGCGCGAAACGTCTCGGCACCTTCGAACGCACTGACCGCGAGGGTCGTCTGATCCAGCAGATCGGGTAGGCGATCACCGAGGGTGGAATAGTCCGAGCGCTGGAACGCTCGCCATGCATCGACCACTTGACGCTCAAGGGTGGGCCGGTCGATCGGCTCGCTTGTTGGGCGCCCCTCGATGCTTTCGTAGCGCAGCAGCCGATCTCGGATGCGCCCAATGTGCGTCGTGGCGTCAAGTTGGCTCGGGTGCTCGGCGGCTGCCGCCTGCCCGGCCGGGAACCATGGGGTCATGGCCATGCCGGCGGCCGTGCTGCCGCCGCTAAGCAGCAGGCGGCTGGAGGCGCCGCGCTCCACGGCACTCCCAGAAAGCGGCGAGGCCACCAGTATCGCGTCATCCCGCATCGACTCCGGCTGCGGCGCCTCAGGGTCTTGCTCCTTGAGGACGGCGCCGATGAGCCGCTGGGCGGTGGTGTGGTAGATGACCGCGAGGCGGCTGAGCATGCTCAGCGGCGGCTCGCGGCCGCCCAGCTCACCCGAGCACCACTTCTCGTACTCCGACAGCCGCTGCGGCCACAGCCGCTCGTCGCCCTCCAGAAACTGCTCGCTGTAGGCGTTGGCGGCCTCCAGTTGGGTCAGGTCGTTGGCCCAGCGGTAGGCGGTCAACACGCCGACATGGTCGCGCTGACAAAACTGCTCGGCGATCTCGTCGATGCTGAGACCCGCCCTGCGCCATTGGGTAATGCGGCGTTGGCGCTTGTCCTTGGCGAACCGAGATTCTCGATCGGCTGGCATCTGGGGACTCCACAGGAGGCTCCGAGCGCCTCCCGAACAGCAATAAGAGGAACATACACCTCGGGACTGGCGGTGACACTTCGACCCATTCGACCGTCGGTTTGACCGGATCCGTGATTGCGTGGGGGCTTCCCGGACGCTACGGACGCTAGGGCAGTCAAGGAAGCAGCTTCGACCATTGATGGTCGCCCGCGCCCAGTGCTGAGCGGTAGCGCTGGATCCGGTTCGGTCGTTCCGCAAGCCGATCTCCGCCGAAACTGGTTTGGACGAACTCCGCCAAGATGCGCGCAGTCCCCGCCTGGCCACCGATGTGTCCCGTCTCAGGTCTCAGGCAGGTGATCGCGGATGGCCGCTGGCGTCCGGTCCGGCACTGGGGCTGCTGGTGGCCTTGCCAGGCAGCGCGCTGCCGTAGCGCCGCTGGTACATCCCGCGCACCCAATCCTCGACCGGCACCTTCCACCGCTGCCTGGGCGAAGGGACGTTCTTGATCAGGCTCCTGGGATTGAGGCCCAGTTCCTTGGCCATGCGCACCGCCTCGTCGGACAGTCGGCACCGTCGCTGCGCTTCGGCCCAGCGCCGCTCTTGCGCGGACTTATGCGTTCTCGCCATGGCGCCTCGCTCAGCTACTCCCCCAAGGACGAGTATCGCCCGCTCCGGTCCTCCCAAGGCCGAGCGCGGCGGCCACGACCTCCAGGCCCACGTCCAGGGTCAGCTCGATGTCGGTGTGATCCATGCTGCTGTCGAGCTGGCCGAGGTGGTCCGCGAACGTCTCGAACGAGTAGACGACGTGTTCGAGCGGTGCTCGGTGGGCGGGCCGTTCGACCGCCTGCGTCGTGAACGCCACCACATAGGCGAGCACGGCCGGCCAGATGGCCTCCACGAACCCGTCCGGCCCCGCCTCAGCTCCCGCCTCCGCACGGACCTCGCGCAGCTGGTCGCGGACCCGCTGCCGTGCGTCGGGATGCGCGGCGTCGAAAGCCTGCACGACCGCCTCCAAACGGGCGCCTGGGCCGAGGCGCTGCAGTGCGTGCGGGCGGGAGGAGGCGGGAGGCAACCAGATCCAGATGTCCCCTGGCCTAGACCACCACCATGAGGGAAGGGTCATCACGCTATACCTTCTCCATTCGGCCTCCAGTCGCTTGCCAAGCCCGGGACCGGCGGCGGTGGCCAGCAGCGCCGCGACCGCGGTCCACCCGGCCGGGGCGGCCAGGTCGGTCGCACACAGCCGATCCAACTGCCCGGTGAGCGCCGCGGTGCATCCAGCGCGCACCAGGTCGCCGTCGAACACACAGGCCGGACAGACAGCAAGACGGTCCCCCTCGGCCGGGGCGAGCAGGTGCTCGCTCGGGTAGTGGTCGCCGCAGATCAGACAGGCCGCGTCGTCGGAGGCGGCGAGCAGCGCGGTGGCCCGCCCCTCCGCGAGCAAGCCAGCGACCACAGCGACCAGTTCCTCGACCGGCCGGTCGCCTTCCAGGGTCGCCTGTACCTGGAAGCCGTCCGCGGTCTCAAGCTGGGGAACGGTCACCCGGACCTGCGGCGGGTGGGTCAGGTCGACCTGCAGCTCGTCGTCGGGATCCTCATCGTCGACCAGGGAGCTGAACTGGTCGCTGCGTCCCACGGCCAGCCAGGCCGGACCCGGGTAGGAGTGGTACTCGCCGAAGTCGGGCCGCCGCTCCGCCTCGACGGGCCAGCCCGAACGGCGCAGTGCCGCCACAAGGTCGGTGTGCAGCCGCTGCGCCAGAACGACCGGCTGCTGCCTATCGTCGGGGCTGCCGGCCAAGCGGCGGCGCGCGACCGTGTACGGCTCACCCGTCGCGGCCATGCGGGCGCGGATCTCCCCCTTTGCTCTGCGGTCTTTGGTCATGCGGTCGCTCCCTGCCGACGAGTCCCACGCACTGCGTCGCCGTCGCGGCACCACCGGCCGGCGCGAGTCGGGGACCCTTGTCCGCATGGCCGCGACGGCGTGGGCGTCATCCGGCACGGAACGGGCAGGCGCTGACTGCCACAGGCGGACTCTAGCGCATCGGGCACGCCCGGCCTCCCTCGCTGTTTGGCTGCCATGGACCACCTTCGATGAGCTACCCGTGGAGCATGCCGCCGTCGGAGCAGACTGATTGCGACCGTGCGGTCGGTGGCGTCTCATCATGTCGGCTTGCCCCGGTCCAGGACACCGGGCGGGCCGTCTTCAGCGAGACGGGACCGTGGTGGCGACGGCGAAGAAGGCAGCAGGCGTCGGTCATGGTCGCCGCGACAGCCCGCAGGTGCACTTGGCGCGGGAGCCGCCGAGCATCGCCCCTTCCCCGGGCCGCAGCTCAGCCACGTTGCGTGGGAGATCGTTACGCTGAGCGGATGCCTGAAGAGCTGATCGTGACGCCAGACCTCGCCATGCCGCCCAGCGAGCCGCAGTGGCGCTGCCCGATCCCAGGCTGCGATCTTGAGGTGCTGTACCCGGAGGAGCTGGAGTTCCCGACCGGACGCACCCCGACTGGGCAGTTCGCCGGGTCGCTGCCCGAGGCCTTCGGCGCCGAGAGGAGCGCTGGTCTACCAGCGGGTGCAGGATGGCCGCGCCCGGCAACACAGTGAGGACGGGGCAGCGCCGCTGCCGGTGTCGGGACCGCGGCACGGGGCGAGGCCCACCCAAACCGCGACCCCGGAGGGCCGCCGGCGGCAGCTCGGGTGGCGGCTCCCTGATGGTGGCTTGCTGAGTTGATTGGCTTGTCTAGCAGAGCCAAGCAAGTGAGCATCGGCGGCTTATCCGGCCAAGGAATCACCGCCGATGCGCTTGATGGCGGACACGGGGTGGAGTTCGGTCCAGCCGTGGTCCTGGTCGAGCACGTAGACGCCGGTGACCTCGACATGGGCGCCGACCGGCGGGATCTTGATGGCGTCGTGGAAGCCCGCGCAGGCGGCTTTGGCATTGGGCTGGATTACCGGGTGCTGACAGATCGCCTCTGTCACCAGGTCGCCATGCTGGAACCGCGTGTTGGTGTAATCCTGGGAGCTTCCCGGCGCCACGCCCGGGCGGTGGACGAGGCCCTCTTGGCCGGCGTCAAGGCGGATGTTGACGTGGGTGTCGCCGTCGGGCTCGGGAAGCCGGATGAGGTCAATGACGCCGGTGACCGTCTTGCATGCCGCCAGCATCGTGAGACGCGTGGGGTGGTAGACATGCCGCATGAGCACGGGATCGCAGTGTCCGGCTGGGACCTTCGGCGGGGCCTGGGCGGTGGTGACCGGGGGCTTGCTGAGGGTGATGTGGGGAACGGTGATCTTGCCGCCCCGGCCGACGTGAATCCAACCCTGGTTCTTGGCGATGTAGAACGCGCCAAAGAGGATCAGCGCGACAAGCAGCGCGGTGCTCAGACGGCTACCGCCGTAGCGCCGACGTGGGGTGAGGCGGAGCGGGCGCCGGTGGCTTCGTGCCATGAGGTTCGCTCCCCTCTGGGGCTTGCGAAGGGATCTGAGCACCGGGCTCACGCCTATGAGCTTGCGCGCCATGCCGCCACTGCAAACACTGACGCCGAATGGCTCATGGCGAGCGCCCGCCGTCACGTCCATCTCGTGGTCTCTCGCTATGGCTTGGTGCCGCCCGACCGGCGGCGACGTGCAGACCGGGAGGTACACCGACCGGCGGCGTTATCGTAACAACCTCCCTCGAGCGGGCGACCGCCGAGGAGCCCGGACTGCTCGACCTGCCCGCCGCTGTCGGCACCTGATCGTAGGAGCCGTCATGGAGGCCCCACCGAAATCCCACGGCGAGCGGGAGATCCTCCCCGTGGGGTCAGGAACTGCCTGACCGCCATCCGCCGGCGGCTGGATCGGGCGACCCGGTCCCTGGCTCGCGCTGTCCAGGGCCGGGTGCCGACCCGGAGGGGATTTCGGTAGCGCGGACCTCGACCACGATGGAGCGGCCGAGCCGACCGCCAAGACCGGCTGGACGCCAAGTTGATCGCGCGTGCGCCGGAGGAGCTTGCCGGGCTGCCGGGCTGCTGGGCTGCTGGGGCTGGTGGAGCTGGTGGAGCTGGTGGAGCGCCTCGCCAGCCCCGCGTGCGAGGTAGCCCGGAGGGTGGCGAGGTGCGGTGCTGGCGGCGTCCTATGATGCGAAGACGTTCGCGCCGCCGGTCAGCCAGTGCTGTTGGCTGGTGGCGCGGCCTGCCGAGGCTGGCCAATGGACTGTCCGGACGTTGCCAGATGGCGAGGGGACGTTTCGGGCGCGGGGATGGCCGGCGCTGTACAGGGAAGCCCGCGAGTTCAGGATTGCCAAAGGTGCTTCGGCGGGCCGACCACGCTGAGTTCGCCCAACTCGCCCGTCGCCTCCAACCGAGGTGTGCTTTAGTGGTGCGTCATGCCCGCAAGCTCAAGCCGGACAGCCGAGTTGATGGCGCTGCAGCGGGCGCTTGAGTCGGCGCGGCCGCGGTCGTCTCGGCTGTTTTCTGACGCCTTCGCCCGCCACTTTGTGTCCCGGCGGTGGCGGCTGGTCGTGGGGGCCAGCCGCGTGGGTGCGATCCGGCGTGCGGTCGAGGTGCTTTATGACCGGGTGGCAGGCCCGGGCCCGCGCGCCTCCGCGGTGGCGCGGACCCGCCTGATCGACGACCTGGTCACCGACGCGCGCTCCTCGATCGGCCAGTTCGTCATCCTCGGGGCCGGCTTCGACGCCCGCGCCTACCGGCTCCCCGGCCTTGAGCAGGTGACCGTGTTCGAGGTCGATCACCCGGCGACCCAGCAGGCCAAGCGAGAAGTCCTTGGCCGCGTCCTGGCAGGCATCGTCGCTGGCGACCCGCTGGCCTGGCACGTGCGGTTCGTGCCGGTCGACTTGGAACGCGACGACCTGGTACGGGCGCTGCGGGCCGCTGGGTACCGGGACGGCGTGCGGAGCCTGTTTGTGTGGGAAGGCGTGACCAACTACCTGCCGCCCGCTGCCGTGGACCAAACGCTTGGCGCCGTGCGTGGCCTGGCCGCTGCAGCCGCCGGGAGCCTGCTGGTCTTCACCTACGTCGACCGCGCCGTCCTCGAGGGCGAACTCTCCCGGTTCCCGGAGGCCCGCCGCTGGGTCGAAGGCGTCCGGCGCAGGGGCGAGCCGTGGACGTTCGGCCTGGATCCGGCCGAGGTCGAGCAGTTCCTGTCCCACCGCGGCTTTGAGCTCATCCGCGACCTGTCCACCGCCCAGGCCGGCGAGCGGTATTTCCGACCACTGGGCCGTCGGGAGCGGGGATCGGCGCTGTATCATGTGGTCACGGCCTGCGTCCTGGCGGAGGCATGATTCAGCATTCAGCGCTTCCACAGGTCTGGGCCGTGGAGGGCGTCGGATGCCGATCAGTGCCGAGGGTGACCAGGTCGGCCACGATCGGCCCCGGTATCCGCAGCAGGCCGGCGAGCAACTGGATGGGTCGCGGCCCTGCTGGCTGGCGGTGCGCAGCACGCTGGCCAGGACCTGCCAGGCGTGGGCCTCGGTCCAGGTGCGGTTGCCGCCCAGACCTTGCGGCACACGACCGCGGGCCGGATGGTCTGCACGCCGGGCATGTGCAGGAAGGTGAGCAGGAGCGAGCTGGGCCACCTGGCCGACCGGATCTCGGGCTGCACGGCTGGGCGGTGCCGCCCGTGGTGTTCCTGGCCCCGGCCCTGAAGGCCTCCGCGTTCGTCGGGCTCGTGATCCCCGGGGAGATCGCCGTGCTGCTGGGCGGCGTGCTCGAGGCCCTGCGACACCGCCGGTCGGGCCTTGACCCGCTGGCCGGTCGCCCGGCGCAACCAGGGCGGGTATGCTGCCCGCATGAGCGACTCGACCAGCCCGATCTCCCCGCCGCCCAAGCCGCCCGAGCGGCAGGCCGAGATCCGCGAGCTGCTCACCCAGGTTGCCCAGGGCGACCTGTCCGGGACCATCCCCTGGGAAGAGGTTGCGGCCGAGCTTGGCCTACCAGGTCGTAGTGGCTCATAGCGTCCGCGAGCAGCTCCGCGGCGTCCCGCCCGAGGTGCGCGGCTACGTTGCCGGCGTCGTGGCCCTGCTGCGCACCGACCCCAGCGTCGGCACCGCCGCGTTCACTGTGGTCGGCGGCCCTGCGTACCAGACGGTCGTGCTCCCCGAGGGGCGCGGGTTCCTCGACTACCAGGTGGTCGAGGAACGGCGGCTGGTCGTCCTGGTCGACTTGACCTGGCCGTAGCCCATGCTGGGCAGCCCTGTGGGTGCCAGAACGTCGGCTTATGGTCCGAGCTGCGAGTTCGCCGGGGGAGGCTCTGACCCAGAGCTCGCGGTGAAGAACGCGGAGCTGCTCGTCGTGCGGCACGAGGTTACAGGTGCTCCGTCGACAGCGCCCTTCTCACTTCAGCCGGGCTGTCTGTATACCTGCGGTCGATCTGACTGACGCTGGCGTGCCGGCTGTCGGAGGAGTGGGTCGGCGGGTTCGATTTCGCCTGCCTGCTCGCTCGACGGGTCAGCCCACCCTTCACGGCATATCCGGTGTGACGCCGAGCGTCTGCTTGTAGAAGGTAAGCTCAGCCTCCAGCGCCTGGCGGATGCTGGTCGATGCGCCCAGGCCGTGACCCTCCTCCGGAAAGCTCAGGTAGGCATGCGGGATGCCATGCTCCCGCAGGGCGTTCGCGATGGTCTCGGACTGGGCGGGCGGCACGACGGTATCTTTGAGCCCGTGCACCAGCAGCAGCGGCCGGGTCAGGTTGCCCAGCGCCCGCAACGGGGAGCGGGCACGATAGGTGGAGATCGCCTGCGGGTAGGGGCCGACGAGCCGGTCGAGCTGGTGCGCTTGGAACCTCGGCGCCTGCTGACGGAAGGTCTCCAGGTCGGCGATCCCGAAGTAGCTCGTGCCAGCGGCGAACAGGTCGTGGAAGGCGAGCCCGCACAAGGCGGTGTAGCCGCCGGCGCTCGCCCCCGCGATCAGCAGCCAGCGAGGGTCGGCCTTGCCGGCGGCGGTCAGGTGGTGGGCGGCCTGGATGCAGTCGGCGACGTCAAGGATGCCCCACTGGCCGGTGAGCCGCTCGCGGTAGGCGCGGCCGTAGCCGCTGCTGCCCGCGTAGTTGACGCAGACCACGGCGAACCCGCGGCTGGTGAAGAACTGTGTGCGCCACTCCAGGCGGCTGGTGGCCTCGGCCGTGGGGCCAGGATGCGGCTGCACCAGCAGTGGCGGCCGCTGATCCGTCGGGCCGGTGAGGTCGCGGTTGGTTGGCGGGTAGTACAGGGCGTGGGCGGTCTGTCTGTCGCTGGTCGGAAACTCGATCGGCTGGGGCCTGGACAGGTAGGCGGGGTCGACCGCCTCGGCCTCGGCTGGCCTGGCGAGCACGGTCGCCTGCCGGTTGGCGAGCTCGAGGTCGACAACGCTCGGAGCGCTCGTCGGGCTGGCCCCGATAAAGACCAGCCGCCCACCCGTGGCACGCAGGTAGGGCTTGATCGAGGTGAACGGCACCGCGAGCGAGTCCAGCCGGCCGGTACGCGGGTCGAGCATGGCGAGGTGGTCGGTGCCTGTCTGGCGGTAGCGGCAGACGATCCGCCCGTCGGACAGCAGGGCGTAGGTGGAGTAGTCGAGTTCCCACGGCGGGTCGGCGAACTCCGCTGCCATGGGCAGCAGCGGCTCGACGTGGCCGTCCTCAAAGGGAGGCCGGCAGCGGTACAGGTTCCACCAGCCCGATCGGTCGGAGACGAAGTACAGGTCGCCGCCTGGTGCCCACTCAGGCTGGATGATCGACTCCTCAGGTCCGCCGGCGATGTGCTGGGGCGAGCCGAGCCGACCGTGGTGCAGGTCGGCGACCCACAGGTCGCTGCCGTCCCAGGGCATCTGGGGCCGGTCCCAGCTCAGCCAGGCGAGCTGGTGGCCATCGGGGCTGGGGCGTGGAGCGGCGTAGAAGTCGTGGCCGGCGGCAAGCACCCACGGCGGGGACGACCCGTCGGTTGGCAGTGCAGCCAGCTCGTTGCGCACCGCCAACAAGACCTGGTGATCTTCACGGATGCACACCAGCAGCCGCCGGTCCGGGGTGACGCGCAGGTCGGCGTAGCGGAGCCCGGCTGGGCTCTGCGGCATGGGGGTGATCGGCTGCGGTCGGTCGTCCCGGTCAAGATCGATCCGGTACAGCCGCTGATCGTCTCGCCGGACGACGAACACCGTGGGCTCGGCGGCAAGATAGGCACCGCCGCCGTACTCGTGCACCTGGCTGCCAACATCAAACGCCGCAGGCACGACGTCAACCGCACCACGCTGAACGGTCCAGCGCACCAGGACGGTCCGCCCACCCTCCAACGGCCGGGTCTCGAGCCAGTAGACAGCCTCCGCAGTGATCTGCATAGCGTCGTAGGCGATCATCTGCCGCGCGACCAGGTCCGCGCTGATCGGCGAGGCCCAGCAGCCATAGGGTGACACGGCGGCCGGTCGCCCTGCAGTCGAGGCGCCGCTCACAGCAGCGCGGCGAGCTGCTCGTCGAGGTCGGCCAGGGCTTGCGTGCCACCGCGGCTGTCGACCAGGGATCGAAGCTGGACGACTTGGTGGACACCGGCGAGCGAGCCGATCTCGACCAGGACCTGCAGGGCCGTGCAGGCCAGCTGGCATGCCTGCTCGAGGTCCCCATTGTCGAGTTCGACCAGGGCGAGCTCCAACAGCACGGAGCCACGGCGCCGTGAGCTGGACGGGCCAATCTGAGTCAGCGCGAGTTGCAGTAGCTCCTCGGCCGCGGCGAGCTGGCCGAGCTTGCGGTAGCAGGAGCCCGCGAGCACGGCGAACCGACCGGCGTCGAAGGCGTCCATCCAGGGCGGGTCCTCCCCGGGGCGTGCCTGCTCGATTGCCTTCTCGGCCTGCTTGAGCGCAGCCACGCATCCCGTCGCGTCGCCGAGATCGGCCAGTGCCTGGCCGCGAAGCCCCCACAGCCATGACCGCAAGGTGGCGGTCCCGCTGCGCGCGGCCTTGCGGCTGGCGCCTTCGGCAAGCATGCGGGCCTGCTCGAACTCGCCCTGGCGACAGCGCACCTGGCTCTTGAACCCCTGGACGTAGGCGTCCAGCGCCGGGTTGTGTGCCTGGCGAATCGCGATAGCCGAAATCGCGTAGTAGCGAGTCGCGCCACGATCGTCGTTGAGGTCGTGGCATAGCCAGGCCACATGGCCTGCCGTCTCCGCCGCGATTGACGCCAGCCGATGCCGCAGGCTGGATCGCTCCGTGTTCTTCAGCGCCAAGATCACTGCTGTGAGATGGCCTCGCAGGGCGTCGATCAGCTCGGAGGGGCTACAGCTGTGGTACAGCTGCCGGTGGATGGCCGTGACCGACTCAAGGCGCTCGACCTTGTCAGGGTCCACAGAGTGGGGTGCGCGCTCCGCAAGAGCGAGGCGGTCCAGCAGATCCTGGCCAAGCTCCTCCGATCCTTCTGAAAGGGACCACCCTTGAGTCTCGGGCGCTGCCTGGCGCCTTGCCGCGACGGCCGTATTGGCCGTGTGCATCACGAGCCCTACCGCCTGTTGTAGTGCGTGGTTGTCGGGTGTCTTGTCGCTGAGGACGGCGGCGACCAGCCGGTCGGTGGTCGTGTGATACAGGACCGCGAAGCGCTCCAGCACGCTCAGCGGCGGCTCCCGGCCACCCTGCTCGCGTGGCCACTTCTCAAACTCTGAGATCCGCTGCGGATACAGCCGATCATTGGAATCCAGGAACTGCTCGCTGTAGGCGTTGGCGGCCTCCAGTTGGGTCCGGTTGTTTGCCCACCGGTAGGCGGTCAGCGCGCCGAGGTTGTACTCCAGGCGAAACCGCTGGGCGATCTGGTCGATGTCGAGGCCCTGCTGGCGCCACGCGTCGCGTAGGCGTTGGCGCTGTTCCTTGGCGTATCGGGATTCTCGATCGGCTGGCATGTTGGCGTGTCTCCGCTGCGGCAGGAGTTCCGCCCTGGGCGGAGGAAAACTCCGGCCCGCTGTGACGACATCCTAGCCGAATCCACAGAGAGTACGACGAGACCACCGCATTGAGATCGATTCAACGCCTCGGCGAGAGCACGACCATGCCGGTGGTCGCCTCGGGCCGGGAGCCGAGATGGTGTGCAAGTGCGGCACCGGGTTCTCCGACGCCGAGCTGCCCGCACGGCTGGCGCCACTGGCGCGCTTGGAGCGGGCCGCCCGCGTCGACGCGCGAGGGCGCCGACGTGTGGTTCGAGCCCGGCCTGGTGGTGGAGATCCTGGGCGCTGAGCTGACGCTGTCGCCGAACCACACCGCCGGCTGGGGCGTGATCAAGGAGGACTCGGGCCTGGCGTTGCGGTTCCCGCGGTTCACCGGGCGCTGGCGCGACGACAAGGCACCGGAGGTCACCACCACCACCACCGGGGAACTGATGGACTTGTACCGCACGGCGCGGCGGGCACCCGCGGGCGCCTCAGCACCGAGCCGGCGTCGATACAAGCCGACGATCAGCGTTGCTCTGGGCTGGCGGCAGGCCCGCAGACATCGGCGACTTGGCGGTCGACGTGTCGGACTGGGGGCGCTGTCATCGGCGGTCAGTTCGGCGGCGGCCTTCCCCCAGACATCTACCCGAACCGTCCGACGCAGTACCACGACCGCGACCCGTTGAGTGTGCGGCGGCCGTGGCGTGTCCATCCTGTGGTTGGCCGTCTGACGCGTCACTCCAAAGCATCGTCAAGTATTTGGTTGATATTGAGGCCGAGACCAAAGAAGTTTGGCTTGAGTTCAAACCAGCGAGTCCAGCCCCAATACTTCTTGATATTGCTCCGCTCGCGTTTTTGGAGCGCCTTCATGGCTTCGGGATCACGCACGGCCTTTACGATGCTTTCCAGGATGGAAGGGATAGATCCCGCCACGAGACTCTTACTCGTCAGGGGAAGGACGATGAGCTTGGCTTTGGCAAGTTCGGCCGGATCAGCAAGGACCTGCAAGGGATGGCTGCTCACCAGGAGGGCGGGCGGTTGTATCTTGCGCGACCGTTCCTCAAGGAGCCCCGCTGCATCCGCGACCTCCCTGGCAAATTCTTCGGCATCATAGCCTCGGACGACGAGTGCATTAGGGCCGACCCGTCGCCCCAATTCCTGGAAATTATTGAGCAGTTGCTGTTTGATGGGATCATCCCAGGTATGCTCAAGATAGAAGACGTACCAGTCGAAGCCGCTTGTCGGCACTGTTGCCAAGCAGGAGGCGACGAACGCCATTGGACGCCCTCCTCTGTCCGGTCACGGCTACCATCGAGCCTTGTCATCTGCCAAGACTACTAAGACTACTAAATATATATTGTCACATCCGGCCGTTGTCGTCTTCTTGTCGAAAGCGGCCGATGCTGTGCGACTCGCACCCGGCACCGCGCTCCCCGGACCGGCCCCCACGCCTAGTGTCGGTCACTGATCTCGCGCCCAACTTCCCTGTGTACATCGCTCGTATCGCAGCCTGTTGAAGTGCGTCTACGGTCGATGTAGCCGCCCCGGCGCCGGCCGAACGCCTCGGGGCGTAGTTGCCGCTCAAGCTGCATGAGACTCCAGATCTTGATGCCGTCGGCGCGGACGTAGGGCTCAACACAGCCGGCCACCTCGCAGATGGTAGCCAAGTCGACGCCGAGCAGTTCCGCGCACTGCTCAAGCGGCGCCGCGATCGGCCGGCCGAGGTCAGGGTCGCGTGCTTCCCACGTCCGCATCCCCGTAGCTTAGTCGAACACACGTTCGGATGGGCGCAGATGGGCGACCCCGGAAGCAGCCAGCTCCCTGACCTACATAAGCTGCCTACCGGCGGGTAGCCCCCGATCCAAAGGTTGCAGCCCGGCCTACTCGCCTCGGACGAGACCGGCGCCGGCCGGGGTGGGCCAGCCGGACAGCAGGACCAGCGGGTGGACGGGCGCGGCGCCGGCGGCGCGGAGTTGCGCGCCGACCGTGGTGAGCGTCCAGCCTGACCCGCGGACGTCATCGACCAGCAGCACCGGGCCATGGGGAACCGTCCCGGCGACCGCGAACGCGTCGTGGGCGTTGCGGTACTGGTGGAAGCTGTTGGCCAGCTCGGCCTGGGGGCGGGCGCGCGGCCGCACGCGCTCGACGACCGCGTGCATGGGCACGCCGAGCAGCCGGGCGGCCTGGTCGGCGAGGTCGCGGACGAGCGTCGGCCGCGTGCGGGAGGGGACGAAGGTGACCCAGGTTGGCGGCTGCTCCCACGCCCAGCGGTCCAGCAGCCGCGCGAGCCCACCGACGACCTGATCGGGCAGGGGTTGGTCGCGGGTGAGCAGGTCGGCGAGCAGCGGCCCCCAGCCGGCGTCGGTCGCCTCGCCGAGCGCCCGGCCCGGCTCGGCCCGCCGTGTCTCGGGGATGGTGCGCTTGGCGATCGGCGCGCCGGCTGGCCACTGCCGGCGCGGTTGGAGGGTGACGTCCTGGTCGCGCAGGAACGCCACCGCGGCACGCACGAGCTCTTGGCGGACGGTGGTGGGTGGGTCGTGGCCGGTGCAGCGCTGGCAGCGGCCGCAGGGGGCGGCGTCGGGGTCGTCCAGTTGGCGGCGCAGGAACGCCATCAGGCACGCGTCGGTGATCAGGTAGTCGAGCATGGCGGCCTGCTCGGCCCGCCGGGCGGCGGTGACCCGCCGGTAGCGCTCGGCGTCGTAGGTCCAGTGGGGGTCGCCGCGCAGGTAGCCGCCGTCTAGGCGCCGCACGGCGCCCTCGACGTCGAGGATTTTGAGCAGCTGCTCCAGGCGGCCCTGTCCGAGGTTCACCTGGCGTTGCACGTCGGCGAGCTTGAGCGGCTCGTCGGCGTCCAGTAGCTCCAAGACCTCGCCGACCAGCCGGCGGGGCGGGAACGCGGTGGTGGTGAAGTACTCCCAGATGCGCCGGTCCTCGGGCCCGCCGAGCAGGACCACCTCGGCCCGGTCCAGCGCGCGGCCGGCCCGGCCGACCTGCTGGTAGTAGGCCACCGGGCTGTCAGGTGCCTGGTAGTGGACCACGAACGCCAGGTCGGGCTTGTCGTAGCCCATCCCCAGCGCCGAGGTGGCCACCACCGCCTTGCAGGCGTTGGCGGCCAGCACCTCCTCGACGACCAGCCGGTCGGCGGTATCGTCCCGGCCGGAGTAGGCGTGCGCGTCGATGCCGCAGGAGCGCAGCCAGGCCGCCACCCGGCGGGTCTCGGGGACGGTCAGGCAGTAGACGATGCCCGACCCGGGCAGCCGCGGGAGTTGCTCGGCCAGCCAGGCGAGCCGTTGGGCCGCGCTGGGCAGCGCCACCACCGAAAGGACCAGGCTGGCCCGGTCCAGCGGGCCGCGCAGGGTGAGGGTGTCGTGGCCCAGCTGCTCGGCGACGTCGGCGATGACCCGGGCGTTGGCGGTCGCGGTCGTGCCCAGCACCGGCACCCGCTCGCCAAGGGTCCGCAGGATCTGGGCGATGCGCCGGTAGTCTGGCCGGAAGTCGTGGCCCCAGTCGCTGATGCAGTGGGCCTCGTCGACGACCACGAGTCCGGCCTGGCGGGTCAGCAGCGGCAGCACCCGCTCGGCGAAGCCGGGGTTGTTGAGCCGCTCGGGGGAGACCAGCAGCAGGTCCACCTGGTCGGCCGCGATCCGGTCCTCGATCGCGCGCCAGTCGCCCACGTTGGTGGAGTTGATGCTGGTCGCCCGCACGCCGACCCGCTGGGCGGCGGCGGCCTGGTCGCGCATGAGCGCCAGCAGCGGGGAGATGAGGAACGTCGGGCCGGCACCGGCGTCGCGCAGCAACCGGGTGGCCAGGAAGTAGACCGCGCTTTTGCCCCACCCGGTGCGTTGCACGACCAGCACGCGGCGCCCGTCGGCGACGACCGCCTGGATGGCGGCCAGCTGCTCGGGGTGGGGGACCGCGGCGGGGCCGGCCAGCGTGCGCAGCAGCGCCGGGACCCGCGCGGCAACGGCCGTTTGGTCCAGTTGGACGGGCATCAGGACTCCTGGGCGGGGTCGCGGCTGTTCGATTGGGTGAGCGCTGCCGGCCGTTTACGATAGCCTTCGGCCCCGACAAGCAGGTCGGTAGTATGCACAGGCTTAGCGTGGCGACGGCCAGGGCGCACCCACGCCGGGCGATTGCGGCGCCAGCGGCCAATCCCGCGGGTGGGGAGCGGCGCCGGCGGGGGCTGATGCCGGCGGAATCAGTCGACCGCCGGGCCGTGGGCGCTTCGGGCAGCACAGCTGGCCCACCCTGGCGAAGGGTGGTTGCGCCACCGCTGGGCGGGCGCCAGGCGCGTGGAGTACTTCAGTCGCCGGTATGAGGCCCGCCACAGGCCAGCCAGACAATGAGAGAGCCAACGAGAGCGGCCAGAAGGCGACTCCAGGGGTTCCGGTAATTCTCGGGTGGGAGCAACGCCATCGACCGTCCCATTACTGATGGTGTCCAGGTCTTTCCGCGCCCTTGCTACCGTATTGGCAGGCCAACCTCGCGCCGATCACCGTTGCTCATCGAGGACTACGCGGACGCCTCGGTGCCAAGCGGAACGGCCGCCCGGGTCTTCCAGCGGTAGACGTGGCTGTCACGTTCGAGGTCGATCAACTGTGCTGCGCGGATGGTGGCGACAGCCTGCGGTGCTCCGGCCCGCTCAATCCGCTCGATGAGGGGTGCGGCAGGGCCGTCGGCGTTGCTGTAGGCCAGGGTGACGTGCGGCGTGAACCCCTCCGCCGACTCTGGCACCCGCTCCTGTCCCCAGACCTCCGCGATGGCCTCCCGGATGGCCATCCGGAGCTGCCGGACGGGCGCTTCGGGAGTCACCGGCAGGTTGACGCCTTCAGGGCGGACGCGTGCAGGCCCCAAGGTGAGGGTGAACGGAGCCAGCAGCGCACAGCGTGTCCCAGCAGCCATCACGAGCTTCTGCAGGTCTTGCTGGCTGACCTCGTCGGTGAAGCCGACCCCCTGCATGGTCAGGTGCAGCCCGTCGAGGGGGACCAGGTCAAGCTCTGGCATGTCGAGGCGGGCCTGGTAGGCGCGGACCAGCCAGTGCAGGTCGTGCTGGCCTTCGAAAGTGATATGCCACGTGTAGAAGCGGCGCCCGACCCGCCAGCCCGGCCGCCACCACCAATGATCACGTATGCGATCCGGTTGGGGAGCGATCATGCTGATCCTATTCGGCGCTAGTCGCGGCCAGCGCCCGCTCGATCATGCCGACCCGCTGCGCGTGGGTGGCCACCAGCGCGGGCCGGTCGATGCTGCACGCCTGCTCCAGCAGTGCCCGCGCCTGGTCGTGGTCGCGCCGCTGGATCGCTGCCCTGGCGGAGTCGAGCAGGATGGTCGCGTGCGTCTTGGCGCGCGCCGGGTCGACCTCCCGCAGCGCCTCTCCAAGGTGCCGGGTGGCCTGTTGTGGCCTGCCCAGCAGGACGTAGCTTTCGCCGACCAGCGCTCGAAGGCGGACCGGGTTGAAGAACGCCATGTCCGGCTCCTCGCCCGCCGCCTTGGCGAGTGCGGCCTC
>WNGF01003903.1_pt1 | contig 20715 bp, 20 predicted proteins | sample 5400641 | NCBI WGS metagenome assembly WNGF01 (sample SAMN13153371, study PRJNA577476) | soil metagenome | isolation source: 80 cm soil or saprolite under grassland replicate 2 | place: USA:California | collected 2016-06-15
GCACAGTTAGACGGCTGCCGCACAGCCCCGATAGTCGTTCGACGTTAGTCATGCCCTAGGATCGCCGCGGTGCAGTCCTGGGACCTGACGCAGATCGAAGCACCGGAGGGAACCCGTTCGCCGGCTGTTCTCGAGACCGGGGGTGATGCAGGTCGCCGGGAGGATCTACGACATCGTCATGCGCGACGAGAACCTGTCCGACGTGGTGCGGGAGGTCGTGCCCATCAGTCGGCGCAAGCGCGAATATTGGCGCTCGGTCCTACGGATGGCGGCCCTCTGTCACGACATGGGCCATCTGCCGTTTTCGCACGCGGCCGAGAAGGAGCTTCTGCCCGACGAGGTCGGCCACGAGCAGATCACCCGAGCGCTGATCGAGAGCGACCTGATGAAAGCCGTCTGGGACGGGATGCGGCCGCGCCCCGAGCCTGAGGACGTGGTCAAGCTTGCGCTCGGCCCCAAGGAGGCGAAGGACCTAACCTTCAACACTTGGGAGGCGATCCTCGCCGAGATGATCGTCGGCGATGTCTTCGGCGCCGATCGCATCGACTACCTGTTGCGCGACTCACTCCACACCGGTGTCGCCTACGGCCGCTTCGACCACCACCGCCTGATCCAGACGATGCGCATCCTGCCGCCAGCGCCCGACCTCGCGGGCGGGGAGGAGGCGCCGACGGGCGAGGAAGCGGCGCGCTCGACGCTCGGCGTCGTCCGCGGCGGGCTCGAGTCAGCCGAAGGGCTGCTGATCGCCCGTTACTTCATGTTCAGCCAGGTCTACTTCCACTCGACGCGGCTGATCTACGACACCCACCTGAAGGAGTTCCTGCAGCTGTGGCTCCCCGGGGGCCAGTTCCCGAGCGACCCGGAGGGGCACCTTCGGGTTACCGACAACGAGGTCATGGCGGCGATCGCCGTTGCCGCGGCCAACAGCGCCGATGCGGCTCATGAGCCGGCGTGGCGGATCGTCAACCGTGAGCACTTCCGCGTCTTCTACGAACGCGCGCCCGAGGACGTCGCCCTCTATCCGGAAGCGGCGACAGCGATCTACGAGGCGGCGAAGGAACAGTTCGGCGCTGAGAACGTCCGCTACGCCGATTCGCGCAAGGCGGCGGGCACCGCCGACTTCCCCGTCCGGGACCGCGACGGCAAGAGCGTGTCATCGCTGGCACTGTCCCAAGCGCTTCAGCAGCTCCCCGAGCCACGCAACGAGTACGTCTATGTCGTCCGAGAGCGTCGCGAGGATGCACGCAAGTGGGTGCGCGAGAACCGGCGCGCGGTCATCAAGGCCGCGGCCCAGGCTGAGAAGGAGGAGGAAGAATGAAGCGTCTGCAGCGAGCCGCGCTGCTCACGGAGCTCGTCGAGCAGATGCGCGCGCACGACAGCTGGTGCGGCGAGACCCATCTCCAGAAGGCGACCTACTTCCTACAGGAACTCCTCGACGTCGAGATGGACTACGACTTCGTGCTCTACAAGCATGGCCCGTTCTCGTTCGACCTGCGCGACGAGCTCGGCGACTTCGTCTCCGACAAGTTGATCCGCTACCAGCCGCAGGTCCCGCCCTACGGGCCTCGCATCACGGTGACCGACGAAGGGGAGGCCGTCCAGAACATCTATCCGAAGACGCTCGCCCGTCACGCAGAGCGCATCGCCTTCGTCGCCGACAAGCTCGACGCCCGTGGTGTCATCGATCTCGAGCGCCTCGCGACTGCGCTGTACGTCACGCTCGAGGAGCCGCAGGCGAGCGACGAGCAGCGGGCGCACCTGCTCCGCGAATTCAAGCCCCACATCCCCGAGCCGGCGGCGCTGCGTGCCGTCCGCGAGCTCGATGCAATCCGCGGCGAGGCCGAGGCTCTAGCCGCGTAGCCGTCACCGCAGCGGCGCGGCCTGCTCAGGCGGGCTTTGTCCAGCCGACCGCCTCTCTAACGTTGCGAACGTGGCGAACGGCCAGATCTATCTGCGCGCGCGGCACGACGACCTCGACCTCGTCTCCTGTCCGAGCCCGCGCCCGTTCGGCGCGGTGATCGTCTACGCCCGCTACCTCGCGCCTTACCCGGCCGACCACCCGCGTGCAGGTCAGACGACGACCGAGCTGGTCGACGCGCTCCGCGCCGCGAAGCTCAGCTACGTCATCGACCCCGGCACGCCGGCGCTATCAAAGCGCGACATCGCGACGGTCAAGGAAGCCGCACGGTTGCGCGGGAGCCAGATGGTTGCCGCGATCGATCTGCCGCTGCGCGCCGACGATCTGCGGAATCGCCGCCGACGCGAGCATTTCGTCGATGACACGCTGACGATGCAGGCCGGCGCCGCGGCCATCGCGGCTCCATACCTCGAGTACAAACGTCGCGGCCCGGACGTTCGGCGCGTGAACCTGGCGATGGTGCGCCGCTGCGTGATGTCCGCCGCTGGACAGCTGCCGGTCGCGTTCATCCAGGTAACGCTCGCTGCGTTGCTCGACGGCGTGTTGAACGAGTTGGCGCTGGCCTACTCCGCGACAGGCGTGACGCGCATCTTCGTGCGCATCCGCGGGCTCGACGCTGAGAGGGCGTCGGCGCCCGAGTTCTCGGCCTACCTCGACGCCATCGCCGCGTTCAACGAGGTCGGCGTCGAAGCCGTTCCCGACTGCGTCGGCCGCCTCGGCCCGCCACTCGTCGCCGCTGGCGCCCCCAGCTTCTCGACCGGCGCCGTCCACTTCCGCAAGGTGCCTTGGCCGCTGCTGAACAAAAGTGGCGGCGGTGGCGTCGAGGTCTTCTACGAGGTGACCGGGGGCTTCCACGCGGTAGCGCGCGGCGCGCGCCACACTGCTCCGAGCTGCGTTGTTCCGCGGTGTGTTGCGGCGGCGCCGAATGCGTCGCTCGACGATCTGCGTCTACACAACCTGCACGTGCTGCGCGAGGAGTCGCGCCTAGCGGCTGCGAACGGAGGCGCCTGGTACGCCGCGCGCCTGAACGCCAGTGGTCAGCCGCAGGCGGTCGTCTGGGGCGAGGTGCTGCGCGAGCGGGCGCAGCGCGCAGCCTGAAGTAGCACCCACTCGGCGAGAGTCCGGCCTGTGCGCGCCGCGGCCGATTCCCAAGGCGCGCGATCGAGATGTGCGCGGCGGACGGCGTCGGCCAGCCAACAATCGAACGGCATGCCGGCTGCAGCGGCGGCACGGGCCCAGGCCGCGGCGACGCGGTGTGGCACGTGCGCGCGGAGCGGGCCGGCGTCGATGTCGGCGCTAGGGAGCCCGCGCACCAGCGCGGACGCGTACTCCTCGAGGCGTCGCACGAGGAGGTGCCGCGGTCCGCGCCCGACGGTTTCCGCGGCTGCCGCGTCGAGGAAGGCGACGACGTCGGCGTCGGCGAGCCCGAGAATCTCGATCGCCTCTTGGAGCGCCCGGTCGGCCTCCACCGAGATGTAGACCGCAAGCGCACCAGGCAGACCGACGGCAGCGGCCGCATTCCGTACGCGGCTCGCCTCTGCTCCGTCGACGGCCACCTCGATTAGCTCGGCTAGCTCGCCTGGCCGCTGCGGCTGCGTTCGCAACGAAAACGGTGGCGGATCGAACGAACACGGTTCGTCGGCGGAGGCGCTGACGACGGCCAAATGGGCGCGAGGCGGATCTATGGTTCAACCATAGAATACTCGCCGGACGAGACGCCCCCTCATGCCGAACTACGGGACCCACGGCCCCGAAAGGGAAGAGCTTCGAGACTGGCTGCTTGGCGGCAACCGCAAGCGCCGTATCCTCGAGTGTCTCGTTGAGGCGCCGGAGGAGGGCTGGAGTGCGGAAGCGCTTGCACGCCATCTCGTGATAGGACCGGCGACCGTTTACGAAACACTGCGCGCTCTGCGCGGTGCCGACCTACTCGAGACGGTGAAGACCCGGCACTACCGGCTCGCCACAGCTACCGGGCTTGCGGATGCGCTGCGGGCCTTGATCGTCATTCTCAAGACCGAGGGAGCGACCGCGGTCGAGCGGCCGCCGCGAGTGCGGCGGTAGCCCGCTCAGCGCCGCCCCACGCCGAGCAATTGACCGCTTAGTAGATGTCATCGGCGCGTCCCGCCTGCTTCGCTTGGCAATCGGCGGCCGGCGCGAACAATTAACGGCCGGGCGCCTCGATAGCGACCTGGCCCGGGGACCGCGTCAGTCCGTGATGGAAATCGTCGGCCCTGGATGGGAGCCGGAGCCTCGTGGAGCGCCGTTGGGGCGCCGCCGAAAGCGCACGGTGGTCAGCGACCCGGCACTCAAGGACCGAGTTTTCGACCTGAAGGCTCCATAAAGGGCTCCATACCGGCCCCACGTTCGAGAACCTGCAAGTCGATCCGAAAAAAAAGCGCCATTATGCGGGACTTTTGCAGAGCCCTCTGACGGACTCGAACCGTCGACCCCCTCCTTACCATGGAGGTGCTCTACCAACTGAGCTAAGAGGGCGTAACAGCCGCTGGCTGAAACGCGGATGGTATCCGGGGATCGGCCTTCATGGGGGCCGCCTGCGCAGCCGAGTGCACCTGCCACAGTGCGACCGGCGACAGCGTCCACCGCTGTCCTAATCCGGCCGGTCTGGCCGACTGCCTGGGGATACGGTAACAGTCGTGGAGACCGTTCTCGGCGTCCTCGTTATCTTCGGGCGGGGAGTCGTCTTACAGCCAGTGACCTGACAACAACCTTCAAGGAGCTCGGATGAGAAAGCTAGTTGCAGCGTTCTTCATTTCACTCGACGGCGTCGTGGAGTCCCCGGACAAATGGCACTTCCCCTACTTCAGCGACGAGATGGGCGAGGCGATCGGGGCGTCGATTGCGGAGGCTGACACCGTGCTCATGGGGCGAGTGAACTACCAAGAATGGGCGGCCTACTGGCCCAACCAGAGTGGCGACGACCAGCCCTTCGCGGACTACATCAACAACGTTCCCAAGTTCGTCGTCTCAACGACCCTGGAGAAGGTCGAGTGGAACAACTCGACGCTGATCAACGGTGATGTCGCGGAAGAGATCACCAAGCTGAAGCAGCAGCCGGGTAAGAACATCTCCATGTCCGGTAGCGGCACTCTCGCCCAATGGCTGCTGCAGAACGACCTCCTCGACGAGCTTCGGCTCATGCTCCACCCGATCGTCGTCGGCAGCGGAAAGCGTCTCTTCAAGGATGGGAGCGATCAAAAGCCGCTCGAGCTCGTCGACTCGAAGACATTCGGCACCGGTGTCCTCGATCTGACATACCAACCGGCGGCGAAGTAGGGAGCTCCCGACCCTGCCGACATCCGCGACAATCAGGGAAACGACGATGACAAGTCGGGAGGGAAGCATGGCAACCCAGACCAGGCGCACGTTCACGACTCGCGTCGACATCCCCGAGGCCTCGCGGGAGCAGCTCGTGCCGTTGCTCAACGCGCGGCTGGCGGACAGCTTCGACCTCTACTCGCAGCTGAAGCAGGCGCATTGGAACGTGAAGGGCAGCGACTTCATCCAGCTCCACGAGCTCTACGACACCGTCGCGGAGAGCGTCCTCGAGTACGTCGACATGATCGCCGAGCGGGCGACCGCACTCGGCGGACTTGCACTCGGCACGGCGCGGATGGCGGCCGAGGCTTCGACCTTGGACGAGTATCCGGTTGGCGCGGTAGAAGGTATGGACACCGTCAGCGCGATCGCCGACCGCCTCGCTGTCTTCGGTGCGGCCGTCCGCGCCGGGATCGACGAGGCCGCAAAGCTCGGCGACCAGGACACGGCCGACCTGTTCACCGAGGTCTCACGCACGATCGACAAGCATCTCTGGTTCGTCGAGGCGCATCTGCAGTCATAGGGGGAAGCGCTGTGCGGCCGCGCAGCTTTCGGATCCCGTGACCGACGCCCACGAGGGATACATCGACTTTCGCGGCTACCGCAGCTGGTACCGCGTCGTCGGTGACCTCGGCTCCGGGACCGCGCCGCTCCTGGCTTTGCACGGCGGGCCCGGGTCGACGCACCATTACTTCGGCCCGCTCGAGCGCCTCGCGGACGAGCGGCCGGTTGTTCTCTACGACCAGATCGGCTGCGGCGCATCCGACCGCCCGAAGGACGTGGAGTGGAGCGTCGGCGTCTTCCGCGACGAGGTCGTGGCGGTCCGCCAGCAGCTCGGTCTCGACCGAATCCATCTCCTCGGCACCTCCTGGGGAGGCATGCTCGCCCTCGAGCACGTCCTTTCCGCTGCGGAGGGGATCGTGAGCCTGATCCTCAGCTCGACGCTCGCGAGCATCGACCAGTGGGCCGCCGAGCAGTTGATCCTGCGCGCGGCGCTTCCGCCCGACGTCGTAGAGGTCCTCGACCGTCATGACTGCGCGGGCACTTACGACGACCCGGAGTACGAGCGCGCGATGGAGGCGTACTTCGACCGCCACTTCTATCGCGGGCCCAAGCCGCGCGCCGAGCTCGAGCGCATGGCCGCGGAGAAGGCCACGGACGTCTACCGTGCAATGCAGGGACCGAACGAGTGGACGGTCACCGGCGCGATCAAGGGCTGGGACGTCCGCGACCGCCTCCGTGAAATCGACGTCCCGACGCTCGTCATCCGCGGCCGCCACGACATGTGTACCGACCCGATCGCCGAGACGCTCGTCAACGGTATCCGCGACACCCGCGAGGTCGTGCTGGAGGAAGCCTCGCACACGCCGGTGCTCGAGGAAACCGACCGCTACCTGGAGGTCGTGGGCGGCTTCCTCAGAGACTGCGAGAGTGGGGGCGGGAGGATTCGAACCTCCGTAGGCTGAGCCGACGGGTTTACAGCCCGTTCCCTTTGGCCGCTCGGGCACACCCCCTGGAGCGGAGGGCCATTGTAGCCTTGCTTCATGGAGCGCTTTGACGTTGCGGTCGTCGGGGCCGGGCCCGCCGGATCGACAGCGGCCTATCGCCTCGCGCGCGCACGCGCGCGCGTGTTACTAGTCGACAAAGCCCGCTTCCCCCGCGACAAGCCTTGCGGCGGCGGGGTCACGATGCGCGCGGTCCGGCAGCTGCCGTTCTCCGTCGAGCCCGTGGTCGAGGATCGCATCACGCGCGCACGTTGTCGGCTCCGCTATGGCCCGGTGATCGAGCGCGAGTCGGCGCAAGTCCTGTGTCTGATGACGCAGCGCCGCCGGCTCGATGCATTCCTCGTCGAGCAGGCGGTCAAGGCAGGGGCGGAGTTCAGGGACGGCGTCCGCGTCGCGATCGAGTCAGAGCGAGAGCTTCGCGTCGACGGGGAGCTAGTCCACGTCGACGCGCTGATCGGCGCGGACGGCGCGAACGGGATCACCGCACGCAAGCTCGACCTCGGCGGCGGCATCGTCAACGGCGTCGCGCTGGAGGGGAATCTTCCCTATGAAGAGCTTCCGCCCGACGGCTGGCGCGGCATGCTCGTGCTCGAGCTGGCCACCGTTCCCGGCGGCTATGGGTGGATCTTCCCGAAGGCTGACCACGTCAACGTCGGCGTCGGCGGCTGGGGCGAGGAAGGGCCGCGTCTGCGCCAGCATCTCGGTGTCCTCTGCGATCACTACGGGATCGAGCTACGCCGGCTCTCGGAGCTACGCGGTCACCGGCTGCCGATGCGGCGGCCCCAGACGGCCCTCGCGCGTGGGCGGGCGCTGCTTGTCGGTGATGCGGCCGGCGTGCTCGACCCGGTCTCCGGGGATGGGATCTACGAAGCCTTTGTGACCGCGCGACTCGCGACGGACCACACGCTCGCGCTCCTGGAGGGACGGATAGAGCACCTCGAGTCCTACGGCAGCGCCGTTCGGCATCAGCTCGATCCGCTCTCGTCCGCAGGCTGGGGTGCGAAGAAGGCCCTCGACCGTTTTCCGCGGGCCGTCTTCACAGTCATGCGCCTACCAGTCACCTGGCGGGTACTCGAGAAGCTAATGCTCGGTGAAGTCGCCCATCCGGGGGAGGCTCGCGGCGCCGGCAGGGCCGCGATGAAGTTGATCCAGTCGCTGTCTTACGCTGCTTAACGCTGCCTAAAGAAGCGGGATGCGGTTGCCGATGCAGCTGTTGCCGCCATGGAACTCAATCCCCTGCTTCGGCGCGCCGTCCAACTCGGCGCGAGCGACATCCACCTGAAGGTCGGCCAGCCGCCGATCCTCCGGCGCGATGGCGCGCTCAGCCCGATGGAGGGCTCCAAGCCGCTCCAGGATTCCGACCTCGAGGTTGTGCTCGCGATCGTCGGCAAGCGGTCGCCGGAGCGCTACGAGGCGTTCACGCAGACCGGTGACCTGGACACCGCGTATCAGGACGAGGACCTCCCACGCTTCCGCGTCAGCGCCTTCAGGCAGCGCGGCTCGATCTCGTTCGCCTTTCGCGTCATTCCGAAGAACGTCCCGAACTTCGAGCAGCTCGCACTGCCGCAGGGAATTCGCCGGCTTGCGGAGGAGCATCGCGGGCTCGTGCTCGTCACGGGCGCGACGGGCTCGGGAAAGACGACGACCCTTGCCGCGATGATCGACTTCTTGAACCGGTCGCGGCAGCAGCACATCGTCACGATCGAAGACCCAATCGAGATCATTCATCCCGACCACTCCTGCATCGTCAACCAGCGGGAGATCGGCCTCGACGCCACGGATTTCATGCAGGCGCTGCGCCGCGCGCTCCGTCAGGACCCGGACGTGATCCTGATTGGTGAGCTCCGGGACGCGGAGACTGCGCAGACCGCGCTGCAGGCGGCCGAATCCGGACACTTGGTGCTCTCTACCCTGCACACGGTCGACGCCGCCGAGACGATTGGCCGGATGGTCGAGTTCTTCCCGGAGACGAAGCAGCAGATGATCCGCTCGATCATGGCCGGCGTGTTGCGCGGCGTGATCAGCCAGCGCCTCCTCCCGCGTATCGACGGCGGTCGGATCGCAGCGGTCGAGGTGATGGTGACGAACGCGCGGATCGCCGACCTCATTCGTGAGAACAAGCCCGAGTCGATCACGGAAGCGATCGAGGAGGGCTCCTTCTTCGATATGCAGTCCTTCAGCAAGGCCCTCCTCGAACTCGTCATCACCGGACAGGTCGACAGGGAGGTCGCTGCCAACGCGGCCACCAACCGCCACGACTTTCTCGTCGAGCTCGACCGTGCCGTCAAGCAGCAGAGCGCCGACAGGGCAGGCGAGGAGAGGCGGAAAGAGCAGCGGGAAGAGCAGCAGCGCCCGGAGCCGGAGCTGCCGGGGCTCCGCCTGGCTCAAGCCGGGGACTGATGCGCGCCTTCCTTGTTACGGCTATCGGGCTCGCGCTGCTCGCCGGCTCAGCACAGGCGGCCGAGCCGCCGGTGCTGGGTTTTTCCGTGTCCTCGGGCGCGGGAAGGGCGGGTTCCGCGGCGCTTCCGAGCGCCTCGACGCCGAATGCGCCCGGGTCGATCTCCGTCCCGGTCTCGTTCACGACGCGGCCCGCGCTGACACAGCGGCTCCCGGTCTCGACGCTCCACGTCCTCTGGCAGCGCGCGGGGTACGCCTACGGGATTCCCTGGCCGGTGCTCGCGTCCATCAACAAGATCGAGTCGAACTTCGGCCAGAACATGGGCCCGAGCTCTGCCGGCGCGGTCGGGTGGATGCAGTTCATGCCCTCGACGTGGCTGCGTTGGGGCCTCGACGGGGACGGCGACGGAATCGCCGATCCGTGGAACCCGGTCGACGCGATCTACGCGGCCGCGCGGTATCTCGCTGCGGCTGGAGGGCAGACCGATATTTCCCGCGGGATCTTTGCGTACAACCACGCCGACTGGTACGTCCGCGAGGTGCTCGACGTCGCCCGTGTTTACGGGCAGGGCGGCATCGCGGCAACTGCAGATCTCCAGCAGCTCCAGACTGCCCTCGATGCGGCCCGCGCTCGGGTGATCAGGGCCAACGAGGTCGTGTTAGCCGCAGAGGCGCGCGAAGATCGCCTGCGCACCGTCTCGCAGCGACTGCAGCAGCACGCCGAGGGGACCCAGCTGCTCTCCGATCGCCTTGCAGCGCAGAAGCGCGCGGTCCTCTTCGACGTGAACGTCTCCGAGGCACGCGACGCAACCGAGGCTGCGCGCGAGCGGCTTCGGCAGGCGCAGGAGGCCCTCGAGAGCGCTCAACAGAGCGCCCAGGCACCGTCGTTCGCGCAGGGAGTCGGGACGCTGATGGCCGCGCCGTCGTACCAGAGCAACTACGTCTTCCCGGTCGGGGGCGGCCCCCAGGTCGTCTCGGTCGGACACACACATCACGACTATCCCGCCGCGGACATCGCCGCCCCGGCCGGCTCACCGGTCTACGCGATCACGAATGCTGTCGTGGTCAACGCCTGGCACTCCAGCGATCCCCGCTGCGGGATCGGGCTGACGATCCGCGCCTCCGACAATCGCGTCTGGACCTACTGTCACCTCGCCTATCTCGATCCGTCCGTGATCGACGGTGTCTCCCTTGCGGCGGGCGCCCAGATCGGCCTCGTGGGCTCAACCGGCCACGCGACCGGCCCGCATCTGCATCTTCAGCTGCAGCCCGCAACCTCGTATCCCCAGAACGAGGCCTGGTTCCAGAGCTTCGCGGGCAAGGCCTTCCGTTGGCAGGACGCCCCGACGCCACTGGAGCCAGCCGACCTCCCAGTCGCCGCGCCGGTCGCCGCGCGCGTCTTCTCTGTCGTCCCTCGTTCGAGGGATGCCAGGCCGAAGACCTCGTCGCCACCGGTGATGGGTTTCACCCTGGGTGGGGGTTGAGTTTTCCCGTGACCTTGCCGATTCGCAGAACATGGCTCTGCGGATAGCCACCCGTCTACCGCGCCTTGCGATTGTGGGCGTCGTCCTGCTGCTCGCAAGCGCGACTCTCGCCGTGGGCGCAGCGAAGCGGCTGACCGCCGTCCCGAACGGTGCGCCCGCACCGCTCACGGCTGCGACGATCGTCGTGCCTGATGTGACCGGGCAGGCGTTCGTGTTTGCCAAGGGAACGCTGGAGGACACCGGTTTTGCCTGGCGGGTCGCCGGCAGCGTCCACGGGTACGCCGTGAACAAGGTCTCGAGCCAGGTTCCGGCTGCCGGCACCAAGCTGAAGGACACCGGCGCGCCGACGATCACCGTCACGCTCGAGCGCACCGCCTATCCGGAGAAGGGTGAGCCCGAGGACGTCTCGCCCTACCGGGGCACGGTGCCCGAGACGATCCGCCTCCGGGCCGTAGCTCCGGCCGCTCCCGTTCCCGCCGCGCCGAAAGGCGTGAAGCAAAAGGCGACGACCAAACCGAAGGCTGCTCAACCTGCGGCCGCAGCACCGACGAAGCCGGCCTCGACCAAGCGACCGCCTGCTTTCGCCGTTGCGAACGCTCCGAAGGAGCCGTTGAAGGAGATTTCTCTGGCCGAGCGAGCACGTCTGCTCTCGACCTGGATCGCCGCCCATCCGCAGCCGACCCCGGTCCATGTTCGCCATTTCCTGTACCAGCACACCTGGGTCGTCACCGGCGCGAAGTTCGGCTGGTGGCACGGAGCCGAGGCGCTCCGTCAGTTGATCGCCGCCGACCGCATCGCGCAGCAGCACTGGGGGATCGGGCGGAAGAGCGAGCTCGTCGCCCGCAGGGCGCTCGCGAAGGTCGAAGCGAGGATGAAGTGAGTGATCGGTTGCGCGCTCTACGCCTCAGAGGCGAGGCGGGCTACAGCCTCGTGGAGTTGCTCACGGTGATGGTGATCATGGGCGTCGTCATGGCCGGCATCACCGGCGTCTTCGTCTCGGGCTCAAAGGCTCAGGCCGAACAGGACCGACGCTTCCAGGCCCAGCTCGGCACGCGCCTCGCCCTCGACAAGATCCGTCGCGACATCCACTGCGCGAACGACGTCACACCCTTTGCGGCGAATGCGGTGACGTTGAAGCTTTCCTCGGGCTGTGGCGGCGACGTCAGCTGGTGCACCTCGGCCGTCACCGGATACACCAATCGGTACCGCCTCTACAGACAGGTCGGGACGAGCTGCAGCGCAGCAGGCGGCATCAAGGTGGCCGACTATCTGACGAGCGCAAATGCGTTCCCAACGTTCCTGCACGCGACCGGCTGCAGCTGCCTCGCATCTCTCCAGGTTGATTTCAAGGTCAGCCTCAAGGGCTCGACGATCGATGCGTACGAACTCACGGACACGATCTATTTGAGAAACAGCACGAGAATCTGAGAAGGGCGAGCAAGTGACGAGAATACTGCGACGATTGTTCGGAGACGAGGGAGGCATGGCGCTGGTGCTCGCGCTCAGCGTGACGGTTGTCTTCAGCATGACCGTCGTCACAGTGATCGAGTCGGCGACGGCAAACCAGCGGAACTCGACGATGCACAGCGGGCGTGGCTCGGCCTACGACCTGGCCGAAGCCGGTGTCAGCAATGCGATGGCGATTCTGCGTGTCCCGACCAACAACGCGCTCGACAAATACGTCTTCTGCGCGGATGCCGCCAGCGTTCCCCAGCTTCCGTGCGAGCGCACCGATTACTACTCCGGCGGCAAGGTCGTCTGGAAGGCGTTGCTGTACCAGAACCCGGCCGCGGGAACCGCGTATTGGGATCTCTACTCCACCGGCCACGTCCGCAATCCGCATGGTGGCGCCGACTACCAGAAGACAATTCGCGCCACGATCCCCGTGGTGCCCACGATCACGCAGCCATTGAACAATCCGTCCTGGAACTACATCTTTTCGCGCGCAACAGGGACGGGTCAGGCGTTGAACGGTTGCGACATGACTCTCCAGAACAGCGTGAATGTGACCTCGCCCCTGTACGTCATGGGCAATCTCTGCGTCAAGAACACGGCCAGGGTCTCGAAGGGCCCCCTGATCGTCAACGGGTCGGTCGACCTTCAGCAGAGCGCGAACCAAGTCGGCGCGGCGGGAGCAGACATCAGCGAGGCGCACATTGGGCTCGGCTGTCGCTATCAGAATCAGGCGCTTCACAACCCGTGCGTCTACGGCCAGGGCGGGACGACCCCGGTCCGGGACAACGTCTGGGCGACGATTCTCGACGCGGCGCCGCCGGCCATCGTGGCGCCTGTCGTCACCTGGAACGAGTGGTACTTGAATGCGAGCCCGGGCCCGTACTACACCTGCGCCGCTCCAGGGGCGGGCGACGCGCCGAACCCGACCTTCGCTTTCGACAATCCCGTGGCCGCCCTCAGTGACACGGACGCAAACAAGCTGGCCTACAAGAACGACAACCAGGGTATCGCCAATCTCACGCCGTCGAGCTCGTACCACTGCAAGACGGTGAACGGTGAGCTTTCCTGGGATTACACGAACAAGATCTTGACCGTGTCGGGCACGATCTTTCTCGACGGCAGCGCCAAGGTCGACGTTGGAGGGACGGTCCGCTACAAGGGTCAGGCGACGATCTATACGTCGGGCACTGTGCTCGTGAAGAACACGAGTCTCTGCGCCTACAGCTCGGGTACGTCCTGTACCCTCGCCAACTGGGACTCGACGAAGGACCTGCTTGGGTTCGTCGCGAACGGCAACGGCTCTATTCCTGCGGACAACCAGGTGAATCCCGGGACGGGTGTGCAGTTCGTCAGCGCGTACTTCCAGGGGGCTGTGTACGCGACGAACATTGTGGAAATCGGTACGACCTCCCTCGTAGATGGTCCCCTCGACGGGTCGACGATCATTCTCGGTCAGTCGTCGAACTCCACGTTCAGCGGCTTCACCTTCGTCCCGGCCGGAATGCCCGGCAACCGGGACGTATATGCGCTCGCCCAGTTGCCGCAGCTCGTCGGCGGCTAGGGCTTCGACCAGCCGGCTTGGCGATCCCTCAACTCAGGGACGCCCCGTGCCGATAGGCAGCAGGTGGACATCGCTTTCGCTGCCGTCGCTTTCGCGCCCGGGCTTGCGCTCGGGAGCTTCCTGAACGTCGTCGCCGCGCGGGTGCCGCTGCGGCGCTCGATCGTGCGGCCGCCGTCGGCCTGCATGTCGTGCGGGCGGCAGATCCGCTGGTACGACAATCTGCCGCTCGTATCGTACGCGCTCCTCCGTGGACGCTGCCGGGATTGCGACGCGAAGATCCCGTTCGTCTATCCCGCCGTCGAGCTCGTCACGGCCGTGCTCGTCGCCGGCTCCGTGCTCGCGTTCGGCCTCACTGCGAAGGCCGCCGTCGCCGCCTTCTTCTGCACCGTCCTGGTTGCGGTCTCTGCAATCGACCTCGAGCACCGGATCATTCCCAACCGGATCGTCATACCCGCCACGCTCGTGGTCCTGGTCGCGAACACGCTGCTCGACGTCACTCCCGAATGGGCTCTGGGCGCGCTCGCCGGCTCGGGCTTCCTTCTCGCCGCTGCCCTCGCCTACCCGGCCGGTATGGGCATGGGCGACGTCAAGCTTGCGCTCTTGATGGGCGCTGCTCTCGGCAGGACCGTGTCCGTCGCGCTCATGGTTGGGATGCTGGCCGCCATGATCCCGGGCATCTTCCTGTTCGCCCGCCATGGCTCGAAGGCGCGGAAAATGGGGATCCCCTTCGGCCCGTTTCTCGCTCTCGGCTCCGTTGTCGCGCTCTTCTGGGGCGACGATATTCTCGACGCCTACTTGTCCACGCTCCACTAGGTCGACGTTTCGGCCAGTGCGGTTCGGAGCAGCGCTGCGAGCTGCTCGAACTCGGTCTCGCTCAGATCGAGAACATCCGCATCCAGAGCTGCGAGCTGCTGCTCCTCGAACGGAAGGCCCGGCGGCAGCGGTGCGACGTGCCAGTGGACGTGGCGGTTTCCCTGCTGGCTCCCGAGGCTGAGGATGTAGAGGCGCTCAGTCTCAACTACCCGGCGGATCGCCTCGCCGACACGCCGGACGACGTCCTGCAGCTGCAGATACTCGGCGCGACTGAAGTCGCCGGTGACCTGCTCTTTGTGCTCGCGCGGCGCGACGAGCACGTATCCGTACAGGGGCGGATACGCATTGAGAAACGCGACGGCTGCGTCGTCCTCGTAGACGATGTGGTGCGGGAACTCTGGGTTGCCGGCGATCAGCTCGCAGATGAAGCAGCGATCGCCGAGCCGCTGTCGGAGTGCCTCGAAGTCGACAATGCGACGGGTCACGGCTCGAAGCGTATGGCTCCGGACCTCGGATCCCGTCCGTCTGAGAGGCGCGGGACAGGTCCGGGAACGCCTCAGCTCCCGCGGCCGTGTCGGGGGACTGTCCCCGGACGCGGCCCGTCGGGCCGCGTCCATGCGGTGTCTGTTCGGGACGAGATGGGTGTGCCGAATGTGTGCCCTTTCTTCCCCAGCCGGCGGAAACGGCCGGGCTACCGCCGCCTGCGGGTCAGACAGATCCTGCCTCTATGTGCGGGCGGCGCCCGCGGTTCGTGAAGCAGGCTTAGGGCGGCTTCCGATGCGTAGCCTGGCCTGAATGGAAAGGCGTCGCCTCGGCAGCAGCGAGCTGGAGATCTCGTCCGTCGGCGTTGGGACGGCGCCGATCGGGTCGGGCCGCGACTGGCCGGTTTGGTGGGGCCCGCAGGACGAGCACGAGGCCGTTCGCGCAATCCGGCGAGCGCTCGACCTCGGCGTCAACTGGATCGACACGGCGCCGTTCTACGGGTGGGGCCGGGCCGAGGAGATTGTCGGGCGCGCGCTCGCAGGCCGCAGCGACGGCACGCTTCTCTTCACGAAGTGCGGCACGCTCCCGGACGAGAGCGGTTCGCGGATGGACCTCAGCCCCCAGACGATCCGCGCCGATCTCGAAGCGAGCCTGCACCGCCTACGTACGGACTACGTCGATCTCTTGCAGTTCCACGACGTCGACAGCTCGACTCCGATCGAGGAGTCCTGGGGCGAGCTCCAGCAGCTCATCTCAGAGGGCAAGGTGCGCTACGGAGGGATCTCGAACCATCCCGCGGAGGCGGTCGAGCGGGCCCTCGCGGTCGGCCCCGTGGCCGCGCTGCAGTACGAGTACAGCCTCCTGAACCGCAGCGCCGAGCGAGAAATCCTGCCGCTGGCGAAGGAGCATGGGATCGGCGTGCTCACGTGGGCGCCGCTTGCCAGTGGCTTCCTCGCGGACGCGTTCAACGTCGATGCGCTCGACCCGGACGATTTCCGCAGGCGTCACCCCTTCGCCGCCCTCGACCTCGGACCGCTTCGAGCGACACTCCGCTCGATCGGCGAGCGACGCGCGCGGAGCACCGCACAGGTCGCCCTCGCCTGGGTACTGGCTCAGCCCGGGGTGACCGGGGCGATAGTCGGGATCAGGAGCGAGGGCGAAGCGGCTGAGCTGCCGGGCGTGGCCGACTGGCGTCTCGACCTTGACGAGCTTCGGCAAGTCGCGTCATCAGCACCCTGAACAGGAGCGCGGCGCCGACAAGCACGAGCGCCTCCGCCTCCAACCAGTACCACCCGAATGAGAGCGGATCCAGGAGGAGCCGTACGACCACGACGCCGAGCGGCGCGACCCACAGCGCATGCACGCTGCGGCGCAGCGCGAAGGCGATGCCGGCGCCCGCGACCAAGGCGAGCGCTGCCTGGAGCAAACGAAAGGGCCACCCGAACTCCGTGCCGGGTTCCACGAACAGGCTCAGCAATGTCCCGGTCGCAACGTGCCACTCGTGGTCGAACATGCGGAAGCTTCCAGCGAGCGCAAAGGGCGCGAGTTGGCCGACCACGACACAGGCCGTGGCGGTCCCGCCGGCAACAGCCCGCCGTAGCCCAGGAGCGAGCAACAGCACCGGCACGCCCAGAACACCCCAGAGCTCGAGCCCTGCGGTGGCGCCGATGATCGCGCCCGCCACCAGGACGCGGTCCTCTCTCGCCCAGAGACCGGCAAGCACCCAGAGCAAGGGCGTGACGGCCTCGGCGGGATGGCCGTCGACGAAGGCTCCGTGGGTCAGCCCGGCCGCGATGGCCAGCAGGCCGACGCTCAGCCTGATCCGATCGCTCACGCCGAGCTTCCCCAGGACGAACAGCAGCAGAGACGCGACCCCAAGCTCCAGCACGAATGCGAGGGCCGTCAGGTTCCTCACGGCCCCAAACAGGATGAGCTGCAGCGGGCCCGACTGGAGCACCGGATCGGCGAAGGTGTCCGCCCAGCCGCCGGAGAGCAGCAGTTCGCCACGGTGCACGAAGTAGATGAGGTCTCCCGGGTCCGTCGCTCGATCGAGGGATGCCACCGCCGCGGCAGCCCCCAGGACGGGTAGCCAGACGCGGAGGAGCGGCGATCGCAGGATCTCCCTCATTACGGGCGATATCGGCTCCTGTAGGGGTGAGGTTGAGCCAGGCGGGTCAAGCATCGGATGGTCGGTGCCGATACCTCAAACGAGGGATACATGGACATCGAACGCCCACCGAATCTGCGCACTCCGGGCACGGAGCAGGGGAGCGCGACGCCGCTCGGTGGAGCACGCCTCGGCGGCACGCCGCCGATCAACGCGCTCGCCGAACTCGTCGCCGACCTGATCGCGGCCACCGGCCTGGTTCCGGCAGACAAGCTTGCGCTGGTCCGAGGTGCCGCCGGTCAGGGTTCGCTTGCCAAGGCACTTGTCGAGCAGAACGTCGCCTCGAGCGAAGGGCTGGCCCGCACGCTCGCGGCACGGCATCAGATTCCACTCGTGGACCTCGCGCTCACCGGCGTCGCGGAGGAGGCGAGCAAGGAGGTCGCGCTGCACGTGCTCGAGCGGCTCGTTGCTATGCCCTACGCCATCAATGACGGGACCCTGTACGTGGCGATCGCAGACCCCGGCAACATCCACGGCATCGACGAGCTGCGGCTCGCGACGCGCTACCCGCTCGAGCTCGGCGTTGCCGCCAGAGATGACATTCTCGCTGAGATCCGCCGTCTCGCCCGCGCGTCGGAGGCGTTCGGCGCCCGCGCGGCGGTCGAGGAGGAGATGGTCGTCGAGGAGGAAGAGGACGCCGACGACCTCGAGGTCGACGACGGCATCTCGGACGCGCCGCTCGTCCGGCTCGTGAACTCGGTCATCTTCCAGGCCGCCGAGGACGGGGCATCAGACGTCCACTTCGAGCCACAGGAAGACACGCTGCTGGTGCGCTTCAGGGTTGACGGCGTGCTCCAGGAGGTCCAGCGGATCCCCAAGCGGATGATGCCCGGCGTGCTGACGCGCCTCAAGGTGCTCGCGAAGCTCGATATCGCCGAGCGCCGCAAGCCTCAGGACGGCCGGATCTCGCTGAACGCGGCGGCGGCAGGACGCACGCTTGACATCCGCGTCGCGACCCTGCCGACGGTCGAGGGCGAGTCGATCGTCATGCGCCTCCTCGACAAGTCGAAGAAGGCCCCGACGCTCGAGGAGCTCGGGATGTCTGACGAAATGCGCAGGGAGCTGGAAGTGCTCATCCGTAAGCCGACCGGCGCACTCCTTGTGACCGGGCCGACCGGCTCCGGTAAGTCGACGACGCTGTACGCAGCGCTGACCGAGATCAACCGGCCCGAGATCAACATCATCACGGTCGAGGATCCGGTCGAGTACCGCCTCCAAGGCGTGAACCAGGTCCAGATCAATGCGAAGGCCGGGCTCACCTTCGCCACGGCGCTGAGGTCGATCCTGCGTTCCGACCCGGACGTGGTGATGGTCGGCGAGATTCGCGACGGAGAGACGGCCAAGATCTCGATCGAGGCAGCCCTCACCGGCCACCTCGTCCTTTCGACGTTGCATACGAACGACGCCCCGCAGGCGCTCACCCGCCTCGGCGAGATGGGCGTCGAGCCGTTCCTGGTCGGCGCCGCGGTCTCGGCCGTGCTAGCGCAGCGCCTCGCGCGCAAGCTCTGCAACCACTGCTGTGAGATGTACACGCCCTCGGTGGATGAGCTGCTGAAGGCGCGCGTGTCGTCCGAGGTCGCTGCGGCGACGGACGGGATGGCCTTCTACCGCAAGAAGGGCTGCCCCCGTTGCAACCAGACCGGCTACAAGGGCCGGATCGGGATCTACCAGCTGCTGACGATGTCCGAGCAGCTCGAGTCTCTTGCCGTGACGAAGGCCTCGCGCGAGGACATCGAGCGCGCCGCGCTCGGCGAGGGCATGCGGACGCTGTGGGACGACGGCCTCGCCAAGGTCGCCGCCGGGCTTACCTCCATCGAAGAGCTCGCCCGCGTTTCAATCTAGAGGCGTGCGGGTTACGTGGAAAAGCGCTTGACTACGCGCATGCGCCGGGCCGTCGTCGTCGTCGTCGCCCTCTGTCTCGCCGCGCTCCTGGCGGGCTGTGGCGGGAACGGCGGCGCGCCGTCCGCCACGAACGTCGAGACAACGGCGGCGGGGGCGGGAATCCCGGCCGGGTTCACCGTCCGCGCCGTCAAAGACGAGGGGTTCTCGATCGCTCTCCCGAAGAAATGGCGTTCGCTCGACGCGCAGGAGGCCTTGAGCAGCGGCTCCCTGAAGAGCTTCGAGAAGGCGAACCCGCAGCTGGCAGACCAGATCCAGGCGCTGGCGCAGCCGAACTCACCGCTCAAGCTGCTGGCCATCGGGCCTGCTGGTAACGGCTTCGTGACGAATCTCAACGTGATCGTGACCGGGATCCCCTCCAACCTCGGCTTCGACGAATGGACGTCGGCGGAGGTCGCCGAGATCCAAAAGGTGCCGGCCGTCAAGGACATCAAGCAGCAGAAAACTCAGCTCCAACCTGGACAGGCGTTGCACCTCGGCTATCGCGCGTCCTTCAACCGATCGGGCGGCTCGTTCGAGGTCTTCGTCCACCAGTGGATGCTCAAGGACGAGGGCTTCCTCTACATCCTCACGTTCACGACATCCCCGGCGCAGGAGCCGAAGCAGCGGAAGACCTTCGATGCGTCGGCGCACACGTTCCGGCTCACGCCCTAGGTTGGGCTGTCACCGAGTTCTCCCGACAGTTGGGAGGCCGATAGGGCTTTGAGCGTGACAGCGCCCGGGTGGCCGGGCGCTGTCCGCTTTGCGACTCAGTCTCCGTCCTTCACCGCCAAGCGAAAGAAGGAGGAGTCGCATCTACCGCTGGAAGGGGCAGGTGGAGCGGCACGGGCTCGAGGTGCTGCGCCCGCGTGAGCGGCGCCGGCCGAAGATGCCCAACCAGCTCTCGCCGCTGCTCGAGGAGCGGATCGTCGCTTTCGCGCTCGGCCATCCCGGCCTGGGACCAAAGCGGCTCGCCGCCGAGCTCGCGCGCCCGCGCTGGGGTGGCCTGGTCGTCTCGCACAACGGGGTCTGGCGCTGCCTGGGCCGGCACGGGCTCTCGACCCGGCGTAAGCGGCTCTCGCTCGTCGCCGGCTACCGGGCGCCCTACGAGCCGCCGCGCGAGCCTGAGCCGGAGCGCCACGTCGAGGCGAAGCGGCCGGGCGAGCTCGTCGGTGTCGACTGCTTCTTCGTCGGTCGCCTGCACGGCACGAAGGGGACGGTCTGGCAGCTGACGGCGATCGACGTCTGCTCCTCCTTCGCCTGGGCCGAGCTCGTCCGCTGCCCGAGCGGCCAGCCCGGCACGGCGCAGACCTCACGGCTCGCCCGCCGCGTCGCCGCCGACCTCAGCGCCGCCGGCTGGCGGCTCGAGCGCGTGCTCTCCGACAACGGCAGCGAGTTCCGCGGCGCCTTCACCGACACGCTCACCACGCTCGACGTCGAACAGACGCGCATCCACGCCGGCCGGCCGCAAACCAACGGCGCCGTCGAAGCGCTCCACAAAACGATCCTCGACGAGTGCTGGCGGCCGGCCTTCGCCCGCTACCTCCACCTGCGCTTCCAAGGCCTCAAGCGCGAGCTCGAGCGCTACATCACCTACTACAACTCCGACCGCGCCCACACCGGCCGGCTCACCCGCGGCCAGATCCCCGCAGACATCGTCTACGGTGCCCACAAGATGAAGACGAGATGAGCCGCACCTGTCGGCACATCTCGGAGGC
>WNGF01016665.1_pt1 | contig 20709 bp, 17 predicted proteins | sample 5400641 | NCBI WGS metagenome assembly WNGF01 (sample SAMN13153371, study PRJNA577476) | soil metagenome | isolation source: 80 cm soil or saprolite under grassland replicate 2 | place: USA:California | collected 2016-06-15
TATCGCTGCGCGGGCCACACCTGTCTATCGGTAGGCCTTCCTGCGGAGGCGAGTATCACCGAAGAGCCCGGTGCGGGAAAACTGCACGCCGGGATCTGTGCGGGGGCTGTCGGGTAACTGGCAGTCCTACCGCGATCTCACTTCCTCCTGCTGCTGCTTTCCTGGAGTACTAGTTTTCACACCTATAACTCCGACGACCCCAATGAGTCTCGGGTGAAATGTTCTGGCCGTTCTGGTCATTACCAGTGAACTGGAAGAGTTGCCAATAGACTAAGAAAAACTAACTCACTTTAAGCTGGTCAAAAAGGAAATGGAGGGCGGTTTGTTAGCGGAACCTATCATTCTAGTTTCGCCAGAATGCCACCACCGCCATTCTTGTCGTCGTTGCAAAGAATCTTGCAAAAAGTCTATTGACTTTCCCATTCTGGCTGGAATATTGTCAGCCCGCTCTTACGCATTCCTCGCAGCAATCGACACAGTTGACGGGAAATCAACTAAACGGTTTGCCCCTTCTCTGATCATGAAACGAAATCTGAAATGACAAGACTAATAATGTTCGCTCAATATGAGATCGAGTTCCTGCTGGGAGGACTCGGGGCAGTAGTGGCGTTTCAGGGCATTACGGGGAGGATCAATATGAAAGGACTCCTCAGTGACAAGAAGAACGGTGTCGGAACCTTTAGCCCGGCACGCTTGCAGTTGCTTATCTTTACCCTGGCGGTCGCCTTCTATGTTCTCGGGAAGGTCATGATCTCAATTGCTGCGGGCAAACCTGATTTTCCACAGATCGACACGAACTTGCTGGTAATTCTAGGCGGTAGCCATGCTCTTTACCTTGGAGCTAAGAGCTTGCCTCTTTCGAGCTCGACTCCAGATACCTCAAACAAATAGAAACCAAAGGAGACTAAAGATGCGTTTCGAAATTCCCGTTCTCGCCTTTGTTCTTGAGTTTCACAATCTTGCCTTGTTTATAGGGTGGATAGTTGCGGCTCTCGTTGGTGCCTTTGCGCTGGTGATTATTTATAAGATGTTGAAAGGGGACATTGATCTGAAGTTCCTAATCGCCGGAGACGATGGCGATGCCAGCCTGTCGCGATTTCAGTTCCTGATTTTCACGTTCGTGATTGCGCTGAGCCTCTTCCTGATCATTATCAACAGAACAGGCGGACCAGGATTTCCAGATAGTATCCCCGGCGGGATTCTCGCGTTGCTAGGGATTAGCGGAGGCTCTTACGTAGTGTCCAAGGGCGTTGACGCCAACGCACCTCCGAAAACGACGGAAACAACAGTAACGCCAAATCCGCCGCCATTGCCGCCGACTACGAAAACTGTAGTAAGTGAACCGAAAGCGGTGGAGTAGGGCAACCGACTCGTAATTGTTGGAGGCCGCTGACTTTGGTTTGGTTCTGAATGTTCTGAACAATTGATCATGATTTGCCCCGCCATCAAACAACTCTGAATTAACGCAGCCCCAGGGAACGTTGGTTGTGCTCACAGTGCCAGCGCGCGCTTGTGGCGCAAAAGGAAAATAGTTTGCCTTCCGGACTGGAAACGGTGCACGCAAAACCTTGGATGAAATGTTTTCGCAGCTCCTGTCATAACAAATGGATGCAAGAATTCAGGCGTTGGAAAAAACGGGCTGGGTCTGACCTCGAGACCGGCAAAAAGGGCCAATAATCTCACCGTTTTTTGAGACGCTAAAAGCCTGCAAAGAGTCTTGCAAAAAAGCTTGACAAAGCTATGAACTGGGAATATCGTGCGCGCGTTCTCACGATCTTCGATTCTTAACCGGCGCGCTTCACAACCGCGGATTTAATCGTAACCCGACACCATCGTCTCACGTCTCGTTTGTCGCGATGGGCAATCAAAGTCTTCTTTGAAGGATCCCAATAATTGTCTTCGAGCCGAGACCGTTGGTGAGAGACTCTCGAATGGCTTTTTTCGGCGTCCTAACCTGCTGCCATTAGACTTCCATAGATTACGGCTGACATTTGAAATAAGGAGAAAAGAAATGAGAGAAACCCCTAATGGCGCCTACATTGCCAAAGATGGTGAGGTGCTTTCTTTGGATATTAAGTCCACCGGAGCCACAACTTTGTTCGGAGTAAATTACTCGCTGGGTGGTAACGGGTCTCATATTCCCGAAGGGCAGCCATTTCACATCACTTTGAGGAAGAGTGCGGCGACCGGGGGATCGGATATTCCGGGAGCCAAGTCAAACGTCTTGACGCTGGCGTTCAGCTATAGCAGCGCGAACGGCGGAAACTATCACTACACAATCACAAGCGATGCTGCCGATCCATCGATAAGCGCGGACGCCCCCCAGGCTGGAGCCGCACCCACTGTACACAACCTTATCATCCATATTGTGTGACAGATCGCTGCATTCTCTAACTCGAAGGAGGGCACGATAAATGAAAACCAAATTGACGAGCGTCATCGTTTCGCTCGTGCTGATCGGCACGATGGTCGTATCTGCTCAGCAATCTGGCCTGTCTATACGCCAACTACGAACGGAGATCCAAAAGCGGGAAACGCTGGATATTCCAGAAGATTTGAGGGAGACGAACGACAGGCGACTTCGGGATCTGCGCGCGGAACTACACACTCTATTGGAGCAGGAAATTCAGAAACTCCTAACCTACAAGAATAATCTTGTGTTGGAGCCCGACGAAGCAAGAAAGGTCGAAGATAGGATTCAGACGTATAAAGCTGAACTTGCGAAGCTAGAAGCGCTGCAACCAGGCCCGATGCTTGTTACCACAGCCCCGAGTTCCTTGCCCGGGTCAATTTTTGTCGCCCCTACCGTAAACCCTATATCAGCACCGCCAGCCCGACCCCCATCGGCAGCTCAAACGCCGACCCCCGCCCCTGTGAGCGCGAGTGCGGGCACTAACGCTCAGACAACCCAGAAGACTTGCGCCGATCTGGACGCTTTGAGCGAGAAGAATGCCAAGGCGGTCTCACAGGTCGACTATAAACTATGCGATTTGGTGAAGGCCTTAAAGCAGCCATCGAGGACCAATAGACAAATAAAGTTGATGGGCGCGGGTAATCCGGATTACTTCGACCTTCTGCTCATCCTGATAGCCAAGCGAAGTACCCCCACGTTCCTGGTTGAGGCGGAGGAAGCTCGTGTCGATAAACAAGTTGGCAGCTCTCCCGCAAGTTCCGGCAGTACTTCGCTCGTAGTTAAGGGCGGCGCGCCTGCTATCCTGGGGTTTGCCACGGAGAACGGGGCGTTGACACAAAGTTCGAGCGGTACCACCGCTACGTTCCGCGGCAACCCGCTCGGAATCTATCATGCGCTGGCCAATCATGGGTTAGTAAGCAGTTTCATCGAGGATGAAAATGATCCGATGACTCGGTTTCTGAGAAAGACGTCGTTTGCCTTTTCTTTCGATACTGACCGCGGGCCACAGCCAGGAGTTTTCACTGCCAGCAAGCAACAACTGTCCTCGGTCTCGGCCAGATTTGAGTTTATCAACAAGCGCCGGCCAACCATGTACATCAAGGAATGGAACGACTTTCTAGAAAAGCAGGCACAACGATTCACGAACACAATCAATGACAGCGTAAGCGTCTTAATTGCGAATAGTCAAAGCACCGTTAACCCCCTTGAATGGCGCGACCCGGTGTTACAGACATGGTATGCGGAAACTCAATCCCTGCTTGCGGCTGCCACTACCGATCAGGTTGAAATTGTACTTAGAAGCCAGATAGACAAGCTGCCCGTAACCGAGTTATCTCCACAGACTGTCACTCAACTAAACGGCATCGAGAATTCGATCGGCGTTTACTTGCAGGGAAGAGATTCGGTGCTGGATAAGATTGCCCAAGGTACGCTTGTTACCTTGGACTACACGAACAAGCGGGAAGCCAACGCGCCGGATACCTCTAATTTTACTTTCATAGCAGAAAAGGGGCCGGGAGGTAGAACTGATTTCACCTTCAACGGCTCTCTGACATTCTTTAACAAGAAACCAATGCTCTTGCCCGGTAGTACTGCCAAGCCGATCGGTCGGATTCGCGATTTTGACTTCTCGGGACAGTTTGATATTCCCTTTGGCAGCGTTCGCGAGGCTGGGCAGTTTGTGTTTTGGGGCAGCGGCAAGTACCAGCGCCTGCTCGAGGATTCCTTTACTCAAGCTGGCACAATGGTGCCGAACACGAAGGGTGATATTGCGGTAGGGCAAATCGGACTTCGAATTCCGCTCAAGGATTTAGGCATTAAGTTTCCCATCTCGGTCAGTTTTGCGAACCGCACAGAGCTAATCAAAGAAAAGACGGTCAGAGCGAACTTCGGCTTCACCTTTGATCTGGATACGATTTTCGCCAAATTCAAGCCGTTCTAGAATCGCAAACTCCGATGTCTGAGGATTCATTGCTGGCGCTATAAACTAAGGGCCACGACTTTCACCGTAGGCATTGATCCATTCCTCTAGACTGAAAAAGGAGTCTCCTCATGTCTCAACAATTACCCGGCGCCCCGCAAGCGGGCGGTTCTGCAGCCGGCGGCGGCGCCAATGACAATCTCAACAATCCCGGCGTGGATCCGGTCACTAGTGGAGGAAAGGGCCCCGGCGGCGGCACTGTCGGTGTAATTGGGATCGTAGGGCTGATCACTTACCTTGTCCTGTTCACACTCTTTCTTATTTACGCCTTGGTGAAAGTGTGGCCTGTTCCTACTCCGTCGAGAGAAGGTGTGGAAGAAACGGCCGCAGCCATCGCGAGTCCGTCGCCAACACCAACGCCGACTGGCAGTCCATCTCCCGCTCAGGCATCACCGTCTGCGGCTCAAAGTCCTTCGCCGTCGCCCACGGCGAAGACTCCTGTTACCGCGGGCCAGGCGTCTCCTTCTCCAAAACCGTCCGCTTCACCGACAGCTTCGCCCGTTCAAGAGCCCGTAACCGTCACGTTCTTCGGCTGGCAATTTAAGGTCTGGGATGAGCAGCGCCTGCTGCTGCTGGTATTGCTGTCTGGCGCGCTCGGCAGTATTTTGCATGACCTTCGTTCGGTCTACTGGTACGTGGGAAACCGAAGCCTGGTGAAAAGCTGGCTGGCGATGTTCATAGTATTACCATTTGCCGGAGCAACACTCGCGCTTATTTTCTATCTCGTTGTGCGCGGTGGATTCTTCTCTCCGCAATCGTCGTTTAAGGAGACCAGTCCCTTCGGCTTCGCTGCTTTCGCCGCTTTGATCGGTATGTTCAGTCCGCAGGCAGTCCTCAAGCTGAAGGAGGTAGCCGAGACTTTACTAACCAAGCCAGGGGCCGGTGCGAATGCTCAGCCGCAAACAGCGGTGCATCCAGCGGCTCCTCCTGCGCCACCAACGGGAAAACACTAACTAATCAAACATGAGAGTGGAAACACTCATCATCATTCAGAAAGGAGCTAATTATGACAATGCTTAAACAAGGTTCTAGCGGTCCGGATGTGACCGCGCTGCAAACCAAACTAAAGGAGTTAGGTTTCGATCCCCACGGGATTGACGGCAACTTTGGTTCTGGAACGAAGTCAGCCTTAATTGCTTTCCAGCAGAGTAAGGGGCTCACAGCTGATGGTATCGCTGGACCACAGACCACGAACGCCTTGCAACTGGATGCCGTAGCCGGCGCTAGCACCGGCACTACGAGCACTGGAAGCGGCGCTACGGCTGCAGCCGCAGCTGGTACCGCGCCAGTGGTGGCAGGTGTAACAGTCGACATCGTGTCAAAAATGTTTCCCGGGACGCCTGTTGCTAACATCAAGGCCAATCTTCCGATTGTTCTACAAGCTCTGGTCGATGCAGGGCTCGCTGATAAGAGCATGGTTCTGATGGCCCTCGGAACGATTCGAGCAGAAACCGCAAGCTTTAGACCGATCAGCGAAGGCATATCCAAATTCAACACGTCGCCCGGAAGTCACCCGTTTAATCTCTATGACAACAAAGGCCAGGGAAGTTTAGGCAATCAGGGACCTCCGGATGGAGAGCGGTTCAAGGGCCGTGGCTTCGTCCAATTGACTGGTCGTGCCAATTACAAACAGCACGGCGCGGCGATTGGCTTAGGAAATCAACTGATTGAAAATCCGGACCTCGCAAATCAACCTGATATTGCTGCCAAACTATTGGCTAGTTTTATCAAGAACAAACAGCAGAAAATTAGAAATGCCTTGAACGCCGGAGATCTGAAGGCAGCACGTAAACTCGTGAATGGCGGCAGTCATGGCCTGGCAGAGTTCACGCAAGCCTTTAACACCGGCAAAAGTCTCATTGCGTGATTGGCGCAGCCCTTCCAGCGCCGATCTTGTAAGTTTCACTTTCGTTTCCGATGACAAAGGAGGCAATAATGCGAGTGCTACGAAAAGGAATGACAGGCGAGGATGTCGAACGCTGGCAATTTTTTCTTGTGGGCCAACAGCATCCCCTGGAAGTCGATGGAAATTTCGGCGACGACACATTCAACGCCACCAAAGCATTCCAAACTGAGAACCATCTCGATGTCGATGGTGCGGTCGGCCCTAACACACTCGGGCGCGCAATGCTCCTGGGGTTCGACCCTCTTGACGATCCCGGCGCCAGCCCGTCGAGTGGCGCAGGCTTCCCGCCACCTCCATCATTCAGGCCGCTGATATCAACCGCAGATCGACAACAGCTCTTCGGAGCCTTTGAATTTACGGCTGCCCCGATTCCGAGTAACCGCGAAAACATCCACATCCGCGGCAGTTGGGAGGCGGACAATATCACGCGTGTAGCGGTGCCGCAGTTAGCCGGCAGCCAGGGGGCGCCGCCCGACGGCGGAGCGCGGTTTCATAAGAAAGGTGTCAACCAACTGCTGGCGCTATGGCAGGCATGGGGGGACGCTCATCTGCTCGATCGGTTGCTCACCTGGGATGGCGCATTCGTACCGCGATTCGTTCGCGGTAGCACAAAGGTTTTGAGTAATCACGCGTTCGGCACTGCCTTTGACATCAACGCTTCATTGAATCCGCGCGGTACGCGGCCTCCTCTGGTTGGGCGGCAGGGTTGCGTTCGCGAGCTCGTGACGATTGCTAATGCCCACGGCTTCTATTGGGGTGGTCACTTCGGCGCCAAGCCTGACGGGATGCACTTCGAGGTTGCGGTGCTGCAATAGCCGCGAGCGCGGTTCGTCATGGTCGGCATTGCAACTGGATGCTTACCTTCCCGGCGTGGGAGTTCGGTCTGACACCCGAATTAACACGCGCTCATTGATAACAAACAGAGTAATTAGTTTTTCTCACAACCATCCTCGCCCAATACAAAGGAGCTTTTATGCCAGCTAAAAAATTCCGCAAGGCCAGCAGTTCAACGAAACGCTCAGCCTCAACCAGCTCAACGATCATCTTTACGGGTCTTTCCGACAAGCAAATCTCATCGCTGAGAGCAGCCAAACAGGCGGCGGCGCAGCAGCTTTTGCAGCCCGTGCAGACTACGGCATTCTCAGCCCTCGCAGCTTCAACCAGCCCCGAGCCGAGTACCAACCTCGTCGGCGTTGGGATAGGCGAACAAATCTCCGGAGGCAAACACACAGGAGTGATGGCAGTAAAATTCCTGGTACGGATCAAGTATCCAGACAATCAAATTCCAGATGGTGATCGTTTGCCGCGGGAGGTTAACGGCCACCCGGTCGATGTCGAACAGGTAGGCACTTTTCGTCGGTTCATGCCGCCTGCAAGCGGGGCCGCGCCTGCGATGGCGATGCCCAACCCGCGCAAGAAAATCCGTCCGGCCCAGCCGGGCTGCTCAGTCGGCTTCAAAGATCCAAACAACCAATTCATCATGGCAGGAACGTTTGGCGCGCTGGTCAGAAAAGGATCGAAGCGTTTCATTCTTAGCAACAATCACGTGCTTGCCGATGAAAACAAACTGCCGCTGGGTTCATCGATTTTCCAACCGGGTTTTCTCGACGCCGGCAATCCGCCAAACAACGGTCCGATTGCCAAGTTATCCAAGTTCGTACCGCTCGTGCCCGGCACGGTCACGAACAAGGTAGACTGCGCCATCGCGCAGTTGAACAATAACAACCTGGCGACCAACTCAGTGTTGTTTATCGGCCCGCCAAGGGGTAAAACTGCGGGACAGATTGACATGGTAGTGCATAAGTTTGGCCGCACCACAGGCTTCACGGTTGGCCGCATCACGAGTTTGGAGACCGACGTCAGTGTTCAGTATGAGGCTGGTATTGTTAATTTCCAGGATCAGATCATCATCGTTGGCCTGAGCGCGCAACCCTTCAGTGCTGCGGGCGACTCCGGATCACTGATCCTCGAACGCAGCACAAACAAAGCGGTCGGCTTGCTTTTTGCCGGTTCGTCAACTCATACTATTGCCAACCACATTAACGATGTTTTGCGGGCACTAAACGTCAGCCTAACGCTCTGATGCGTGGTGTCCGTGGAGGCAAGTCATAGCTACCGAACAGGAAATACGCGAAGTAAAGCAACGGCATTCGGCACGCCTGCTCAGTCAACCGGGCGTGTCGGGTGTCGGTATTGAGAAAGACGATGCGGGCGAGTATGTCCTCGCTGTTCATCTCGATACTGACACCTCCGAGGCCGGCAAAGAATTACCCGCTGAGATTGAAGGCGTTCCGGTCAAGTACGTACGGAGCGGGCCATTTCGCAAGTTGTGAGCGAAACGGAAGGGCAGTGTATTCCGAAATGGCGTCGACTTGTCTTCCATCTACCCATTGCTGGGCTATTTAAGGTACCGTCCCAGCACTTCAGTCCGGCATTTACTTCATGACCGAGCTTCCGCTCTAGTAGTGTCCTCATTTTAGTTTTCTCCGTTCCTAAAGATTTCAAACCAGACTCTCCCTGTGGTACTGATGCAGTTTGGGTCCGTTGAACAATTAGATTAGACATTGCACATTCGTAGTGGCATGAAGTCAGTACCACCTCGCGGTAGCGGGTGGGCAGTAGATTTGGAGTCTCGACACAGCGGATATCTAGCAGTCACACCCAAAATGCGAGCGGAACCCACCCGCTACCGCGAGGTGGTACTGACTTCATGTCACAGCATGGAAAACAACGGCCAGCGTTCGATCAGCGCGATGCTAGCCAAACTGCATCAGTACTCTCCCTTCTCGTTGACTAGCCGCATTTGCTTGCTGCCCTTTATAATTCTCAGTTTGAAGCAGCCAGACCAAATTAGCGATCAAGCGTCAAGGTTCCCCTCAAACAAGCTTCGCGGCATTCTTCTGCCTTTCATCACACCCTTTGAATCCAATGGAGATGTTGATGAGAAGGCTCTCCGTGAGAACATCAGGAAGTGGAACGGGAGTGGAATCGTTGGCTACGTGGTGCTCGGCTCTACCGGCGAACGAGTTCATCTTGACGAGCGCGAATATCTGGCAGTCATAGAGACTGCGCGGCAGGAGGTGCCTGCCGGCAAGGACGGACTCGTTTTTATCGTCGGTGCTGGTCAGCAGAGTACGCGTGGTACGATAAACGAAGTGAGACGCGTTGTTGCAGCTGTTCCCGTAGATGCTTTCCTGGTTATCACTCCTCATTTTTATCGGCCCAGCATCACGCAGACAGCTTTGCGAGAACAGTACGAGAGAATTGCCGACGAATCTCCGGCGCCGGTGATTCTCTACAGCATGCCGGCGCTGACGGGCGTCACAATTGAATGCGAAACCGTGGCGCGCTTGAGCGAGCACGAAAACATTATCGGCATCAAGGACAGTTCTGCTGATGTTGCCGGACTCCGCGAAACCAGCAAGCTCGTCCGGAAAGATTTTGCCGTGCTGACGGGTAACGGCACGGTGCTTTCCGAGGCACTATGTGCCGGAGCGTGGGGCGGAATTCTGGCAGTTGGTTGCGTTGCTCCGGCTCTTTGCATCGCGATTTTTCGCGCAGTGAACTCCGGAGAAATGGAATTGGCAATGAAGCTGCAGTCCAGGTTGACTCCTTTGGCACAGGCTGTAACCACACGCTTTGGCATTGGTGGCCTCAAGGCGGCGCTTGAAATGACGGGTTATGTGGGCGGCACTGTTCGTGCTCCCTTGCGCGTGCCCGACGACGAGGCACGGGAAGAGATTCGACGGTGCCTGGAAGAAGCCGAGTTTGAACCCGACTGGATGCAGGCGGCGCCAACAGAATCCAGGCGTTAGGTATAAAGCGGAATTCGATAGGTACTATCTCTGTTCCATCCTGGCGCTCCTGGTGCCTTGGCGGTTACTTTTTGGGACCTTACTGGACAAGAGAGCCATCCTGCGTAAAATGCTTCCTCAGGGAGTGACGTTAAATTGAGCACCGCCGAACCCGCCTGTCACAGCACGCCTGAAGAATCCGGCTTGCGAGTCGAAACTCTTTCTTTCGATCGCATCCCGCATCAAACGCGCCTCTTCCTTGACTACCTGAGTGATCCGATTGCGTTGCGTGAGTTTTATCCGTCCGCAGTACGCTTTCATCATGAGCTGCCGGCCAGAGCGCCTGAAGTCTTGGCCGCGCATCAGACCGATCGCAGTTCGCTATGCAACGCACTTGAGGATATGAACGCTTCCTGGGGCGCCGGGGAAGAAACCTTGCAGAACATTAAACGGTTGCGCGAGGAAGACTGCCTCGCGGTCGTCTCTGGTCAGCAGGCAGGCTTGTTTTCCGGTCCACTCTATACCATCTACAAAGCCCTGTCAGCGGTTAAACTCGCCGGCTGCCTGACGCAGCGCAACACTAAGGCGGTCCCTGTCTTCTGGATCGCCACGGAAGATCACGACTTTCCCGAAGTGGCAAAAGCGGAGTTCATTGGCCGCGACTGCAAGTTGGCCCATGTGGAAGCTTCTCCGAATTTACACAAGGAGGGACAGCCGGTTGGCCGCGTGGTGATCGATACCTCAATTGATGCGGTCGTCGATCAATTGCTGGAACTACTTCCGGCCTCTGAGTTCACATCGGATCTGGAAGCTTTGGTGCACGATGCCTGGCGCGCGGGCCGCACGTATGGCGAAGCCTTCGCACGGATGATGACTTCACTGCTTGGTCGTCACGGGCTGGTGCTTCTCGATCCGCTTGATCAGAGACTCAAAGCGCTGGCGGCGCCCCTTTACGCGAATGCAGCGTTGCACGCGCATGAGATTGCTACGGCCATCGAAGTGCGTAGTGAAAAACTGGTCGAGGCGGGTTATCACGCGCAGGTTACAGCTTCGGAGAATTCTTTTCCCCTCTTCGTACACGATGCCGCCGGCGCCCGACACGCTTTGACTCGCTCCGAGGACGGGAAGTACGTCACAAAGGATACGGAGAAGGCTTACACGGCTGAGGAACTCTCGAACCTCGCTCTGGCTCACCCCGAGCGGTTCAGTCCGAACGTAACCCTGCGCGCTGTGGTCCAGGATTATCTTTTGCCGACCATCGCTTACTACGGTGGGTCAGCTGAGATCGCTTACTTTGCTCAGACGGCTGAAGTCTACCGGTTGCTCGAAAGGCCAATCACGCCAATCCTGCCGCGTTCGAGCTTGACGATGATTGAACGCCATACCGGACGCGTCCTTGAGAGATATGGCCTGACGCTTGAAGATTTGTTTGCGGGTCCGGAGAGTGTTTTGAAGCGTGTGGTTGAAGAACACCTCGGAGCGGAAACTGCAAAGTCTTTCGAGAAGGCCGAGGGGAAGGTTAATAGTGAGCTCGATGACCTGCGCGAGCAATTGCGTAGCATTGATCCAACCTTAGCTGACGCGCTCGAAACCGGCCGCCGCAAGATCAACTACCAGCTGGAAGGCTTGCGCACTAGATTTCATCGTGCTCAGATGGCCCGAGACGAGGTGGCCCACCGGCAACTACAACGTGCATTTGATCAACTGTATCCGAATAAAGAGCTGCAGGAGCGTCATATTAACATCACCTCGCTACTAGCGCGCCACGGGCGCTACGTTGTTGAGTGGATCTACAATGCAATAAATATCGGATCAGACGAGCATCAGGTTGTGTACTTGTGAAGGGGTTTTAGGTCTTTGGCCTTTGCACACTTTTTTCATCGTTGTTTGCCGACGATGGCCCGTCTCTAATCACGCACGAATACAAAGACCAAAGACCAAAGACCAAAGACCTAAGTCGTAAGACCCAAGACCGAGGTCCGTTTCAACGATGTCAATAATTCGCGTCCTCCCAGATCACGTTGCCAACCAAATCGCTGCCGGCGAAGTGGTCGAGCGCCCGGCTTCAGTTGCCAAGGAGCTGGTCGAGAATGCTATTGATGCCGGCTCACGGGGTATCGTGATCGACGTTGAGGCCGGGGGGCGTCGTCTCTTGAAAGTTTCAGATGATGGCGACGGCATGGTCAGGGATGATGCTGTTCTTGCATTTGAACGCCACGCTACTTCCAAGATTGCCAGGTCAGAGGATCTTAGTAATATCGCAACGCTTGGCTTTCGCGGTGAAGCACTGGCCTCGATTGCCTCAGTGGCGCGAGTGGAACTCACTACCAAATCGGAAGATGCCGCTGTGGCGACGCGCGTCTTAATCGAAGGGGGCAAGATGCGGGACGTCAAAGATGCGGCGCATCCCCGCGGTACGACCATCGTTGTCCGTGATCTCTTCTTCAACGTCCCTGCGCGGCGAAAGTTTCTGCGGTCTGAAGCTACAGAGAGTTTTCATCTCACAAATCTGGTAACTCACTACGCACTGGCGCACCCGGAAATAGCTTTCACGTTGACGAACAACGGCCGTGAGGTTTTGCGCGTGGCGCCTGCGAACGACCTGCGCGAGCGTGCTTATCAGGTTTTTGGAATGGAGTTTCTCGATAATTTGCTCGCCGTCGGCGGCGGACATCCAAAGATCGCGCTTGTGAGTGGCTTCGTTTCCGCGCCGCGTGATCGACGCACGTCGCGCGATGCGCAGTATTTATTTGTAAACGGCAGGTTTGTAAGAGACCGGCTGATTTCGCGTGCGCTTTCCGAAGGCTATCGCGCCGTCTTGCCGCACGGAGTTTATCCGGCCGCGCTTTTGTTCATCGAGCTACCGCTGGAAGAAGTGGACGTTAACGTGCATCCGGCGAAGACGGAAGTGCGTTTTCGTCGGGCCGCGGCAGTGGCTGATGCGGTGCGTGAAGCAGTGCGCGCGGCGCTGGCGAGCGGCGGTTATGTCCGCGCCGATGCGAAACTGCAAACAGCTACGGCCAGCGATCAGGCACCAGCTCAAAGCGGCCCGGAAGGTTTTGCTAATGCGATGTCGGCAGCGGCGGATGCGGCAGTCACCGCGCCATTCAATATAGCGGGCTTTCAAACTTTTGAAACCGGCGTGCAGCGAGCAATTCAAGAGCCCATAACTCAGCCGCGAATTGAATTTTCCTCCGTAAGAATCGAGGAAGAGGAAAGCTTGTCAGAACCGCCTGAATTAGCGGGCGAGTTAGTAAGCCCTCGGCAGGAGCAGACGGCAGGAGCAGGGGGCAGTAGCCCGACCGTAAGAGAGGGCGTGTCAGTCTCGCCGGCGGCAGCAGTCGGGTCAGCCATTCAACTGCCACCCCTTACCTCCGCAGAAAAGTTTGCCCGCGAAGTTTCCGTCGAATCTTTGTCGAGCGACATTCGTCCTCTGGGTCAGCTCGACGAAAGCTTCATCATCGCTACCGACAACGAAGGCTTACTCCTCATCGATCAGCACGTAGCCCACGAGCGCATTTTATTTGAGGACGGTGGCGATAAAAGCCACGCCTGCCGATTTGCCCGCCGGCGAAGCTCGCAACATGCTCGCGGAAATTCTTGATACCGTTGACGCGGAGAAAAAAGGCGCGGCGCGCGAAACCTTGCGTGACGACATCGCTGCTTCGCTAGCGTGTCACGCAGCGATCAAAGTCAACATGCCGCTCACGCCTGAGAAGATGCGCTGGCTAATTGATCGACTACTAAAAACTTCCTCGCCCACCACTTGCCCCCACGGCCGTCCAGTGATTCTGCGATTGGCAACTCGCGATATCCTGAAGGGCTTTCACAGGATCTAGTTCTCGCGAATGAAACGTCAACAAGTCTGGCAATGAGCGAAGAAGATCAGAATCAGCGAATACAAGAACTCTTTCTGCTGCAGCGAGTGGCACAGAGGATCAACTCGATTTTGGATCTCGATGTGCTGCTGGAAGAGATTGTAAACGACGTCGCACAGACTTTCGGCTATTCGCGGTCGGCTGTGCTCTTGAAAGATGAAACTACCAACGAGGTGGTGATTGCGGCAGTGCGTGGTTGGACCATCAATTATCATCTGAAAGGTGAGCGCTTCAAGATTGGCGAATATGGGATGGTCGGGCATGTCGCCGCGACGGAAGAAACATATTACGCACCGGACGTGACGGTGGATCCTTACTATGAAACAAGTGAGGCCCTTACTCGCTCTGAGCTCGATATCCCATTGAAAATTCATGGCCGTTTGATAGGCGTCTTTAATGCTCAGCACAATGAGTTCAATGCCTTTTCTTCCAGTCGAATCCAATTGCTGGAAGCGCTCTCCGGACACATCGCTACCGCGATAGAGAATGCCCGAATGTTTCAAAGAGAGCGTTTTGAAAAGGAACGAATGAAAAAGGAGTTGAATGAGGCGCAATCGATCCAAACCGGCCTCTTTCCAAATCGAGCGCCCGACTTTCCGCGATTCGCAATTGCCGGAATGTGCTTTCCATGTCGTGAGGTTGGTGGCGACTGGTACGACTACATTCCACTTTCGGACGGTAGGCTGGCGATCGTGCTGGCCGATGTTTCCGGCAAGGGGATGGGCGCCGCTCTATTGATGTCTTCGACTCGCAGCATTTTGCGAATGTTTGCTGAAGGTGCATTGTCGTCGGCGGAAGTCTTGTCCCGAGTCAATCATGTACTATTGAAGGATTTTCCTGCGGCAAAGTTTGTCACCATGATCTACGCGATTGTCGACTCTTCCAGTCGCAGTGTAGTCTTCGCTAACGCCGGACATCTTCCTCCGCTCCTTGTTGATTCGGGAGGAGCACATTTTCTTGAGACGGAGGCGGGCTTGCCTCTGGGCATTCTTGAAAGCTCTTTTTCTGAGCGCAAGGTTGAGATGCCGCCGGGAGCCCGTCTGGTCTTCTATTCGGATGGAGTCACGGAAGCGACAAATGCGTCGCTTGAAGAATACGGTTCGGCGCGTATTCAAAACCATCTGTCCAATCCTGCAGCATCCGCGCGCAGCCTGCTGGACGATGTTCGTCTCTTTACGAAAGGTCATCCCGCCACAGATGACATTACGGTGGTGACGATACAAGCGGAGTGAAGGAAGCCTTAAACTTGCCTTACCAATTCACTGTGAAGAGATCGGGAAGCAGCGCATCGTGAGTGCGCGCGAGCTTGGATGTGTCGCGAATGTCCCTCCATTGTGCGGAACAGACCCGTCTGATTCAGATAGACTCTTTGTATTCTTCCAGATTCTCCTGGATCGTAATGAGAAGGCGGGATTTGAGGTCCGTCGGCTTGAGCTGCTCGTGCACCATCGGCTGCCATCTCCCGGGAATTAAAACCTGCGAATCAATAAAGGCATCGAGCGCCTCCTGCAATCCGCTAACTTTAATCTTACCGGTGATGGCGATCACTTCTTCAATGATGTAGACCAGCGCATCTCCGGTTAAGCGATGCCGGTGATTGATGATTGCCGATCGTTCCTGCAGTGTTTTCAGCACCTCGTCAAACGGTTCGTCCAGCGCGGCAATCAACCGCAGGTAACACTGCTGAAAGTTCCTGACCTGAGCGCTGCGTGAACGCGTCAATCGCAGGTCTCTTTTTCCCACGTAAGAAGCGGCCATGACGCGCAGGAAAATATCGTCGGGCATGTAAGCACTTTCGTCATCCAACCGGTTCAGCGTTTGGGCCACATAGTACGCGGGCAATTGCCGCAGCAGGTTGCGGATCAGAAACACCGGCTTATGTGTTAAGCCGTCCGGGAGTTTTTCTATGCCTTTAGACACCTTTAGATCTTCAAAGTACGTTAGAGATCTATGAAACTCCTTGATCTCTTTTTGCGCGCTCCGTATGAGCTGGTCTATTTGTTCGGGAGTGAAGCCCATTCTCCAGAGGACGCGGTAATTGCTTTCAGTCTCGAAAGTAGAATTAAACACGCTCAGACATGCAGCATCTTTAAACGCACGCAGGTTCTGCTTCTCCTCCGAACAAATGAAAGCCATGGCCTGGGCAAAAGTTTGCACGATTAATCGGGCCCAGTAGCGTTGCTCAGTCAGTGAAGCAGAGTAACGATCTACATCCTTGAAGCGATACTTATCGTGCTTGGCGGCAAACTGCCGGATGGATCCGTAGTCGAGGATGGCGCCGCTCGCCAGCATGTTATCGCCGTCCCATGCCAACCAGTTGAAAATATATTCCTCTTCGAGCAAGGCAGCCATTTTTCCGTAAGAGCGTGCAAGGTAATCCAGGGCTTGCTCGTATTTTGCGGTCCCGTCATCTCGTATCTGCCAGAAATTATTCTCAACTTCGCGCGCGATGAAGTAGTCTACCGAGGCTTTGAGTTCTGCGTGCCGCCCCTGTTTGAGATACCGAAAGATGTGCGCGGGTCGAATTAGATTAGGCGCGCTTCTGACTCCAATTGCGCTGCCATCAGAAAAGCCAATCACAGCCAGGCAACGTTCGGTGGGAATGCCTTGCCGGTAGAAGACCTCTGACATGACGGCGCTGCCCAGCATCTCGTCCAAATCCGCCAGGCCCGACGAATAACCGAAGCTTTCATCGCCAGTCCGGACAGTTCCGTCTGACTTTTGTGCGCCTGGACTCAAAATCGTGGCCCCGGTTCCGCGACTCGAGATGTCAAAGATTAAGTTACTGGTCCGCAAGTAACCATTCCAGATGCTTCTACCGTCGCCGGAGGTCTTGCCCTGCTTGTTACGGTGTTGGGTTTGCAGATAACGAGTAGCAATGTAGCACCCGGGCTTCACCGTCTCTGTTGGGTATTTCTTCCCAAGCTTCAGATCATATTCATTGATGATTTGAAGCGAGAAAGTTTCGAGGATGGCTTGTTCGAGTTGTTTGTTAATGACACGGGGATGACGGAAGGGAATAAGTTCCATCTCCCTCGCAAGCGGGAAATTGAAATAAAGGACACGACCCTTTGGCCGGTAGCGAGCACGATAGTCAATATAACCATCAGGAGTGACGTCCCGCCAGGGATGTGTGCCGTCTAGTTCTTTAAACTTCTCATACATACTGAATCGATGTGTTGAGCCCAACCGGAGAGAGTGTGAAACCTAACCGCGGCAGAGTCAATCAATATTTCTATGGGCCTTTGGGAACCACACTGAAAATCGTTCCAGAAAAGCGAGTGGCTATGGGTTATAGCTTGGCGAGCGACTGCATTACAAGTTCGAGGTTGGAAAAATCCGGCAGCAGTGCGTCGGGGTTGCACGCCATAATGTCTTCGCGGCTGTAGAGGCGGCCGGTGCCTACGGCCAACGAGCGGGCGCCGAAATGGCGGGCGCATTCGATGTCGTTGGGGGTGTCGCCGATGACGATGAATTGTTCGGGCGCGAGGTCGAGTTGCAAGTGTTTGCGAATGCGATCCGCCGCCAGCGCGGGAAGGTCGCGGCGATCGTGAGACTCATCACCGAAGGCGCCGGGCAAGTCGAAAAATTCAGCGAGGCCGACCAATTCCATCTTCAAGTAAGCTGCCGGTTCGATGTTGCCGGTGAGTAAAGCCGAGTGATAGCGAGGATGATTGGCCACGGCCTGAAGCGTCTCACGCACACCGGGTAGAGGTTCGAAAAACTGTTCACCGTTTCCAGTCGCTTTGCGCATTGCGTCCATGTAGCGCTCGCGCAGATGATCTATGCGCTCGAAAATATGTTCGTTTGTGAAGCCTTCGTCTCGCAGCGCCTCGCCGATGATCTGCAGGTCAGTCATTCCGGAAACTTTCATTTCCGGCAAGCGACCCGCCGTGCCAAACACTTCTTCCAACATTGGAATTGTGTAGTCTTTGAAAGCCCCACTGCGAACGGAACGAATCAGCGTGCCGTCGATGTCCCAGAGCAGAATACGTAACGATGAATGCGGAACGATGAACGATGAATCCGTGCTTGTACTCATGTTATTACGCGTAGAGTTCGACTGGTATACTCATTATTCATCGTTCAGCGTTCATAGATCATCGTTCTATTCAATCACCGCCAGTACGTCGCCGGCGTCCACGGTGGCGCCTTTTTCGGTCCGGATTGAAACAACCACGCCGGTTTTAGGTGCTTTCATTTCGTTCTGCATCTTCATAGCTTCAACGACGATAATGCCCGTACCCGCTTCAACGTATGCGCCCTCTTCCACAAGTACGCGGACAATCTTGCCGGGCATTGGTGAAACAATTTCTGCCGCGCCAGCTTGATGAGCGCCGGAATCTTGCGTGCTACGAAGACGCTTGGGATCAATTATCGTCACCTCATGCCGTTGCCCTCGCAGAACTACTCCCCACAATCCGCCCGTGTGAGTCGAACCGTGTTTCCGCTCAACTCTGCATTTGTAAACATGCGATCCGTCTATTAACAGATACTCCCCCCGCCCCAGTTCGCGAACTTCCAGATCGTAATGTCGCCGATCTACTTCAACGATGGCAGACTCGTTCGCGAGACTTAGTGAGACCTCATGATCCGTTCCTGACAATTGCGCTTTGAGCTTCATTTACAAGTAATCGTCCTGGCCCTGAAAATAATAAGCCGCGGATTCGCGCAGATAAACGCGGGTCAGATCAAAAAAGTACAGATCAGCAAAAATTATCAGATTCGTGCAATCCGCGTTAATCCGCGGCCAATTGTTACTTCCCGAACTTCTTTCCCCGGACGTTCATCGATTGTCCAGTTCCTTGCAACGCTGCACGCCCGGACATCTTCCATCTCTTCTGACTCGCCGCGGGAGATTGACTATTAAAGGATGCTTCCCTTCGCAGCGCGGCGTAATGAATAGACGCGGCAATGACGGCCATATCCACTTGCGTTTGCCGATCGTCATCTTCAGCTTCAACGCCGTGCGCTCTTTCCTTCCGCTCGTAGAAACGCGAGATAAAGCCAGTATCCAGTCGTCCTGACTTGAATTCTTCGTCTCGCACAATTTCACGGAAAAAAGGGATCGTCGTCTTAATACCGCCAACTTCATACTCATCGAGCGCGCGGCGCAGGCGATCGAGACTCTCGCTTCTCGTCCGTCCCCAGGCCGCGAGTTTTGAAATTAGCGGATCATAGTAAATCGAAACTTGCGAGTTCACTTCGACGCCGCTGTCATTGCGTACTCCTGATCCGGATGGCACTTGTAAATAGTTAATGCGTCCGGGAGAGGGAAGGAAGTTGTTATCAGGATCTTCTGCATAAACGCGACATTCAATCGCGTGTCCGGACCAGCGAATGTCTTCTTGTTTGAACGAGAGTGCCGCGCCATCGGCGACTGTAATCTGCTCGCGCACCAGGTCAATTCCGGTTACCAGTTCTGTCACGGGATGCTCTACCTGAAGCCTCGTATTCATTTCGAGAAAATAGAATTCGCGAGTTTCGTCGTCTACCAGGAATTCTACCGTGCCCGCGCCAACGTAATTCACCGCCCGCGCCAGCTTGACGGCGGCGGCCCCCATCGCTTCACGTAGCGCGGCATCATTAATTGGCGAAGGACACTCTTCGATCACTTTTTGGTGGCGCCGTTGAATCGAGCATTCGCGCTCGCCGAGATGCACAACGTGGCCGCGACTGTCGGCAAAGATCTGTAACTCGATATGCCGGGGACGGGTGATCGCCTTTTCAAGGTAGATTGAAGCATCACCAAAAGCAGCAGCTGCTTCGGATTTGGCGCTTTCGAAACCTGAGCCTAATTCCTCAAACGAGGCGATCAATCTCATGCCCTTGCCACCCCCGCCGGCGGAAGCCTTCAACATCACCGGATAGCCAAACTGTGCCGCCAGTTCTCGGGCATCATCGAGCGAATCCAAAGGGTCGACCGTCCCGGGAACAATCGGAACACCGGCTTCAACCGCAGCGCGTCTGGCGCTCGTCTTCGAACCCATAATCTCCATCGCGTCTGCACCTGGGCCAATGAAGGTTAAGCCGGCTTCCGCCACTGCGCGCGCGAAACCAGCATTCTCGGCCAAAAAGCCATAGCCGGGATGAATGGCTTCAGCTTTCGTTGTTTTTGCCGCAGCAATGATCGTGGGGATGTTCAAATAACTCAGAACAGAAGGGGCCGGTCCAATCGAGACTGCTTCATCGCAAAGGCCGACGTGGACCGCCTTCGCATCCGCTTCCGAGTAAACAGCTACTGGCGAGATTCCCAGGTCGCGGCAGGCACGAATTATTCGCACTGCGATCTCGCCTCGGTTGGCAATCAGGATTTTGCGAAACATGAATCGCTTCCCGAGTGGCGAGTAATGAGTGATGAGTAAAATAGTAAGTCACTCTCCGTACTCATTACTCCTCGCTCATGACTCATCACTCTGATCTCTGTAAACAACAACGCCCTGCAGAGTATACAGGGCGTCGTTATATGCAGAAACTACGTAAGTCTTTAGCGTCAGCGTTTTTGCGTAGCGTATGTGGTGCTGCTCCCACGCCGAGGAGTTTCAGAGACCTTATAAGTCACACCATCGATGACGATCAAATCATCTGCGGTACCCGGGATTTTGTCGGCGCCCGGGAGTCGCGGAGTGTCAGAGAACTTATGAGTCACACCGTCAATGAGGATCTCATCATCTTCGGTATTCAGGAGTTTGTCGGCACCCGGAAGCCGCAATCCGTAATTTGTGAATGTGATACCG
>WNGF01003660.1_pt1 | contig 20707 bp, 16 predicted proteins | sample 5400641 | NCBI WGS metagenome assembly WNGF01 (sample SAMN13153371, study PRJNA577476) | soil metagenome | isolation source: 80 cm soil or saprolite under grassland replicate 2 | place: USA:California | collected 2016-06-15
GCGCGATTTATAGGCCGGCCTAAAGGCCGGCACCACCGACGCCAAGGCCCGAACCACCGAGGTTACGAACCGATGCGCGCGGGTGGCGCGGGACGGGGCCGCCCCGGTTCGAGCGCGTACCGTCTCCCGTGATCAGGGCTTTTCGGTGCGCGATCGAACTGGGGCTATCACGCCAGGACACGCCCGAATCGTCCAATCGATCGACGCACAGGTCTTGTGCGCGAGGCGCGATTTATAGGCCGGCCTAAAGGCCGGCACCACCGACGCCAAGGCCCGAACCACCGAGGTTACGAACCGATGCGCGCGGGTGGCGCGGGACGGGGCCGCCCCGGTTCGAGCGCGTACCGGCTCCCGTGATCAGGGCTTTTCGGTGCGCGATCGAACGGGGGCTGTCACGCGCCAGGACCCGCCCGAATCCCGCTATCGATCAACTCGGAAGGCGAGATACATCAACGTGCTCTCGCGCTCGACGAGCAGCGCCGCGGCGGCGCTCGACTTGAGCGCGGCCATCGCGGTCTTCAGTTCCTCGACGCTGCTCACCGGCTTCCCGTTCAATGCGTAAATGACGTCACCGGGCTGCAGACGGCCTTGCTGCGAGTAAGGAGTCTCGGGCGCGACGCGCGCAACCACCACTCCTTTTTGCCGCCTCACCGACGGCAGCAGCTCGGCGATCGCCGGCGTGAGATCGAGTCCGATGACGCCGAGGTCGCGGATCGCCTGCTGCGTGCCGATGAGCGCTTCGAGCTGCCCTGTGTCGTTCTCGCGCTCGGCAACCGGAACGCGCACGCTCAGTGTGCGCGCGCCGCGGCGCACTTCGATAGCCACGTGCTCGCCGACGCCGCGGGTGTACACATTGATGCGGAACTGCCGCCCGTTCTCCATCGGCTTGCCGTCCAGCGTGAGCACCACGTCGCCGGGCTCGAGGCCCGCCTTCCCCGCCGGTCCGTCAGCCGCGACATCCGCCAGAATCACGCCGGCATCGAACGAGAGCCCCAGCGCTTCGGCCATCAACGGCGTGATCGTCTGCGTGTTGACGCCGATCTCTCCGCGGCGCACGCGCCCGTACTTGCGGATCTGCGTGAACACGTTGCGCACGATGTTGCTCGGCGCCGCGAAGCCAATTCCTTCGCTGCCCCCCGACTGCGTGTAGATCAACGTGTTGATGCCGACCAGCCGCCCGTCGGTGTCGACCAGCGCACCGCCGCTGTTGCCCGGATTGATAGTGGCGTCGGTCTGGATGTAAATCATTGGATCTTCCGGCGTGAGCTGGCGTGCGACCGCGCTCACGACGCCCATCGAGACCGACGATTCGAGCCCCAGCGGACTGCCGAAGGCCAGCACGATCTGCCCGGAGCGCAGCGAATCGGAATCGCCGAACGTCAGCGTCGGCAGGCCGTGCGCGTCGACCTTCACGACGGCGATGTCCGTCTCGTGATCGATCGAGACAATCTGTCCGCCGACTGTGCGCCCGCGACGCTTCAGGATCGATCGCCCTCGCGCGCCGCCGCTCGCCTCGAACGGCAGCTCGACCTCGACCCGAGTGGCGTTCTCGACCACGTGCGCGTTGGTGACGATGTAGCCGTCTGCGTCGACGATGACGCCGGAGCCATTGCTGCGCTCGAGCTGCGGCTCGCCCGTGGCTGCCCGGTCCTCTTCGTCCGGCGGCGCGTAGCCCGTGACGAAAATCTGGACGACGCTCGGGCTGACCTTTGCCGAAAGATCCTGGAGCGATTTCGACAGATCCGACAGCGCGGGGGCGGCTGCCGGCGCCTGTGCCCCGGCGGCCGTCGGCGGCACGAGGCATATAAAGAGGATGCAGAGAAAACGGAGGCCCTTCATCGGCCTGAAATCGTAGCATGCGTGCTTGACACGGCCGGGAAGATCCGTTGCAATCCGCGCCATGCGATCAGTACTCGGGTTCCTCCTCGCGATCGGCGTCGCCGCGGGCGTCCCGCAAGGGACGAAGACCGGCAACCCTGAAGACAACCTCCCGTCGAACATCAAGCGGCTCACCCATTTCGGGGAACGCGCCTCGTGGTCGCCGGACGGGCGGCGCATCGCCTTCATGGAAAAGAGCTTCGGGGACGCGTACGAGGTGGACGCCATGACGGGCGTGATTCACCTCCTGACGCACTATGCGCACCCAGGTTTCCTGCGCGTGCAGTTCATGCCGAACGGCGACTACGTCCTGATCGGCGCGCGCACCTTCACGGACATTGCTACGACCCGGTCGCGCGACCAGGAGATGTGGATCCTGAAAGCGGACTTCAAACCGGGCGACAAGGCAATCCCGCTCGAGCACAAGATCTCCGAAGGCGTGGCGATTTCACGGACGTCGACGAAGATCGCGTGGTCGAACACGCGCGGCCAGTACCCCGATCGCTTCCAGCCGAACCAGTCCGCGATTTACACGGCTGACATCACATACGAGAGCGGGACGCCGAAGCTCGTGAACGAAAAGGAAATCCTCCGGGCGAACGGACCGGAGTGCACGCTGGAGGCGCAGGATTTCAGGAAGAACGACACCGAGCTGATTTACACCTGCTACCGCTCGCCGTTTGCCGATGTCCTGGGCGTCGACCTGAACACGGGCAAGACAACGGTGTATCGCAAGGTTGACGGCGAATACAACGAGGTGGAAGGCATCTTTCCGAACGGCGAGTACACGCTTGTCGAGTCGAGCCGCGAGCAGTTGGAGCACAACTCCAACTACATCGACATCTGGAAGCTGAAGCTCGCGCCGAACAGCCAGGACTTCACGCGCGTGACGCACTGGGGTGAATACAAGGGATTCAAGGCATCGAATCCCGTCGTCAGTCCCGAGGGAAAACGGATGGCATTCCAATCCGCCCGCAGCAAGGATCCTGCCGGCGTAGGCTACGGGATTTTTGTTTTGACGTTCAAATGATGGCGGACCTGAACGGTCCGGCCTACGTACGTAGGGCTTTTAGGCCCGCCATGGACACTTAAATGAACCGCAGAGAATTCATCGGACAGTCCACGCTGGCAGCAGGCGGATTTCTGCTGGCGCCGGGCGTCGCGAGCGCACAGCCGCAGCGCATGATCGGCATCCAGGTTGGGGCCGTCTCGTTCCTCGACGAAGGGACCGGCAAGGTGCTCGATGTGCTGCGGGAGCTTGGCGCCGTCGACACCGTATTCCTCGCGACGTTCACGTACGGCACGGGTATCTCCGGCCGCCAGCCGCGCAGCATGCCGCTGCCCGACCACGGCAAGCAGGAGTACGACAACCACCACGGCGGAGTGTTCTTCACGCCGCACCCGCAGTACTACCGCGGCACGACGGTCACAGCGCAGAAGGCCCCCGACTATCCGAACTACGACGTGATCGCGGACGTGCTGCCCGCGGCACACACACGAACGATGAAGGTGATCGGATGGTTCGAGGACGTTTTTAGAAATGACGTGCCGGGGCTCGACAAGGCGTACGAAGTAGACATCCACGGGCGTCCCGCCTCGCGCGTGTGTTACCGCAATCCGAACACGCGCAATTTCTGGCTTGGTCTCGTCGAGGATCAGCTGCGCTCGTACGATCTCGATGGGTTGATGTTCGGCAGCGAGCGGCAGGGCCCGCTCAATGCCGCGATTGGCGCGAGCCACGGCGGCGATCCGTCGCCGGGAACTGTCGGCTGCTTCTGCCCGCACTGCCTGGAGGCTGCAAAGCGCGAGACGATCAACGCCGATCGTGCGCGCGAGGGGTATCTTCAGCTCGAGAACTGGGTGAATGCGCTCAAGGCAAACAAACGTCCGGTTGACGGCGCGTTCGTCACGTTCTGGCGCATCCTCGTCGACTACCCCGAGGTGCTCGCGTGGGAACGGCTCTGGACGGAAGGGCTGCGCGACACTTACCGCGCGATGTACGCGAAGGCGCACGAAATCGCGAGCGCGAAGCCCATGGGCTGGCACATCTGGCACACGAACTCGTTCGCGCCGTTCTATCGCGCCGAGCAGGACTACGAGAAGTTCCAGAAGTACTCGGACTTCCTCAAGGTCGTCATGTACAACAACTCCGGCGGGCCGCGGATGGCGCGTTACATCACCAACGTCAACAAGACGATCTTCGCGGACCTGACGCCGGAGCTTACGCAGCAGCTGACCTACGCGACCCTCCAGTACGGAAACGAACCGGCGCTTGCCGATTTGAAGACCGCCGGGCTCACATCCGACTACGTGGCGCGCGAGACGAAGCGCGCGGTCGCGAGTGCCGGGCCGAGGATGAAGATCTGGCCCGGCATCGACATCGACGTGCCGACCGGCGACACCGAGAAACGCACGCAGCCGGATGACGTCTACAAGTCTGTGCGCGTGGCGCTCGGCGCGGGCGCGCACGGCGTGATCCTGTCCCGCAAGTATTCGGAAATGCGTCTCGATAACCTGCGCGCCGCCGGCCGGGCCGTGCGCGCGTGAGTACGCCGGCCCTTCAGGGCCGGCAGATGGAGAACCCCATGCGACTTCGTCCTGTCATCTTCGCCATCGCCGCGCTCTGCGTGTTCGCCGCGCCGTCACGTTCTTCCTCCGCCGCCAACGGCGGCCACCACTACCTGTACGTCGCCGAGCCGGGCATCCGGAACTACGTCCAGTACGGCGGGATCGGCGTGCTCGTATACGACATGGAAGCCGGCCACAAGTTCCTGAGGCGGATTCCGACGTTTCCCGAAGTGCCGGGCAAGGATCCGGAGAACGTCAAAGGGGTCGCCGCACACGCGAAGACCGCACGGCTGTACGTGTCGACGATCAAGCGCGTCGCGGCGATCGATCTGAACACCGATAAGATCGTGTGGACGAAAGAGTACGAAGGGGGCGCCGATCGCCTCGCGATCTCACCGGATGGACAGACGCTCTATATCCCCTCTCTCGAAGGTCCCACCTGGGACGTCGTCGACGCAAAGACCGGCGGCGTTGTTACGAAGATCGTGACGAACTCCGGCGCGCATAACACGATTTATGGTCCGAGCGGCAAGTACGTCTATCTCGCCGGTCTGAGAATGCCGAAGCTGCTCGTCGCGGACGCGCGCAGGCACACGGTCGTAAAGGAGGTCGGGCCGTTCAGCAACATGGTGCGTCCGTTCACCATCAACGGCGCCGAGACGCTCTGCTTCGTGAACGTCAACGAGCTGCTCGGGTTCGAGATCGGCGATCTGAAGACGGGAAAGATGCTGCACCGCGTCGAGGTCACCGGCTTCGAGAAAGGCCCGGTGAAACGGCATGGGTGCCCGAGCCACGGCATCGGGCTCACGCCTGACGAGAAGGAGCTGTGGCTGTCGGACGGCGCGAACGAGCGCATGCACATCTTCGACGCGACGGTGATGCCGCCGAAGCAGATCGCGACGATCAAGCTGCGCGATCAGCCCGGCTGGGTGACGTTCAGCATGGACGGACGCTATGCGTATCCGTCAACCGGTGAAGTCATCGACACGAAAACGCGTCAGATCGTCGCCGCACTGCAGGACGAGGCGGGGCGCCAGGTCCAGAGTGAGAAGGTTGTCGAAGTGGTGATGGAGGATGGTCACCCGTCGCGAACGGGCGATCAGTTCGGGATCGGGAGAAAGAAGTAGCGTGGAGCAGATGCTTCGTCGACTCACGGTACTGGTGATTGCCGCATTGTGGCCGGCACTCCTCTTCGCGCAGCGCGGGGGCGGACCCGCCGGGCCGCAGCCGACGAGTACGCCCGAACCGCCGACGTTCAGATACATGGGTCCGGCGCCCGCCGGACGAATCGCGTCCGCGGCTGGAATCCCGGGCGACCCGACGACCTATTACCTCGGATCCGCGTCAGGCGGGTTATGGAAATCGACCGATAGCGGCCAGACGTTCGTGCCGATCTTCGACGATCAGAACGTCGCGGCGATCGGGTCGATCGCGGTCGCCGAATCCGATCCGAACATCGTGTGGGTCGGCACCGGCGAGCCGTGGGTGATTCGGTACAGCGACGTAATGGGAGACGGCGTCTACAAGTCCACAGACGCCGGCAAGACCTGGAAGCACATGGGCCTCGACGAGACCGGACGTATCTCCCGCGTGCTCATCCATCCCACCAATCCCAACATCGTCTACGTCTGCGCGCAGGGACATCTGACCGGACCGCAGGAAGAACGCGGTGTATTCAAGTCCACCGACGGAGGCGCGACGTGGCAGCGCGTCCTGTTCGTCGACCGGAACACGAGCTGTTCCGGCCTCGATATCGACAAGACGGATCCGAACACGCTCATCGCGGGCACATGGCAGGTCGAGCAGCACACCTGGGGAGAATTGAGCGGCGGTCCAGGCAGCGCCGTCTACATCACGCACGACGGTGGTGTGAAGTGGACGAAAGTGACGAACGGGCTGCCGAAGCCGCCTGTCGGCAAGATCGACGTCGCGATCGCGCAGTCGAACACGAAGCGAATGTACGCGCTGATCCAGACCGCGGACCAGGGATCGCTGTGGCGATCCGATGACGCGGGTGCCACATGGAAGGTCGTCAGCTGGGACCGCTCGCTCATCGGCCGCGCCGGCTACTACATCAATCTCGAGGTCAATCCGCAGAACCCGGACGACGTGTTCATCGCGAACAGCAGTTTTCACCGCTCGACGAACGGCGGCGCGACGTTCAGCGGAAACGGCGGCGTCAACCCGTTCCAGGGTCAGGCGAGCTGCGGCGACTGTCATGACATCTGGATCGATCCGAAGGACCCTGGGCGCTATGTGCTGACCGACGACGGCGGCGCAAGCATCAATGCCGCGCAGGGCGCAGTGCGAGTGTCGCTGCCCAACGGGCAGATGTATCACGTGCACGCCGACAACCGCGTGCCCTACTGGATCTACAGCAATCGCCAGGACGATGGCACGATGCGCGGCCCGATGAACGTGTCGGAGCAGACCGCCAACGGACGGCTGCCCGACGGTAGCACCATGCCGCTGCCGCAGCTTGGAGGCGGACGCGGCCGCGGCGGTGGCGGAGGTGGTTTCGGAGGAGGTGGACGTGGTGCAGGCGCAGCGCCTTCGGCATGGCAGCCGGACATCGGCGGATGCGAATCCGGTTTCACGCTTCCCGATCCCACCGACGCGAACGTTGTGTATGCGTCGTGCTACGGCAACAAGGTTACGCGCTGGGACGCGCGCACCGGAACCGCGCGCTCGATCGAGCCGTGGATGATCACCCTCGACTCGCCTCCGAACGAAGCGAAATATCGCTGTCACTGGACGGCGCCGATGGCGATCGATCCCTTCGATCACAACACGGTGCTCTACGGCTGCCAGTTGATTCTGAAGACGACCAACGGCGGACAGTCGTGGACTGCGCTCAGTCCCGATCTCTCGACGAAGGATCCCGCGAAGATCGTCTCGAACGGCGGGATCGTGGGAGACAACCTCGGGCAGTATGCCGGCGAGGTCGTCTGGGACATCGAGTTCTCCAGGATCCAGCGCGGCCTGATCTGGGCGGGCACGAACGACGGAAAACTCTGGTACACGAAGGACGGCGGCGCCAACTGGATCGACGTCACGAAGAACTTCAGGGACCTGCCGCCGTGGGGCACATTCACGCAAATCTGGCCGTCAACATTCGATCCGCGCACCGTCTACACCGCCGTGTCATTCCACCTGATGGACGATCGCAAACCGTACATCTACAAGTCGACCGATTTCGGCACGACGTGGACGAAGATCAACGGCAACATCCCGTCGGGCAACCCGCTTGATTACGTCCTCTCGCTTTCCGGAAATCCCAACAAGCGCGGGATGCTCTTCGCAGGGACCGGCCGCGCGTTCTACTGTTCCTTCGACGACGGGGCTACGTGGACCAGATTCAGGAACGGCCTGCCGCCGGCCCCGGTGAGCTGGATCACCGTCGAGCCGCGGTTCCATGATGTCGTGATCTCGACGTACGGACGCGGTCTGTTCATCCTGCCGAACATCACGGCGCTCGAGCAGATGGGTCAGTCGCAGGTCACGACGACACAGCTGCTCGAACCGGCGCCGATCTTCCGTCAGGCGCGCAGCGTGTTTGCGCAACCGGCCCGTCCACACTTCACGTTCTTCGTCGCGACCGTGCCGTCCGGCCCGATCCAGATGGAGATCCTCGACTCCGCCGGCAAGCTCGTGAAGAGCGAGCCGCTGCTCGCGCACCAGGGGTGGAACGGCGCGAACTGGGACCTCCGCTACGCGGGCCCGACGCTCGTCGCGTTGAAGACGACGCCCGCGGAGAACCCGCACATCTGGGAAGAGCCGCGGTTTCAGGGACGCGACACGCGCACGATCACGCACTGGGGCATCACGCCCCAGACCGGGGTCCCGATGGCCGCGCCCGGCAGGTACCAGGCGCGATTCACGATCGAGGGCAAGGCCTACACGCAGCCGTTCGAGGTGATCAAGGATCCGGCGATCGCCGCATCGATCGAAGATCTCACCTTCTCGACCCAGACGCAGGTCCGGATCCGCGACGCCATCTCGGCAACGTCGGCGATGGTGAACGCGATGGAGATCTGGCGGAAGCAGATCGAAGACCAGCTGAAGGCGCCGGCCGTGAAGACGCCCAGCGTCCGCGCGCTGCGGGAAATCGACCAGACGATCCTCGACGTCGAGCGGAAGCTGGTCTCGCGTTCGGAGATGCTCAGCGACGACAAGTATTTCCCCGAGGCCTACAAGGTCTACATGAACCTGATCTGGCTGAGCGGCGGCGTCGGCATGGGCGCAAGCGATGAAGCGGGCAGCATCGACTACCGGCCGACCGATACGCAGCTCCAGGTGCTCGAGGTGATCGAGAAGGATCTTGCCGCCGCGCGCGCGGCGTTCGAGAACCTGCAGAAGAACGTGCTGCCCGCCTTCAACAAGACGATGGCCGGCAAGATTGGAACCATCGGCTGACAGGGAAGGGTGATGCATGCGTCACCCTTACCTGCCGGTCCACGACAGCGCAAAGTCGATCGGCCGCTTCTCTTCGGACGCCTTCTCCGCGCTGTCCATCCATTCTTTCGAAAACACCGCGGACCGCTTGTCCGTCACGTCGAACCCGGTGACCTCGCCGAAGGTCCCCTCGGTGAGCACGAACCTGAAATGCTCCACGTCCAGCAGGGCGTCCACGACCGCGGCGTCGCCCTCTTGGAGCTCGCGGCTGAAATCAAGCCGGACTCGAAGCGTCATTCGATCCCCTTCACGATCCAGCTCCGTCGTCGCCTGTACGCCACATTTCGTGAACAGGCGATCGAGGAGATGGTCGATCCGATCGAACCGCGCGTCCGTGATCACGTGGAATGGACGCTCGTCGCGGACGATCGTCGTGCGCACCGGACGCTCGGGCCCGAGCGCCGCCAGGCCGCGTGCGGCGGTATGGGTACCAAGAAGAACTTGACCAAAATACCGCTGCTCTTCCTCGGTCCGCTTGGCCACGTCGCTTTCGTCTGAATACACCTCCGCCTCGGAAGCGATCCACGACACCGAGCCGTCGGGCGACAGATACAGCGTGTGCGACGTCTCTTTTTGAAGGCATCCGCCGGTCAACACGACCGCCCCTATGACGACCGGCAGGATAAGTTTGTTCAGCATGATAAAGGGGCCCTTTCCCTCCCCTGCCTTATAGACGGCACCCGCCGCGCAAACCGAACGTTTGCCGTAGCGGTGTAGGACGGGGTCTTCAGACCCCGCCCTACGTGATAACTTCCGCAGAATGTCGACCGAGACGAGCACGCTGCTCCAGCAGGCCAGGGAGGGATCGCAGGATGCCCTCAACCTGCTGTACGAGCGTTGCGCGGGCGGGCTTCTGGCGTTCATCCGCCTGCGGCTTGGAAAGGACCTCCGCAGTCGCCTCGAATCGCGCGACATCCTGCAGGCGACGCTGCTCAAATCGCTCGATCACCTGAACGAATTCAGAGGCACCGAAACCCGGTCGCTGATGGCGTGGCTCGCGCGCATCGCGGAGCACGAGATCCGCGACAATGCGGACTTTCATCACCGTCAACGCCGCGATGCCGCGCACGAGGTGCCGATCGAGGACGACGCACCGCTGCCGGCGCTGACGCGATCGGCGCTGTCGCGCGTGATTCTCGACGAAGAGGCGCGGCGTCTCGAGGAGGCGCTCGACGCGCTCGAGCCGGCGCATCGCGACGTGATCCTGTTGCGCAAGTTCGAGGACCTGTCGTTTGCGGAGATCGGGCGCCGGCTTGGCAGGAGCGAGGACGCGTCGCGCATGCTGCTCGCCCGCGCGATGACGGCGTTGACGCTGAAGCTGTCGGAGATCGCGCGATGACCACCACGTCGGCCGAGCTCGAGGCGCTCCTGGGCAGGTTCGTCGAGCGCCATGTGCTCCACGGCGAACGGCTGTCGCTGTCAGAGTTATGCGGCGCCCGGCCGGATCTCGAGGAACCGCTCGCGGCGCTCATTCGGCAGTACCTGTCTCTCACAGCTTCCCTGGATTCATCGATCGACGAAGGCCCGGTGCCGGCGCGCGAGAGGTCCGCGGAGCTTCCATCATTCGAGGGCTTCCAGACAATCGAGCGCATCGGCGGCGGAGGGATGGGTGAGGTCTTCAAGCTCAAGGATCTCAAGCTCAATCGAATCGTCGCGGCCAAGGTGATTCGGGAAAGCGCGCAGGGCAAGTGGAAACCCGCGGTCGACTCGTTCCTGCGCGAGGCGCGGGCGCTCGCGCTGTTCCGCGATCGGCGGATCGTGCAGATCTACGAGGGCCGGCTCGACACCCAGCCTCCGGTCATCATCATGGAGTTCGTCGACGGGTTCGAGCTCGGACGTCTCGGGCCGTCGCTCGAGTACACGCAGCGAGCGCGCGTGATGGTTGACGTCTGCGACGCGGTGCACCACGCCCACACGCTCGGCCTGCAGCACCGCGATCTGAAGCCGTCGAACATCATGCTCGACGCGCAGCTGTCCCCCCGGATCCTCGACTTCGGACTGAGCGCCGGCGATCCGACCCGCGGTCATTTCGCCGGCACCCTGCCGTACGTCGCACCCGAACAACTCGACCCCTCGCGGCCAATCGACGCGCGGACCGATGTGTACGCGCTCGGCGTCATCCTCTACGAGCTCCTCTGCGGACGCGCTCCTTTCCACGGCGACGATCGCGCCGTCCTGGAATCGATTCGTGCGGGGGACCCGCCGCTCCCGATCGAAATTCAACCATCGGTGCCGGAGCCCCTGCAGGCGATCGCGTTGACCGCCATGGAGCGGGATCCCGCGAGGCGGTATCAGTCCGCGCTCGACATGGCTGCGGACCTCCGGCGGTACCTCGCGGGGCGCGCCGTGCAGGGGCGGCCGTCGTTGTATTCCGCCACGCTCGGCTCGCGCGTGCGGCCGCACCTCGACGACATCGGGGAGTGGCTGAAGCTGCGCCTCGTCCATCCGCACGAAGCGGAGCGCCTGCAAGCGGCGTATCGGGCGCTCGACGCACGCGAGGAAGACTGGATCGTCGAGAGCCGCACGCTGTCATACACGCAGATTGCGCTGTATCTCGGCGCGTTCCTGTTGCTGTGCGGGAGCCTGTTCTACTTCGTTGCCGCACGATGGTACGAGAAAGTCGACGGCGTCCTCCGGCCGTTTGCCGTGCTCGCGCTCCCGTTCATCGGCCTCAACGTGGCGGCGCATCACCTCTATCGCAGAGAACACAAGGCGGTCGCCGTCGCGTTTTACCTCGCGGCGGTCGTGCTCCTCCCCCTGTTCCTGTTGATCCTGTTCGACGAGGCGCACCTCCTCGTGGCGCACGCCGGGGACGCGACGCAGCTGTTCGACCGCGGGGTGGTTTCGAACCGGCAGCTGCAGGTGACAACGCTCGTCGCGTGCGCGTGGTGCGGATGGCTGGCGCTGCGCACCCGGACCGCCGCGCTGAGCACGGTGTTCACCGTGCTCGCGTTCCTGCTCACCGTGGCCGTGATATCGGATTTCGGGCTGCGGGCGGCCCTGAATGATTCGCGGTGGGATCGCGTGGCGTTACGCCTGTTCCCGCTCGTCGCGACCTACGCGCTGCTGGGCGCCGGCGCGGAAAACACAGGACGGCCCTGGTTCAGTCGTCCGCTCTACCTGGGCAGCGCTGCGCTCTTCGTCATCGTGCTGGAGCTCTTTGCGCTCGACGGGCGGATGCTGCAGCGGGTCGGCGGGTTCTCGCTGGCGCCGTGGCAATCGCCACGCGTGAGCGATCCCACGCTGCTCGACACGGTGACCGCGATGACGCTGAATGGCGCGCTGTTCTACGCTGCGGCGAGCGCGCTGCTGCGGCGCGGCTCGGTGCAGTCCCAGGCGGCGGCGCAATTCCTGTTCGCCGTGGCGCCGTTCGCGCTCATCCACCCGCTCGGATACCTGGTGCGGAGCAACGAGTACTCGCCACGCATCGACTGGCTGTATGCCGCGTGGGCGACGGTGATCATGCTGCTCAGCGAGCCGAGGCAGCGACGCAGCTTCTACTATGCAGGGATGCTGAACCTCGGGGGGGCGCTCTACTTCATCGCGCTCCACCGGCACTGGTTCGAGCGGCCGGCGTGGGCCGTTGCCGTTATCGCCGCCGGATTGATCGCGCTCGCGGCGGGCTTTGCGCTCGATCGCGCGACGCGACGGCGTTAATTCCCGAACATCAAATCGCCGAACTTCTCGTACTCGTGAAAGCTCTCGCCGACGCGGGCCCAGTCCCACTGCGTGTGCGTCCCGTCATCGTGATCCATGCGGTAGAAGTTCGCGCGCCAGCGCGTGCCCGGCTTTGGCGGCACGTTCTGCAGCGGGTTGAGCAGCGCGTATGGAATGAAGAACTCCGCGCGCCACCCCTGGATAGCAGCGCCGGACTGCTTCGGCCCTCCCGTGACGCTCGTCGCCTTGCGGATCTTTCGAGCGCCCTCGTAATCCCAGGGCCGCCAGCCGAGGAACTTGCCGCCGAAGTTTGGAATGAGGATCGGCAGCTCGTGGTTGAGCGGTGAAATCTCGTATTCGAAGTACACCGGGTAGCGCTCGTCGGTCCAGAGGAACACCTCGAACACATCTTCTGTCCAGAGATGCATGAAATCTTCGTTCATCGTCGCCGTGAGCTTCCGATCCGTCGCGTCCATCAGCACGTAAAGACCGGTCGTCGAATACAGCGCCTTGAAGCGGGTGTCGTATGGATGACCAGCGGCCTGACGGCGGTTGAGGGGCGTCCACTCCGCCCTCTGCCAGTTGGCGTTGTCGCCGGCGCCGGTGACCTCGAAGTCCGGCACCTGTTTGATCGTCAGCTGCGCGCGTGTGGGCGTCTGCGCATTCACGCGGACATCATAACGGCTGAGGCATGCAAGCACGCACGGGATGAGAAGGATGGACGGCAGTAGTCGGCGCATATCGCGGGCCAGCCTACACCAAGTCAACCTGAGGCGTACGGATTCCGCTGAGTTTGAAACGCGCCCGGGAGCCGAGGCTCGACCGCGATCTCAGTACCGAAATCCGACGAGTACCGTGAATGCTCGATTGCGGGCTCCGTGCGTGTCGCCCGCATCCCGGTTCACGTCGTTCAACCCCCAGGAATACCGCGCGTCGACGACGCCGTGCCGGCCGATGTCCACGCCGCCGCCGGCAATTACTCCGTACTCGAGCCGCTTCACTTGGTCGCTGATGTCGTTGGACTCTCCACTCTTCACCTTCGTGCCTGCTGAAATGCGATATTTTGCGTTCAGTCGCACACCTGCCGATGGACCGCCGAAGAGAAACACGGAGTGCGACGGCGACCGGGAGACGGTGACGCGCGCGAGCGCCGGGAACTCGAGGTAATCGAGGATCAGCGTGGTGGTGATGGAGGACTCCTTGTCGACGATTTCTCCACCTTTTGGGATATAGAGCGCCTCGACCTGGAACGCGAGCGGTCCGCTCAGCGGCACCATGACGAAGCCGCCGCCGCTCACGTAGATCCGATGGCCGTATCCGGGATCGTCCGCAGGCGTCGCGAACACCGGAGACGCCGAGGTCACCCCAACTTTGGCGCCCACCTCGCGCCGCCCCTGCGCACTGGCGGTCGCGATACCACACGAGAGCACGACGATCACAATCAACGCTGCGCGCATCAGCACCTCGCTGCAGAGTGTATCCGCATACTGACGGCCCGCCGCATCAACATCCGTTCTTGCACGTGCGATCGGCTGGTGCGATAGTGTGGCGAATGGAGTGAACAGGAGGCTTCGGGCATGACTGCCTCGACTTGGTTCCTGCTGCTTGCCGCGATCGCCGCCGTTGCGCCGTACTTCTTCGGTATCAGCCCGCGCACATGCCGGCAGCGGCTCTACGTCGTCGTGACTCTCGCTTTTCTTGCCTGGATTCTTCCCTTCATGGCGTCGCTGCGTTCCTGGTGACGTGCTCCATGATACGCACGCCGGCAAACTCGTCATTGTCATCAGGCGCCGTCACGTGTGTGTTGGGCGCATGTGTGCTGCTGGCCGCGGTGTCCGCGGCGTGCGGGTCGCATCCGACGGCACCAGCGGCAAATGCCCCGCCGGTCGTGACGATCGCGTTCCAGGGCGCCGCCACCTGCGCACCACTGCCCCGAAAACCCTGCACGGTGGATCTGATCGCGCAGGCGACCGATCCTGACGGAGATCCACTCCACTACGCGTGGTCGGGGTGCGCGAGCGGCACGTCGAACCGCGCGACGTGCACGATCGGACGTCTCGCCACGTTCGACGCCGTTGTCCTGGTCAACGATGATCACGGCCACACCATCACGGTGACGGCGACCGCCACTGGAATCAATCATCCGCCCGGTGTGGGGATCGGCTACATCGTGCTGCTTCCAACAAACAGCTCTACAGTCGACCTGTTGGGGAACATCGCAGATCCGGATGAACCTCTGTGCGGCGCGGAGTATTGCGTATCGGCGGCCGCATCCGGCGCCTGCGGGCCATCGGCTTTTCTCAGCTGTTCGTGCCTTGCGGGTCTCGAGGTGGAGGTTCGGCGGACGGCGACATCGGGGCTTTGCACCGTGACATTTACCCTGAAGGATTCCTGGGAGGAGGTCGGTACACCTTCCATCACATTCGACGTCGGGACGCTGCGTCAACCGGTGCGCTGACGCACCCACTCCACAGCGAGCTGTGGACGCTCGAACGGCGTGACCGGCTCGTCATCAGGATCTCAGACGAGAGCTCCGAACACGCCAGACCACCGTCACCGTCACGTACCGAAAGCGCCGCTGATCCCTTGGTCTGAACTTGTCGTGGCCGGCCTAAAGGCCGGCACCACGGGAACACTACTCGTGGCGGCTCCGCATGGCGCCGCGAATGACGGGGGCCGACCACACGACAAACGTTGTGACGCCGAGCACCGCGGCGATCGGGCGATCGAAGAACGCGGAGACGTGCCCTCCCGCCTTGATCATCGAGGTCACAAAGTTCTGTTCCAGCATGCCGCCCAGCACGATGCCGAGAATCGTTGGCGCGATCGGGAAGCCGTTCGCCTCCATGAAGTACGCGAGCAGGCCGAACGCGAGCATGACGCCGATGTCGAACACCGAGTTGTTGATCGCGAAGGCGCCGACGACGCAGAACAGCAGGATGACGGGCATGAGCACGTTGCGCGGGACGTGCAGGACGTTTTTCGCCACCTTGATGAGCCCCCAGCCGAGCGGGAGCATCAGCAGGTTGGCGAGGATGAAGACCAGGAAAACGGCGTAGATGTTCTGCGGGTTTTCGATGAAGATCGTCGGCCCCGGGTTCATCCCCTTCAGGTACAGCACGCCGATGACGACCGCCGTGATCGAATCGCCGGGAATGCCGAACACGAGCGCGGGGATCCAGGCACCGGCCAGGGCGGCATTGTTCGCGGAGCTCGCCTCGATGATGCCTTCGACATGTCCCGTTCCGAACTTCTCGGGTGTCTTCGACAGGTGCTTCGAGATGCCGTACGCGATCCACGCGGCGATGTCGGCGCCGGCGCCGGGAAGCGCGCCCACGAGCGTGCCGATGGCGCTGCCCCGCAGCGACGACAGGTAATATCTCCGAATCAGCTCTCGCTGGCCGTGAAAGATGCTGCCGAGCGTCTGCTTGATATCGAGCGGACCCGCGGGCGCGACCGCGTATCGCAGCACCTCCGACACGGCAAACATCCCGATCATCGCCGGGATGAGTTGAAACCCGCTCATCAACTGCGTCGAGCCGAAGGTGAAGCGAGGATACGCGGCGGGGTTCTCGAAGCCGACCGTCGCGAGGAGCAGCCCGAGGAGCAGCGAGATCAGTCCTTTGACGTGATTGCCCGGCGACACGAACACGGCTGACGTCAGGCCGAGCACGACGAGCCAGAAGTACTCGAAGGAACTGAAGTGCAACGCGGCATTGGCAAGCGCGGGAGCGGCGGTGACGAGCACCGTCGTGCCGAGCAGGCCGCCGATCGTCGAAAACACGAGCCCCGCGCCGAGGACGGTCTCCGCCTGCCCCTTGCGCGTCATCGCGTACGCCTCGTCGCAGTACGCGGCGGACGCGGGGGTGCCGGGCATCCGCAGCAGCGCGCCGGGAACGTCGCCGGCGAAGATTGCCATCGCGGTGGACGTCACCATGCACGCGACCGCCGGCAGCGGCGGCATGAAGAACGTCAGCGGCACGAGCAGCGCGACCGCCATCGTGGCGCTGAGCCCGGGGATCGCGCCGACGAACAGTCCGAACAGCGCGGACGCGAGCATCACGCCGAGGACGTACGGATCCATGACGAGGCCGACCGCCGCGGCGACGTGGCTCACCACGCGATCCGCTCGAGAAGCCCCCAGGGCAGCGGCACGCGGAGCAGCGAGTAGAACGCGTAATGGATGACGAACGGCACGCCGAGGGAGATCGGAATGATCTGCTTTCGCGGGACCCCGAACGCAAAGCAGAGGACGCCAACGAAGATGAACGAGGTGATGAAGAACCCGAGGCGGTCGAGCGCGGCGACGTAGAACACGAGAACCGAGATCACCAGCGTGAATTTCGCGACGGAGGACCTCGTGCCCATCCAGTCGTCGAGCGCAACCCACGCCGCATCACGGTCGCGGCCGCGCGAGAAGACCAGCGCGGCGCCGAGCGCCAGCAGCCCATAGCCAATCACGGTCGGAAAGAGCGAGGGCCCGATGGTCTGCCCGGGCATCGGCGGGAAGGTCCGACTGTAGGCCACCACCGCGATTCCGAGGACGGTGACGACCGCGCCTGTGGCCGCGTCGCTCAGTCTCATCGGGTCATTTCGCCAGGCCGATCGTCTTCATCACGGCGCCCATCTGGGTATCTGCCGTCGACATGAAATCCGCGAACTCTGAAGGGCCGGCCCACCGGCGGCCGAAGCCGCGGCTGCTCGAGAAATCCTGGTACTCCTTGCTGTCGTACGCCTTCTTCACGGCCGCCGCGAGCGTCTCTTCGATATCGTGTGGAAGATTTTTCGGTGCGCCGATCCCGCGCCACACGCCCATCTTCCAGACCGTGCCAATCGCCTCACGTGCCGTCGGCACCTGCGGATACAAGCTCGATCGCGAGTCGTCCATGATCGCGAGGCTTTTGACCTTCCCGGCATCGATGAGCGAGCGCGCTTCCGGATGGGAGCTCGGGACCACGTCGACGCCGCCTGCCACGAGATCGACGAGTCCGGCCGCGCTGCTGTTGCTCGGCACCCAGAGGAGTGACGCGGGAGGGATCTTCTGATCGTCGAGCAGCCCCGCAATCGCGACGTGCCAGATGCCCCCCTGCGCGGTGCCCGACGCCTTCAGCTGCCCGGGATTCGCCCTGATCGCCTGTAACAGGTCGCCGAGGTTCTGGTACGGCGCGTCCGCGCGCACCTGCACACCGGCCGCATCAAAATTGATCAAGCCAAGCGGTGTGAACGAGGCGCCCGTCAGATCCGTGAGCCCCTGGTGATGCATCATCGCGATCTCGACCGTGATGATGCCGATCGTGTAGCCGTCCGGCGCCGCAGACGCGATCGCCTGGTGCCCGACGACCCCGCTGCCGCCGGTGCGATTCACGACGTTCACCGGCTTGCCGAGATCCTTTTCAATGGCGCTCGCGAAGACGCGGGCGATGGCATCGGTCCCGCCGCCCGCCGCCCACGGCACGATCAACGTGATCGGACGGTTCGGATACTTCGATGATCCACTGCACGCGATGACACTTGCTGCGAGGACGGTAAAGCCAATCAACAGTCGTGTTTTACACATCGATTCAGCGATTCAAATATTCCGCGATTCGATTCCCGGATTCGACGATTCCCGGATTCGACGATTCCCGGATTCAGCGATTCCCGGATTCAACGATTCCCGGATTCAACGATTCCCGGATTCAACGATTCCCGGATTCAACGATTCCCGGATCAGGGATTCGCGATCAGGGATGAGGGATTGATCTCTCACCAGTGGGTCAACGATCCGTCGGGCCGCCGGTAAAGGTTCTTCCGCCCCGGTTCTGTGACCTCCCCAATCATGGTCATGCGCGAGAAATCGGCGGTGACGCCGAGCCCCGCGCGATCGTTCGGGTACGCCTTGCCGTTCTTGAAATCGAGGCACTCGGGCAGGTAGTCGATCGGGCGCCCGCCGTAGTTGTATTCCATCAGCACCGGCCCGGAGAACGTGGAGAGGCAGTTGACGAGCGCGGCGGTCGCGATCGGCCCGGTGAAGTGCGGCACGATGCCGACCGCGTGCGTCTCGCAGATCGCCGCGATCTTCATCATCTCGGTGATGCCGCCGGCGTTCGGCAGCGTCGAGCGGATGAAATCCACGTCGTGGTTCTCGACGAGCCGGTTGAAGTCCCACTTCAATCCCCATTCCTCGCCGTGCGTCAGCGGCACCGCCGTCATCTGCCGCAGCTTGGGGATGTCCTGCAGCGCGTTCTCATCGCGGACGGGGTCTTCCACGAAGAACGGATCCAGCGGCTCGAGCGCCTTGCAGAGGCGCAGCGCGTCATTCAGATCGAACCGTTGATGAAAATCGATGCACCAGTTGCCGTCGGGGCCCACACCCTCGCGGATCTCGCGGCAGTCCTGCTCGACGCGTCGAATCACCGACCGCGTGTCGTAGGTCTGCCCGACCGGCACATCGGCCGGTGCGGTGCGGAACGCGCGATACCCCGCCTCCATCGTCGCGCGCGCCCGCTCCTTCAGGCTGGCGCGCGCACCGGGCGCCGTGCCTGGCGGCGTGACGCCGCCGGTGACGTAGCACTCGCAGTAGTTGCGCGCGGTGCCGCCGAGCAGCTGGTGGATCGGGACGCCCAGCGCCTTCCCCTTGATGTCCCAGAGCGCGAGATCGAGCGCGCCGAGCGCATGCGCCTTCTCGCGACCCGGCGGGTAGAACCACGCGATGTAGCTCTCCTGCCACAGCGCTTCGCTCTTGAACGGGTTCTGCCCGATGAGCGTCCCGGCGCACTGCTCGAGCGTGTCTTTCGATCCGCCTTCGCCGATTCCCGTGATGCCCGCGTCGGTTTCGACGCTGACGACCATGTTGCTCTGGTTGAACAGCGGATTGAAGTTCGGCGGCCGGTAAATCCGCACGCGGGTGACCTTCGCGTTCGGCAGCGATGCGACGGCCTTCGGCAGCGCGGCAGCTGCCTCTGGCGAGCGCACCAGGCCCATGCCCGGTGCGGCGGCAACGGCGTTGAGGAACGTTCGTCTATCCATGGCGACGCCACTATCAGCGAGACGTTTCATGGTTGTCAAACATTTCGACTATTCTCAGGAACGTGGCGGACTGGTTGTCGCGCGTGACGTGCCTTCCGGAGGACCACGCGCGCGCGATCCTCGTCGGGCGCGCGTGGGTTCCGCGCGTGGAGGGACCATCGGTCACATGGGTAACACGGGACGGCGTCTACGACCTGTCGAGCATCGCGCCGACGTGCAGCCAGCTCCTGGACCTCGACAATCCTTCCGCCGCTGTTCGCGATGCGACCTCGCTGCCCTGTATCGGCTCCCTGGATGATGTGCTCGCGAATTCGGCAGCTGATGAGCGAACGCCAGACGTGCCGTGGTTCCTTGCGCCGTGCGACCTGCAGGCGATCAAAGCGAGCGGCGTCACGTTCGTCGCAAGTTTGCTCGAACGCGTGATCGAGGAGCAGGCCCGCGGGGACGCGCGCAACGCGGAGTCGGTCCGTCAATCGATCGTCGCGATTATCGGCAGCAACCTGCGTGCCATCCGTCCGGGATCGCCGGACGCCGCCGCGGTCAAGCGCGCGCTGATCGCGCAGAGCGTCTGGTCGCAATATCTGGAGGTGGGGATCGGCCCCGACGCGGAGATCTTCACGAAGGGTCAGCCGATGTCCGCGGTGGGCACCGGCGCCGAGATCGGCATCCATCCGAAATCAGAGTGGAACAACCCGGAGCCGGAGATCGTGGTCGCGGTCAACAGCGCAGGCCGCATCGCCGGTGCGACGCTCGGAAACGATGTCAACCTGCGCGATTTCGAAGGGCGCAGCGCGCTGCTGCTCGGCAAGGCGAAGGACAATAACGCATCGGGCGCGATCGGCCCGTTCATCCGCCTGTTCGACGAGCATTTCGGGCTGGACGACGTGCGAGGGTGCGATGTGGCGCTGAAGGTGAGTGGACCGGACGGGTTCACGTTCACCGCGAGCAGCTCGATGTCGCAGATCAGCCGCGACCCGCTGGAGCTCGTCGAGCACGCAATGGGGCGGCACCACCAATATCCCGATGGGATGGTGCTGTTTCTCGGCACGATGTTCGCGCCGACAATCGACCGGTTCGCGCCCGGCCAGGGATTCACGCACGCGGTCGGCGACGTGGTAACGGTCGCCACGCCGGCGCTCGG
>WNGF01003664.1_pt1 | contig 20699 bp, 26 predicted proteins | sample 5400641 | NCBI WGS metagenome assembly WNGF01 (sample SAMN13153371, study PRJNA577476) | soil metagenome | isolation source: 80 cm soil or saprolite under grassland replicate 2 | place: USA:California | collected 2016-06-15
CTAACCCTCTTCCAGGTGCTGCGCGAGCTGCACGAGCTGCTCGCCTGTTGGGCCGGCGCCTGCCCAACCTGCAAGCGCAAACTGCCGCGCCGGACGCCGTACCTACACGCCGTACCGGTCCCCACCTAACGGAGCACTAGTAAGGAGACCATCGTGAAGAAGACCGACACAATTCCGGTCAAGTCAGGGGAGGAAGTGACCAAGGAGCTATTCCCCGAAAAAGAGAACGATGTGAAGTACGGCCCCTCCGATCCTGTCAACGACGGTGCCTGGAAGCTTTACGACGAAGCACAGAAGGGAAGATCATGAGCAGCAAGAGTTCGGCATCCCCACAGAGCAAGAGAGGATCGGCTCAGGATTATGAGCAGTTCTCGAAGAGTGAAGTCAACATGGGAATCAACGCCTTTCGGAAGGACGGCGGGCCGGAGAATGTTGGCGCGAGCAAGCTCGACGGCGAGTTGAGCATCGAGTCGATCAACAGCCGCGCGTACAAGCCTCGCCGGGGGCAGTGATGGATGATGAGTTCGAGCACGTCTTCAGAATCGAACGACACGGTGAGATCCTCACGGGGACGAAGGCCGAGCTACAGGAGCGCATCGCGGCACTCGACGAACGCGAGGCGCTCCCAGCGGAGCGACGAGAAGAGCACCGCAGGCAGGCGCTACATGACCCGATTGACCGACTCGTCTCTCGGCTTCTCCAGCTGCTCCGGCGCCATGAGGAGGCCTGGGAGCGCTACGTCGAAGCGGACAGAACGTCAAGCCTGGGCTACCTCGAGCAGGCGACGAAACACCTAGCGTCGGCCAATGAGGCGATGCTCAGCCTCCTCGAGCGCCCAAGGGACGCTCTCCGCGCGAACGAGAGTTTCGAGGGCCTCGTGGCCGCCTGGGCCGAGAGCCACCGATGAACGCAGAAGCCTGGGCTGCATGCCGTGAGGAGATCAACGAAGCCGCCCTCGACGCAGAATACATCTACGGCTTCCTCCGCTATGTGCCAGAGGACGAGGCGCTCGACTACCTCCGGTTCATGGCAGGCAGGGCGCACACAGACGACTCCGGCGACGTTCGACGTGAACGCCATCCCGCAGGTAGCCATCCCGCAGGGACAGACCGAGACCGACTGGCGCAACATCCTCAACGCCAACTCGGACTACATGGGATGGCGTCTAGGAGCCGGACAGCGCGCCGATACCGCCGCAGCCAACCGCAAGGCAGCGCTCCGGGCGCTTGCGGTTAGGTATGGAGGTCTTCCCGCCAATTTCCAAGATGTGTATGGGGACATCACCCCGGACATCTCCTCAGTCGCCGGAGCAAACCCCCTATCGTTCTACAGCCGCACGAATCGTGACTACGGCCAGTCCCTCGAGGGGCTGAAGCGTAGCCTCGCCGCTAGGGGAGCCCTTCAGAGCGGAGACTACGGCTACGGCACCGAGCAGCTCGACTATCAGCACTCGGCCGACCTGTACGACCTGAGCAACTCTTTCCTTGGCCAGGTACAAGAAGCGGTGAACGCCTACGGCGGTACGCTCCAGGGCCTGAACCAGGAGCAGATCGATCAGATCAGGCAAGCCGCTCAGTCCGTGTACGGTCAGGGCTACAGGCTGCCAGACGCGACCACTCCGGCCCCGGCGGGATCTACGACCGCTCCCTCAGACACGCCGGTCGTTAATCCGACGCCCACCGCTCCGTCCGTGACTCCGCAGGCCCCGCTGACGCCGGAGCAACAGGCTCAGCTCGACGCTCTCCGCAGGCTGCTCACGACGACTCAGACGGGTACTCAGTACCAGCAGTTCATCTAGCACACAGTGTGGTAGGCGGGGGGAAGATAAAGATGGTAGACGAGGGCGAAGCGGTACAGCTCGTCAGCGTGCTTCTCGTCAGCACCGAGCGAGACCGCTACGTCGCGGAACGATCGGATGGCATTGCACTCGACAATCCCCTCGTCCCGGTCACCGGCGCCGATCAGGTGGTTAGATTCGTGGATCAGGGTGAGCAGGCCTCCGGCTCGCAGACTTTGATAGCCAGGAACCCTTCGCCCGTTCGGATCGGCCATCGCGAGTACAGCCCCGCCGCAGACGTCGTAGCGGAGGACGGCGGCTGAGATGGGCCTGCCGTAGATCAGGGCAGGCAAGGCGTAGCCGCTAACCGTGCCGGGACACCGCCGAGCCCCTCACGAACGGGCTCGCAGTAGCGGCGACGACTGTTCGGGTTGGATCGGCTGGAGCGACGTCCTGCCGCCGCTCTGGGACGAATGGTGGCCCGGCCCGATTGAGTCGGACCTTACGGAAACCACTCCGAACCCGAGCCCGAAGGGGTGCCCCCTCCCCCTGAAGGCTGGGTCCCATCTCGGCGGAATCCTGGGGGAACCATGTGGCTGCCGAGGGAATGCGCTTCAGCGCGGCGGTGAAGTTTCTATTCCTGCCGGATCGGGGAGAACCGACTCAGGAATCTGCGTGGCTCAAAGAGATCGGGGGAGGCCGCCGTGAGTACACCCGATGTCGAGCGGATTCACGATCCGCACCAGCACAAGCAGAAGTGGGATCGGCTACAGGAGAAAGCGTCGCGCGATCACCATTTTCGAACTCGGCTTCACCAGAACCCGAAGCAGGTTCTGCGCGAGGAGGGAATCGACGTCCCAGACGACGTCGAGGTCACCGTCCTCGAGTTCAATCCCAAGCATCGGTACCTCTTCATCCCACCTGCGGAGCAATAGGAGGGAGGCGAGCATGGCACCGGTAAGTCTCGGCTGGAGTTGGGGCGGGATCGTCTTGACGCTGAATCACGACGAGGCACAAACGGTCGCAAATGCCGAAGACGGCGCATCTGCCTTCCTCGGGCTTGCCGCCGGGCTTACAGCTCCTGCGTGGGCGCCAGTATCAACGATCCTTGGCATCGTTGCCGCGTGGTTAACGGTCGAGAAGTGGCTGCTTGGGGCTGTTGATCAGGGTAACGGCGTCTATCTGACCCTTCCGTGGCCAGCGATCTGGTGGGGTCAGTGGTGGATCATCATCCCGACCAGCCGCTAGCCGAACCTCATCTCACGGTGAGTGCCTAGTTCACGCTCTGCTCAAAGCTGATCGCCTCCACCCGCAGCTCGCCCTCGAAGTCTGGCTCGTCGCCGAAGATGCTCGCGACGACGGCCTCAGCCTCGTCGCGGCTCGGATACCAGTCCTCGATGTCGTCTGAGACCGCGCTCGCGATGCCGTAGAGGATCGTGGCTCGGAGGTTACGGCGGAAGCGTCGGCTGTGGAAGGCGCAGCTCCCGACATGTCTGTAGCAGCGCCGTAAGGGCGACGCGACCGAACCGCGACCCAAGCGCGCCCATCGCCGCACGTAGAAGTTCGACCTCGTGACGCCTGAGGGAACGGTCGATTTGGACGCGCCTGATCCACCGTCGGGCGGCGCGCTCGAACTTCGGATCGCCCTCGCGCTCATAGAGCAAGACCAGCGCCAGCGCATCCGACAGCGACAGGGCGCCCAGCTCGCGGGCCGCCGTCTCAGCGGCGAGCAGATGGCCACGCTTGATCGCGCGTTGAAACCTTGCGTGTGCTGTCCCCTGCGACGTCATCGTGTGAGTGCCGCTGGGGCGACGGCTTACCTCCTGATTGTACGACGCGGGCGCGGTTGCTATTGAGCCAGCTCAGCGAGCTGATCCCGAAGGCTCTCGTAATCGGAGTCCTCGGCGAGGATGCGCTCCAGGTCCTTCCGAGCCATTGCCTTCTTGCCCTGCGCCTTGTAGTTCTGCGCCCGCTCAAACAGTGCGTGGTGACGAATCGTCGGCGTGCGCGAGCGCGACCGCAACGCCTCCTTGAAAGCCTCGTGTGCAGCGTCGTAGAAACCCTGCTCCCGGAACGCCTGACCGCGGAACACGCAGAGGAGCGCGCCAGCATCGTCGTCGTTCTTGACGCCTTCGGTTAGCTCGATCACATCGTCCCAACGACCTGCCTGCGCGTAGAGTTCCGCAAGCGACACCGCGGCGTACGTCGTCGGCTCGAGTTGCTCGACGACGTCGATCGCTCCTTCAAGGTCGCCTTTCTCCTGCTTGAGTTCGGCGAGCGCGAGACCTACCGCGTCACGGTTAATCGGAAGCTCAGCCGTAACGCCCTCCGCAATCGGCAGCTCGAGCCGAGTGGACAGATAGGTCGAGATGAACTTGTCCTCGCCCGGGTCCTTTCCTGTAGCGAACGCTTCGCCGAGTAGCCGCTCGGCCTCCGCAGGCTCGCTCCCGAGCATCATCAAGCCGGAGATGCTGTACGAAGGGAGTCGGAAGTCCAGATGCTCCTCGCCTATGCGTTTCATCGCTTGCGGGTCTCGGCCTTTGACCGCCTTGTAAAGCTCCTTTTCCCCTTTTGCCGCGAACATCCCGGGCTTCTTCGACGATGGCGGCGCGGAGGGCTGAGCGGCCATTCGTTCGCGACCGCTTCGCGATTGACCGCGGCCCACGCTCTTCTGGTAGGAGACGCCTGGGATCCCTGTACGAGCGGACACAGTTCGCCTACCGGACGAGTGCGCCGAGTAGCGCACGCCTCCCGCTCCGACCGACGCTCCGATTCCCCGCTTCGAGACATTCAGTCGCACACCGGGGGCGATCTTCATCGACTTGCGCATACGGAACCCCATCGCGTACCCCCTGATTCGACTTTCCGTCAAAGACAGGTTAACGCGAAAGGATTGGGCCACATAGGCCGGCAGGGGGACGAACATCTCGGGCGCCTCGAGCGCTTGAGCCCCCGCACTTGCCCGGCCACCGTTAAGGATCGCCGCTCGGCGGGCAGACGGCTAGATGTCTCTTCCGGACAGGAGGCCGTCAGTGTCGGGTCAGATCATCGAGGGCAAGCGCACGCTGATCGAGTACGAAGGCCACGAGTTCGAGCTACCGCAGGGGCATACCGTTTTGCTCGTCGCGAGCCTCAACACTCCAGCCGAAGGGTCATCCTTCAAGGTTCGGGAGTGTGAGCTTCGAGATGACGCTGTCGTCCTTCACCTAGGCGAGAAGGAGGGAGATCACGGCCTCGGAACCTACGACGACAAAGCGCCCGAGCTTCACGGTTACACGTTCCCGCCCGACTAGGCGCGCGCCAGTTGTCGGGCCAGTCGCCTGGTAGGTCGTGGGCCGGTTTGTGGGCACCTACTGGCCTGACTCACCATTTCCCTCACCATTCGTCCGTCCGGCGCCGACGCCACGCGCCACAAACTGCTTAGTTGAGCGATGGGCGCAGGTGGGATCGAACCACCGACCTCCCGCGTGTGAAGCGGGCGCTCTCCCGCTGAGCTATGCGCCCGGGAGAGAACCGCGGCGCCTGGAAGGAATGCTTAGCGCTGCTGCCTCCCGGCCCTGACGCGGTTCACACACTTCCACCGCCGCGGCCCTCGGATGGTAACCGCTCCACGAGGGGCCGGACCGACCGAAAGTACTGGTCCGAACCCACGACTTGCAGAATGGTTCGAGGTACGGAACGCTTAGGCTGCAAAGTCCCAAAAGGGGGCGGCACAGGAAACCGGCACCAAATCTGCGGCTGGGCGGGTCGCCTCGACCACCGTCGAAGGCTACGCCCGACGATCCTGCGTGCGTCTTGTCTCTTTCTTCGCACGACATGGATGACCCACGGCGGGCGTAGCCTTGGACGGAATGCCTTCCGTCAATAAGGACGGCAAAGGACCGGCTTTCTTGTAGTGAAGAACATCCCTCGAACGAGGGATCTTTTCCGGTCGGGGTTTTCAAATTCGTAAACTGGAAAAACCGCGCTCAAAGAAAGAGACAAACCCAAGGAGAAGCATTTGTGGGAATTGGGTCTCCCCGGCTTCTGAGACAGCTTGTGCGGCGGACGGCTGTTGGGGTGTTGGCAGCCCTTGCCTTCGCGCCCTCCGCGTTCGCCGACGACGGCGTGCTCGCCCCGTCCGCGACGGTCGGACCCGTAACGGTTTCGACCTCGGTCGGCGGCGTGTCCGAGCCCGTCGCCGTCAATGCCTCGGTGAGGCCTGCTTCGCCTTCTCCGGCGCTGGCGACACCGGTCGCCAAGCCGCCTGCCCAGCCGAATCGCGCCGTCTCCGCGGGCGGTGCGACGGTCACTGTCAGCTCGGCGGGAACTCCTTCCATCCAGGCGACCGTCGGCACCGGGCTTGCGCCCCAGCCACAGCGCTCAAGATCCCCCTTGATCTCGCCGCAATCGCGCATGCCCAGACGCGAGGCGACGGATGTCGCCAAGCGCTTCGACGGCCGCCGCAACCTTTCCCGAGTCGCTTCGTCCAACGAGCGCGGCAGGGCGCCGGCTCTGCCGCGCTCCCCCTGGACGCAGGCTCCCGGAACAGGATCGCTCAGCGCCCAGAGGGCGTCGACCCCGGCGCCTCTCGCGCTCGAAACGCCCAGGTTCCCGGCCCCCAAGTCGCCGACACCCGGCTTTGGGGTAGCCGGGGCCGGCGCATCCGGCATCGGCGCGGCTCTGCTTCTCTTCGCCCTGGCGGCTGCGTTGGCCGCTTTGGGCATCCCAGGCCTCGGCCGGCGCATCTCGCCGCTGCTCGCGGCACCCCGGCCACATCCGTATCTCCTTCAACTCGAGCGGCCTGACTAGCCCGACGGCTCCAGGCGCAACCGCCGGAGTGGGTCCCGGCGGGCCATAACAACTCGAGAAGGAGACACAACCATGTTGCGCAAGCTCATCGCGACCCTCGCGGCGGTCTGCGCCGGCCTCATCGGCGCCGGTACCGCGGCGGCGGACAACGTCGCGAACAACTCGATCGGGACGGTTCAGGCCGGTTCGACAACGGCGAACCCGTCCGCGAGCGCTGCTTTACCGCCCGCCCAGGCGACGGCGTCGGCCCCGACGTCCGTCAGCGGGTCGGGCGACAACAGCGCCTCGAACTCCGCCGGCACAGTCCAGGCGGGTGGAGGCAACTCCGCGTCGAACTCGGCGGGAACGGTTCAGGCCGGCCCCGTCGCGACAGCGCCGTCCGCCTCGGCGACGGTAGCCGGAAACCGTGCCTCCGTCAGCGCCCCGGCCGGTGTCAGCGGCAGCGGGCCGAACTCCGCGACGAACTCGATCGGCTCCGTGCAGGCAGGCGGAGGAAACTCGGCCAACGGCTCGACCGGCACCGTCCAGGTAGCCGGAACGCACGCAAACCCCACGGCCGACGTGTCCCTGACCGGCGGCAACACCACGTTGCACGCCGACGGGACGCTCGCAATCGCGGGCAGCGGCAATAACGCCTCCGATTCCATCGGCTCGATCCAGCTCGGCGGCGGCAACTCCGCCGATGGATCGATCCTCACCGCTCAGTCGGGCACGATCGCGCTCGGAGCCGATGCTGCCATCGGATCCGCGCTCGGCGGGCTCGTCGTCAGCCTCCCGGCCTCGATCGGCGGGAGCGGAAACACGGCGACGGACTCGATCGGCACGGCCCAGATCGGCGGCGGCAACGACGCCTCCAGCTCGGTCGGGACATTCCAGTCCGGGCCGGTCTCGACGGCACCGACGCTGACTGCCAACACGCCGCTCGGAACGGTAAGTGCAGCCGTGCCGACCGGCGTCACCGGAACCGGCGGCAATTCCGCCACGGACTCGATCGGAACGGTCCAGATCGGCGGCGGGAACACCGCCTCGGGATCGACCGGCACAGTGCAGACGGGGCCGATCACAACTGAGCCGGGCGTGACAGCGAGTGGAACGCCGTCGGCGACGGGCCCGCCCACGGCGGCCGGTCCGCCCGCCCCGACGACCACGAGCGACGTGCTCGGCGCGGAGGCCGGCGGTCCGCCGGCGGCCACAAGCGCCACCGCGGGCTCCGGCCCGACCGTCAGCCAGTCGCCCCGTACCACGCAGGGCCAGCCGAGGACCAGCAACACCTTCGGCGCCAACCGCGAGCTCAATCGCCCGCGGTTGTTGGCCCAGCTCCCGTTCACGGGTCTGGTGCTCTGGCTGTTGTTCGCGCTCGGCCTGATGCTGCTTACCAGCGGCACCGGGATGCGGAGCCATGCGCGCGCTCGCTAGGCGCATCGGAGAGGGGGCGGCCCGCCGGGCCGCCCCACTCCGGCTCGCGCTCGGCACGGCGGCTGCAATCACGGCCGCCGGGACGGCCCATGCGGCGGCAGCAGACGCGGCCGGCGTGCAGCTGACGAACCAGGAGCAGTCGTTCGTGCAGGCGGTGAACGCCACGAGGGCCCGGTACTCCCTGCCGGCGCTGCGCGTCGCGACTACGCTCACCCGGGCCGCCCGGGCGCATTCCGTCGACATGATCCGACGGCGCTATTTCGCGCACGGAGACTTCCGCAACCGTCTCTGGCGTTTCGGAGTGAGGACGGGTCGTGTCGGAGAGGATCTCGGCTGGAGCATCGATGACGAGGCCGCGATCCAGCGGGTCGTGGCGATGTGGCTCGCGAGCCCGAAGCACCGATACGTCCTCCTGTTACCGGGCTTCCGGCGAATCGGTGTGGGCGTCGCCGAAGGGCCGTTCAAAGATCAGCCCGACACGGTCGTCGTGACGGCCGATTTCCAGGGAGGAGGATGAGCGGATGACCGACGCCGGCTCCGGCCGCTGCATCTCCGGGACTTGCACATCCTCCGAGTAAGATCGAGGCGGTGACCGCGCTCTACCGGAAGTACCGGCCGCAGGACTTCGAGGAGGTCGTCGGCCAGGAAGCGATCGTCCGGACGCTGAAGAACGCGATCTCCGGGGGCCAGGTGCGCCAGGCGTATCTCTTCGCGGGGCCGCGCGGTACCGGGAAGACCTCGCTCGCGCGGATTCTCGCCAAAGGGCTCAACTGCGCCCAGGGCCCGACGCCGACGCCGGACAAGGTCTGCAACGCCTGCGTGACGATCGCGAACGGCACCTCGCTCGATGTCGTCGAGATGGACGCCGCGTCGCAGCGCGGGATCGACGACATCCGCGAGATCCGCGACCGAGTCGTCCTCCAGCCGGTCGAAGGGCGGTACAAGGTCTACATCCTCGACGAGGCGCACCAGCTCACGGATGCCGCCTGGAACGCGCTCCTGAAGCTGATCGAGGAGCCGCCACCCCACCTCGTCTTCGTCTTCTGCACCACCGACTTGTCGAAGGTGCTGCCGACGGTCCGTTCGCGCTGCCAGACGTTCGTCTTCTCGCGGCCGCGGCTGCCGGAGCTCGTACGGCTGCTCCGCCGGGTCGCGGACGGCGAGGGGATCCAGGCGCCCGACCAGGCACTCGCGCTGATCGCGCGCGGCGCGCGCGGGTCGTTTCGCGACGCGGTCTCGACGCTCGACCAGCTCGCCGCTGCGACTGAGGGGGAGGTGACGGTCCAGGCCGTCCTGCAGCTGCTCGGCGCCGTCGAGGAGGAGGCGCTCTTCCGGCTCTGCGACCTCGTCGTCGACAGGGACACGGCCGGCGCGCTGACGTTCGTCGAGGAGCTGTCGGAACAGGGCCAGGATCTCGGGCGGCTGGTCGTCGACCTACTCGAGCACTTGCGGCACCTGATGCTCGTCCAGCACATGGGCGCGGTGCCCGAGTCGCTGCCGGTGACCGAGGAGACGCGCGAGCGCCTCCGCGCTCAGGCGAACCAGCTCGGCGAGTCGACGGTGATCAGGCTCGTCGATCTCCTCGCCGTCGCCGTGGAGGACATGCGCCAGGGCGGCGACCCGCGGCTCCCGCTCGAGCTGGCCCTCGTGAAGGTCACTCGGCCGGGCGCCGACCTCTCCCGCGAGTCGCTTGCGTACCGCCTCGAGCAACTCGAGCAGGGACGTCACGCCAGCGCGGTGTCGAGCCAGTCCGTGGAGGTTCCGGAGCCGCCGCCGTCGCGCGAGCCGCCTCCCGCACCGCCGTCGCTCGAGCTGGAGCAGCTACAGGAGGCGTGGCAGCGCACGATCCTGCCCGCCGTCGAGGAGCGCTCGATTCCGGCCGCATCGGTGCTGCGCGAAGCGCATCCGGCGGATCTCGCCGGCGACACACTGACGGTCGAGTTCCCGGCCAGCGCCGCCTTCCATCGCCAGCTCGCCGAGGAGCCGAAGAACGCGACGCTGCTGGCGGACGCCCTCTACGAGGTCACCGGCCGCAAGCTCGGGCTCGCGTTCGCCGAGGGCGAGCATTCGGCCGAGGCGACCGCTGACGACGAGCCGCCGGGCGAGGACCAGATCTTGGAGCTCGTCAAGGAAACCTTCGACGCCCGCGAACGAGAGGAGTAAGCCGCGATGGGCATGGACATGAACAAGCTCCTCCAACAGGTCGGCGAGATGCAGGAGCAGATGCAGCAGGCGCAGGACGAGCTCGCCAAGGAGACGGTCGAAGCGTCGGCCGGAGGCGGGATGGTGACCGTGACCGCGAACGGAGCCGGTGAGATCCGGCAGATCAAGATCGACCCCAAGGCGATCGATCCCGACGATCCGGAGATGCTCGAGGACATGATCCTCGCCGCGGTCAACGAGGCGATCCGCTCTGCCCACAGCCTGGCCGAGTCGAGGCTCGGCGGCCTCTCAGGCGGCGCGCTCGGCGGCCTCGGCCTGCCGGGGCTCGGGCCTTAGACCGAGGCGGTGCTGAGCCGCGAGACCGCGACGACGACGTCGATCACTGAGACGAGCTGCTGCGACTTCCGCAGATAGGCGGCCGCGCCGGCCTCGTACGCACGCTTGTCGCCCGACTGTACGTCCTCGCCCGTGATCAAGACGACCGTCGGAGGATCCGGCAGTTCCCGCATCTGCCGGGTCGCCTCGATTCCGTCGAGAACCGGCATCGCCACGTCCATGAGCACCACGGTGGGCTTCAACGACGTGGCACTGGCGACCGCCTCGGCGCCGTTCCCGACGACCCCCACAACGTCGAACTCGTCGTGCATCGCGAGCGCGCTTCGCATCATCTCGGCGAAGGAACGATCGTCATCGGCAATCAGGATCCGCGTTCGATCCGTCGGCGGCACCGCGGATAGTCGCCCCATCACGCGAGTCTGACCGATTACCGCTGAGGCTGTCGCCCCCCAAAGCGGTAGGTGTCGCATTGACCGACGTGGAATCTCTCGTAAGCTTCAGGGTTGCGGCCCATCTCACCTCGACCAAGGGACACATCACGGCGCATTCTGCGGCGCATCACCACGTCGTCGTTCTCGACGACGACCCCGACTGGACGGCCTCGGTCCGACAGGCGCTGGAACGGGTCGGTCGACCCGTCGTCGAGGCGGCCGATCCGCAGGAAGCACTGCGGCTGATCAGACGTACGGGGTCGTCGTTGCTCGTGATCGGGCCGGGATCGGCGGGCGTCTTCGAATGGATCGCGGGCGCGCGCCGGGCAGTCGAAGGTCTGCACGTCATCGTCGTCGCCACCGACGCGAATGCACAGATCGCGGCCGCCGCATTCGCGGCCGGCGCGACCGCGGTGATCAGCGAGGCGAGCGCACGCGGAAACCTGGTATCCGCACTGGCGCTGGCGGCCGGGTCATCGAATGGGGCCCGGTTCGACCTCTCGAAACGCGAGCTCGAGATTCTGGAGTTCGTGACGCGGGGCCACTCGAACGCTCAGATTGCACGCACGCTGTGGGTCAGCGAGCCGACCGTCAAGTTCCACCTGTCGCGGATCTACAAGAAGCTCGGCGTCTCCAGCCGCAACGAGGCCGCCTGGGTCGTGCGGTCCGAGGGACTGCTCTCCGACACGAACGCCCCCACCGGCCCGTCGTAAGACTCGGCAATCCGACCTGGGTCGGCAGAATAGGACAGGTGCTCAGCCCTGCGGTCGACAATCTGGTCGCGCAGCTCTCGCGCCTGCCGGGGATCGGCTCGCGGACGGCGCACCGGCTCGCCTTCCACCTCCTCCAGCGGCCGAAGGACGAGGCGCTCGCGCTCGCACAGGCGATCGAGGAGGTGAAGGAGCGCGTCCGCTTCTGCCGGGAGTGCGGCAATCTCACCGAGGACGAGGTCTGCGCCATCTGCCTGGACGCACGCCGCGACCACTCCCTGATCTGCGTCGTCGAGCAGCCCGTCGATCTGCTGTCGGTCGAGCGCACGAGCGAGTTCCGGGGCCTCTACCACGTCCTCGGCGGTGCGCTCTCTCCGCTCGACGGCGTCGAGCCGGAGCATCTGCGCATCGACGAGTTGATCGGGCGCGTCGAGCGGAACGGCGTGCAGGAGGTTGTGCTCGCCACGAATCCGAACATGACCGGCGAGGCGACGGCGGCGTACGTCGCCGACCGCCTCCGCGGCCGGGTGCGGGTGACGCGGCTGGCAAGCGGGCTTCCAGTCGGAGGCGACCTCGAATACGCGGACGAGGTCACACTCGGGCGGGCGCTAACCGGACGCCGCGAGATGTAGCACCGCGGCGCCGCGGATCCGGCCGCCGCGCAGCCGGTCGAGCGCCTCGTTCGCCTCTTCGAGCGGGAATGCCTCCACCTCCGTCCGCACGGGCACGCGCGGCGCGAGCGCGAGGAACTCCTCGCCGTCGAGGCGCGTGAGGTTCGCAACCGAGCGGAGAACGCGCTCGCCCCAGAGGAGCTCGTACGGGAACGACGGGATGTCGCTCATATGAATCCCGGCGCAGACGACGACACCGGCCTTGCGCACCGCGCGTAGCGCCGCCGGTACGAGAGCGCCGACCGGAGCGAACAGGATCGCCGCGTCGAGCTCCTCGGGCGGAGGCTCGTCCGAGGCCCCCGCCCACTCGACCCCGAGTTCGCGTGCGAACCCCTGGCCCTCCTCGTCACAGGCCCGCGTGAAGGCGAAGACGCGGCGGCCCTCGTGCTTCGCGAGCTGCGCGACGATGTGCGCGGAGGCGCCGAATCCGTAGAGGCCGAGCGCTTCGGGATCGCCTGCGAGTCGGAGGGCGCGATAGCCGATCAGGCCGGCACAGAGCAACGGCGCCGCCTGGAGGTCGGGATAGCCGTCCGGAATGGGCAGGCAGAACCGCTCGTCTGCGACCGCCAGCTCCGCATAGCCCCCGTCGCGGTCGTAGCCGGTGAAGCGGGCGCGGTCGCAGAGGTTCTCCAGTCCGGCGCGGCAGTAGCGGCACTCGCCGCACGCCCACGCGAGCCACGGCACGCCGACCCGCCGTCCGGCTCCCACGATCTCGGCCACGATCTGGTGCCCCGGCACGAGCGGGAGCTTGGGCTTCGTCAGCTCCCCGTCGACGATGTGCAGGTCCGTCCGGCAGACGCCGCAGGCGAGCACGCGGAGCAGCAGCTCGCCGGGGCCGGGCGCCGGATCGGGGAGCTCGACCGGCCGCAGAGCCCTCCCAGGCGCCTCGAGCACCATCGCACGCACGAGGTGAGTGTGCAGAAACCTGTCCGTTCGCGGGATTGCACTTTTTGCGATGCCGGTGTACCCATGAGAGACGAGGTCTCTGCGGTCGATCTAGGCCTCGCACATTGAGGACATGAGAATCCTGCTAAGCGACCCCGCCTACGTGGACGACCTCGTCGCCTATCTCCGACGCTGCGGCTGCGACACGAACGTCGTCGGACATGCGGTGATCGACGCCTCACCGCCGCACGCGAACGTCGAGAGCAGTTACCTGAGGATGGAGCTCGACGCATACCTGCGCGTCTGGCGAGAGATGCGCGCCGGTGTCACGGCCGAGCTGCTCGAGCCGTCCGCCAGCGCCGAGGCGCTTCGATGATCCGGCCGTGCGCATCTCCAGGGTGTTACACGCTGACCTTCGGCGACGTCTGCCTCGGCTGTCTCCAGAGGAGCGCGAAGGCTCAGCGGATCGCCGCGCAGGCAGAAGCGGACCCGTCGGGCGACGACACGCTCGCCGCGGCTTCGGCGATGGCCGGCGCACCGTCCAGCACCGTCCGCTCGTCGTAAGCCCGCCCTAGACTTTCCGACGATGGCGACCGTCGAGTACGAGTCTGTTCCTGCAGTCGACCACGCCGCCCCGTCGCCGGGGCTCGTGGTAATGAAGTTCGGCGGCTCGTCGGTGTCGGACACGGAGAAGCTGCGCGCGGTCGCGCACCGGTGCGCCGCCGCCCGCGGGGCCGGCAACCGCGTCGTCGCCGTGCTCTCCGCGATGGGAGACACGACCGACGACCTGATCCGGCTGGCGCACGAGCTGGCGCCACAACCCGACCCGCGCGAGCTCGACATGCTGGTCTCCGTCGGCGAGCGGATCTCGTGCTCGCTCGCCGCGATGGCGCTGATCGACCTCGGTCACCGGGCGACCTCCCTGACCGGCTCGCAGGCCGGAATCGTCACGGACTCGGCGCACACGAAGGCGAAGATCGTCGAGGTACGCGCACGCCGCATCCACGAGGCGCTCGACCGGGACGAGATCGTGCTCGTGGCCGGCTTCCAGGGCGTCTCCGCCGACTCGTTCGACGTGACGACGCTCGGCCGCGGCGGCTCGGACACGACCGCCGTCGCGCTCGCCGCCGCGCTCGGCGCCGACTATTGCGAGATCTACACGGACGTGCGTGGGGTCTTCACCGCCGACCCACGGCTCGTCCCGAACGCGCTCAAGCTCGATCTCCTCACGTTCGAGGAGATGCTGGAGATGGCGTCCTCGGGAGCGCGTGTGATGGCCACTCGCTCAATCGAGGTCGCGCGCAGCCACAATGTGCAGCTCCACGTTCGCTCCACCTTCGAGGAAGGCGAAGGGACGTGGATCCGCGAAGAGGACGAGACCATGCTCGAGAAAGCACTCATCTCCGGCGTCGTGCACCAGCGCGAGGAGACCGTCTACCGCGTCGAGGGCGTCGCGCCCGCACGTCTGTTCGCAGCGCTGGCCGAGAACGCGGTCAACGTCGACACGATCGTCCAGACCGGGCCGGAGATCGTCTTCTCGGCGCCGCCCGAGGACCGCGCCGACGCGGAGCGGGCGCTGGACTCACTCGGCGTCCGCTGGGCCTCCAGGGACGACCTCGGCAAGGTCAGCCTCGTCGGCGCGGGCATGAAGAGCCACCCGGGCGTGGCCGCGAAGACGTTCGCCACGCTCGAGGCGGCTGGAATCGAGGCGCCGATCGTCTCCACCTCTCCGATCAAGATCGCGTGCCACGTCCCGAGCGCGGACGTCGACCGCGCCGTCCAGGCTCTCCATGCCGCCTTCGAGCTTGGCTAGCGAGGCACGGATCGGTGTGGTCGGCGCGACCGGGGCAGTCGGCGCGGTCACCCTAGAGCTGCTCCGCCAGCGGGGATACCGGAACGTCCGCGCCTTCGCCTCGGCGCGTTCGGCGGGAACGCGGCTCGGGGAGCTCACCGTCGAGGAGGCGACGCCGGACGCCCTTGTTGCGGGCGAGCTCGACGTCTGCCTGTTCTCGGTCGGGACCTCCGCCTCGCGGGAGCTCGTCCCCCACGCCGTCGCCGGCGGCGCGGTCGCGATCGACAAATCGTCCGCGTACCGCCTCCAGGACGGGGTCCCGCTCGTCGTCCCGGAGGTGAACGGCGACCGCGCCGCGGAGCACGACGGAATCGTCGCCAACCCGAACTGCTGCACCATCCCGCTGACGATGGCGCTGAAGCCGCTGCACGAAGCCGCAGGCCTCGCGCGCGTGCGCGTGAGCACCTACCAGTCCGTCTCGGGCGCCGGCCTGGCGCGGATGGAGGAGCTTCGAGCCACGGCGGCCGCCGAGGCCGACCTCGGCATGGACTGGGACTTCGACGGGGTCGAGTTCGACGAGGAGTCGAAGCTTCGCGCCGAGACGCGGAAGATCCTCGAGCTCCCGCACCTGCCGATCAGCGCGACGACCGTCCGCGTGCCGGTCCTCGTCGGCCACGCCGAGGCGGTCTGGGTCGAGACCGAGGAGCCGCTTGCCCCCGAGCAGGCTCGCGACGTCCTCGGCTCGGCGACCGGGATCAGGCTCGAGGACTTCCCGACCCCCGGCACGGCTGCCGGGATCGACGACGTCCTCGTCGGCCGAATCCGGCGGGACGAGACCGCCGAGCACGGCCTAGTCCTCTTCGTCGTCTGCGACAACCTGCGCAAGGGCGCGGCCCTGAACGCAATCCAGATCGCCGAGCTGCTGCTCGAGCGGCGCGCGGTAGCGGTCTGACGGTCTGGACCTGGCTTGCCGTCGCCATCGGCGCGGCGGTCGCGCTGTGGCTCGTACTGATCGCGGTCCTCGTCCTCCTCGGACGCCGCGAGGACGCACGCGAGCTCGCAGCGTTCATCCCGGACTGCGTCGTGCTCTTCAAGCGCTTGCTCGGCGACGGACGCGTTCCGCGTCGCGCAAAGGTCGCCCTGGCCATACTGTTGCTCTACCTCGTGACTCCGTTCGACCTGGTGCCGGATTTCATCCCGGTCGCCGGCCAGCTCGACGACGCGATCCTCGTCGCCGCCGTGCTCGCGTATATCGCTCGGAGCTCGGGCCGCGAGCTCATCGATGAGCTCTGGCCCGGCTCCGAGCGGGGATTACGCGTCGTTCTGGCTCTCGCGCCCGTTAAGCGGCCGCCGTCCGCGCGTCCGTGACGGCGGGCAGCAAGCCGTTGAGCTGTGCCCAGCGGCTGGCCTCCGTGCGGTTGGCGACGTCCAGCTTGCGATAGATGTTCGACAAGTGGAACTTGACCGTCTGCTCGGTGACCCACAGCATCTTCGCCAGCTGGGAGTTCGAATAACCCTCAGCAACGAGTTGCAGGATCTCGACTTCACGCTTCGTCAGGCCGGGGTCGCGCGCCGGCTCCCGAGACGGCGCTGAGTCCGAACTCCGGGCTCGACCGTTGGCGTAGTAGATCGAGCTGTTGAAGGCCTGGCGAATTGCCGAGGCGAGATCATCGGCCTCCGCCGTCTTGACGCAGTAAACGGACGCGCCGGCACTGAACGCCGCCTCGATCGATGCCGGGTCGTCCCGCGTCGACAGGACAACCGAGTGGACGCCCGGGTTGATCGCCGTCGCACGGCGAAGCGACCCCACGCCTTCCTCCGACTTCTCGATGCAGTCGTACTCCGTGACGAAAACGGTCGGGCGGGTCTCCTCGATCATTTCGAGGGCCTCAGCGGGCGACGTCGTCGTGCCCACCACGGTCACACCGATGCCCTCGAGCAGACGCTCCAGCGCGTCGAGCCACAGTGGATGGCGGTCCAGGATGACCGCCGTCTTCTCCCTAGTATCCCTCACCGAAAGGGCCGCCTTTCAGTAGAACAATTGTAGAGGGTGCCGCAGACCAAGTTCTATCGCAGCTAGCCGTTCATGTAAATAGCTTAGGAATCTTCCTATACTTTCGTGTAAAACCTTCATCAACCTGCTACACGGTTGATGGCCGAGAGGCTGCTCGTCGGTTCCAGCCTCCCCCTGCGTCGATACGAGCTACCCGGATGTGGAGTAGGCGGAACGTCGGCGGTCGGAGTAGCCTCGACAATGCGACGCACCTCACCTAAGGCTGCAGCGTCGCTTGCCGGCCAGGGCCGCTTGGCCGGTGGAGACGGGTGGGCGGCTCCTGGAGATCAAGCAGGAGGCCCGCCTGCCCGTCTGTGCGTGCGCTTCCCCCATTCGAGGGATGAACGACGGCGTGGCGGCGCGCAGAATGCCCTGACGCTCACGCTGCGTCAGGCGGCCGCCTCCGGTTGGTCGGGAGGCGGCCGCATCACCTCTCCGGCACGTGAAGCGGCCTACCCCTCCCGCGACCAGTGACGATTCGAAGATCTGGTGAAAACTGGATGCACGGATAGTTGCCCGACGCTCCGACGACGCTGATCATCTAGATAGGTCTCGGACGTAGCGATGGACATCACGCGGAAGTAGCCGTGTGACCGTCACAGCCTTAGGTCACGAGAGAGAGGCGGGATGGGAGAGCTGCGGCAAGAACGGAGGAGCCATCATCCGGATAGGCCGGTGGGGAGCCCGCGAAGTGACCGCTCTGATGTCACGGCCTCGCGGATCCCGTGCGTCGCCTGCGGCGGTGGGATCGCAGACGTTCTCGCGAGGCTCGGCTCCACGCGCTGCCACGACTGTCGAGATGGCGTCCAGGGCGGGTCGCCGCTATCAGTTGCGGCGGTTCCCGGCGCGTTCCTCGGAGTGGGCAGTTTGCGGCAGCCGGCAATTACGCGCGTGATCATGGCCCGTCTCCGGCGCGACGCCCGGATATACGTCCCTCGACGCCGCGTCTGACACCAGTCGTAGATCGTTCAGCCGGGCGTCGCAATGCCTTCACTCTGTGGGGCTCGAGGATCAGCCGACCCCGCGGACCCGGCCTTCCCGGCGGGTCGCTTCCCCAGCAGCCTTACGCACGCCGCCCTCGCTGCCGGAGAGACGCGATCGAGTTTCGCGGAACCGTCAGCGACCACGACCCGCGACGTCCACAGCCAAACCGGACAAGGCACGCGCCGTCTGGCGGCGCTACGGCGTGCGCGGCGAGGCGGGCAGAGGGCCAAGGCGGCTTCGGCGACAGAAGCTGGCGCGGCTGCTGCGCGGGAAGCGCGGCAGCGCCGTGATCCGACACAGCCGAAGAGCCCTCGTTCGAGGGATGGCATGACCACCCGCGCCCACCGATCCGTCTCGCAGACCTTGAGGCCGGTGCGGCCCCGCCTCCTCAGCTTCGGAAACGACGGAAGGGACCATGGCCGCGATCGGCAACGGCAGCAGCGACACGGTGGGATCGAACCAGCGACGGCGCGCCGGGGTAATGGGCGCTGCAGCGGTCACCGCCCTCGTACTCGCGCTTCTGGTCGTGTCTGGGGCGGAGGCGGCTCCTTCGTTCACGCTTTCGACGACGAGCCCCGCGAACAGCGCCACGCTGGCCGGTTCAGTCAATTGGCAGGTCGTTTACGTGGGCGCGACCCCGAGCCGTGTCTCCTTTTACGTCGACGGCGCCCTGCAGGCGACAGACGACGCGGCACCGTTTTTGTACGAGCTCGATACGACGAAAATGGGCAACGCGTCTCACCTACTGAAGGCGATCGGTGCCAAAGGGAAATTTTCGACGCAGACGCAGGTGAGTGTGACAGTGTCGAACGCAGCAGTGACCAGCTCGGGATCCGCGCCGCTGAACGCCGGTCTGCCGGTGATCAGCGGAACCGCTTCGGTCGGGCAGGCACTGACCGGTTCAGTCGGGTCCTGGTCTGGCTCGCCGAATTCGTTCGCGTACGAGTGGCACCGCTGTGACATCGCCGGTCTCAATTGCGCCCCGATCGCCGGCGCCGCCGGCGCGACCTACACGCTCGCGTCGGCCGATGCCGGCGACACGATCCGGGTGGCGATTACGGCAACGAACGCGTACGGCCAGACGACCGCGACTTCTGAGCCCACCGCGGTCGTGCAATCAGCAGTGCTCGACGCGACCCCACCGACCACGCCGACCGCCCTGCTCAGGTCAGCGGCGAGCGCGACGACGATCGGGCTCGCCTGGAGTCCATCGTCGGACAACGTCGGCGTCAGCGGCTACAGCCTCTATGTGAACGGTGACAGGGTCGGTACGGCCAGCGCGAACAGCGCTACCGTCGGTGGCCTCGCCTGCAGTAACGCGTACGTTCTTGCGGTCGAAGCCTTCGACGCCGCCGGCAACGTCAGTGGACGCACCGTCCTGACCACGCTCACGGCAGCCTGCGCGAGCGGTGCGGCCTTGCGGGTGGGCAGCACGATCACCGCGCACAGAATCTGCTCCGGCTGCGCGACCACCTATGCCGGCGACCTCTCTCGCTACGGCTACGTAATCCTGCACGCCGATCAGTATTCACAGGTCACGACGCTGAAGGCCAAGAGCCCGTCACTGAAGATGCTGGTGTACAAGAACGCCCTCCAGACCTGCAGCTACGACACCTCCGGAGGCGCCGACAACAGCGAGCTCACCACCGGCGTCGGGTACTACGAGGCGCTGAACCAGCACCCGGAGTGGTTCCTGCTCGACACCACGGGGAGCCGGATCACCCTCGCGGACTACCCAAGCTGCTGGATGATGGACTGGGGTAGCCCCTCCTACCAACGGCGTTGGGCACAGAATGTGATCGCCGACGCGAAGGCGCACGGATGGGACGGCGTGCTCATCGACGACGTCAACTGGAGTGAGTACACCCACCTCTCGAGCGGGCAGACAATCGCGAAATACCCCGCGAACAGCGATCAGACGGAGTCGATGCGGCAGTTTCTCGCCGCAGTTGGGCCGGAACTGCAGAAGGCTGGCCTGCTGGCGTTGCCGAACATCTTCGTCGACTATCCCGACGGGCCGACGATCTTCAGCCAGTGGCTCAGCTATGCCTCCGGCGCGTACCAGGAGTACTGGTCGAAGAGCGGCAACTTCAGCACGACCTGCTGCAATTACACGGGTACCAGCTGGGACTACCACCAGAGCTTCTTCCGGATCGCCGAGCAGGCAAACAAGCTCTACCTTCCCGTCACGAAGGCGGCGTCGACAGACACACGGTCGATGGAATACGCGCGCGCCAACTTCTACCTCGATTGGGACGGCGGTCCGAGCTCGCTCTCCTTCGATCCGAAGTTTGCCGACCCCTGGAGTCCTTACTGGACGACGGATCTGGGAATGCCGCTCGGGCCGAAGTTCCAGGTCGGAACCGCGTGGCGGCGCAACTACGAGCGCGGAGCGGTCGTCGTCAATCCGAGCAGCTCGGCCGCCGTTATCGATCTTGGCAGCACCTTCAGGCGCATCGACGGCAGCAGCGTCACATCGGTGACGCTTGATCCGGCCACAGCTGCCGTCCTGCTCGCCGGCTAGAGGCACTAACCTCACGCCGACTTGGCGAGAGGATGTCCCGCGCGCCGTGGATTTTCGGCGGCGGTCCCGGTGTGATGGTCAGACGCTGAGGACGATAGCGGCCTCCTTGGTCGAAGTGTGAGCGGCGTCGACGGAGTGACGGCCACGGTTGTGCTCGCGTTCGATC
>WNGF01008413.1_pt1 | contig 20686 bp, 18 predicted proteins | sample 5400641 | NCBI WGS metagenome assembly WNGF01 (sample SAMN13153371, study PRJNA577476) | soil metagenome | isolation source: 80 cm soil or saprolite under grassland replicate 2 | place: USA:California | collected 2016-06-15
GCCATCGAGGCGCAGGTCCAGGGCAGCGTCGCCTTCGGCCTCGGCCCGGTGCTGCACAGCGCCGTGACGCTCAAGGAAGGCCGCGTCCAGGAGAGCAACTTCCACGACTACGAGGTGCTGCGCCTCCACGAGATGCCCCACGTCGACGTGCACGTCGTGCCGAGCCAGGCGCGCATGGGCGGCATCGGCGAGCCGGCCACCGCGCCGGTGTCGGCAGCCGTCGCGAACGCGGTGTTCGCCCTCACCCGGAAGCGGCTGCGATCCCTTCCTCTGCGCCTCGCCTGAGGACTCGACCGATGATCGGATCACCTGCTCGAGCCTTGCTGGCTGTCATCGTTGCCGCGGCCGCGACATCCCTCGCGCTCTCCTGCTCGCACCGCGGCGGGCAGGCGCCGCCGCCCTCCGCGCCAGTGTCTCGCGACCCGGTCGCCTCGTTCGAGCTCGTGAGAGCCGTGTTGCAGTCGCCGCGCTGCGTGAACTGCCACCCGGCCGGCGACGCGCCGCTGCAAGGCGACGACAGCCACGTCCACCCGCAGCACGTCCTGCGCGGGGGAGGCGGGTTCGGCGTCGCCGGCCTCGAGTGCTCCGCTTGCCATGGCAAAGCGAACCCGCCGGAGAGCTACGGCGCACACGCGCCGCCGGGGGTCGAGGCGGGGTGGCACCTGCCGCCGCCGGGGATGAAGATGGTCTTCGAGGGCCTCGCCGCGCGCCCGCTCTGCGAGCAGCTCAAGGATCCCGAGCGCAACGGCGGCAAGGACATGGCCGCGCTCGTGCAGCACGTCTCGGCCGACCCCGTCGTCCTGTGGGGCTGGTCGCCGGGCTACGGCAGGCAGTCCGTGCCCGTGGCCCATGCCGACTTCGTCTCGGCCTTCAAGAGCTGGGCAGACGCCGGCGCTCCCTGCCCACCACGTTGAGGAGCCCCCTAGCGGCTGCCCGCGGGACCTGCGCGCCCGTTCCACCCGGTGGGGAGCCTTTACAGCGGCTATGCGTGAATGGACGCTCGGCAGGACAACGTAAGCTGCCGGCGCGCATTCAGAGCGCGATCGGGCAGACTGATCGGCGTTCTGGGCGCGGTCGTCCAGGATTGTCGCACAGGCGAGTTACGAGGCCGACCGCCCCGAAAGTGAAAGGGCCGGTCGCTCCAGATTCCTCTGGAGCCACCGGCCCTTCCGAATGGGCGCTGAAGGTTTCGAACCTTCGACCCCCGCCGTGTGAAGGCGGTGCTCTACCGCTGAGCTAAGCGCCCGTTACCGCTGAAACGGGGGCGGAGTATGCCGAGGGGCCCGTGGGGTGTCAACGTGAACCATCGCCGCGCGAACGCGTCTCGTCGCCGTCGCCGGAGGACGCGGCCTCGAGCTTCTCCGACAGCTCGCGGGCCTTGCGCTTGAGGCGCGCCACCTGCTTCCGGAGATCGTCGTAATCGGGCCGCGCGGCGAGGCCGGCCGCGTGGAGCGCGTGCTCCTGCACGCTCTCGAAGATCCTCAACCCGCGCTGCGCCGCGCCCACGGCGCGCGCCAGCGCCTCCTGCCCCCGCCGGTCGGAGATGACGGCGCCCGCCGCCCGGCCGACCACCTTCGCGCCGCGCTCCAGGAAAAGCTCCGCGAACCCCTTGCTCACCTTCGTCCTCCTTCTTCGGCGAACTCCGTCGCGATGCCGGCGAGCGCCGCGTCCACGACGTGGCGATAGCCGGCGCGCCGCACGAGCGACTCCAGGTTTCCCTCTACCTTGACACGCCCCGAGAGCGCCGCCTTCACCGGATCCTCGCCGCGCAGCAGCGCCTTCCAGACACGGTACGGCGCACGCACCACGTAGGCGGGCTCGAGCTCCCAGATGTCGTCCGGATCGGGTAGCACGCGCGCGACCGCGATCCGTCCCTGCTCCTGGCGGCCGTACACCGCGAACGGGCACGGCAGCGCCGGCGGCTCGGCCTCGACCACGGCCGCGAGGTCCACCCCCAGCCCGCGCAGCGCTTCCGGCAGATCCGGATGGCGGTTGGCGGCCGCGACCACGGCGGTGAGCCATGCCTCCGAAGGGAAGAGCACTTACCCTCTCCTGAGCCAGCCGAAGAGCCCGCCGCCGCGGCGCACCTCCGCCTGGCCGGCGTCCGTTCCGGGCGAGCGCCGCGCGACCTGCTCGGCGAGCGCGCGCCGGAGGGCTTCCGGCGTGTCGCGCGTCGCGAAGTCCACCACGCGCATCCCCTGCTCCGGGTCGTCGAACGTCACCTTGAGGAGGCACTCCTCGTCGAGCTTGAAGTCGATGCGGCGGCCCGTCGCCGCGGCGGGGAGCCGGATCGAGCCGAGGAACTCGTCGTCCACGATGTCGTCCGAGTCGCCCTGGTAGATGTCGAGCTCGATGGGCTGCCCTGGCTCGCGCGGCGGCGGGAGCCGGAAGGAGCGCGAGCACGGGATGGCGTTGTTCTTCTCGAGCACGCGGCGGAAGCGGTTCTGCGGCGTCGCGACGCCGATGGGCATGGAGAGGACGTCCACCAGCGTGAGCGAGGCGATCTGGTCGAGCGAGTCGCCGAGGAGCGCCGCGCCGAGGGCCACGCACTCGTCGGGGTGGACGCCCTTGCGCGGCAGCTTCCCGAAGTGCTCCCGGATCTTCTCCTGCACGAGCGGCATGCGCGACTGGCCGCCGACCAGGATCACCTCGTCGATGTCGGAGGGCCGGAGCTTCTTCTCGTAGAGCACCTGATCGCACAGCTCGAAAGTGCGATCGACGAGGTCCACGGTGAGGTCGTTCAGCTGTCCGCGCGAGAGCGGCACGCGCAGGTCGAGCGGCTTGCCCTTCTTCTCCTCGAGATAGGGCAGCTCGATCGCGACGTTGGGGATGAGCGTGAGGTCGATCTTGGCCGCCTCCGCCGCGCTCTTGATGCGCTGCATGGCGATGGGCGAGCCCGCCAGGTCGATCTTGTGCTCGCGCCAGAACGCGTCGAGCGCGAAGTCGATGATGCGGTTGTCGAAGTCGACGCCGCCGAGGAAGGTGTCGCCGCCGGTGGCGAGCACCTCGAAGACGTTCGCCGAGAGCTGCAACACCGAGACGTCGAAGGTGCCGCCGCCGAGGTCGTACACGAGCACCTTCTGGTCGAGCCCGCGGTTGAAGCCGTACGCGAGCGCGGCCGCCGTCGGCTCGTTCACGATGCGCTTCACCTCGAAGCCCGCCAGGCGCCCCGCCTCCTTCACCGCCTGGCGCTGGTTGTCGTTGTAGTAGGCGGGCACCGAGATGATGGCCTCGCCCATCTCGCGGCCGAGGAACGCCTCCGCGATCTTCTTCACGTGCGAGAGGACGAGCGAGGACACCTGCGGCAGCGTCCTCACCTCACCGCCGAGCGTCACCGCCGCCTCGCCCGCCGGTCCCTCCACGATGTCGTAGGAGTAGTAGCTGCGCAGCTCCTGCACGACCTTCGAGTTGAACTTGCGCCCGATGAGCCGCTTCCCCCCGTAGATGGTGTTCTTCGGGTTCGTGACCATCTGGTCCTTGGCCACGCCACCGACGAGGAAGTCGCCCTTTTCGCTGAGCGCGACGACGCTCGGCAGGACCAGGCTCCCCTTGTCGGTGGGCACGACGCGCGGGATGCGGTTGCGGACGTGCGCGACGCAGGTGTTCGTCGTGCCAAGGTCGATGCCGAGGATGGGCTTCTCGCGGGAGGGCGAGCCGGGCATGGGCTCGTTCTACCACACACCGGACGGGCGGCCCCCTCCGGGCCGATCAGAACGGGGCGTCGTCGCCGTCGCCCCCCTCCTCGACCGCCGCGACCTCGGCTTCCGGTTCCGACTTCGTCCCGAACAGCGCCGGGACGACGAGCGCCCCCTCCGGTGCCGGTCTCGGCCCGAGGAGTGCCGGGTCGTTTGCGGCCGGGAGCGCCGCAACGGCCGCGGGATCCTCGAGCTGCCACCGCTCGTAGAGCGCCGGATCGCCGGGGAGCTCCTCCACGAAGCGCGAGGCCTTCAACACCACCCGCTCGCGGTCGCGCGGCGCGGCCACGAGCGGCAGGCACAGGTACAGGTCGTCCTTCGCGCGTGTGCAGCCGACGTAGAAGAGTCGGCGCTCCTCCTCCTCGCCGTCACGGTCCTTGAGCGCCTGTGCGCTCGGGAACCGGCCGTCGGCGAGCCACACCAGGAAGACGGCGCGCCACTCGAGCCCCTTCGCCTGGTGGACACTCGACAGCACCATCTTCTCGTCCGGCTCGCCGCCTTCGGACACCGTCTCCGCCGAGAGCTCGGTCAGGAGCGCGATCTCCGACAGGAACGTCTCGGTGTCCTCGTAGCCGCGCGCGTACTCGGCGAGCTGTCGGATGTCCTCCACCCGCGAGTCGGCGTTGAGGAACTCGGCCTTGAGGTAGTCCTCGTAGCCCTCGGCGAGGACGAGCTCGATGGCCTCCCCCGGGAGGTCCGCCGTGGGCGGGCGGGCGAGCTTGCGCAGGAGGTCGCAGACGCGGCGATACCCGCCGCGGCCCTTCGGAGGGACCTGCCCCGCGACATCGGGCGCGAGCAATTCGTCCACGCCGCCCGACCCGCCGCGGCGCCGCGCTGCGAGCGCGTTCCAGATCGCGTCCGCGGTGGCGCTGCCGATGCCCGGCGTGAGCCGGAGGGCGCGCTTCAGCGCCAGCTCGTCGCCGGGGTTCCGCGCGAAGCGCAGGTGCGCGAGCACGTCCTTGATGTGCGCCGCCTCGAAGAAGCGGACGCCCGAGCGGACGACGAACGGGATCCCGCGCCGGGCGAGCTCGAACTGGATCTCCATCGCGTGGTGGTGCGCCCGGTAGAGGACCGCGATCTCGGTGAGCGGGATGCCCTCGTCGCGCAGCTCGAGCACCCGCTGGGCGACGAACTGCGCCTGCTGCTGAACGTCGCGGCAGGGCACGAGGGCGGGCAAGGTCCCGTCGCTGCGCACGCTCGAGAGCGCCTTCTCGAACTGCTTCACGTTGTAGGCGATGGAAGCGTTCGCGAGCTCGAGGATCTGCGGTGTGGAGCGGTAGTTGACGGTGAGGTCGTACCGGGTTGCGTCGGGGTAGCGCTGCTCGAACTCGAGGATGTTCGCGAAGTGCGCCCCGCGGAAGCCGTAGATGCACTGCGCGTCGTCGCCCACCACGCACAGGTTGCGGTGGCCGCTCGCGACGAGGTCGATGATGTCGCCCTGGAGCCTGTTCGTGTCCTGGTACTCGTCCACGAGCACGTGGCGGAAGCGGTCGGCGAGGAGCTTGCGGACGGGCTCGTGCTCGGCGAGGAGCACCTTCCAGTTCATGAGCAGGTCGTCGAAGTCCATCGCGTTGAGGGCGTGCTTCCGCTCCGCGTAGCGCCGCGCGACCCGGAGGATGTCGTCCCCGAGCGGCAGGAACTGCGGGCGGCGGTCCGCGACGACGTCAGCGAGCGGCGTCTGCGTGTTCACCGCCATCGAGACGAGATCGACGAGGACGTCGGCCTTGGGGAAGCGGCGGGCGGCCACCGCGAGGCCGCACTCGGCGATGGCCGCGCTCATCACGTCGCGCGTGTCCTCGCGATCGAGGATCGAGTAGCCCTTGGCATAGCCGAGGACGGGCGCGTGCTCGCGCAGGATGCGGTGCGCGACGTGGTGGAAGGTGCCGCCCCAGATCTGACGCGTGTCGACGCGCGCCACCTCCTCCACGCGCCGGAGCATCTCGCGCGCCGCCTTGTTCGTGAAGGTGAGGAGCAGGAGCGCCTCGGGGGACATCCCCTCGTGAAGCAGGCGCGCGACTCGCCACGTGAGGGTGCGCGTCTTGCCGGAGCCGGCGCCGGCGATGACGAGGATGGGGCCGCCGCCCGCCTCGACGACGGCTTGCTGCTCGTCGTTCAGCAGGCCCGCGTAGTTGAGGGCGGCCTTCGCGCGGGCGGCCGGCTCCAGCTGGTAGCGCCGTGACATGTGTTCAGAGGGGGACGATATCGCCCCCCTCTGACACGCCCCTCACGCTCACCTTTCGTGACACTAAATTGGACGGCGCGCCGGTCGTGAGTAGCATCGATCCATGACGGCGCTTCGCATCGGTCCCGCCGTCGCGCTCGCCCTCGCGCTCGTCGAAGCGTCGGGCTGCGCGATGGGGCCGCTCCGGCCGCGCCATCACGTCCTGCCCCCGCCCGCCCGCGAGAGCCGGGCCGGTGCTCCCGAGAGGAGCGCCGGCCCGGCCCCCGGTTCGGCCCGACCCGAGGTGGCGCGCGCGGTCGAGGCGGCCTCGTCGCTCGTCGGCCGGCGCACGATCGTGCTCGAGGGGGTGGACTACGGGCCGGGGTGCGCGGCCCTCGTCCGCGCCGCGTTCGCGAGCGCAGGGCATCCGCTGCCGCCCACCGCGACGAGCGCCGCCGCGCTGCACGCGCTCGCCGGAGAGCGCGGCGCCCTCGCCGCGTCCTGGCGGCCGGTCGCGGGCGACCTCGTCTTCCTCGCGGACCGGCCTGGCGGCGCGCCCACGCACGTCGGCCTCGTCGCGCGCGCCGAGCCGGACGGCACGATCTTCATGCTCCACCGCGTGGCGCGCGGCGTCCTTCGCGTCCGCGTGAACCTGGCCTACCCCGAGCGCCCCACCGACCCCGCCACCGGCAAGCACATCAACGACACGCTCGTCGTGAACGCGCGCGCCGTGCCCGCCGGCAGCCTCGTCGTCGGCGTCTCGGATCTCCTGCGGCGCGGCTGATCGTCAGCGCCCCGCCACGTCCAGGCGCACCCGGTATTCGTCGTACTCCGGCACGGGCGGTGTCCCCTGCCAGCGCGCGTGCTCGGCGCCCGACGCGACGCTCGCGGCGCCGGACGCGTCGAGCGCCAGCGACGGACCGCGCCCGAGCGTGAGCCAGCCGGCGCCGTCGAACCCCGCCGGCACCGCGCGCGGTTCGCTCGCCTCGAGCGCGCTCGCCGTCTCGAGGACGGTCGCCGTCCACCCCGAGGGCGCGCGCTCGCACCCGGCGTCGCAGCTCGCGAGCGCCACGCCCGTCGCGCCGGTCGACGGCGTCTGGTAGCCGTACGCGATCCGCGGCCGGCCGGTCGCGTCGAGCGCGAGATCGACGCCGTTCGCGCCGGCGCCGAGCGCGAGCCCCGTAGTCGTCGGCGACCATGCGTCGCGTCCGGCGCAGTCACCGTCGCACGACGCGTAGAACAGCCGCTGGTCGGACGGACCACCGGCGCGCGTGTCCTGGTAGAGGGCGAGGCGCGGGTTCCCCGCCCCGTCGAGCCAGAGGGTGAAGCTGCCACCGATGCCGAGCGCGAAGAGGGAAGTCTCGTTGGACCAGCCTTGCCGCACGTCGCAGCCCGTCTCGCACTGGAGCCACGCGAGGTCGTCCCCGGCCGTTCGGGCTCCGACGCGGGTCGCCCCGACGCCGCCACGGCGACCGTGAAGTCGGCGCTTGCCGAGCTGGTCGGGAGCAGGACCTCATGCCAGCCGCTCGACGGTCCGCCGAGGCTCTGCGCGCAGTCCCCATCGCAGAAGGAATAGAAGACGCCGGCGTGGTTCGGGTTCGCGTCCGCCCAGACGAGCCGCGGGCGACCATCTGACGCGAGCGCGAGGTACCGCGTGAGGGTGAGGGGCCCAGGGACGGTCGCCGGCCAGAGCAGGACGACCGTCCAGCCCGCGGCATCGGTGCAGCCAGCGTCGCAGAAGGCATATCGGTACTCGGCCACCGACGCGTAGCGGCTGTACCAGACGAGGCGTGGATGTCCCGCTCCGTCCACGGCGAGATCGACGGAGCCGCCCGCCGCGCCGAGCTCGTCGAGGCTCACGAAAGCCCACGAGCTCGCCGCGCCGCACCCGGCCGCGCAGTAGCCGTAGCGCACCGGCCGCGGGCCGGTCCCGGCCGGCGTCCCGGCCGCGAGGTGGTGGCCACCGCCCGCGTCCACCACGAGCTTCGCGCCGAAGCCCTGCGCGGGATCGGGGAACGCGTCGCGCGGCGCCGGCGCCGGGGGAGAGCTCCGGCCACAGGCGAAGGACAGCGCAGCGGCGAGCAGCGGAGGCAGGAGGGCTCGGTTCACGGGCGCCAGCCTGCCACGCCGCGAGTCCGAGTTTCCAGCGTGCTACGCCGGACCGTGCGGATGGCGATGCGCGTAGGCTTCCGCGAGCGCCTCGACCACGGCAAGGCTTCCGGCGGCCCCCACCACGCTCCCGGCGAGGGCGAGCCCGCCGAAGGGATGCCATCCACCGGACGCGAACGCGGACGCGACGAGCGCGCCTGCCCACGCACCCGCCAAGCCGACCGCGACGGCGACGGCGGCGCCGAGGCGATGCTCGCCGGGGAGGACGAGATGCGCGATGGCGCCGGCCACGCCGACGAACGTGAACACGAAGAACGAAATGCCGAGCTCCCGCACGTACGCTGCGACAGGGTCGCCGCAACGGCCTGCCCGCGCGCCCCTAGAGGCCGCGCGGGTGCTCCACGCGCCCTGCGACCACCGTGGCGAGCACGGGCACGTCCGGGAGCGCGTCGGCCGGAACGGCGAGCAGGTCCTCGCCGAAGAGCGTCAGGTCAGCGTCGCCGCCCTCACGGAGCGAGCCGCGGCGCTCCTCCGCGAACGACGCGTACGCCGCTCCGATGGTGAACCCCCGCAGCGCTTCGTGCCGGGAGAGCCGCTCCTCGGGCATCCAGGCGTCCGCCGCTCCTGCCGGACGGCGCGTCTCCGCCGCCCTCAGCCCGAGGCGCGGGTCCGGGCTCTCGACCGGAAAATCGGAGCCGAGCGCGAGCGGCGCGCCCGCCGCGAGCACCTGGCGCCAGGCGTAGGCACCCTGCAGCGCGGGCGTCCCCTCGCCGACCCTGCTCGCCACCCATGGCGCGTCGCTCGTGGCGTGGACGGGCTGCATCGACGCGACGACGCCCGACTCGGCGAGGCGCGGCAGGTCCTCGCGGCGGACGATCTGGAGGTGCTCGACGCGCGGGCGCAGGCGCCGCAGGTCGAGCTCGCGCGTGAGGGACGCGTACGCCGAGAGCACCTCGCGGCAGGCCGCGTCGCCGATGGCATGGACGGCGGGCTGGAACCCGGCCCTCGCCACGCGCGCGATGCGCGCCCGCAGCGCCTCGGGCGCGAGCAGCTCGAGGCCGCGGTTCCCGGGGTCGTCGGCATAGCCGTCGAGGAGCGCCGCGCCGCGGCTCACGAGGGCGCCGTCGGCGAAGAGCTTCACGGCGCGCACCTCCAGACGACCGATGCCCGGCGCGCCCGCCCACCGCGCCAGCACGGCGGCGAGCGAGCCCTCCGGCTGCGAGCCGTCGATCATGGCGTAGACGCGGAGGGGCAGCCGGTCCGCCGCGGCGAGGCGGCCGTAGGCGCGCAGCACCGACGACGTGCAGCCCGCGTCGTGGACGGCGGTCAGCCCGAGCTGCGCCAGGTGAGAGAGCCCAGCCTCGATGAGCCGGTCCACCTCGCCGCCCGAAGGGTGCGGGATGCAGTCGAGCACGAGGTCCTGGGCACGATCGACGAGGATGCCGGTGGGCCAGCCGCGGTCGTCCCGCACGATGCGGCCGCCCGGCGGATCGCGCGTGTCGGGGCCGATGCCGGCGAGCGCCATCGCGCGCGCGTTCACCCACGTGGCGTGGCCGTCCACGCGCTCCAGGGCCACCGGGTGCTCGGAGACCGCTTCGGTGAGCGTACGTTCCGACGGCAGCACATGGCCCGGCCAGCGGTTCTCGTCCCAGCCGCGGCCGCGCACCCACGTGCCCGGCCGCACCGTGCCGGCGCGCTCCGCGGCGCGGGCCGCACACGCGCGCTCGTCTTCGGCGCCGCCGCAGCGCACCTCCTCGAGCGCGCGGGCGTACAGCACCACGTGCCCATGCGCGTCGGCGAGCCCCGGGACGGCGCAGCCCTTCCCCGCGTCGAGGTGGCGCGCCCCGGGCCGCGCCTCGCGGCGGCACTCGGCGACGCCGCCGAGGCGGACGACGCGCCCATCGCGCGCGAGGAGCGCCTCTGCGCGCGGCCGAGCCGGATCGAGCGTGTGGACGGTGCCGGTGACGAGGAGGTCGGGCGTGGACATGGGCGGGATCCTAGCCCGCCCCGTCCACGGCGTCAGGCGGGCTCAATGACCCACCACGATTCGGGAACAGTCAACGAGCGAAGCGAGCCCGCCGGGGCGCTGCTGGGGAACTGGCGAAGCCGGGCCCAGCAGCGCACGGGACCCGGCCAGCAGGGGTGGGGCCCAGGCCAGCTTTGCTGGACGGGGCGGGGGCGCAGCCCCCGTTCGATCATCAGGCCGGCCCGATGCCCGGCGTGGCGCGGTCGGTCCGCTCCCAGGCGGCGCGCTGCGTGCCCCGGACGAAGCGCCAGAAACCGACCGCGAGCGCGGCGTTCATCGTGACGAAGTACCAGGCCGCGGACGCGGGACGGCGCAGCGGCCCTCCGAGCCCGACCCGACCCGCGACGGCGAGCCCGTAACACGCGAGCTGCGCGGCGAGGAGCACGGCCGCGAGCGCGCCGCCCCGGGCGGCGAGCGGGAACGAGAGGAGCAGCGCGACGAGGAGGAAGAGCGGCGCGAGCCAGCGCAACAGCTTGTGCGAGACGAAGGCGAAGTGGAGGAACCCGGTGCGAGGATCGAGCACGTCCGGGACGAGCGCGAGCGACTGCCAGTTCCCGGCGCCGATGCGGGCGCGCCGCCCGAACTCGCGGTCCAGGTCCTCGGTCGTCTCCTCGTAGGCGACCGCCTCGGCCTCGAACGGGATCTTCCAGCCGCGCGCGGCGATCCGGATCGGCACGACGAAGTCGTCGGTGATGGTCGTCTCGCGCAGCGGCCGGAAGAGGAGCCGCCGCACGGCGTACAGGCCGCCGTTCGCGCCGAGCACGCAGCCCTGCTTGCCCTCGTAGTACTTGAGGACCGTCTCGAGCTTCCAGTACAGGCTCTCCTCGTAGTCGCGCTTCACGCGGTTGTAGAGGCGCAGGCGCCCGACCACGGCTCCCACCGCGGGATCGTGGAAGTGGCGCGCCAGCGCCTTCGCCGCCCCCTTGTCGAGCATGACGTTCGCGTCCGTGAGGAGGACGACATCGCCCTTGGCGCGCGGGACGAGGCGCGAGAGGACCGTCGCCTTCCCGCAGCGCGCCGCCTCGATGACGGTGACGCGCGCGTCGCCGCTCGCGCGCGCCAGCTCGGCCGTGCGATCGGTGCAGCCGTCGCACCCCACCAGCACCTCGAGTCGATCCGGGGGGTAGTCGAGCGCGAGGCAGTTCTCGATCTTCTGGCGGATGCAGCTCTCCTCGTCGTGAGCCGCGAAGACGACGGTCAAGGTGGGCCAGCGGTCTTCGCGACGGCGGACGCGCCGATCGGGACCGCCCATGACGAACCGCACGCCCTCGAGCGCCTCGCGGAAGCCCGCCCAGGCGGCGAGGACGAGGGCGTAACCGAAGTAGGTGTAGACGACGAGGCCCAGGCACACGAGGACCACGAGTTTCATGCGCCCGTGCTGAGCAAGGCCCGCGCCACCACGTCACGCGCCGTGGAGCGCCGTCGCCTGGGTAATCGTTTTCCCCGGGAACGGTCGCGCCGTTCACGCTCGCGGCGGCGCCGCGGGAACCGTCAGGCCCGGGCGGGATGGCGGCATCAGCAGCGACTGGCCCTCGGCGCGGCGGCGCAGGGCCGAAGACTGCCGGCTCGCGAGGATACGCCAGCCGATCACGGCGAGAGCGATGGCGACGATCAGCGCCAGCGGGATGACCCATTTTAGCGCGGAGCCCGAGACGAGCTTCGCCGAGACAAGCCCCCGCGCTTGCGGGCGGGTGATCACCGGTCTCGGGGTGGACGGTGGCGTTGCCTCGGCGGTCGGGAACGTGACCTTCCGGATGGGTCGGCCATCCGCGGTGCGCTGCGGCTCCCCGGGCGGCGCCTCTGGCGGCGGAGCGCCTGCGGGCGCCGACTTCGCGGAGTCGGGCCGTGACGCGGGCGAGGCCGGCGCGGACGGAACGGTCACCGGAGGACTTGCTGTCGGAGGCGGTGCAGGCGCAGGTCCGGGTCGCGGCGGCTCCGGCGAGCCCGGGGCGTCGGCCGGCGTCGCCGTCGCGCTCGCCGGGTAGGCGGTGAAGACGAACTGGCACTTGCTGCACTGGACGGGCGCGCCCTGAGGCGGCAGGAGCTTCTCATCGAGCTCGTAGACCGTGGTGCATTTGTCGCAGCGGATGAGCACGCGTCCTCCCCAAGGCGGCCGGCGGAGGATAGCTCGACTCGGGGATCTCGCCTATAGCCCGCGTCGCGCCCGGTCGGCGACCACCTCGACCGCCAGCCTCGCCGAAAGTCCCGGTACCGACCCGAGATCCTCCGGCGTGGCGGCGTTCAGCTCGATGGGGATGCCCACGAGCAAGCGCTCGCGCCCCGTCAGCTCGCGCCTCGGGCCCGGGTCCGCCGCGCAGCCGATCCAGTGCCGCGGCGCGGGCTCCCTCCCCTCCGGGGCACATGGGCGCGGCGCGCTGGGATGCGATGCAACCGTCCGATACGCCATGGGGACGAGGGTGAGGAGCAGGAGCGCGAGGATGGCGATGCGGCGGGGCATCTGAACCGGAGCAGCAAGCCGCAGGCCTGGACCGCCCGCACCGCACCCAGAGTAGTTTCTCGACGTGTCGTTCCGACGTGAATGACTCTGGGTCGGGTCGGGCTTGAACGGCTGTGGGTGGGGATCCGCGGGTCGGGTCGGGTGGGGTCAGCGCCGAATGACTCTCGTCGGGATCGGGGGTTGCGGGAATGGGATCGGGGGTCAGGGCGGATCGGCGTGCCTCACCTACCGCTGCCCGCGCGAGGCGGCACGTCGTCCTTCACGAGCTTGTACTCGATCGCGTCCACGAGCGACTGGCAGCAGGCGTCGAGCAGGTTGTCGGAGACGCCGGCCGTGCCCCAGCGGTCGCGCCCGTCCGCGCTCTCGATGAGCACCCGTACGGCGCCGGCGGTGCCGACCCCGGATGACAGGTTCCGGGAGCGCGACTGGACGAGCTGCATGTCCGCGAGCTCGGGGTAGTGGTGCTCGAGGGCGCCCCGGAGCGCGCGGTCGAGCGCGTTCACGGGGCCGACGCCCATGGCCGCTGTGTGCAGGTGCTCGCGTCCCACCGCGACCTGCACGGTCGCCTCGGTGAAGCCCTTCCCGTCGCGGTGCACGTCGATGACGCGGTAGGCGAGCACCTTGAAGTACTGGCGCCGCCGCCCCCCGAGCGCGCGCAGGAGGAGCTCGAAGCTGGCCTCGGCGCCCTCGTAACGGAAGCCGCGCTTCTCCCACGCCGCGAGCCGCGTCAGCACCTGGCGCGCCTCGCGCTCGCCGCGCGCCGGCAAGCCCAGCGCCCGCACGACCCGCAGCGCGCCCGGGTGGCCCCGCTCGTCCGCCATCGCGGCCTCGACGCGATTTCCCACCGCCTCCGGGTCGACGTGGGGCGCCGCCCCGCCCTTCGCGGCGGCGAACGCGTCGCGTCCGACGTAGGGCTGGTCGCGCGGCGCCTCGCGATCCGCGAGCTCGGCGACGAAGTGCGCGAGCGACGAGAGCCGCTTCAGCTGCCCGGGCGCGAGCGCCTCGTGCCCCATCTTCAGCTCGAGCGCGGCCGCGATGGCGATGAGATCGGCCGCGCCGCAGCGCTCGCCGTAGCCGTTCACCGTGGCGGCGACGATGGCGGCGCCCTTCCCCACCGCCGCCAGGCTGTTCGCGACCGCGACGCCGGCGTCGTCCCGCGCGCGGATGCCGACGGCCGTGCGCGCTGCCGCCCGGCGGGCCGCCATGACGCCCTGCTCGACCGCGTGCGGCAGCGCACCACCCGTCGTGTCGGAGAGCAGGATGCCCTCTGCTCCTGCGCGCGCCGCCTGCTCGACGATTCCGAGGGCGTGCCTGCCGCCGTCATGCATCGCGTCGAAGAAGCCGTCCAGCTCGACGAGGGCGGCTCGTCCGGCGCGGCGCACCGCGGCGACGGCGCCGGCCACGTGCGCGGCCGCCCTCCCGCCGCGCGCCCCTGGCGCGACCTGGATGGACAGCGTCACCGCGGGCGTCCCCGATCGGATGGCGGCGCCGAGCTCGCGATCGCCCTCGGCGCGCCCGTGCGGGGCCAAGGTCGCACAGGCGCACAGGCGTGCGCCGCCCAGCTCGAGCCGCCGCGCCACGCGGAAGATCTCGGCATCCGCCCCGCGGCCGCCGGGCCACCCAGCCTCGACGAAGGCGACCCCCATCTCGGCCAGGCGGAGCGCGATGCGCAGCTTGTCGCGGACCGACAGCTGCAGCCCCGCCTCGCGCGCCCCTTCGGTCAGCGTCGCGTCATAGATGCCGATCTTCACCGGGTGGACGCTAATCGAGCTTCGCCGGAGCGTCGAGCCCGAAGCCGATGCCCCGCCGGCGCTCCCCGCGAACCCGGGACCGGCCGGCCCATTCGCGTTATGGGCCTCAGCCGATGCACCACGTCCTGCTCGACGGTGACACGCTCAAGCTCGAGGAGGTGCTCGCCATCGCCCGAGGCGAGGCGCGCGCCGAGGTCGCTCCGGAAGCGCGCCGGCGCGTGGCCGCCGCGCGGGCGCTCGTCGAGGCGCGCCTCGAGGACGGCCAGGCGCACTACGGCATCAACACCGGCTTCGGCACGCTCGCGGAGGTGCGCATCGCGCGCGGCGACCTGGCGCGCCTGCAGCGCAACCTCGTTCTCTCGCACGCGGCGGGCGTGGGCGCGCCGCTCCCCCTCGAGGAGGCGCGCGCGCTCGTGCTCCTCAGGGCGAACGTGCTCGCGAAGGGCTTCAGCGGCATCCGCGAGCAGACGCTCGACCTCGTCGTCGAGATGCTGAACCGCGGCTGCATCCCGGTCGTCCCGGAGCGCGGCTCCGTCGGCGCGTCGGGCGATCTGGCGCCGCTCGCGCATCTCGCGCTGGTGGTCATCGGCGAGGGGGAGGCGTGGGTGGCGGGAGCGCGGCTGCCGGGGCGGCGCGCGCTCGAGGAGGTCGGGCTCGCGCCGGTCGAGCTCGAGCCCAAGGAGGGGCTCGCGCTCGTGAACGGCACGCAGGCCATGGCGGCGGTGGGCGCGCTCGCCGTGCTCCGCGCCGAGCAGCTCGCCCGGATCGCGGACCTGGCGGGCGCGATGACGGTGGAGGCTCTCCTCGGGTCGCACGTGCCCTTCACGGAGGCGATGCACCGCGCGCGCGGGCAGCCAGGGCAGCTCGCGGCGGCGGCCCACCTGCGAGAGCTCCTCGCCGACTCGCCGCTCAACGCGTCGCACCAGGGCCCCGACTGCCATCGAGTCCAGGACCCGTACTCGCTGCGCTGCATCCCGCAGGTCCACGGGGCGGCCCGCGACGGCATCGCCTTCGCGCGCGGCGCGATCGAGCGCGAGGTCAACGCCGCCACCGACAACCCGCTCATCTTCCCCGACGAGGGGGCCATCCTATCGGGCGGGAACTTCCACGGACAGCCCGTCGCGCTGGCGCTCGACGTGCTCGCCATCGCGGCCTCCCACCTCGCCACCATCTCGGAGCGGCGGGTGGAGCAGCTCGTGAACCCCTCGCTCTCGGGCCTGCCGCCCTTCCTCGCCCCACGCCACGGCCTCAACTCGGGCTTCATGATCGCGCAGGTGACGAGCGCCGCGCTCGTCTCGGAGAACAAGGTGCTCTGCCACCCCGCGAGCGTGGACTCGATCCCGTCGTCCGCCGGGCGCGAGGACCACGTCTCGATGGGGATGAACGCCGCGCTCAAGGCGCGCCAGGTCGTCGAGAACGTGCGGACCTGCCTCGCCATCGAGCTGCTCGTGGCGGCCCAGGCGCTCGACCTCCGCGCGCCGCTCCGGCCGGCGGCGCGCGTCGCGGAGGCGCACCGGCACATCCGCGCGGCCGTCCCGCACCTCGACGAGGACCGCGAGCTGCACCGCGACATCGAGGCGGTGTGCCGGCTCGTGGACGAGGGCCAGCTCGCCGGCTGATTGCGGCGGCGCTAGACGACCGGCGGATTCAGGCAGAGCGCCTGGTTCAGCGCGATGATCGCCTGCTTGTAGTCGCCGCGGTTGATCACGAACTGCATGTTCGTCTGCCGGAGCGACTGCGAGAAGGCGTGTGACCGACTTCTCCCAGACGACGTGCGTGATCGAGTTCGCGTTGGTCGCCTTGAGGATGTAGGAGATCCCGTGGTTCCTGAAGACCTCCATCACGCCGAGGTCGAACCCGACGGTGCCCACCATCGAGGGGTCGTGGATCTCGACCGCGGTCACCTTCGGCGACCCGGCGATGACCTCGATGCGCGCCTGCTTGCCGACGAAGTCCTTCGTGATGAGCGTGCCGGGGTGCTCGGGCTCGAAGGTGTTCTTGAGCCGGATGGCGATGCCGGCGAGCTCCATCGGCTTCGCCGCCTTCGGGTGGATCGCCTCCATCCCGACGTCGGCGAGCTGGTCCGCGACGTCGTAGTTGGTCATCCCCACGACCACGGTGTTCTGCCCGCCCACGATCTCCGGGTCGGCCGAGGAGAGGTGGAACTCCTTGTGGATGACGGCCTCGTCGGCCTTGAGCTCGACGGCGACCTTGCTGAAGGTGACCTCCGAGTAGCCGCGGTCGAACTCCCGCATGATGCCCTCGACGCCCTTCGTGTACCCCGTGACGACCACCACCTGCCTCGTGCAGTCCACGCCCTTGAAGCACTTGTGGATGCGCTCGTCGATCGTGAGCGGGTCGTCGTCGTCGAACCCAGAGAGGTCCATGAGCAAGGCCTGGACGCCCTTCGCCTTGAGGATCTCGACCGAGTTGTAGGCGCTGTGCGCCTCGCCGATGGCGGCGAGCATCTCGCGCGCGGCGAGGTTGACGTTGTCGCGACGCAGGTACCCGCTCGCGAGGACGTGGCGCATCGAGTCGAGGTAGGCCCGGAGCTCGTGCATCCGCTTCTCGAGGAAGCCGTCGGCCTTGGCCAGGTCGAGCCCGAGCGGCGCGAGCTCCTTGTTCATCCCCTTGAGCTTGCCGGTGAGGCCCTCGAGCGCGGACACGTAGTCGCCGCCCGCGGCGAAGCGCGCGTAGATCCCGGGCTCCCCGGTCTTCTTGTGCTCGAGCAGCAGGTTCGTGACGCCGGCGTACGCGGACACGACGTAGACCCGGCCGTAGGCGTGCTTTGGATCGCGCAACATGACGTTGCGGAGCACGTCGTCGAAGCGGGACATCGAGGTGCCGCCAATCTTTTCGACGCTGATCATGGGCGCGAATCATACTTCATGTCGGGCCCATGGCCAGACGCCGTCGCGTGCCCCGGGCCGGCTCGGTCGGCGAGCGGCTGATCGCTCGCGTCCGCCCACCGCTCACCGCATCGCGAGCTCGACGGCGCGGCGCAGCCCCGCGAAGCGCAGCCGCGCCACCGCCTCGGCCCGCGTGAGCCAGGCGTGCTCCGCGTGCTCGTCCGAGAGCCGGCACCCGAACCCGGGCGGCAGGCGCGCCGCGAAGGCCGTCTCCTCCGCCACGCACAGGCCCGGCGCGGCGCCGCGCAGGAGCCCCGGCTCGACCGCGAAGCCATGCCGGTAGCCGAGCGGCGTGACGGGGACGTCGGCGCCCGTCTCCTCGAGGAGCTCGCGGCGGGCCGCCGCGTCGGGCGCCTCGCCGGGCTCGATCCGCCCGGTCACGGGCTGCCAGAACCCGCCGCGCGCCTCGGAGCGCCGCATGAGCAGGACGCGCCCGTCCGCGCCGACCGGCACGACCGAGACGGTCTCGAGGTCGGGCGGCCGGTCGTCGCGCGCGCGGCCGAGGAGCGCCGCGAGGTGCCCTGCGAGCCGCTCCTCCACCTCCGCCAGCGAGGGCGCCGCCCGGCCGCGGGCCGCCAGCTCCTGCGCGAGGCTCGTCACGCCCAGCCGCGGGTCCGCGATGCCGCAGGGGACGATCACCTGGAAGTGGCGCATGTCGGGCGCGACATTGAAGGCGAGGCCGTGCGAGGTGATCCAGCGCGAGAGGTGGACGCCCACGGCGCCGATCTTCTTCCGGCCGACCCACGCCCCACGGTGCTCCTCGTGCCGGCCCGCCTCGACGCCGTCCTCGGCGCAGACGCGGATCATCGCCTCCTCGAGGGCGCCCACGTACTTCCGGACGTCGGGGCGGTCCGAGAGGTCGAGCACCGGATAGGCGACGATCTGGCCGGGGCCGTGGTAGGTCACGTCGCCGCCGCGGTCGGTGGCGTGGACCTCGAAGCCCTGCTTCGAGAGCCAGTCGGGGGACGCGGTGATGTGGCGCGTCTGGGCGCCGCGCCCGAGCGTGAGCACCGGCGGGTGCTCCAGGAGGAAGAGGAAGTCCGTCGCGGGCGGCGTCGCGTCGTGGACCGCCTCGGCCGCGAGCGCCATGAGGCGCAGGCCGTCCGCGTACTCGACCCGTCCCAGCCTGTGGACCCGCAGCGTCCTCACGCCCGCGCCGCCGCCCCGCTCGCCGGCGCCTTCCTGGGCCGCTCGGGCCGGTTGAGCGCGTGGATCGCCTCGCCCAGCGCCGCCTTGCAGGCCTCCATGAAGGCCTCGGGCAACGTCGGGTGCGCGTGCACCGTCAGCGCGACGTCCTCGAGGTAGGCACCCATCTCGAGCGCGAGCGCAGGCTCCGCGATGAGGTCGGCCGCCTCGGGGCCGACGATGGTGACGCCGAGGAGCAGGTTCGTCGCGCGGTCGGCGACCACCTTCACGAAGCCCTCGGTGTGGTCGATGGCGATGGCGCGCCCGAGCGCCGCGAAGGCGAACTTGCCGGTGATCGGGTCGTAGCCCTGGTTCTTCGCCTCCTCCTCGGAGAGCCCGACCGTGGCGACCTCCGGATCGGTGAAGATCCCGGACGGCATCGCGATCCAGTCGCGCGTCGACTTCTTGCCCGCGATGACCTCGGCGGCGATCTCGCCCTCCTTGAACCCCTTGTGGGCGAGGAGCGGCGGGCCGCATACGTCCCCGATGGAGTAGATGGACGGGACGCTCGTCTGCATCCGATCGTTCACCTCGACGAAGCCCTTCGGCCCGACCTTGACGCCCGCCTTGTCGAGGCCGACCCCCTCGCTGTTGGGTCGGAAGCCGACCGCGACGAGGACCTTGTCGCACGGGATCGCCTGCTCCTTGCCGTCGACCTCGATCTTCACGGTCAGCTCGCCGCCCGTGCGCTCGAGCACCTTCGCCTTCGCGCTCACGTGCAGCGCCACGTCGCGCTGGCGCAGCCCCTTCGCCACGAGGCGGACCGCTTCGGGATCGACGCCGGAGAGGATCGTGGGCAGCGCCTCGACCACGGTCACCTTGCTGCCCAGCTTCGCGTAGACGGTGCCGAGCTCGAGGCCGATGATGCCTCCGCCGATCACGACGAGGCGCTTCGGGAGGTCCGGGAGGTCGACCGCCTCCTTCGCGCTCCAGACGTCCTTGCCGTCGAGCTCGAAGCCGGGGATCTGCACCGGGCGCGCCCCGGTCGCGACGATGAAGGCCTGCGCCTCGACACGCGTCTTTCGGCGCGACGAAGGTGGCCGTGCCCTTCATGACCTCGACGCCGTTCCCCTTCTCCAGCATGCCGACGCCGCCGACCAGCTTCTTCACCACGTCGTCCTTGAACTGGCGGAGCTTCGCCACGTCCACCTTGGGATCGGCGGTGATGCCGCGATGGCCCGCGCCGCGGAGGTCCTCCACCAGGTTCGCGGCGGCGATGAGCGCCTTCGAGGGGATGCAGCCCCAGTTGAGGCAGACGCCGCCGAGCGCCTCCCTGTCCACCAGCGCCGTCTTCTTTCCGAGCTGGGCGAGGCGGATGGCGGCGACGTAGCCGCCGGGGCCGGCGCCGATCACCACCGCGTCGAACGTCTTGGTCGCCATGGCCCACCGCCTCCAGGAGGGAAACCCGGCGGAATATAACCGCCGGCCGGAGCGGGGCGGGGAAATCCGGTGAGGAGCGCCGCCGGCGCCGGGTCAGGGCGCCAGATCGAGCAGGAACCCGTCCGTCCCCTTCGGCTGGATGGGACCCGCGCCGAGGTCGGTCGGAGCGCGCGCCGTCCCCCCGGCGAGGAAGTCGCCGTCCGACGCGACCGCGGCGGCCGTGGCGCTCGCTACACCATCTCCATGAAGAGCAGGTTCGGGTCCTCGAGGTAGGCGATGACCGCGTAGGCGAACGCGGCGCCGATGTGGCCGTCCACGACGCGGTGGTCGAACGAGAGCGAGAGGTGCATCACGTCGCGCGCGACGATCTGGCCGTCCCTCACCACGGGCGTGGGACGGATGCGATGCACGCCGAGGATGGCGACCTCGGGGAAGTTGATGATGGGCGTCGCGAAGAGCCCGCCCTGCGCGCCGAGGCTCGTGATGGTGAAGGTGGAGTGGCCCATGTCCTCCGGGCGCGCGTTGCCCGCCTTCGAGTCGGAGGAGAGGCGCTCGATCTCGCGCGCCAGTCCGAGGAGCGACAGGCGATCGGCGTTCCGCACCACCGGGACGACGAGCCCGTGCTCCGTCGCGGACGCGATCCCGATGTGGTACTCGCGCCGCAGCCGGATCTCGCCGCGCGGCTCGTCGAGCGTCGCGTTGAGCCACGGGTGCTTCTTCAGCGCCGCCACGACCGCCTTCACGACGAAGGGCAGGAAGGTCACCTTCACGCCGTCGGCGCGCGCCGCGGCGGCGATGCGCTCCTTCACCTTCACGAGCTCCGTCGCGTCCACCTGCTCGACGAAGGTGAAGTGGGCGGCGGTCCGCTTCGACTGCGCCATCCGCTCGGCGATGCGCCGGCGGATGCCGCGCACCGGGATCACCTCGTCGCCGTGCACGACCTCCGCGGTGTCGGGCCGCGCCGGGAGCTGCTCCGCGAAGGGGGCGGGCCGCTGCGGGACCGGCGGCGGCG